>Ga0315277_10011567_pt1 | contig 11106 bp, 10 predicted proteins | sample YL17G05_15_MG_FD_203695 | JGI IMG/M metagenome (GOLD analysis project Ga0315277, IMG submission 203695) | Sediment microbial communities from Yellowstone Lake, YNP, Wyoming, USA - YL17G05_15 | ecosystem: Environmental > Aquatic > Freshwater > Lake > Sediment | place: USA: Wyoming | collected... | reverse complement strand
TCTACAAGAATAAGACGGTCTATGTTCCAGGGTAACTAATAAATGCATTAAAAAAAATAAATATCGTTTTAGGGAGAGTTGTGAGTTGACTTTCAAGACAGTATCTGACCCCATAATATTCCCAAACACGCTGTTAGCTGAAGTGGACCGTGAGAATATTTCAATCTTATACTCTTCTAAATCTTGTAGCATATATTTTCTTTGGAAAGTCGCCTTTTGCATACTCGACTTTCCTTTCTCCCTTCACCAGAGCTTCATCTGCATACGCCTCTATCACTTCACCTATAAACAGTTTTTTATCTCCTGTTTCTATTTCTTGCCTAACTTTACATTCCATATGAGCTACACACTCACCAATAATAGGAGCTTTTACTTTTCGTGCTGGATGGGGAGTTAATCCCGCTGTTTTAAATTTATCAACTTGATATCCTGAGTGGAAACCACAATAATATATCTTTGGTTTTAGCTCTTCTGGAGGGAGATTTACAATAAACTCTTTAGTGCTTTCAATTAACTTAGCTGAATAAGTCCCTCTTCCTATGGCACAAGCTAGGAGTGGGGGTTCTTTTGAGATAGGCATACAGAAGCTGACCGCAATAATATTTGATTTTCTTTCGTCCCCACAGGTTATCAAAAAATGTCTCATCGGCCACATAAACTCCAGATATTCGACATCAATCTTCATTTTTATTATACCTCATTTTTGTCTATTTCATCTAACGTTGGCGCGTATATGACGTTTTGCCGTAGCGACAGCGTAGCAAATGTGGCTAAGCTCGAAGCGACCAACGGGAGCGAAGCATATATGCGCTGTTAGCTGATGGGCACGGGCAATTTATATGATCAACTCGGCACGGATACCGCTTATTATATAACAACCTTTAATTAGAAATACTCATATTTCTTTTTGCATAGAAATATCTTTTACTGTTGCATAAGGATGCGAATACCTTCCATTTTCCTTGGTATAGGATTTGACTCCTGGTATGTCTTTTATCTGAACTGACTTTTCAGGACAATAATTAAGACAGGCAAAACACATATAACAGAGGACATTTTTTTGCCAAATCGGTTTATTATCCGTCATTTTTATCTTTTTCGATAAACAGACTCTTTCGCAAATTCCACAGCCATTACACTTGGTATCTGTATAAAAGTAGTTAACTCCACCAATATACTCTGATACTGTCATACCTAAAAGAACCAATTTTTCTAATAAATAATTAAGGATTGGATTATAAGGAAAACCATAAGAATAATTAGAATCTATTTCACGGCTGGTAATTTTGTTGATTATTATATTTTGAATAGAATCCAAATTTTCCTTAACCACTTTTTCCAATGATAGTATATCAGATTCAGTGGGAATCTTATAATCTTTGTGCCGTGACTCATTGTTGCACATATTGAGTATAAAATGTGAATTCAAATGTTTATTCTTCTTCTTTAGTAATTGATCTATTTTTTTAAAACCTCTAAATATACTACCATCACGTGTTGCTATTGCAAATAGGTATTCTGATGAATTTAGATTAGTTTTTTTAATAAATTTTTTTACTGCTATAGGGATGGTCAGAGCATGTACCGGAAATACGAAACCTATAGCTTTTCCTTGAGTTGGTATAACTTTTTTATTTAAAAGACTAACCATTGGTATGATTATAGAATCAGGAATTCTTTTTTGAAGTTCTTTTGCAACATATAACGAATTACCAGTTCCTGAGAAGTAGTAAATTTCTGTACTCATGGTAATTCCATCCTTCAAATTGCATTTTCGCCACACATGGCGAAGTTTGTAATTATATCTTGCCCGTGCCTTTCAGATAACGTTTTCGTTGTATGCGAGGGTGTACTCGAAGGGTGTAATTTGGGTGAGCGTAGCTAATCGCATACACCGTGTTATCTGTTGTCGCAGTTTTACTTTGTTCACGGAAAGTCAACCCATCATTTTTTATAGATTTTGTTGTAATGATATTCAATATACTCTTTTTTAGGGATAGGAGGTATTAAAGTGAATATTCTGATGCCCTCTTTGTCAACTACTGTTTTACAATCTTTAGGAGATATAGCAATCTCACCGTAGTCAAATAAAACATGATGATTAGGACATAGTACCAACATATTTGCGTTTATATCTAGTCCATCATGACCTAATGGTTTGACATGATGAGTTTCTGCATATCCTTTTCCTTTTATACTTAGTGTAGTACCACATATTTGGCACTGGTAATTCCGTTCTTCTTTCACCTTATTTGATAATGCAGTATCGCGAACTGACCTTGTAATTGTAGTAGTTACCTTCTCAGGAGGATATTCTTTTTTTTCTAGAAGTTCTAGCTTAGGTTTTTCTATAACTTCAATATAATCAGAAACTTTGTTATAAGCGTCATTAAATTTTTTCTCTGAGATAGAAAATGTTCCATCTTGGTTCTCTACCAATATTTGTCTTAATTCCTGCTTGGCTGCATCGATGTGATGCTTCCAGATCGAGTAGTTTCTTGTAGTCATAAGCTCCCAATCTTTATTTTTTAAGATGCCTAGCGATTGCACGTATTCTTTAAACTCAAAGGGTTTATATATCCCATTCACAAATATATAAATTAGAATCAGGTCTTTAAAGTAATTTGTGCGTATTCGACCTTCTTGATTTCTTAATGGGTTGTTGATATATTTTTCACCCTTTGAATTTATCTCATAGTTAGCCATTTATTCACCTTTTCATGACTGCTTGGTTTCATGCGATTGCAGATAACGGCTCCAGCATATATGACATTGCGACCGAAGAGAGCAATGTCCCGAAGGGCGAGGGCTTTAGCCCGAAGCGTATATACTGTGTTATATGGAGTTGCGTCCATGTTCATTTTGATCTTCGTCAGCAAAATCCTCTGGCCAAAGCATTTCTTTGCTGTCTGCACCTAATGGATAACCAAAGCAATAAACATTATAAAGCCTAGTAGCAAGTCGTTCCTGCCGCTTGGAGATATAACGCAGAGGAATGTAGTAAAGCATCATCTTGATAGCATTATAACCAGCTTGTTCAGATGTCATATATTTCCAGCCTCTTGGCAATTTATTCCTCGTGTAAACGTACCTACCCACCTGAGACATATACCAGAAAGTCATCTCATATGCCGCTTGGTTGAGTGCTTCCTGTGACCATGCAAGTGTGATCTTCCAGAGATTGGGCTCCAATTCTTCGATTTGTGTTTGAATTGGAGGCTCCGAGGGTTCAGTAACCACTATCTCACGCCCATTGTCTGTTTTCACACTGTGCCACTCCCGACTCAGCTTCCAGCTCGATGGTACAACCATGACACGAATCAAATCGGACTCATTTTTCTTTGCGCTCTTGAAAGAGGCAAAGAACATATTGTCGGAAGTCCATTTCCTTTTACCAAGTTTGACTCCTCCGCTTAGTCGCACAATGTGGCTGTTAATTTGGTCAAAAATTCTTCTCTTGCTACAAGTCATAGATTTAACTTCAATAACACCCAGAATTTTGAGTACATCATGAGGTTTGCTTTGTTGGATGGATACTCGCTCAACAAGTAACCCATCGGCACCCTTTGTGAAGCTACCCCATCGCACGTTATTTCTTTTAGTTGACCTCACGATCTTGCGGCGTTCTTGAATCGTTTCGCCCCAAAAAAGCTGGATACTTGAGGACAAATAGCCTTCTTGGCGAAATTGTTGAATGAGTTTAATACAGGGATCTAGAGCGAGTAACTCGGCCATCTCACCTTTGAATCGATTTACCATGTGTGAATAAATAAACTCAACACATGATCCACACTCAGGATCGGACAAAGTCGTTTCGTTATCGCTAATCAAGGTTTCAGGGTCATCAGGATTGAGAGGTCCATATTCGATCAAACGTCGAAAGAGTTTACCTCGTGGGTGTTCCTCAATATCTCGAATAGCAGCATTTAATGAATGTTCGAATACATCCCAAACAGTATTTCCGCCAACAAGACAGACGAAAGGGCATATAAGTGCGGAGGAAACCGACCGATGAATGTCCAATGCGAGCGGCCCATTACCGATGATTGAGGCTACCTTATGAGTATCCAAGGTTATCACCCTTTCTTTTTCTTGAGCGCAATTTCATCTAACGGCTCCAGCACAAAAGAAGTTTTTGCGAAGCAAAAATTTGGGTGAGCGATAGCGAATCTTTTATAATGTGTTATACGCCGTGCCTTATTCATTCTTCTGTCCCTTTGCTTCTGCAAAAATCTTGAGAATTTGAGCAGAAGGATATGTTGAGAGAGATGCAACGTCATGAGCCAGTTCAATGGGTAAAAGGGCTCCCTCAAACCGGCTACTCAAAACTGTCGGTAATGTCGCAAAGATTCTTTCAGCACCGATGAGATTAAAGAGCGTAGGATCCTCAACGTACTCTCCGGTAGGAATATTTAGCACCATTTGATGATAATGACTAATCCGAACAAAAACTTTGGCTCCGTAGTTCGTATCCTTACCATAGGGTGCCCCTCTGTTGGGTCTATGTTGAATCTGTTCTTTTATGTATTGATTGCCAGGTATAAAGAGCGATTGGAGGGGGGCATTGTTCCCAATCAGTTGCAAATGATCAGCAAATGCTCCGGTCTTTTCTTGTCCAATGAAGTTCACAGGATAACCTTGATCTCTTAAAAAAGCCAAGAATCGGCGTATTGGAGCCACAAGCTTTGAATACTGCGCCCGAATTGACAGAGGCCCATCTTTTACGAACAAGCAATTTTTAAGTATCTCCTTATTTTTCTCCCAAAAATATCTAACCCCTGTAAACAACAGTAATGTTTCGTGAATACTCATATAAGCTGTTGCAACAGTTTCAGGAGCCGAGTCCGGAGCCATCTCTTGATGAAAACCAAGCATGTCAGTGAGAAATAGCTTCCCTTTACAATCTGGGCAATTCCCTTCCTCAGCATTATAGGGCAAAGTTGCAATGGTTTTTTCACAGTGAGGACACTCGAATAAAGGAAGCTGTTTTTGCTTTCCATCCCACTTTTCGTAAACTATCCACTTGAGTGTTTCCAACGGTTCGCCATCTAATGAAGCATCTTTTACTGATTCAAAGATTGTTTGACGGACTGCATCATATACTGACATCCCCGGAATAATAACGTATCTTAGTGGAAGGACAGTAGCATGATATAAAGCAGAATCAGCCAATATGTCCCGCAATGCAAGGGGATGAGGAGATTCCTTATCAATTGATGAAAGCGCTACTTGATCAAGTCTCAGAAGTGCAGTCTTGACAAATGCGAGTGCCTTATAGGGAGGAGTCTCTGATTCAATAACCTGCATGGAACCATCAACGCCGAATACTAACGGCAAGGGTTCTTCTTTCGACGGGATGGCTCCCCACGTGCAGGCGGTGGAAACAGGACTTTGGACGGGATCCTCAAAACTCTTGCAGAGTTTCTTAACCAATTCACTCTTTAGAACATCAAGATGTCCTAACCGGCTTGCACGTTCTGCTGGTAAACGTTCTCCAGCTTTGTAAGGCATCTCAATTTCCTCCTTTTGTTTTGTCAGGCGGAGTAAATTTCCTGGCCTGCACCGATACGACAAAACGATGTGAGCGTGTAAGCATTCTTATGTACCCGACCGTTTTTGCCTGAAGAATATCGTCCTTTAGACTTTCATAGGCAACATTCATTTTAGCAAGCGCGTTTACTTCATCTTGAGATGAAAGATGGGCAATGAAAAAATTCTCTGTCTGAGCAAGCAAGTCTTTATTAATAGTTGTAACAGACTGCGTAGAATACACCATCCCGATGTGATATTTGGCTCCCTCCTTGGCAATGCGGCGGTAGATATCCATGCCCTCATCCCTTGCAGGAAATAAGTTATGAGCTTCCTCAAAATAGAGTTGTACAAAGTGGCTACCAAGTGCATTGTTACTAAATTTATCAACTTGATGATTAAAAATTGCACTCGATAATTCATGGGAAAAATATTCCATTACCTCTGGGTTGGCATTTCCCAAGTCAAGAATAATTGTTTGACCTTTATCAACAAGGTCTATTATTTCTCTTGTAAAATCCCCTGCATTTCTGTCGTGGTAAATTCTGAACCTCTGAATCATTGCCGGTCCTGCCCCAATAGATGGTTTGAGAAACTCAAGTATTGCGAGTTCATCGCGCTCAAATAGAGGTCTGTCACTCTGTGATTTCAAATTTGGATGATTTGGGTAACTACGGACGAAATTAGCGATTTGTTCAAATTCAGAGACCAAGGCATTTAGTGAATTGATGGTAGGGGGCGTAGCATTTCCATATACAGCGGAGCGAAGATTTACATTATAATCCGGATCAAAACGCAATTTTTGGGAAAGTGCGTGTTCATCAACATCAAAGCCAGCTTTTTTAAGAACAGCCCAATACATTAAAATTCTACGCTCTGCTCTTTTCTTATCCCCATAATCAGTATCAGTAATACTGCTCAGTGCCTCAAGTGACGGGATTTCCGTACCTATGAATGCCTTGACATAAATGGAAGTGCGCCCCTCGCTTTCTAATAGATCTGCCAACACCCTGCGGGAGCGCTCGGGATGCTCGTAAAAATTAAGCTTTAGCGGTTTCGATGGAGTTGCTGGTTTCGCAGTTAGAGCATAAACAACACAACGAGCAGGATAACCACTTTTTAATGAACGGCTTTCATCTTGTGGATTATCATTGGCATATTCCCCGTTGATATCAAACACAATCTGGCCAACATTTCTTGATTGATCAGTTGTCTCTATTAAGCTTTGGGCAATAAGCTTAACAACATTGCTTTTACCGAGCCGAGTTTTGCCGAACATCGCTGTACGCGCACCCATGAAATCTTTTGTAGAAACAAAGACTTCAACTTGTGGCTGAGGTTTGTTCGGCAATGGAAGCCTGCATTCAGTCAACCGTAAGTTCCCGATGGGAAACCGGTTTTCATTTGGTACCATCGAATTGGTGATAAGCTTCAATAGGGCGTCATCACACGCATAGACACGATACTTGTGAGCACTAACGAAATTGTTTAGATCACCTGAAAACTCTACCTGATCTATTTTTTCAGGATGGGGATAAAACATTCCAAGAACGCCAGTCTTGAGCGCCCCCCATTGCAGTTCACTCTGAGTGAAAATATCTAGTTCTGGCATTGACTTTTTCTGCAGTTCAAAGTAAGTTTGCTGAACTTCTTTGGACAGGGGGGTAGGGGCTGCTTCTAATACCCGTAACAACGTAAAATGCGGAGGTAATGAATCATAACTCGCAGGCACCATTATGAGCATTGAATTTCGAGGCACTCCACCAACAGCAATCTTGAAGGGGTCAGATGTAATAATCGTAACGGTATCAAACCCAATATCAAGCACATACCCGACGAAGCGCATATCATCATATTTTTTTGCTTGCTCGTTAGCCTTCTCGCGTTCAAGGAATGTTTGTAAGACCCTCAGCGGGTGATTTTGCATCGCAGCCTTCTCGAAAAAATCTTTCATTGGGATACCTCCTCGTAATTGCGAATAAGAACTTCACCTGGATTCTTCGTTAATGCTCCAATTTTTCTTCCAGTTCCTCTTGGAATAGACACAATATGATACCTGTGGAAAAGATAAACTATGTCAGGATGCACAGAGGTTGTCATAGCCCAACGAATACCTCTTGCCGAGGCTCTTTCTAGCGTTGCCGCTAACCGTTTATGGTCATCAAAACTAAATTTACCATACCTATAATGATCGTGAACCATTTCGCGCTCACCTGGACGATACGGCGGGTCAACAAAAACAAGATCATCTTCTTCACAAGCATCAATGACTTCCTCAAAGTCACAACATTTAAGAGAAACACGCAATAGCTTTTTTGAAACCCAGACCAAGGTTTCTTTACTTATTACCCACCGTCTATCTTGTCCACCGTATCCCACGTTAAACTCTCCATTGCCATTATGCCTCCACATACCCTTAAAACAAGTCCTATTTAGATAGAGCGTTCTCGCTGTACGAGTTGGTAAATCCAGTTCGTCATGTTTCCAATCACGAATCTTATAATACGCATCTTTGGTGGAGGGAAAACTTTGAAAAATATTCCAGACCTCTATCGGATAACGACGAATGCCACCGTATAAGTCAATAAGTTCTGAGTTAATATCTGAGAGAAGTGCCTTTTTGGGAATCAAGGCAAAGAAAATAGCTCCACCTCCTACAAATGGTTCGACAAAGCGATTTATAGATAAAGGAAACTGAGGAATTAGAAAATCAAGCATTCTGCCCTTACCACCTGGGTATCTAAGAAAAAGGACTTTTTTTTGAGTCATTAGACCTCCTATGCCATTTTATAAGGCATGGCAGATAACTTAAAATAACCAAACTACTTCGTTTACGTGTCTAAATTGATATATTTTGCGAAGTACTTCGTTTATGCATAATTTTAGATGAAATCCAAAAATATAACTTTTGTCGTTATCGTTTTTCTCCCAAAAACCAAAGTGCTTTTAATCCGTCCGATATCCTGCTTGCCAACGTGAGTGCTGTATATCTTTATAGATTCTTATACTTATCATAAACTTATTTTATTAATTCCGCAAATAAAGCTTCTGGTATGTTGTATGTTGAAAAAGAAAAATACTAATTTAATAAGTATATAACTAATAGACAAAAAACTTCCACTATTTCATTTATCGCTCCCAATATATCCCCGCTTACACCACCAATTCTTTTCTGAGAATATTTTTAGATTAATAATACTAGCTCTATTCCTACCATCACCAGAGGCAGAAAATATAATCTAAATAATAAAATACCTATAACTGCCATAGTTAAGCTGGCGAAGATAACCTCTCTCCAGCTGACATAATCCATAAATAATTTACCCATACTATTTTTTAAGCGCGCTGGCTTACCCAAAAAAGCGGCTATCACCATACTCCAACGTCCTATAGTGGGAGTAAAAAATATTGGGGTAAGGTCTTCACAGGCTGACCCCTCTTTGCTTAACACTGCCTTTGCTACAGGTCCGTCTCTTGTATCATAATGTGGTGGCCTTTTATTCACCTCAAATTATTACGGAATACAATTCCCTTTAATATTTTTACCCATGCTCCCGAAGTTCACGATTTCACTTAACGGTTCTGGTATATGCAAAGTTGCGGAGCGAAGCAGAGCAATTTGGGTGAGGACATCAGTCCGAACCGCATACACCGTATTTTGCGATGTCGTCAAATCCCCCTTCATGTTTTGTGTTCATGTCTATGATGAGTATCTGGCCAATGAACATGACTATGAATTATTTCAGTATGATTATGTTCATGGGTATGTGGCTCATGCAATGTTCCTGAATGCCCGTGCAGATGATGCATATCGCTATGACTGTGTGAATGAGTGTGTGTTACAGTTTTATGAAGGTGAATGTGTGAATGTCTTTCACTGCCTATCAGCCATACACCGATTATCATGAATCCCGCTGCTGGAAACATCACCCATCCAATCCATTCTCTAAGTATGATGAGTGAGGCTATAGCACCGATAAAAGGGGCAAAGCTAAAGAATGCCCCAGTCCTGGAAGAGCCTAATCCTTTAAGTGCTTTGATGAAAAATACCAAACTAACGCCGTAGCTGAGTGACCCAAGTAATAAGGCAAATGCGATCGTAATGTCCAACGACATCTTCATTCCAAGAATTAAAGCAATTGAAAGGGATATTGTCCCAGCGACAAAACTTTTGATTTTAGTAATCTGTATGGGGTCTTTATCAGAAATTTTACAAGTTAGATTATTGTCTATTCCCCAGCACACCATTGCAAAGATGATCAATAACGGGCCTACTATACTGAACTTGCTTTGGCCAGGATCCCAAGTTAAAAACACCCCTGCTATGGTCATACATACCAACCCCAACCATAAACGTTTTCCTGCATTTTCTTTGAATAAGAAAACGGCAATCATAGCAGTAGCGAGTCCTTCCAAATTGAGAAGTAATGATGCGGAGAACCCTGAAACAAGGGCCAATCCCATCATCATACTTATTGGACCTATTATTCCGCCTGTTAGCGTTGCACCAGCTAACCAAGGAAGATCCTTCATTTCCAATGGTACCGCCTTTTTGTTGTGGTCAGTCGTTCTTTTCCTTATTCCGACAGAATACAGGGATAAACCGGCAAATGCCCCAAGATAGAGCAGCCCAGCCAAAGCCACTGGAGAAATATCCTTAATGAGTAGTTTGGCAAGAGGCGGGCTGATGCCAAATAAGGAAGCAGATACTATAATGAATATTAACGGAGTTTTATCCATTTATATCACCTATTCTATTTATATGCAGGGGGGGTTAAGTATCTTTGACGATGTCATATAACTTAAAATAATCGAACTACTTCGTTTATACTCCCAAATTGTCATGTTTTGCGAATTACTTCGTTTATGCACGGCTCTTAATTTTCCTTGTGATATATCTTTATAGATTCTTATATTTATCATAAACTTATTTTATTAATTCCGCAAATAATGATTAAAGAAATATGGAAAAAGAAAAATACTAATTTAATAAGTATATAACTAATAGACAAAGAACTTCCACTATTTCATTTATTGCTCCCAATATATCCCCGCTTATACCACCAATTCTTTTCTGGGAATATTTTAAAATTAATAATACTATCACTACATTTATAATTACTAAAGGAATTAAGTATAGCCTAAATAATGGAATGCCTATAACGACCATAGTTAAACTGGCGAGGATAAACTCTCTCCAGCTAACATAATCCATAAATAATTTACCTATACTATTTTTTAAGCGAGCTGGTCTACCTAAAAAAGCAGCTATCACCATACTCCAACGTCCTATAGTAGGAGTAAAAAACAAAGCGATATCTTTTAAGAATAAGGGCATCTCCACCAGAAGAACAAACTTTAATAATAAAAGAGAAACTAATGCCACTACCCCTTTAGCCCCAGTAGAACTATCCTTCATAATCTTTAGTATTTCCTCTTTATTATGTCCTCCCGAAAATCCATCTACACTATCGGCAAAACCATCTAAATGTAACCCTCCACTAAACCAGATCCAAAAAATTAGAACTAAAGTATCGCCTACCAATGAAGAAACAGGGAGGTAATAAAATAATCTTC
>Ga0315277_10011566_pt1 | contig 11107 bp, 13 predicted proteins | sample YL17G05_15_MG_FD_203695 | JGI IMG/M metagenome (GOLD analysis project Ga0315277, IMG submission 203695) | Sediment microbial communities from Yellowstone Lake, YNP, Wyoming, USA - YL17G05_15 | ecosystem: Environmental > Aquatic > Freshwater > Lake > Sediment | place: USA: Wyoming | collected... | reverse complement strand
ACCTTCTTCCTTGGCTTCGAGATTTATTTCACAGGGTAAATCAAATTTCCTGCAATAAGAATCTATACGGTTTGTTAAAAATTCCACTCCGTCTATATATTTTACAACAAATCGGGTTCTTATGATGTCTCGTATTCTGCAGAACCAATTGTCAGGTGTAATCCACCCTTCTTCTGGGGCTTCTGGAAAATTGTCATTTTCCAAAATATTTTTTCGATAAGTTTTTAAAAAAAATGTATCGAATGGCTTAGTATAAATTTTAGGTCTTGAAGGGTCATGAAACAATTTATATGACTCATGCTCTTTTTGATATTCCTCATCAAAATTTTTTATATTATTAGTTAAATCCATCCAAAAAGGTGATTCCTCGAATTTATATTTAATTTTATTGGAAATAAGATCATAATGCATACTAGCTTTGTTTGTTATTTCGATTTCAAGGGCATTTTTTAGCCACTCTTTATATTGTCCAATATCTTTTGGTTTTTCTTTGATCAAATAACTGCTATCCACCTTATGAGTGATAGTGCGCGGGGATAGTCTATCCTTTGCGAATATCATGATTCAGCCTCTTCGAGGGAAATGAGACGTGGCTATAGCCTTCATCCATCCTTCATCATTAGTATTGAAAGATCTAACGAAAAGGCTTTCGGCTGCTCGCAGGGAAAATAAGATATAGCTTGCGCTATGACAGCGCATTGCACCGCGATGGGCTAGATCGCGATGCAGAATCAAGCAAGTGCTGGAGTGAGGGCCTTAAGAGGGTTCTGGCTAGAATCCATTTTTCTCATTCCAGACTTGCTTACCTTTCCTATTACCTCAAGTTCCACAAAATCCCCCTCCTCAAGCTCTAAATATCGGCGTATATCGGCCGGTATCGAAACTTGACCGCTTTTCGCGACTTTCACGGTTATTCGCATGGATTAATTTCTGTCATTATGCCTTATTAATCTTTCGTTTAATGTCGAATAACGTGTTATTCGATAGTATTATATAGTGTGAGATACTATGTAGTATTCAGTGATGTGATATGGCCGCAGCAATTCATACCGTGCCCCAGGGCGGGCAGATCAGGCACCTTGAAATCACGATGCTTGGCGGAGATGCCCGGCATACGGCAGTTGAGCAGGTGCCGGGCGGCTACTGTCTATGAAAAATTCAGTAGGTCCAAGAGTTGATTGAAAATGAATGGTAATCACAGGAATTGCACGCTCCCTGGAAACCTATACCGGGCCGCCAGCATTGCCCCGGATCTGGAGGCGTCTTGAAATGGATCTCCTCAAGCGCGCCGCGTCCAGGGCCAGGGATCTGAGAGCGCAGTGCCTCTCCGTGCGGGCCGCCCGCCTGGCAGGTGCCCTCAGGATGTTCGAGCGGCATTTCCAGCGGCAGCCCGAGATGCCCGCCTGCCTGGCCGGAATCAATGCGGCTCTGGACGATCTCTCTCCATTGCCTGCGAAGATCGCCCTCCAAAGAAAGGAAACCCTGCAGCGAGAGGCCGGGGCCCTGGAGGCGATCCTGCAGAAGGCCGCGCCCTTCGTTCCCCTGCTGGACGCCTCCGAGCCCAACTTTCGCAAGTCCATCACCATCCTCAGCAAATCGGAGAGAGTTCCCCTCGACATTGACCGCAGCTTCTCCTCTGATGTCAGGCTCGTTCTCTACGAGGACGGCCGTCTGACCAGAGCGCTGCGATTTCGCGAGACCTGCACCAGGGGCTTTGGGTGGGAGCAGGAGGAGGAAGAAGATTTGAACTATGCCTCGGCGGTCTCCCTCTACGGCCTCGATGCCATCGCCTCGGGCCTGGCTGCGGCTCTGGAGGAACTGCCTGCGGTCAGGACAGTGCACCGGGACCTGGAAGAGCGACTTCGGGTGATGACGAAGATCCTGGAGGCTTTGCAGCGCACGCCGTGAGCTGCGGGAGAATGCCGAAAGAGCCGTCCTTTGTCCTTCTCGTGCCCTGCTGGCGCGCCCGTTGGGGGGGCCACGGCGCCGGGGCAGCCGCGGGAACCCGCAGCTCTTCAGGGTGCCCGGGCCACCGCTGCCAACCGCTGGCAGCATTTTGAGCCGAATGGGCAGGCAGGCTCCAGGATCTGGAAATTTGCAGGGGCTTCTGTCGGCAGTTCTAAATATCGATCGCGTTCATATATCTGTCGTGGCTCTCGGCCAGATCAGCCGGGCCCTCGCAGGCTCCAATCACCCTGGAGAGAATATCCGCCTTTTTCTTTGGCTTCAGCCTGCTCCGATCTTCCAGTTGCTCCAGGAAGTCTGCCACCTCACTGAGGCTCTCATCAGGGAGCGTTTTGATCTTTTCAATCACCTGTTCTCTGCTGGCCATCCTCCGGGTTTCGAGCATGTTCGCATCAATTACAGATTTCTATTCGTGCTTTGGATATAAAACCTTGACTTTGCATCATCTAGGGGAGAGGTTTATTGAGCCGGAGAGCCGTAGTGCCTCCATGCTCTTCCCTTCCTCAAAGATCCTCGATGGCGGCCCGAGAGGCAGGCTGACAAGCATCCAGCGCGTTCAGATCGACTTCGCCCGCTGCGAGAGGCTTGGCCAGCAGATATCCTTCGTGGAATGCCTTCATGATCCTATCGATCTTTCGCTGAATATCTATGGAATAGTAAGCCTCATCACAGTTTGGGCATACGAATGCGGGAATATTCTTAATTACTACGACCTGGTTGCCTACTCTTGCCACCAATTCCGTTGTTCCTTCTCGCATTTTGCCTCTGCACAGGAGGCACTCACATGTCTCCATCATCTCCTCCATCGGCTTTCGATCCACTCATCATCATCGGGCACATATACGGTTACTATTATCAGGCAGTCTTTGCATACCGTCACAACTACGTGATGTGGTATTTCACTCACCTGCCCTAGTATTAAGACGGCAGGACAGCGATAATCATCAAGATATTCCTCAATTATCTCTCCCTTCGTTATTAAGGTTATCAGGTCGTCTGCCGAGACGCCTCTTTCAAACATCCTTGCACCTGCATGATTTGAGATGATTATATTATCTGAAGAAATAAAAACTCTTATTCTCTCATGCAGATTCTTCTCAGCACCTCCGCTCATTGTATCACCATCTTATCCCTTCCGGCCTGGAGTTCTTGAGGCTGACTAAGAACACGGTTATCACCACCTTAGGGCAGCTCAAACCCCTTCATTGCTCAATGTTTTTTTTACAGTACACTGCAAGCGGCACCTCGTATGCGGGCTCCTGGGCCAAGCTATTTATGCCGTCAGCTAGAGATCCCTTAAGACATTGTAGTTGCGCCTACGATGTCTCAAGCGAAAGCGAGAGTCAGGGCCTCAAGAGGGTTTTCTCTCTCGCTTTTTGCAATTATGTTCTCTTCCGGAACTTTACTTATTTTCATGCTTACGAAATCACCGGGCTTGATGCCCAGCGCTTTTCTAACAGGGAGCGGTATCTGCACCCTGCCCCGCGCATCCACCTCCGCAATCGCTGGTAATTCACTCATATATCCACAATTTTACCCTGCGTGTTTAAATAATTTTCCTATTTTGTGGGTATTAGTGGGTAAATTTATATATAATTAGGAATGTGTGGGTATCAGTGAAGTACCATGGCCTCAGCAATTCAGTTCTCTATCTGTTACAGGCAACCCAGGTGCCTCGAAATAACCTTGGTCGATGGAGTGCAGCCTCCTCTCAGCACAAGCTGCGACGCACATTATCCAGCCACTTCCCGCGGCCAATCCTGCCCGCCCAGGATAAATCGCAGGACCGTCAGACCCCAGCCCTCCCCCCATCATCCCGCCATCCCTGCCCCGGAGGCGATCCTGCAGAAGGCCGCGCCCTTTGTCCCCCTGCTGGACGACTCCGAGCCCAACTTTCGCAAGTCCATCACCATCCTCATTAAATCGGAGAGCGTTCCCCTCGACGATGACCGCAGCTTCCGCTCTGATGTCAGGCTCATCCTTTACGAGGACGGCCGTCTGACCAGAGCGCTGCGATTTCGCGAGACCTGCACCAGGGGCTTCGGGTGGGAGCAGGAAGAGGAAGAAGAATTGAACTATGCCTCGGCTGTCTCCCTATACGGCCTGGACGCCATCGCCTCGGGCCTGGCCGGGGCGCTGAAGGAGCTGCCTGCGGCCAGGATAGTGCACCAGGATCTGGAAGAGCGACTTTTGGCGATGACGAAGATCCTGGAGGCTTTGCAGCGCACGCCGTGAACTGGGGGAAGGATAGCTGTTTAGAGCCGTCCTTCCGTGGCCCTGCGAGCGGGCGCGCGCGCGGGGGAGCACGAGCGCCCAGGCAGCTGCGGGAAAACTGGACTCTCTTGGAGTAAGGTCTCAGCATGCGGCTGACTTTGTTAAGGTATTATAATCCGTAACATTTAAATGATAACAATAACCACCAAGTATAGCTGATTTAGGGGATTCTTAGTCATCTATGCCTAAATCACATAAATCTAAGACTATATTTATAAAACTGTTTCAGGAGATAAGAAGCACTTCGCGTGAGGTGTATGTCATGAGGCTCTTTAGGCTAATGGTGATAGCGGTAATGTTCCTGTGTACTTCGGCTGTGTTAGCTCAAGGCTGCGATTGGACAGGCACTTGGAACACCGGTTGGACCGGTGATAGCAATGCGAAAAATGTGAGAATGGAGCTACAACAGAACGGTGACCAGGTGACAGGAATTTACTACCATGATGATGGAAGAATTAAAGATGCAACCGTTAACGGCAATATATTGAGCGGCACTTGGGTTCAGAACAACGGCTCCGGAGGTTTCGTGTTCCGCATGGAGGATGATTGCAAATCCTTTAGTGGTTCATGGACTTCCGACACAGAAGGGGACCCGGGAGGAGACTGGAACGGCGACAGGGTGTAGGGCCAAGCCAAAGAGCTGTTCCTAAACTGGATGGCCTATCTTCGTATGGGCGAAATGATTGATGAAATCATTTCATTGAAAGGGATGAATAACTTTGGGAGTTAGACCCTAGAGGATCTGTTCATCTCATCTCAATCCCTGGCCCAGATCCTGGGGGCTTTGCAGCGCACGCCGTGAGCTGCGGGAGAATGCCGAAAGGGCCGTCCTTTGTCCTTCCGTGCCCTGCTGGCGCGCCCGGGGGGAGCACAGGCGCTGGGGCAGCCGCCGGAATCCGCAGCTCTTCAGGGTGCCCGGGCCACCGCTGCCAACCGCTGGCAGCATTTTGAGCCGAATGGCGATTTCAACCTTGATCCGATCACACAAGGCTTTTATCCGCTCCTCATCCATACTGTCTCGAACACTTCTCAGAACGCCGAATACCAATCGCCCCATCAATAAAACCGATAAACATGCCCGAGCTTCCCGAGGTGGAGATGGCCCGCAGATATCTGGAGGCCACCTCGCTCTGCCAGACCATAAAAGCCGCGAAGGTGTTGGACGCCCGCATCCTCAACAGCGTCTCAGCGGAGCTTCTGGAGCAGAGCCTTGTCGGGCTGCAGTTCCATTCCGCCTACCGGCACGGAAAGCGGCTCTTCCTGGAGCTGAATTTGGACCTCTGGCTCACCCTCCATCTGGGCCTCACCGGCAGGCTGGTTTATCTTCAAAGCAGGGAGGATGAGCCCGATCACACCCGATTGCTCATCACCTTCATGGGCTGCAGCCGTTTGGCCTTCGATGATCTGAGGATCTTCGGCGAAGTGGGCATAACCAGCAGCCCTCAAAGCTTTCTTGAGGAGCGAAAGATCGGTCCTGACGCCCTGCAGCTTGACCGGGACGGCTTCCTGAGGATTATGCGGGACCGCAAAGGGATGATCAAGGCGATGCTATTGAATCAGAGCCTGATCGCAGGTCTGGGAAATCTTTATGCGGACGAGGCCCTCTTCCAGGCGGGCATCTGCCCCCAATCTCGCCGCTTAAGCGAAGCCCAGCTTAGCGTTCTCTTCTCCTCTATCCAGGAGACGCTGCTGGCCAGCCTCTCCGCCCAGGCAAACCTGCGCAAGCTGCCAGATTCATATCTTCTGCCCCACCGCCATCCTGGAGAAACCTGTCCCAGGGACGGGGCTCTTCTCCGGCATGAAAAGATCGCCGGGAGAACCAGCTATTACTGCCCGAAGCATCAAAAATAGCTTGTTAAGATTCTGCTTTTTCCATCAGGCTCTCTCGGGGCCCTGCCTTTTCAGCCTGCCGAGCGTCGCCGCCACCATCAGGGGGAAGGTGATGGTCGCGTCCCCGTAAACGGTCATGGATCGCGCGTCGGCGGAGATCTTGCCCCAGGAGACAGCCTCGGATAATGTGGCCCCGGAGAGGCCTCCCGCTTCCGGAGTGTCGGTGGTCAGCTGAACTGCGAGCTGGAAGCTGTTGGGGGTGACCAGCATGGACTGCAGAGCGAAGTTCTTGGGCACTCCTCCTCCTACTATCACTATTCCCGTCCGGGGAGCCTGGTAGCAGATGTCCACAATCTGCTTTATGTCCGCGAAAGCATCCACATTGAGCTTCTTGGTCTGGCTGTGCAGCCAGGCCTGGAGGCCGATCATAGAGTCGGGAAGTGCGGGGCAGAAGACCGGAATATCGCGATCGTAGGCCGATCGCAGGATCGATCTGCCGTCGGATATTTGCGAGCCGATGATCTTCATCAGCTCCGCGCCCGAGATCCTTTCCGGTTCGTCCGGCAGGATGCTCTGCATCAGCTCCTCAAACTTGATAAAATCCTCATCTCTGAGATAGAGGTCGTATATCCTGCTCAGGCCCTCGGCCCGAAGAGCAGCATCGTCCGATTCGGGCGTACCCAGGCAGTGAGCGCCGAAGGACTCGATGATGTCATGCACGAGATTTGCTCCCGAGGTAACCAGGACATCGATGTGGCCGCTTCTGATGAGCAGAGAGATAATATTTCTCATGCCAGAAGGCACCATCGCGCCAGAGAGGGTGAAGAACTTGGTGTATCCTCCGGCAAGCATTTGCTCGTAGATATCCACCGCCCCGGCCAGTCTCCTGGCCCCAAAGCCGCAATGGCTCATGCCCTCTACAAGAGCCTCCACGCTCATCCCTGGCTCTATCTCCAATTGGCGCACCGTCTCCATTTGATCACCTTAATAATGATAATCTTCTCCGGGCAGTCCCGGAAAAATTACGATTGAACTTAGGCAACGCGAAATTTTTTCTCATAAACCTTTTATACCAGGCCTTATGTTTAGCTCTTACGGAGGATAAACAATGGCCGGCGAACCGATGGCAGTGGATTATTATATACCACTTATTATATTCTTGATAATGGGAGCTATCGTGCCTATAGGGGCTCTGGCTGCTATAAAAATCATAGCACCTCTGAAGCCAAGCCGCCAAAAGCTATCGATATACGAAGGTGGGCTGAGGCCTATCCGCGATGCCAAGATCCAGTACAGCGTTCAATATTACCTTTTTGCAATCGTCTTTGTGATATTCGATGTTGAGGTTCTTTTCTTGTACCCCTGGATCTATGTCTACGCGAATAAGGCCATGCAGCAGTTCATGGTCTTCGGGCTGATGAACATTGCCGTCTTCGAGATGCTCCTATTCATCGTTGTACTGCTGGTTGGACTGATCTATGCTGTTAAGAAGGAGGCTTTGCGTTGGGTATAAGCGATGTCATACCCGTGCCCGTAGCTGTTGATGAGGAGATCGAGAAGTGGACGATCTTCGGCCAGCCCGTGGCCGAGGTCTGGTTCACCACCACACAGAAGATCCATGAGATCATCGAGATGGGGCCCATCAAGAATATCTTCAATTGGGGCAGAAAGAACTCAATATACTTTTTGATGCAACCCATGGGTTGCTGTGGTGTAGAGATGTTCGTCTTCGGAGCCGCGCCCTATGACAGCGATCGGTTCGGGTGCATCCCAAGAAACACGCCCCGTCAGACCGATGTCATGATAATCTCCGGCTACATCACCAGGAAGTATCTGCCGGTCTTCAAGAGCCTCTGGGAGCAGATGCCAGAGCCAAAATGGTGCATAGCCATTGGCGAATGTGCCATCTCGGGTGGACCCTTCTATGATTCTTACAACATCATCCAGAACACGGCCGATTACTTCCCCATTGACGTTTTCATCCCCGGATGTCCCCCCCGGCCAGAGCAATTCCTAGAGGGTCTGATCAATCTCCAGGAGAAGATCAAGCAGCGCAAGGACAAGCGGGGCTACTAAAGGAGGGATCTTTTCTTGACTACTGCAAGCGAGGTCCTAAGCAGCCTTCAGTCCACATTTCCTGGAGCCGTACTGGAGTCCAGGGTGGAGTCGGACCGGAGGCTCTGGGCCACAATCGATTCTGCAAAGCTATTGGATATATGCAAATACCTGAGAGATAAGCTGAACTTCGATCACTACTCCGGCGCTGGAGGTTTGGACTGGATCGCCAGGAAGGAGATGGAAGTGGTGGAGATCATGGCCAGCCATGGCAGCCACCAGGTCGTGGCCATGCTCAAGGTCAAGACTCCCAGAGACAATCCATCTGTTCCCTCCCTCGCTGGCCTCTTCTGGAACGCCAACTGGTACGAGCGCGAGGCCTGGGAGATGTTTGGGATCAACTTCGAGGGCCATCCGGAGCCTTATCCCCTGCTCTTGGGGGAGGATCTGGTGGGCGTCTGGCCCTGGAGAAAGGACTTCAAGGGCTATCCTGACCTGACCACGGGCCAGAGGGCTGTGGAGAGGATCGATCCCCAGGGCTATATGCAGTACTACATACCACCTACTCCGGCAGAGATCGAGGCCGGGACGGTTCCGAAGGAAAGGCCCAAGTATCCCAGCCTCCGGGAGCGAGAGGAGCGCGATATTAAGTCCGACTCCGAGATGATCATGCACATGGGGCCGCAGCACGCCATGGTTCCCGGTCCTTTCCTCTTGGATGTCCTGGTGGAAGGAGAGCGGGTTAAGAAGGCTTACCTCGACCTGGGCTACATTCACAAGGGCATCGAGAAGATCATGGAGAACAGGACCTGGCTCCAGGGCATAACCTATACCGATAGAATGTGCTACGTGGCCTCTCTCTCTAATAATGAGTGCTACTGCGGTGCAGTGGAGAAGATCCTTGGGTTGGAGGTACCAGAGAGGGCGCAGTACATCCGCGTCATCCTGGAGGAGCTTTCCAGAATACAGAGCCATCTCATAGGCACGGGCGAGTTCTTGACTCTCATCGCAGGTGTCGGTTACGCACCCTGGCAGTACATGATCATCGACAGAGAGAGCATCATCTCTCTGATTGAGAGCGTCACTGGAGCAAGGCTCACTCACACCTTCGTGCGCTTTGGCGGAGTCCGAAACGATCTCCCCGAGGGCTTTGCTGAGAAATGCAGACCCGTCATGGACTACATTAGGTCCAGGATCAATGAATTCATTGAGCTATTCGAACAGGACCCAATCTACCACCTGAGAATGGACAATGTGGGGTCTATCACTCCTGAGACTGCCAAGCGCATGGGAGCAGCCGGGCCCGTCCTGAGGGCGTCGGGAGTGGCCTACGACATGAGGAAAGAGGATCCCATACTGCTCTATCCCGATCTGGACTTTAAAGTGATAACCGGAACCAAGGGAGATTGTCATGACCGGATCGATGTCAGGCTGAGAGAGATTTTGGAGAGCATTCACATCATAGAGCAGTGTCTGGATAGGATTCCTGCAGGACCGATCAAGACGGAGGCCAAGATTCCCAAGAAGATCCCCGCAGGCGAGGCCTACTACCGGGTTGAGGATCCAAGGGGCGAGATGGGAATGTACGTGGTCAGCGACGGTGGCGACAAGCCCTACAGGGTGAAGGTAAGAGGACCCTTCTACGCTACCTTCCAGACTTTGCCTCCGCTCTTAGAGGGTGTTTATATTGCGGATGTGGTGGCCATTGCCGGAAGCATGGACGGTTGTCCATCCGAGGCGGACAGGTAGGAGGGAGAGGATTTGGACGGAATAATCGAAAGCATCACTCAATTTGCCACCCAGGAACCAGGCCTCTTCGCCCTGATCATTGGCATAGTTGGCGCGGCGGTAATCTCTGGCGTGGTCAACATAGGGGCTATGTTCGTGATCTGGGGGGAGAGAAAGGTCCTGGGAGATTTCGCTGGCAGATATGGCCCCAATCGCGTGGGCGGGAGATGGGGCATACTGCAGTTGGGAGCCGATGCCATAAAGTTCTTCACCAAAGAGGACATCATACCCACTAAGGCAGATAAGGCCGTCTACGTCTGGGCGCCGATCGTGGCTTCCATGGCCACCATGCTGGTGGCGGCCGCCATTCCTTTCGGAGCCCTGCACATCAACGGCAAGGATTATCCATTGGTGGTGGCCAACATGGACATCAGTGCCTTCTATGTGGAGGCGGCCTTGAGCCTCATGTCCATAGCCGTTTTCATGGCCGGTTACAGCTCCAACAACAAATACTCTATGCTCGGCGCTTTCAGAGGCATCGCTAGGATGATTGCCTATGAGGTGCCCATGGGCATTTGCGTAATTGCCGTGGCCATCATGGCCCACAGCCTCAACCTGGTGGAGATCGTTCAGAGCCAGACCCTCTGGTATGCCTTCGCCCAGCCTCTGGGATTTGTTATCTTTTTAATTGCCTTGATCACCGATCTGGGAAGAATCCCCTTCGACCAGAGCGAGGCGGAAGAAGAGATCATATCAGGATACAATACTGAGTACAGCGGAATCAGGTTTGGCTTGCTCTACTTCCAGGAGTACAACAACGCGCTTCTTGGCTCCATACTTCTTACATTGCTGTTCCTGGGCGGTTGGCAGGGGCCGATTATACCCATACCGGTCTTGGATATCATCTCGCCTCTGATCTGGCTGTTCATGAAGGTAGTAATCGTATTGTGGTTCTTCATCTGGGTCAGAAGTTCGCTGTTTCGGCTCCGGATCGACCAGGTTACAGACCTGGGATGGAAATGGATGCTGCCGCTCTCCCTGCTGAACCTGGGCTGGGCGGTGTTGATTGGATCTTACTTTGCATGAGGTGGCATTAAGATGTTGAAAAGAAAGATGATAAAGAACTTCGCCTGGCCCTTGAAGACCGCCACGCATGGGGTCGAGTTTACAAGGCTCTATCCAGAGGTTATGATGGAGCTTCCGGCCGCGGAGCGCGGCATTCACGAGCTGGATGCCACCATATGCATCGGATGCG
>Ga0315277_10011565_pt1 | contig 11110 bp, 9 predicted proteins | sample YL17G05_15_MG_FD_203695 | JGI IMG/M metagenome (GOLD analysis project Ga0315277, IMG submission 203695) | Sediment microbial communities from Yellowstone Lake, YNP, Wyoming, USA - YL17G05_15 | ecosystem: Environmental > Aquatic > Freshwater > Lake > Sediment | place: USA: Wyoming | collected... | reverse complement strand
TTCCAACTATAAACTAGGCGATAAAAAAACAGTTGAAGAAGCGCCACATTTTCTTTTAAAGATAGATTCAAAAGAAAATATCTTAAGAAATCATAAATGGAACAAAAATTTCACGAAACTCAACGAGGAACTAACGAAACAACTAAAAACCCCATCAGATGAAATAAAGGGCATTATCTTGAAAAAAATTAACACGCCCTACAATATAATTTCAACTATCACCCGAAGGGTATCTTGGGACAGTGGCAAAGATGCCATAGTAATAAACACGGGTTTTTTCGGTGATAGTGATCAGATTTATGTTAGATGCAAAAAGAACGCAGAACCAATGATAATGCGGGGTAAATCTTTAGGCTACAAATGCGGTGGAAAAAAGGAAGTTCTAGGAGCAATAGTCCCAAAAGAAAAAACCGATTTATTTGTAAAGGAGATAATAGATTTTCTATCTTAAAAAAGGGAGTTAGATGAAGGGGTTCACGGCTTGGTTTACGGGTCTGCCCTGTTGCGGGAAAACGACGGTGGCGGATAAAGTAGCAGAGATACTAAAATCAAAAGGTTATCAAGTTGAAAGGTTGGACGGGGACATCGTAAGAGAGTATCTTACAAGCGACCTTGGCTTTTCTAGAAAAGATAGGGATGAAAACATTAAAAGAGTGTCGTTCATCGCTAAACTTCTCACTAGAAACGGTGTAGCTGTTCTGGCAACGTTTGTTTCACCATACAGAGAAATGAGAAATAAATCACGCAAGGAGATAGGGAAATTTGTAGAAATCTATGTAAAATGCCCTGTTGAAGTATGTATAAAACGCGACGTAAAAGACATGTACAAAAAGGCGCTGGCAGGTAAAATAAAAAACTTCACAGGTGTTGACGATCCATATGAGACGCCAGAGAATCCTGAGTTGATTATTGAGACAGACAAAGAAACCGTGGATGAAAGCGTGGAAAAGGTATTGAAAAAACTGGAAGAACTAGGTTACATAAAACTTTAATTTTTAGGTGAAATCAATTTAAGAATATTTTTGTCTTTTTTGCCTATATCAGAAAGCTCAGAAGGTTTTATAAAAATTCTATCTTCATTGTTTTTAAGGAAATCAATGACTTCCTCAGTTAATTTGAATTGCCTTTCAGTAAGATCTGCATGATGAAATTGTAACGTGTATATAGGATCGTTTTTGTTATTTTCATAGCCTTGTATGAATTCATCCAAAGAGTTTTGTTTGAGATTGTTGCTGAGCGGAATTGTAAAGATTTTATTCTGAATTTTTTCCCATGCGAACATAAATTTAAAATCATTCTGTGAGAGGGCATCTACGGTGCTTTTGTTCCATATGTTTCCTGGCGGTCCAAATGTTATTGCTTTTTTTCCTAAATATCTGGATTCAATTTCTCTGTATCTTTTAAGGCTTGAATCATGACTCTTTAGATCCTTATCAAATTCAGCATGGAAAATTCTATTTTTTCCAAAGAATTTCTTCTCTAAAAAGGGCAAGTAACTATGTGAATATCCATGGCAAAATATTTCGATTCTATCTTTATCAAGTGATTTTAGATAATCTCTCAACTCGTTGTTTTTCAAGTGTTTACCGATGAGTCCGATGGCCGCTTTTGCGTCGTTTTTTAAAACTATATCTATCCATTTTTTTAGATTGTCTAAATCCTTTCCAACGTCGTCGTCCTTGAATATCACATATTTTTGTTGCACCAAACATACCTCGGTTCTTACTTGAAAGGTCAGATATTGTTTTATATTTTATGTTATGGCTCTTAAAATTAAATGTTAGTAAACATAAAATATGCGAATTAAGCTTACACCTAGAAGGCGATTGTTTATGAAAGCTGTGATTTTAGCTGCAGGTGAAGGAAAGAGACTTAGACCATTTACAGAAACTATGCCAAAGGTGATGATGCCGGTTGCAAACAAGCCAATTTTAGAGCATGTCTTTGATGCATTGAAAGACAGCGGAGTTACAGAAGTAGTACTAGTCGTTGGATACAAAAAAGAAGTGATAATGGATTATTTTAAAGAATACAAATCAATCAAAATAACCTATGTCACACAGGATAAACAACTCGGAACGGCCAATGCACTCTTACAGGCTAAAAACTACATCAAAAACTCGTTTATAGTCGTTCCAGGAGACAACATAATTGATAAAAAAAGCATCGCTAAACTTATACAGGATAAATCAGAGTATTCAATACTTATAAAGGAACACCCTCATCCATCAAAATACGGTGTTGTTTTTGTAGAAAAAGACAAACTTAAAAAAATAGTGGAAAAGCCGTCAAAAGAGATGGGCAAGTTCATATCAACAGGTATATACAAACTCCCAAAAACGATATTCAAAGACATAGAAAAACTAAAATCACGAGGAATTCACTCTCTGTCAACAGTAATACAAGACGTAATCGAACAGGGAAAAACAATCAACACTATTTTGGCAGAGTCATGGATGGACATTGTGTATCCATGGGATCTGATATATGTAAATGAAACAATGATTCACAAAGCAAAGTCATCGATTGGTGGAATAATCGAAAAAGGTGTAGTATTAAAAGGAGATGTGTCAATTGGAAAAGACACTAAAGTTTACTCTGGATGCTACATAGTAGGGCCAGTAATAATAGGTGAAGGATGCGAAATAGGACCAAATGCCTGCATCTTTCCGTCTACAACAATAGGAGACAACTCAGTTATTCACCCATTTTCGGAAATCAGAAACAGTGTGATAATGGATGACGTTCACGTTGGTTCGAACTCGTTTGTATCGCACTCGATTATCGCTAGAGGAACTGTGATCCGGAACCACTTCTCAAATATTCCCGGAGAAAATACGTTAGAAATAGAAGGGGAGTTCAAGAAAGTGAAAAACATCGGAGTGATGATAGGAGAAGACTGCTCTATAGAAAGCCACGTGGCTGTGGAGCCAGCTATAATAATTGGCAGAAGATGCAAAATCGCTCCAGTGAAAAGAATAACTAAAAATATTCCAAGCGAAAGCAAAGTGATGTAAAATTGTGTGGAATAATTGGATACATCGGTTTTAGAGATGCAAAGCAAGTTGCTGTTGATTGTCTCAAAAAACTCGAATACAGAGGCTATGATTCAGCCGGCATCTCAGTTATTGATAAAAAACAACAGGTTTACAAAGAGATTGGAGAGATAAAAGAATTAGAAAAAAAGCTACCAAAACTAAAAGGAAGCGTTGTAGTTGGCCACACGCGCTGGGCAACACACGGTGGTGTCACAAAAGAAAATGCGCACCCTCACCTAAGCGCTAACAAAAAAATTGCTGTTGTTCACAATGGAATCATTGAAAATTTTAGAAATCTTAAGGAACAACTAGCAAAAAAAGGATATAAGTTTATTTCTCAAACTGATACGGAAGTTTTAGCTCATTTAATACAAGACAATTACAAAGGCGATTTGGAAAAAGCAGTCTACTCGGCACTTAAAAAAGTTGATGGATATTACGCAATTGTTGTGACTAGCACCAGCGAGCCAGATAAGATAGTTGGAGCGAGAAAAGATAGTCCATTAGTTATTGGTGTTGGTGATAACGAAAACTTTCTCGCTTCAGACATACCTGCCTTTTTGAAGTACACAAATCGGGTTATTTATCTAAATGACGGAGAGATTTGTGTTATATCGAAAAAAGACGTAAAGATATACGATGCTAACAACAAACCTGTTGAAAGGCACGAAGACATAATCAAATGGGATTTTAAAGACTCAGAGAAATCAGGTTTCCCCCATTTCATGCTCAAGGAGATTTTTGATCAGCAGGAAACGGTCAACTATGTTATACGTGGTAGAGTATCCGAAATTGATAGGACAATTGAATTCAACGAAAATGTGGAAAACCTGTTGAAGAACGAAGTCGAATTAATTAATATCGTAGCCTGTGGTACATCTTACTATGCTGGATTAATCGGAAAGTATATGATTGAAAAATTAACCGGCATACCTGTCGTTGTAGAACTATCATCAGAGTATCGTTATTTTGGGACAAAAAAAGAAAAATCACTTGTTATAGCAATTACACAGTCAGGTGAAACGCTTGATACACTTGCAGCGCTAAAAGAAGCTAAAAACTCAGGATGCAAAACACTAGTTGTCACAAATGTAGTCGGTAGCACAGCAACTCGTGTTTCCGATAGTTATATTCTGCTCCAATCAGGACCCGAAATTGGTGTAGCTGCCACAAAAACTTTTACAGCCCAGGTAATAGTTCTTTTTTTAATCGGATTAAAACTTGCTTCAATCAAAAATAGTATCGGAACAGATGATATTTCCAAAAACATACTTGAGTTAAAAGAATTGCCACGAAAAGTTAGGGAAGTATTAGAAAAAAGCAATGATATATTAAAAATTGCAAAACAACTTAAAAATGCCAAATCAGTTTTTTTCATAGGTCGTGGTATAAACTATCCTCTGTCTCTCGAAGGTGCTTTGAAGCTAAAAGAAATCTCGTACATACACGCAGAGGGTTTTGCAGCGGGCGAACTCAAACATGGGCCCTTTGCGCTGCTCACTGAGAACACACCAGTTGTAGCTATTGCTACCAATGATTCAACTTATGATAAAATTTTGGCGAACATAGGTGAAATTAAAGCACGTGGGTCAAAGGTTATAGCAATAGCTGATGAAAACGACACAGAAATAGAAAAACATGCGGATATGGTTATCAGATATCCACCAAATTCAGACATTCTCTCATGTATACCGATTATTGTTATACTTCAGTTACTTGCGTATCACGTTGCAAATTTGAGAAAATGCTCTATCGACAAACCCCGGAATCTTGCTAAATCTGTTACAGTAGAATAAGGAGAAATTTGAAATGAAATGTGTAATACTCGCAGCCGGTGAAGGAAAGCGGGTGCACCCGTTAACTTACACCAGACCAAAAGTAATGCTACCTGTTGCAAACAAACCTATCTTGGAATGGAACTTGATAAACGCGATTGGCGCTGGTTTTTCAGAATTCATTTTTGTCGTTGGCTACAAAAGCGAGATGGTTAGAAATTATTTTGGAAATGGAAACAAATGGAAAGTAAACATAGAATACGTAAATCAAGGAGATGCCTTTGGTACGGCTCATGCAATCGGAATAGTTGAAAAGTTTGTAAATGACTTCGTTGTTTTATCAGGTGATACAATTTTTGGAAAACAAGATATCAAGAAAATTGCTGAAAACAAAAACTCGATGGGAATAATAGACGCAGAAAATGCAAAAGATTACGGCGTAGTAGAAACAAAAGATAAAAAGATCGTTAAAATCTACGAAAAGATGGAGAACCCATTTACAAACATAATAAATGCAGGGATCTATCATTTTAACAAAAAAATATTCGATTATATAAGAAAAACAGAAAAATCCATGCGCGGAGAATATGAGATAACGGATTCAATCAACATGATGCTTAACGATAAAAAATTAGACGGTATTTTTTTAAAAGAGTGGAGAGACGTCGTTTACCCATGGCATCTTTTGGATGCAAACGAAGAAATTTTGAAAAAAATGGACAAAAAAATTGAAGGAATTGTAGAAAAAAATGTTACCCTCAAAGGAAATGTTGTGATAGGAAAAAATAGTACGATACTGAGCGGCAGTTACCTAGAAGGGCCCGTAATTATCGGAGAAAATTGCAAAATCGGACCAAATTGCTACATACGGCCATACACCGCGATCGGGAGCAACTGTCACATCGGCAATGCATGTGAAGTAAAGAATTCTATAATTATGAACAATAGTAATGTTCCTCACCAAAATTATGTAGGGGATTCAATCATCGGTGAAAATTGTAATCTGGGGGCTGGATCGAAAGTTGCAAATTTGCGCCTTGATAAGAAAAACATCCATGTTGTGCTAAATGGAAATAAAATTGATACCAAGAGAAGAAAACTTGGTGTTATAATGGGGGACGATGTTCAAACAGGTATCAATTCAATGATGAACGTCGGTTCAATAATTGGAAATAACTGTTTTATAGGTATAGGCTCAATTGTTAAAGAGGAGATCCTACCTCGCAGTAAGATCATGTAATTTTTTGCTAATCTTTTATATACATCTGTTTTGTTTTACTGATTCACAATGATTGCCAGGAAGTCTTTCTTAATTGTGTCTACATCTTTCTTTATTGATTTTCTCGGTTGGATTGGTATAGTAATCTTAGCCAAACTTTGGGGGGGATTTGCGCCACAAGCTTTGGGAATCATAGGTTTCGCCATGTCTTTTGTTTCGATTTTCAATGTAATAACCGACTTTGGTTTTTCTACCGCGCATATTAAAAGAGTTTCTGAAGGAAAAGATCTGGGTCGCTGTATCGGAACATTTGCAGTAGTTAAAATATTCCTTACAGTCATCATGGTTGTATCAACATTTGTCTTTCTCTACATATCGAAAAATTTTCTCCAGATTGAATTTGTTGATGCTACAACATACCCTGTAGTTATTGTTATTGTATTTCAGACGATTTTTGCAAATCTTCAGTCTATTGTAACTCAGACTTTCATAGGAAAAAGACAGATTGCAAAGCTACAGATTACATTAATATTCGAGAATTTAGTTAAGATACCTCTTTCGATTATTGTTGCATTAGCGGGCGTTAGTGCTTTAGGTTTATTTCCAATAGGTGAATGGCCTGTATTACAACCCTTGCAAAGATTCATTTCAGAACACGCAGTTGGCAGTTTAGCGATGACCTATCTATTTGGTGCGATGGCGGTCTTTTTTGTAGGATTTTGGTTGATGAGAAAATATCCGCTTAAAAGGCCTAATTGGGAACTATTCAAAAGTTATTTTCGCTTCGCTTCGCCAATAATGATAACCTCATTTGTTGCTACGATTTCTACTAACGTAGACAAGTTATTTATCGGATATTTTTGGACTTCTGTAGAAGTAGGTTATTACTTTACAGTTCAACGGGTATTAGCATTTATAACAATTTTTTCGTCCTCAGTTGGTACTGTTTTATTTCCATCAATTTCCGCATTCCATGCAGAGAAAGACTACGAAAAAATGAAAAAAACTGTTCGTCAAGCGGAGAGATATATTTCAATGGTTATGATCCCGCCAGTAATATTTATCTTTATATTTGTTCAACCAATTATTAAAATAATTTTAGATGAAGCCTTTTTACCAGCAGCACCCGTATTGGTTATCCTAACTGTTTGGGCGTTGGTTAAGGGACTTGCAGCACCATATTCATCATATTTAAGTGGTATGGATCGACCGGAGGTTGGAGCAAAACTTACAATTTTTGCCAGTGCGGTAAACATAGTTCTAGATTATCTAGCCATTCCTGAAAATGGTATTCTCTCTCCGTTTGGTCTCAGCGGTCCAACTGCTGCAGCTTTTATTGCCCTAATATCATATTGTATCATATTCATAGGTTTACGCATTATGGCTAGAAAATTAACTGGAATTAAATTGTTGCAGAGTCATACTCCCCGTCATATTATAGCTGGAGGAGTTATGGGAATAGTTCTGTATTACATTGCCTATCAAACTCCGCTGTTACCGTTAATCAGATGGTATACCCTTCTCGGATTTGCAGCAGTAGGTTTATGTATTTACATAGCTGCGTTATATCTGTTAAAAGAGTTCAGCAAAAAAGATTTAGATTTTTTCCTAAATATCATTCGTCCTAAGGAAATGCTCAAGTATATGAAATCTGAAATTAAGGAATAAATGATTTCGAGAGTTTAATACTTTAAAAATATTGTTTAGTAAAGCTAATAAACCATGGTTTAATTCGGTTGAAATTGACTTTGTTTATAAAGGGAGATATTTAGTAATTTACAAAATAAATGCAAGGGGAACAAAATGAAAGAAATTGAGTCTTGGAGAAATGGCGTATGGGTGCCAAATTCTGATATAGGAACAAAACTGTGGGACGCTCACTATTTTTTTGGCTGGGCGGTATTTGAAGCAATTAGAACTTATAATCATGCACCATTCTTACTGGACGAGCATATAGATAGATTATATCGCAGTGCTGATTTAGCTGAAGTAAAATTTGATATGTCTAAGGCAAAAATGAAGGAACTCACATACGAAGTAATGGAGCACAATAAGAAATTCTTTGATGACGGCGAAGAGTATCGAATCATGATTTTCATAAGTCCTGGATATTTCAAGATATATGATGATATGGGCGATCCTGGCCCCATTATAACTGTTAACATGACCACTACTTCGAGATATGCTAAACATGTGGCACCGTACCTGGAGAAAGGTTATACTACATTGATATCGTCACAACGCCAAATTCCATCCAGATTCCTCGACCCTAAAATCAAGAGCTGCAGTAGATTGCATTACGGATTGGCAGATGCAGAAGCAGCTAGATACGGCAGTGGTGTGGTACCAATCTTACTGGATGAACATGGTTATGTAACCGAAAGCAGTGGATCTAACATAGCATTTGTAAAGGATGGTAAACTTTGTGTTCCAAAATACGAAAATATACTTAGAGGATGTACAATCAATTACGTAGAAAAGGTAGCTAGAGATTACAACATATCAATTTTAGAGGATAACTGGGAAGTGTACGATATAACTAATTGTGACGGCATTATAATCACCAGTACTTTTTCAGGTTTGACATACAGCTACAATCTTATCTACAGAAACAAAACTTACAAACTTACGGGCGGAGAGCATGTTATTAATAACCTCATTGATGGTTTTAGTAAGGGCGTAGGTGTTGATATAGTTAAACAGTGGAAAGAGTGGTACGAGAAAAAATACAATACGAAATTAACAGCTACAAAAACAACATAGGATACAAAGAATCTATTTGAGTATGTAATCAACTGTTTCGCGTACTGCCCCTTCGCCACCGTTCTTTTGCGTCACTAATTTTGCAACATTTTTAACTTCAGGATACGCGTCTTTAACTGCTACGCCCAGACCAACATATTTTATACATTCGATATCATTGATATCGTTCCCAATAAAACATACTTCTTCAGGATTTAACCCTCGTTTCTGGATCTCTTTTTTCAAAATCGATAACTTATCGTCCACACTTTGAACATACGGGATTTTTAGTTTGTTGCATCGTGCTTTAACTACCTTATTTGATTCCTTAGAAATGACAATGGCCTCTATTCCTCTTTTTTTTAAAAGTTCGATACCGAGGCTATCGCTTCTATTACAAATGACCGACTCTTTACCATTTTCATCTACTATAACAGTATTGTCCGTCAAAACGCCATCAAAGTCCAGAGCCAGCAATTTAATCTTAGAATTCATCTTTTACGGCGATTATATTTTCTGTTTATATGTTTATCTATTACTTTATTCTTAATTTACCCGCACGTTCTGCCGCCATCTACAGAAACAATAGAACCGTTCATAAAGCTTGAAGCATCGGAGATCATATACAACACGGTTGCTTTGTATTCATCCTTTTTTGCCATTCTTCTCATGGGGATTAGACCGATTAGTTTTTTGACAAAATCATCTGGTTGATTGTTGTAGATTCCTCCAAAACAAACTGCGTTTGTTCTTACCCCTTTATCTGCCCAGTAGGTCGCAAGATACCTCGTTAAACCAATCATGCCATGTTTGATAACGGAGTACGTAACTGGTTTAACGGGCTGCTGATCTTCGGGAACCCCTTCTTTTCTATACAATCTTTGATCGGGTGCAATGATACCTAAATCAGAGGAAATATTCAAAATAACACCTTTTTTCATCTTTACCATTTCAGCTCCAAATATCCTGCTACAAAGTAATGCACCAGTCAGACCGACCGCTATCTCTAGGTTCCATTGCTCCAATTTAAAATTCTCAAGTCGTGATAGATCTTTCTTGTCTTCTTTCTCCATTTTTGGATCAATTGCTGCGTTATTTATTAGGATCTCCGGATACTTTTTAAAATGTTTAAAAATGTTCTCTTTTGCTTTCAGCAACTGCTTTTCGTCAGTAATATCAACATTTAGTGCTAGGATTTCTTTTTTGTATTCTTCCGAGAAATAATTTTTTGCTTCGGTCAACGCTTTTTCATTGATATCAAGTAGTACCACATCGCCGCCAGCCTCTATTATCGCTTCAGCGTGTTTTCTTCCCAATAAACCTGCACCACCAGTTATTACAGCAACACGATTATCAAGCCTAAATTCTTGTAAAGTATTTTTCATGTTATATCACCTTATATATACTTATCAATCTTTATTTCCTTTCCTTCTTTCATTGATTTTTTTGCTGCCTCTACCATCGTCAATGATACTTTTGCAATATCTAGATATGATTTATCTGATCTTTTGAAATTTTTTAAAAAATATGATGCCTGCGAAATAAACATATCGTCGTTCATGTAGTTAGGGTCTGAAAAAACTTTTTCCTTACCGTCATTGTAGTTATTGATAACCAGTTTATTACCGTGAGAATCCCACTCGATGTATCCTTTTGTGCCTACGATATAGAGATCCCTGCGGGTATGTTGTTGCATAAAACATAGATTCGCTTGTACAACGTAATTTTTGTAATTTAAGGTCACGTGTGCCGTATCTTCTACGTCAAGCTTTACATCTGAAAGATTTCCACCAGAACAATAAACAGAATAAGGTGTACCAAAGTACCAATAGCAAAGGTCCAACTCGTGTATCTCGGTGAGTAACACTCCTCCGCCCAAGTCCTTCCTGCAAGCGTATAGCTTTTTAAAATCCTCGTATGGGTGCCATACCGGAATGTAAGAACCAACGTTGAATACCGCCGAGATGATTTTGCCTATGACATCTTCGGATAGAATTTCTTTTATCTGTTGTAGATGCGGATGGAAACGTCTCTGGAATGATACAAAAAAATACAGATCATTCTTTAGTACCAACCTTTTGAACTCTTCGAATCCATCGAGATTGTGCGAAAACGGTTTTTCAACGAAGATATTTATTTTGTGTTCCGCCGCTTTTTTTACTACTTCATAATGAAGTGAACTTGGTGTTGAAACTACGATAAGATCGGGTTTATTCGCAAATCCTTCCTCAAGAGAATCAAATATCTGAAGATCGTATTTTTCCTCTAAAGTATTTTTATTATTAACACTAAAATCACTATTTAGAAGAGGTGTTTTCCGTGTTGATCTATATGCA
>Ga0315277_10011561_pt1 | contig 11112 bp, 7 predicted proteins | sample YL17G05_15_MG_FD_203695 | JGI IMG/M metagenome (GOLD analysis project Ga0315277, IMG submission 203695) | Sediment microbial communities from Yellowstone Lake, YNP, Wyoming, USA - YL17G05_15 | ecosystem: Environmental > Aquatic > Freshwater > Lake > Sediment | place: USA: Wyoming | collected... | reverse complement strand
CTTCTGCCTCGGTTCCATCAATGACGGTGCTTCCGATGAATATTTTTCCCGGGACCGTTCCCTCTATGACAATGTCGGTGATTGTCCCGTCGCTTTCCTGAAGCATCAATGGAGTCGGAATTTTGACGACATCGTATGAGCTCGTGAGTTGAACGTTTAATGCCTTTATGCCGTTTTTCGTACTGATTTTTGATGCGACATCGGCAAACAGAAAAATGTCTGTTTGGGTATCCCCATGTGGAAAATATTGGGGCATGTATTCACTGGCACCGATGTCTGGAGCAGTTCCGTAATAAAATAGGCTGATGCCATCTGCTGCTCTCCAGGAGACGTCCCGATCAAGAATCAAGGTGTTCGTGGAATCGATAATGGATACAATTTTGGCGATTTGTTCGTTTGATGCTATTCGAATGATATCTCCGTCTGTGATTTCGTACCCGTCGTTAAAATACCGAGCATTGACGACCTTCAGATTTCTTCCAGAACCTGAAGTGACAGACGTCGTCAAAAAGCCTCCCTTGTCGATTGCCTGGGAGTTGGATTCCAATGAGATATCAAACGGTCCAATTCCGATCGGAACCACGTTCGCCAGTTTGAGTCCGGGATTGGTTACCTCCAACGATGCCTGCTCCTTGGCAAGCAGGCTGGGAATGGTCATCAGCTTGGTTTTGAACTCCGTGAATCCAACTTTTTTCCAATCCCAGTTCGCCTTCAAATCGACGAAAAGGATCCCCGAATGGTTAAAATACATGTTGTGGTTTATTTCTGTCGAGGCCATGTCTTTCGTGGTGATCAACGCCATTTCCCCCTGATGGTGATCGCCGATCAGGTTGTTTTTGATGGCGCAATTCCTCAAATTGTCTGCAGCCGTCTCGGTCAGAAGGATTCCACACAACTTTGGAGATCGCCTGGCGTCGTCGTCGACAGCACCCAAAATGTCCTGCTCGGAAATGTTCGAGCCCCAGAAGGTTTTGTTGTTCCCGATTATGGTGTTGTGTACCACCGTCCACCCGTGGTTGGAGATGTTGACTCCACCGAAATTGTCGTAGATAAAGTTTTTCCGGATGAGAATATCGTGGGCTTGACAAAACGCAATACCCCCCTTCATGATTCCACCGGTCTCGCCGCTGATATTGCCTGTGCCGTCGTTGTCACCGCGGTTTCCCCAAAGCACATTGCCGTCGATGACGACGTTGGCAGCCCCTTTTAAATCCACTGCATTTTCCGCATTGTTGGATATCGTGTTGTTGCGGATGATGATGCCTCGCCTCGAACCCGGATCAAATGTCTGCGTGTAATCGTGTTCGAACTGAATCCCGTCTTCCTTTTTCGCCCCGGAAATGATGTTGTTCTCGATCAGAAAGGCTTGATTGGCGCCGTAGCTGGTTTGGATATCGATACCGCTGTTTTGCATGTTTTGAATGGAATTCCCGCGGACAATGACATATTTGGGTGCTTGGGTGGTGATGATTCCCAATCTCCAGTTTCCATCAATGGTATTGTTTTCGATGGTCGTGTTTTTTGCGGATCCGATTAGGATGCCGTCTCTGGTGCCTCCAATCGCATTGATCAAACGGCAATTTCGAACCACATTGCCATTGGAACTGCTCCCATACACAACGACACCGTACCTTGCATACGTCGGTTGGATGACCAGTCCGTCAACGACAATGTAACTTTTCGATCCCCACCCGGTCGCAGTTCCCGGATAGCCGATCCCCACCACGGCAATGTTGTCACCGGCAGACGGACCGTACACTACTGCTTCCTCGTTGCTGTATCGTTTGTATTCGATACTTCCGTTTATCAGGCCCGAATTGACCGGATTGATGTCTTCGTTGTAAACACCTTGCCTTAAAAAAACAACATCGCCTGGCTTTAGCGTTTTATTGGCCTTTGCGATGGTTTTCCACGGAGATTGAAGTGTCCCAGGATTTGAATCGTTGCCACTGGGCGCAATATAATAAGTAAATGCTGTCAATCGTTGATAGCAAATGAATATCAGCAAAAAAATGCTGAAAATTGTCATTTTATGATTTTTTATTGTACGAACAAGCATTTCCTTCTCCATTTTCAAAAACAATTAAATGCATCTTCATTATCAAGATGAAATGGAGCAAGGTCTGTGCCATGGAGAATTTATGAAGAATCCATCTAACTTCCTATTTTTTTAGCGTTAATTTTATGAAAAAGAGCGCTGTACTTTTTTGCAATCATCATCCAGGAATTTTTTTCCGCCTTGCGACGTGCGTATTCTCCCATTTTCATGCACAGTCCATGATTTCCGGCCAACAATTTAATTTTTTCGGTCAACATTTCCACATCGCCGAACGGAACAACGAACCCATCTTTTCCATCCTCGATGATTATTTTAACCCCTACCCTATCGGAAACGATTGCCGGTTTTCCCATGGCAAAGGCTTCCAAAACGGCCTGCGGATATTGGTCGTATTCGCTGGTCAAAACAAGAAAATCCGATTCCGAATAATATTGCATAAGCTTCTCCTGTTCAACGGGACCTGCATACACCACTTTTTGGCCTTGGAACAAGGAAGAATACTTTTTACTCAGATGATCGAGATAGGGAGTTTTATTCCCGACCAAATGCAGCACGATAGGCAAATTTTTCACGGAATCAATGGATGCCAATAAAAAATCCAAGCCTTTGATCGGTACAATGGATCCGACAAACAGGATGCGGGTGATCCCTTCCTTCCTGGCTTTGGCAACGGTTGCGGCGGGATGGAAGATTCGGGTGTCCACGCCATTGCCGATGACGCTGATTTTTTCCGGTAGAATGTGGTATGTGTCGATGATGAGACGTTTGGTCTCCTCGGATACCGTCGTAATGAGATCGGAACGGCATACCAACCGTTTTTCCATCCATTGCTTGATTGGAGAATAACGATAGCCATATTTCTTTTCCAGCGGGATCACACCGTGCACGGTATAAATGGTTTTTACCGATTCCGGGCGGAACCATCGGCTTCCCATCATATAATTAAAAAAGGAAATTCCGTGGATATTGACGACATGGTATTCTTTCTTTAAACGAAAAGCACGAACAAGCGAGGTATAGGGAATTCGGTATATTTTTAGATTGCCGTGTTGAATCCTTTCAGTCCCATGAAAGCTGTGTCGAAATCGCTGCGGTGTAAAAAGCATCGTCTCCGTATGTTCCAGAGCAGATAAAGACTGTGCAAGATTGACAACGACCCGCATGGTCCCCATGAAGATGCCGGAAATCGAATTGGGATACATTCCTGTGATCAAAATCTTCAGCAAACCAGCTCCTGGACGATTCTAGAACATGAAAAGTGGTTTTCCGATTATTTTATTGATGATGTCACGCTCTTTCGGGTCAAACGAACGGTTTATGGCGGAAAGCAGGAAATAAACAATGCCGCCCAGAAGGACCGTTATCAGAAACGAAATCACGTCCACCACAATGGATCGGAGAAAATAGATTGCTAGGCCCATGACAACGGAATTGAAGGTGATCTTGAGCATCGGTTTTATCTGTATCGAAAAAGAAACATGCCTTCGAATGTAAAAATAGGTCAGTATATTTTTAAACAGAATGGCGCTTCCCGTGACAAGAGCCACGCCGACAATGCCGTAGGGTTTTACCACAAGCAAATCCCCGATTAGATTGTAGACCGAAAAAATCTTGCCGATAAAGTGGATTTCCACCTTTTCGACGGATTGGACCACCAAACCCAGAGGACTGTCAAAGGCGCTCAACAGGGTGAAGAAAGCGACAATATACAGCACGTGCAACGCATCCAGGTATTTGACATCGAAAAAGTGAATGATCAATTTATCCCCAAGCACCACAATGCCGAAAAACATGGGGATGAAAAAGAACGAAATGAATTTAAACAGCAGATGGAACATCAGCACCAACTCGGATGGATTCTGCTTTTGAGAATACCGTGTAAAGAATGTCGGAGTGATCACGTCCATGATCATCATGTGCGGCATCCATTTCGAAAGAAGACGCATGACCTGATTGGCGAATGCATAGAGGCCGACCGACTGTGAACCTAAAAAGGAGGAAATGACAAAAAAATCGGTGGACACATCCAGAATTTGCTCCCCCATCTCGTTGAAATAGGAAAACGTGCCGTACCGCATCAAGCGCTTCAACGGGAATGCAGAGTGGGAATCGCTGGGATACCTTTTCTCGAACCGTGTAATATACAAATAGCCCTGGATGACGAAGAGAAGACAGTAGGCAATCACTTCGCAGAGCAATAACGTGTTTAGATTTCCTCCGTTTCGCAAGGAAAAATACAGTATCGCGGCCCGAGACCAAATATACACAATATGGGACAAGACAAAATATTTGTGTAAAAACAAGGAGGTCAAAGCCAATCCGATCAGTTCGGCTTCCAGGAAAAAAACAATCCCGAGAGCGAAAAGTTTAAAATAATCAATATAGCCATCAATTTTAAACAATTTGCCTGTCTGTCCCGAGAACAGAATCAACAGTCCGATAATAAGAAGCGACAGAATCAAGCGATAAAAACATCCGTTTCGTACGAGCACCTTGACGTGGGAATATTCTTTTTGATGGAAAAAATCCGGAATATACCTTTGAAAAATATTCAACAATCCCAATGCCGAAAGCAACCCGACGTAACCCATCACGGCGATCAAAATGTTGTAAACGCCGTAGTCGCTGATCGAAATGTGCCGGATAATGTACCCTGTTATTAAAAAAGTAACAATCGGGTTCAACAGTTTCCCTGCAAGCACGTAATACACGTTCTTTCGGATCTTTTGGTTTAGGTTCAGATTGAAATGTTCCATGTCCGAATCACTTCGATTTCACATGCTGAAGGTACGTCGTCAGGGCGTGAAATACCCAGGCCTGACTCCAACGGATATAAGGAATTTTGTTTTTGAAATATTTTTCCATCCGGTAATAAAAATACCCTCGGCTGTCCTGCATGCGATCGATCAGCCAGCGGGTGACCGCATCCAGAACCGTTTGGTTGTTTTCCAAGGCGCTCAAACGGCAGAATGTGACAATCGCCTGCGCCGGGCAATGGACGTCGACGGGATAGCGCCGGTCGTTGTAAAACATCGGGTACCCGTCGGATAAAAAGAAATGTTTTTTATAATAATCCAGGCCTCGTTTTAAATGGTACACATATTCTCTGTCATTTGCAAAAGAAATATAGTTGTACAAACCTTCAAGAACAAATCCCGTGTGGTGGCTGTCAATCCATTTTTGATAGCGGCTGTCTGCGTAAGACCAGGATCCGTCTGGTTTTTGTCTGCGGATGACGTAACCTGCCGATCGTTTTGCATAATCCAGCAATTGTGATTCTTTCGTGTGGGTGAACAGGCGGGCCAAGAAACCGGAACCCAAGATGGTGGCATTGTACACCCGGGTGTGGTCGTAGGGCGTATAACTGAAACAGATGAAACCCTTGTCCTCATGGACGTTCAGGTCGTTGAGGATAAAGTCGCGGCATCCTTTGGCGACGGATAGAAAATGTTCATCACCCAGCTGTTCATAGGCATCCAGGTAGGCATGAGCGATGAAAACCGTGTTCACGATCGTGGGCGTGTATTTGCGCGTGAAACCTGACCGGCTCTGCCAGTCAAAATGATAACCCCAGCAATAGCCGCGAAATCCTTTGCTTCTGGTCCTTTCAAGAATGGACAGGATCGAATGTATTTTTTGAAGGTATTTTTCGCTTTTTATCAGACGGTACCTTTTCAGGTAACCCGACAAAAATAAACCCATTCCCTTCGGATTCACGCCCCTCCGGACGCCGAAAAACGGTCTGAGGTTCAACGGAGAAAGCTTGAAAGCCTGGGTGAATGCGATTTTCAAATACGTTGAGTTCATGGCCAATTTTGTTAAAATCGGCGAGTTCAACGCGTCGTAGGGATCGTATCCGCTCCATCCGTTCGCGTCCAAATAGTTTTCCAGGTTTTGCAGCGATTGTTCGACTTTAGATCGGATCGATGGTGATGGCATGACGGGGTTCCTCGGTTTCATCGTTCTGGAGACAAGATCCTTCGGCATGGTCGGCGTGGAGTTGATTCATGCCTTGAAAATGTACACGAGCCTGTGAGACAAATAATCGGCCAACGCGGGAATTTTTAATAGCGGTTTCAACAGCCGAGAAAACCTTTTCACAACAGGATGCCGAACGGACGTGTTTCCGACCGACAACAAGGGAGTGGAAAGAAACTCGATGCTGGAAAAACCAATGCCGTTCACGATCCGTTCAAATTCTTTGCGCAGGATACAATTGGTGCCGATGCCGCCTCTGATTTTTTTGGATGGATTCATTTTCCCTTCATGTTCCGGTTTAAACCAGCTGAAGGCATCCTCCCAACCGCTGGTGATTTGCCGATATGCTTCATTCAAGACAGTTGGTGCAAACAACCACTCCAAAAACGGAGTCCGGGCCGCTGAACCCAGATGCGCTCCGCCAAACGGGAAACGGTAGGACGGGAAGACACAAAACATCCGACCTCCCTTGCGCAGCACACGGTGGCATTCGAGTAGCGTTGCCCGTATATCCTGCAAGTGTTCGATTGTGTCCTCGGTGATGATGGCGTCGAACCGGCCGTCGTGAAAAGGCAGATGCTCTGAAGCACATGTCCGAAAATCGAAACGCACACCGCTGGACCCTCCGCGTTGGGCAATGAACAGTTTTGCCGCCTCGACGGACTGTTTGTTGATATCGATGCCGACCAGTTGTCTGACTTTCCACCGTTCCGCCCAGGCGATGGATTTCCCGCCGATGCTGCATCCAAGATCCAAAATGGTCTTGTCCTTGAAGAGTTGCCTGAAATCGTAGCCGGGATAATAATTGTCAAAAGGTTTGTATTGTCCTTCCCGAAAATCGTTTTCGACAAATTGAATGATTTGCTTTTTTTTTCCGGGTCCGTTCAGGGAAAGAAAATCGGGATGCCGAAAATACTCTTGCTGAAAATGGGCCAATGCATAGGAAGGTGTATTGGGCATCCACTGCATCAGTCTTTTGGCAATTTCCACTTTCATCGACACGGTTCAGGCATTTCCTTCATGAGCAACAAACTCCTGTACAGAGAATCGTATTGCTGTGCAACAATGTCGACTCGAAAACATTCCTCAATTTTCTGAATATTGGCTTTCTCCATTTGCTTCCGAAGTCTGGAACGACGGATCAATCGATCGATCCGGTCTGCCAAGGCTGCCGCATCTCCGATCGGAATCAAAAATCCGTTGATCCCTTCCTGCACGGCTTCAGGGATGCCACCTACCGGCGTGGCGATCACGGGCAAACCAGCGGCCATGGCTTCCAGCAGCGCCAGGGGAAGGCCTTCCGCATGCGATGGCAGGATTAAGCAATCCGACGCCGCAAAAAGCCGTTGCATCCTCGGATAATCCAGGTGTCCTGTCATTACGATTCGTCCGTTTTCCTCCATCTCCTTGAGCCGATTCAGCAGATCCTGGTCGGCGCTCCCACCGCCAGCCAGCACGAAAACCGCCTTTGGATTTCGGGATTGAACCCTGGGAATGGCCTGGATCACTTCCATGATCCCCTTCTGACTGAAAAATTGAGCAGAGACGAAAAGAACGATAAACGAATCCATGGGAATTGAAAGTTGATGACGAAACGATTTGTCCTTGCCATGGGGATTGAGATTCACCATGTTGCGGAGTACGGTCACCTTGTGTCCGATGCCAATTGCATGGAAGGGCTGCTTTTGTTTTTCGGAACAGACGGCAATCCGATCCGGGAGGGCCACCATTTTTTGTACCATGCGTCGTTTCGGTTCGGATCGGGATCCAAGAAAGTCTTCCAGATTTCCTCCGTGAAACTGCATCAACACTTTCTTTTTCATGAACCTGCAGATAACAAGGTACGCACTGTCTCTCCAGAAAGACCATGGACCGAACGAACTGTTGATGTGTACCAAACGGGGCCGATGGATTTGAAGAAAATGGAAAAACAGCAACACTTCCGAAACGACACGAATCAGTTTCATCCAGATTTTCTCTTGAAAATAGTCCATCGATCCCTGTTTTTTGGACATGGTCTGGAATTTAAGAAAATCGTATTTTTGCTTCAGCGGTGATTTAACCAGATGGTTCAAATTTGTCGCTATTCCCCCTTTGGTGGGGGGAAACGTTCCGAGCAATGCGATTTTTATTATGGGGCTTTTGCCGGACATCGGTTTACAGCAGATGATTCTGCTTTCCTATGGAGAAAACTGCAGCAGCCAGGAACCAAAAAATAAATCCGGATACATCCATTCGAAAAATGACGCCGTAATTCATGCAAATCAAAAAGGAAAACACAATTCCTTTGAATCCAAATGCGATGGCTTTGAAGAAGCTGTCTTCGATTTTTTCATGGACGGCATTGGCCACTTTGAAAAAAAGGACAAAACTCCATATGAACAGCCCCACGCCGATGTATCCTTCTTCCAAGCTCATCGTCACCCACTGCGAACGTCCGTACACGATGGGTATTTTGTCTTCCAGCCTGCCTTTGTATTTTTGGAAAAAACTCTGCGAGATGCTTCCCGGACCGAATCCGACCAGCAACGTGGAGATGTTTTTTATTAAGATTTCGTTTGTTTTCATGAAAGCCGCAGTCCGGCCGGCGGCAGCTCCATCGTCCTTGGATTGCATGGTCTCGTACGATACAGACCAATTGATCAGGTAAAGGGGATCTTCGAAAGCGGGCCTCAAATCGGGGACCAAATAGATTGTTGCTGCAAAACCGAATATAAAAAAGGGCGCAAGGATGTACACTTTGACCAGATTTTTTAATCCGACTTGCCACCCCAGAAACAAGGTCAAGGCAATTGCAAAAAACAGAAAACCCCGTTTCCCGCCGATGATCGAAAATAAAAAGAACAACAGGCATCCAACGATGTAATACACACTGGTTTTATGGTAAAAATACAATCCGATAAAAATACTGATGGCGACCAGCGGAAGAACGGTGGAAAGAATCCCCGTTTGATAGGCGTAGGTTCCGATGGCTTGCTCCCCCTGTCCGTAAATGAAATATTTCACAACAGCCACCGGTACCTGGACGAGAAGCAACACCACCAGAAAAACAAACATCCGCTTAAAAAACCGTCCATCCGGTCCAAGCTGCACGATCAAATAGAACATGAAAACGTATTTCAAGTCGAACCGAAAACCGACAAGGGTGGTAATCGGATGCTGCCCGTTGATCAACGTCGATACGATGCCGAAAAACAGGTACAACAAAATGGGGATATCGATGGGAGTTCGAACGAGTTTCCGGTCGCGAACTTTCAACAACAGGACCTTTATGGCCAATACGGCCAGAATGACATCCGGAAGGAGGGTGAATTGGCTGGAAATCAGATTCATGTCACGCAACCAATCGATGAAAAACACGGACAACAAAATAATGTAAAAGGACGTGTTGGGATTGTAAAATATCAGTAACCGGATCGACAAAAAGAATGCAAAAAAGATCAGGAATGGGTTGTTTTGAACGATAAAAAATCCGATCAACGCGCCAATCAGCAGCGCATGGACGAGGTAATAGGTCATTTTGGATTGATTCAAACAATCTTCAATTCGGAATTGCATTTTGGACAACGTCCGTTAAGTAGTGTTCAAGGTGCGTGACTTGTGCAGTCCAGGTATGGTGTTTCTGGACCAAGATTCTCCCCTGTTTCCCGAAACGGGGCAACCGTTGCCGCTCCCGGTACGCTTTCTCAATTCCTTTTGCAATCTCCGACGGATGGTTGTTTGCGATAAAAAATCCTGCCGGGTGTCCGTTCAATACGTCACGGTGCGCTTCAATCTCCGTTACGATGACAGGTTTGCACATGGCCAGGTATTCCATTAATTTGATCGGGCTGCTGACACGCCACCACATATCCCGCGGGAATGGAAGGATCCCCACATCCGACAATTCGACATAGGCAGGGATGATCTCATGGGAGACTGGGCCGGCAATCCGGACACTGCTTTCGAGACCGGCTGCTTTCACCATGTCCTGCAGCAATGATTTTGCACCGCCTTCTCCGATCAACATCAACACGATGTCGGGGTGGATTTTTGACAGTGGAACCATCGCTTCGATACAATTCTGCAAGCCTCGATCCGCCGACAGCACACCGTGGTACATCACCACAAATTTATCCCGTAGGCCAAATTCACACACCAGTCGGTTTTTTACAGGATTTGTGATTGTGCGGGGGGAAAAATGATCCGTGGCGACGCCGGATGTCCATACGCCGATTTTGCGTGCACTCAGCCGGTACCGTTTTGCAAGCACCGTTTGCATGAATGGCGTGATGGCCGTGACGCCATCGCAAAAATGCTTGGACAGGGTCATGGACATGTCAAAAACGGCCTTGACGGCTTTCGACGACAATCCCAATGGAAAGGTCCTGACATCCAGTACAAACTTTGCGGGGATGGTACCCGTTTTTTTCAGCAGGAGCATGGGCAATAGGGTTACAAAAACCGAAGGATGAAAGAGAACCACTTGCGGTTTCTGAGAGAACACTCGATAGGCCGTTTGGATGAACAGGTTCACATGAAATGCAAGTTGGCCGATTTTCTTAAAAGGAAAGGTTGGAATCTGGACGATACGCTGTTTCAATCCGTAATCGGATCGTGAAGAAGATTTTGAGCCAGCCATCAGAAGGATTTGATGCTGTTTCTTGAACAATACCCTGGTGGTTTCGGTCCATGTGACTCGGTCGATGCTGATGTCCAAATATTTGTCCGTCACCCACAAAACATTCATGCCGCTGCTTCCATTCGATTGGTAAAGACAAAATCATGAAAGAATTTCCGCCACGATCCATTTTTGCAATGCATCGTCTTTCTGAATATACGATTTTTTGTTCCTTTTTTGAACTGAAATCTCCAGAATGTCTTTTTCATCTCGGATGAATTTTAGTTTCCCCTTTTGAAACAAAAACCGGTCCACGGCCAGCGTTTCCCCTTGAAAATAACTGTACGCCGGTACATCCAGCAAGGCGGCTTCACGAATCATGGTCCCGCCGCCGCTGAAGACGGCATCCGAATGCCAGATCAAATTCAAGCCGTCCAGCACTTGTTTGGGGATGGTTATTCGGTTTCCGATATCT
>Ga0315277_10011559_pt1 | contig 11112 bp, 7 predicted proteins | sample YL17G05_15_MG_FD_203695 | JGI IMG/M metagenome (GOLD analysis project Ga0315277, IMG submission 203695) | Sediment microbial communities from Yellowstone Lake, YNP, Wyoming, USA - YL17G05_15 | ecosystem: Environmental > Aquatic > Freshwater > Lake > Sediment | place: USA: Wyoming | collected... | reverse complement strand
CATATCGCTTCATCCCCCATCCTGCCCGCCCCCATCCACACCGGCCAAGCGGTCACTTCACTCGTCCCCACACCGGTCACTTCACTTGTTTACAACAGCCTGATGTTTCTCATGGCATCTGGCCGGCTGCTCCCATAGGATGGGCGGAGGTTGGTGCGAAGCCGGCCCGAGGCGCAGGGATGGCGCAAAACGAAACGCTGTCCGGTGTTGCACGATTGTTCCGGCCGAGGCATACTGCGCCTCGCTCGCGCGGCACGAGGCTCGCGCGGCAACTTAACGCGCAGAGAGATTCAACAATGGCGCACAAAACCGAGAGCCGTGGTTCAGGGAAGAAGGCCCGCATCCTTCTCGTGGACGACCATGCGGTCGTGCGGTTCGGGATTGCTCAACTGATCAATCGCCAAGGCACCATGATGGTGTGCGGGGAGGAGGAAGATGCCTCTCGCGCCATGACGGCGATCGCGAAACTCAAGCCGGATTTGGTCATCGCCGACATCTCGCTCAAGGACAGCAGCGGCCTGGAGTTGATGCGCCACATCAAGGCGACGCACCCCAAATTGCCGATCCTGGTTGTGAGCGTCCACGACGAGTCGGTGTACGCGGAGGTCGCCTTCCGGGCCGGCGCGCTCGGTTACCTCATGAAGGAGGAGGCGCTCGAAAATGTCTTGGTCGCCATCCGCCGCGTGTTGAGCGGCGCGGTTTATCTCAGCGATACCATGACGGCCAAGCTCTTGCAGCAACAGGTCGGTGGGGCGTCGGATTCCCACGCCTCACCGGCGGAACGGCTCACGGACCGCGAGCTGGAAGTTTTCCAACTGCTCGGCCGGTGGAAAAGCACGCGGCAAATCGCCCAGGAACTCCATCTGAGCGTCAAAACCGTCGAGTTCTACCGCGAACAGATCAAGCGGAAGCTCAGTCTCGCCAGTGCCGCGGAATTGACCCAGCACGCCACGGCTTGGGTCCTGCGCGAGAATCCCGTCTGATCACCCTTTGGCGGCGCCCAGACCCGGCTTGGGCGGCTGGGTCGCGGTTGTGAAAAGGCTGGGGATAGAAAGTAGCAACTCCGGTTTGCGATTCGTCCCGGAATTTCGTCTGCTACCCCCATGATTGATTCAGTCGTCGAAGGCACGGCGCCGGTGCCGGACTTGAAACGCGCCCGGCGTCGCAAGCTCGCAGTCACCGAAGCGTTCAGTGCCGACCGTCTGCCCCCGCACTCCATCGAGGCGGAGCGCGGTGTGCTCGGCTGCGTGTTGTTGTCGCCCAATCCCTGCATGGGCGAGAGCATGGAACTGCTCAAAGGCAACGCGGAAGTTTTCTACGACCTGCGCCACCAGACCATCTACCGGACGCTGATCCAGATGTTCGATCAGCAGCAGGCCATTGACGTCATCACGCTCCAGCAACGGCTCAAGGACACGCAACCGGTGGACGAAAAGGGGCGGCCGAAAGAGGGCAACTTGCTCGACATGGTTGGTGGACTGGCTTACCTCGCTGCGCTGCCGGATGCGGTGCCGTCGGCGGCCAACCTCAGTTATTACACGGACATCGTTTACGACAAATTCCTCCTGCGGCTGCTGATCCAAACCTGCACGCAAGTCATCGGCCGGCTTTACGATTACGAGGGCGAAGTGGACGTGCTGATGGACGACGTGGAACGCGAGATTCTGCGCATCGGTGAAGCGCGCGTGGAAGGCGGCACGGTGCCAATGAAGGAGCTTGTGCACGACGCCATCGGCAAGATTGAGAAGCTGCACGCCGACGGCGGCATGTTGAGCGGACTTCCGACAGGCTTCAGCGATCTGGACCGGTTGACGAGCGGGTTGCACGGGGGCGAAATGATCGTCATCGCCGCGCGCCCGAGCGTAGGAAAAACCTCCTTGGCCATGAACATCGCCGAGCACGTGGCGGTGGACCTGCGGCTGCCGGTAGGCGTGTTCAGTCTCGAAATGACCGCCGAGTCTCTGGTCATGCGGCTGCTTTGCTCGCGGGCCCGGGTGAACCTGCGCAGCGTGCGCGAGGGCTTTCTGGCCGAGCGGGATTTCCCGAAGCTCACGGGCGCCGCCGGCAAGCTGGCGGGCGCGCCACTGTTCATTGACGACACCTCCGCCCTTTCGATTCTCCAGTTGCGGGCCAAGGCCCGTCGCCTGGCGCAGCAGCACGGCATCAAGCTCTTTGTGATTGACTACCTCCAGTTGCTCCATTCAACTTCGCGCCGTGCCGACAACCGGCAGCAGGAGATCGCGGACATCTCCGGTGGAGTCAAGGCTCTGGCCAAGGAACTTAAAGTGCCGGTGATCGTGCTGAGCCAGTTGAACCGCGATGTGGAGAAACGCGGCGCGGGCGAAGCCCCACGGCTCTCGGACCTGCGCGAGTCCGGCGCGATCGAGCAGGACGCCGATTTTGTCGGTCTGCTTTACCGGGAGACCAGAGGCAAGGATGAAGAAGATACGGGGCGAGACTTGGAAGAGGAAGCCCAGACAGTCAAATTATACGTAGCGAAACAACGCAATGGCCCGCAAGGTGAAGTGAACCTGACGTTCCTGAAACAGTTCACCCGTTTTGAAAGTGCCGCCAAAATCAGCGACGACGACGTGCCCATCACCGACTAAGACATGAACCTCCTGCTCCGTGTTTGCGGTGCCCTGCTACTGCTCGCCTGGTTGCCCGGCGCCCAGGGGCAGTCTTCCCAGGTCAAGGTCGTCCGCGTAGAGGTGAAACACGTCGGTCCGCCTGCGGCGAGCGACGCTTTGCTGTTCTCCAACATCCGCGTGAAGGCGGGCGACATTTACCACTCGGAGAACGTCACCGACGACATCCGCAGCCTCTATGCTACCGGCCAGTTCTACAACATCCATGTTTCCGAACAAGGCACTGATGACGGAGTGGTGCTCACATACATCGTCCAAGGCAAACCGCGCGTCACCGACATCAAGTTCCAGGGCAACACCAAGTTCGACGACGCCAAGCTCAAGAAGACCATTTCCTCGAAAGTCAATGAACCGCTGGACGAACGAAAGCTGTTCACCGACAAGCAGGAGATCGAGAAGCTGTATCAGAAGAAGGGTTATCCCAACACGACGGTCACCAACGTCGTGCGCGTGGACGAGAACGCGGGTCGCGGCAGCGTCACCTTCGAGATCGCCGAGAGCCAAAAGATCAAGATCGCGCGGGTCGAATTCGCCGGGGCGCAGGCCTTCCCGCAGAAGGTGGGGGTTTTCGAGAAGCTGTTCCACCCGTCCCGGAAGGGGCTCAACAAAGTCGTCAAGACGCGAAACCGCTGGATGTTTTCCTGGTTGACCGGCAGCGGCGTTTTCAAGGAGGAGGAGCTCGATGAGGATCGTGAACGGCTCACCCAGTTCTACCGCGAGAAGGGGTTCATTGATTTTGAAATCAAGGACGTGAAGTTCGAGTACCCGACCCCGAGGACCATGATCGTCCGGTTCGAGCTTTTCGAGGGCAGTCCTTACAAGGTGGGCACGATCAGCTTCAAGGGCACGACGCTTCTGCCGACCAACGCCGTGCAGCCGGACTTCAGGCGCGAGCGCAAGGCGCCGAAGGACGTGAACCGCCGGGAGTGGTTCGAGACGCAACTCCTCAACCGGCAATTCAAGATGAAGGCGGGGGACACCTTCACGCCGGCGGGCCTTTCCAACAACGCCGTCGCCATCGAAAACTTCTACGGCGCGCGCGGCCACATCGATGTCAGCCAGGGATCGCCGGACTTCCGCACGCGCCGCGTCCCCAATACCGAGCGCAACATGATGGACCTGGAGTACGTCATTGACGAGGGCCAGAAATCCACGATTGAAAAGATCGAAATCCGCGGTAACACCAAGACCAAGGACAAAGTCATCCGCCGCGAATTGGCCGTGGCGCCCGGCGAAACCTTCGACATGGTCCGCGTGAAACTCAGCGAACAGCGTCTCAAGGGGCTGCAATTCTTCGAGAAAGTGGAGCTCAAGCCCGAGCCGACGGAAATCCCGTCCCGCAAGAACCTGCTGGTGGGCGTGGAGGAGAAATCCACGGGCAACATAGGCGTCGGCGCCGGCTTCAGTTCCGTGGACGCGATCGTGGGTTTCGCCGAATACACCCAAGGCAACTTTGATCTGATGAAGCCGCCCACGTTCACCGGCGGCGGCCAGAAATTTCGGCTTCGCGTGCAGCTCGGCACCCAGCGGCAGGATTACCTGATGAGCTTCGTTGAGCCATGGTTTCTCGACCGCAAGCTGGCACTCGGCGTGGACCTGTATCACCGCAACCTCGCTTACCAAAGTCTGGGCGGGCTTTACGACGAACGGCGCTCCGGTGGCAGCGTCAGCTTGCGACGAACGCTGTGGAATGACTTCACGATCGGCAGCATCAGCTACACGCTGGAGAACGTGGGCATTGATTTGAATTCCTCGCTGCACCAGGCCCAGTGGATCCGTGAAAGTACGCCCGACCGCGGCGAGATCATTCGATTCGACCCCGCCAACGCGCCGCAGGCGCTGTTCGATGAAGCCGGCAATTCGCTCGTCTCCCGCTTTGGCGTCTCCCTCGCCTACGACACTCGCAACAGCAACTTCCTGCCGGACCGAGGCCAGCGCACGGAACTGTTTACCGAGATCGCGGGACCATGGCCGGGGCAAAAGGATTATTGGCGCAGCGAATTGCGGACAGGCTGGTACTTCCGGGGCCTCGCCCCCGGCCATATCCTCGAAGTTGTCGGCCGCACCGGCGTGGCCGACGGCTTCGGTAACACCGATGATGTGCCGTTTTACGACCGTTTCTATCTGGGCGGCCTCTACTCGTTGCGCGGATTCAAGTATCGTGAAATCAGCCCGCGCGAGCCGGGCCTCGACGAGCCGATCGGCGGCGACACGTACTGGTTCGGTTCGCTTCAATACAGCATTCCGATCATCGAAAGAGTGCGCTTCGCCGTCTTCTACGATGTCGGCAACGTGATGGCGAGACCCTTCGACTACAACTTCCGCAACTACAGTGACAACTGGGGCTTCGGCCTGCACCTGAACCTGCCCATCGGTCCGCTACGGCTCGAATACGGCATCCCCATTCACTACGACAGCAACTTCAGCAGCGGCAGCGGACGCTTCCAATTTGGCGTCGGCTTCAACCGCGAGTTTTAGTCCTTTATCGCCCAATCCTTTCACTCCTCGACCAGCGGCAAAGCTTATGAAATCTCCGGCACGCAAGCGAACGAGTGAGGCACGGCACGCCGCCCGGTGCGGCCTGGCAGGCGTGTTCGCCTTGGTCACGCTGAACGCCGCCGCCGCCAGCCCGGCGGTTTCCGGGGCCGTCGGTTCCAGTGGCGCACTGAGCCTGCCATTCGCTTTCGAAGCCAACCACGGTCAGGCAACGGCGCCGTTTCAATTCATCGCCAACGGTCGAGGTGGCGCGTTCCTGCTCGCGCCGGATGAAGCGGTGGTGGCGCTCGCCCGCACCACAAATCTCCTCCCGGCGGCAGAGCGGCGTGAGGCGATGGCACCCGCCACAACTTTGGTCCGCACCATCGGCCTGTGCTGGATTGGAGCCAATTCGCAGGCCAGGGGCGTGGGCTTGGACGCGTTGCCCGGCCGCGCGAATTACTTGCTGGGCAACGACCCCGCCGGCTGGCGCGCCAACGTTCCGATGTTCGGCAGGGTTTGTTTCCGGGAAGTGTATCCGGGAGTGGACGTAATTTATTACGGCAACGACCGGCGGCTGGAATTCGACCTTAGGGTCGCCCCGGAAGCGGAAACCTCGCGGTTAGAGTTTGAGGTCATCGGTGCCACGCAGATCCGCGTCGAAGCCGACGGCGATCTCGTGATGCAGCTCGGCGGGGAGGAGTTTCGTCAGCACAAGCTGGTCAGCTACCAAGTCGTGGATGGCGCACGAGTGGCGGTGGACAGCCGCTACCGCGTGGCCGGCGCCGACCGCGTGAGGCTTCAGCTTGGCCCGTACGACCGTTCCCGCCCGCTGGTGATTGATCCCGTCTTCAGCTACGCCACCTACTTCGGTGGGACAGCGGGCGAAACCGCTTGGGACCTCGCGGTGGACAAAAACACCGGTGAAGTGTACCTGGCCGGCGAAACCACGACCCCCACCCTGGCCGGCGCGGTCCGCGCCACCGCCACGAACGGCGTGTACGCCGGCGGCTCGACTGCGGGCGGCGACGCGTTTGTCGCGAAACTCAATAGCAATGCCACGGCTGTGGTGTGGCTGACCTATCTGGGCGGCGCCTCGCACGACGGCGCGCTCGGCGTGGCGTTGGACGCCGCGGGTTGCGCTTACGTCACCGGCTTCACGGGGTCCTCGAACTTCCCGACTGTCGGCGCGCTGGGGACAAACATCCATGGCAGTTTGATTACCACGACGAACGTCCACGGCGGTGTCATCGCAGTTTGGGGTTATCCGCTCGACGCATTTGTCACGAAGCTCGATACGAACGGAACCCTGTCCGGGTCGGGCGCCTACTCGGCTTACCTCGGCGGCGACGGTTTGGACGAAGGCATTGGCCTCGCGGTGGACGGCGCCGGTGCGGCTTACGTGACGGGCCTGACCGAATCCACCAACCTCCCGACTACACACGCGCTGCAAGCCACGTTCGGCGGCGTGCAGGACGCGTTCGTTGCCAAGGTCCTGCCGGACGGAAGCGCGTTCGACTACTTCACCTACCTGGGCGGCACGAACACCGACCGCGGCGACGGCATTGCGGTGGACGGCGCGGGCTACGCCTATGTGACCGGCTTCACCACTTCCACCAATTTCTGGAGCACGAATGTGGCGTTGGGTATCGCCGCCGTGCAGCCGCAAATCAACTTTGCCACTTACAGCGTCACGACAAACATCTTCACTTTCGCCGACGCGTTTGTCGCCAAGCTGTATCCGAATGGCAGCCTTTACTACTCCACTTTTCTCGGCGGAAGCAACGGCGACTACGGGTTTCGCATCGCGACCGACGCCGCGGGGAACGCCTACGTCACGGGGTCCACGTCCTCCCCCGATTTCCCAACCACGACGACGAATTTGACGGGGGCAGTGTGGACGAATCGTGCCGGGGCGGATGTCTTCGTCACCAAAGTGGCGCCGGACGGTGGCAGCAACTGGCTTTACTCCGCCGCGTTTGGGGGTTTCGGCGACGATGTGGGCTGGGACCTGGCTGTGGATTCCAACCGCAACGTCATCGTCGTGGGGACGACGACCTCCACGAATTTTCCGGCGCTCACCAATGCGCTGCCCGTGGGCGGTTCACTCACGAACAACGGAGGCAAGGACACGTTCGTCGTCAGCCTCAACGCGGCCGGCGACGCGTTGAACTATGCGTTTTACCACGGCGGAGCGGCGAGTGACGCTGCCTACGCCGTGAAGCTGGATTCCGCCGACAACCTCTACGTTGCGGGCGAGACCCTCTCCACGAATCTGTTCGTGCTGAACGCGCTCCAACCGGCGTACGGCGGCGGAATGGATGACGCCTTCGTCGCCAAGCTGGTCATTCCTCCCACGCTGAACATCGCTTCCAGCGCCGGAGAAGTCCGGCTGCAATGGCGCGCGTTCGTGCCGGATTTCGTGCTCGAGTCGCGGGGCAATTTGAAATCGGGCGTCTGGCAGCCGGTGACAAACCAGCCGGCCTTTGCCGCCGGCCTTTACACCGTCACGCTCCGGGCCACGAATCCGGCGCCATCCTTCCGCCTGCGCACGCCGTAAGGCGCCGACCCGCTGTCCGATCGCGGCGGAAGCTTCTGCTGCCTATATCTGCGGAATGTCGCCATTGCTGGTTGAACGCCCCCGCCTTCTCGCTGTCCGAACACCGGGAACGCACCGCCGGATGGAATTTGAGCATTGCCGGGGCGCGTCAATCTGGTTTACTGGACGCAAGATGAGAACATTGCTGAACATATCGCTGGGTTTGATTTTGGCCGCGGGGATGACCGGGACGGCGGTGGCGCAGGGTCGCGTGGCCACGCTGGAACTGAGCAAGGTTATTGATGGCTACTGGAAGTCCAAACAGGCCAAGGCGGCATTGGACGATCGGTATGCTGAACTGGATAAGGAGCACAAGGCGCTGGTGAACGACAGGAACAAGCTCACCGAGACCTACACGAACTTGCTGGCGTCAAGTTACGAGCAGGCCATCTCCGCCGAGGAACGCGACAAGCGCAAGAAGAACGCCGAAGTCAAACTCAAAGAGATCAAGGACATTGAGGAAAACATCGCGGGGTTCGATCGGTCCGCGCGGGAAACACTCGACCAGCTACACCGCCGGATGCGCGAAGGATTGCTTGAAGACGTCCGCCGAACCGTCAACTCGAAAGCCAAGGTCGCCGGTTACGCCCTTGTGCTCGACACCACCGCCGATCCGGTCAAAGGCACGTCTGTGGTGCTCTTCAACAACGGCGACAACGACATCACGCAGGCAATCTTGGACCAGCTCAACGTTGACGCCCCGGCTGAGTCCGCGAAGCCTGCGCCCAAAGCCGCCGACGCCAAACCGGCGGATGCCAAGAAAGAAGGGAAGAAGTAATCCTTCGCTGGCTTTGCTCCTCCGGGCCGAATGGCATCCCTGCCGTCGCGGCCCGAATTCTTCTTGAGCCAGGCGCCAGGCCGCGTTAACAACGCGCCATGCCGATTCATCTGCCTCCCGTTTCGCGGCGCGAATTCCTGCGCCGTTTCCTGCTCGCGGGCGCCGGTCTGCTCGCCGCCCCGAATCTCCTCGCCGCCGCCAAATCCGCCGACCCGCACGCGTGGGCCTTGCTGTCGGACACGCACATCGCCGCCGACCGCGCGAAGGCCCTGCGCGGCGTCGTGATGGCGCGCCACTTCGAGCGAGTGAGCGCCGAGTTGCTCGGGCTTCACCGGCGCCCGGCGGGGGTGCTGATCGCCGGCGACCTCGCGCTCAACAGCGGCGAGGCGGAAGATTACTCCACGCTGAAAGAACTGCTCCAACCGCTGCGCGCCGGCGGGCTGCCGATCCACCTCGCGCTCGGGAATCACGACCATCGCGAGCGCTTCCTCGCTTTGTTCAGAGAGGTCGCCACGGCGGCGCGACCGGTTGCCACGCACGTCGTTTCGGTCCTTCGCGCACCGCGGGCAAACTGGTTCCTCCTCGATTCACTCGAGCAAACTGCCGCCACGCCCGGCCTGCTGGGCGAAGCACAAATCGCCTGGCTGGCCCGGACACTGGACCAGCACAAGAACAAGCCCGCGATCGTCGTGCTCCACCACAACCTCGACGCCCGCAACGGGAATTTCGCGCTCAAGGACACGCAACAGTTCTTCGACACAGTCCGTCCGCGCCGCCAGGTGAAGGCGTGTGTCTTTGGCCACACTCACGTTTGGAGAACGTGGCAGGACGAGAGCGGCATCCAGTGCGTCAATCTCCCGCCGGTGGCGTACGTTTTCAACGAGGGCGACCCGTCGGGCTGGGTGCAAGCCACGCTGGAGCGGCATGGCATGAAGCTCGAATTGCGCTCCATGGATCCGAAACACCCGGCGCACGGGCAAGTCGTGAGGTTGGCCTGGCGCCAGGCGTGAACCGCCGCGCGTTGGGTTCGCGCCGTCGGAAGATTGAATTGATTTGCGGCTGACCCTCCTGCCGCCCCCTCGCTGACGCCGGCGCAGGTGGTCCTCCTCCCGTCAGAGCCCGCCGCAAATGATCGTGCAAACAGCGTTGACAGCGGCAGACCCGGTGTCATAGTTTTGCCTCGGAAAAACCTTTTAGAGGAAACCATGTTGATTCGAATCAGCCTTATTGTTGCGATTGTGGCCGGGTTGGCCGCAGCCGGCATCAGCTTCATCCCGGTCAAGCAGAAGATTGACACCGTCAAGTCTCAGCGCGACAGCGAAAAACAGCAGAAGGAGAGCGCGCAGAAGGAATTGGCCAGCACCAAGAAGGAGCTGGGCAACACCAAGAAGGAACTCGAGTCCACCAAGACCGAGTTGGCCACCGCCCAGCAGGAGCGCGAAAAGGCCGTGGCCGCGGAAGCCGCGCAGACCAAGCGTGCCACACAACTGAACGACGAACTCAACAAGGCCAAGAAGGACCGCGAAGACGCGCAGGCGGAGCTTGCCGCGTGGAAGGCGCTCGGCATTCCGGTGAACCAAGTCAAGGACGTCATCGCGCTGGCGAAGCAGCTTCAGGTCGAGCAGGAGGAAGCCCAACTGGTCATCAAGAAACTGGGGCAGGACAAGGCACGCCTGACCAACGAGATTGCGCGACTGGTCGGTCAGGGCGAGATGAAGGTTCCATTGCCGGCCAATCTGCGAGGCACTGTGGTCATTGTGGACCCCAAACATGACTTCGTCGTTTTGAACGTCGGCGAGGACCAAGGCGTGCTGGAGTACGGTGAACTATTGGTGCATCGCAAAGGCGAGTTGGTCGGCAAAGTGATTGTCCGCACCGTGGAAAAGGGCCGATCCATCGCCAATCTTATGCCGGGTTGGAAACTGGGCGATGTGCTCGAGGGCGACCAGGTCATTCCGGCATATCCCGCTTCATGAAGCCGCGTTGGCCAGCAATCTTCTTGCTGGTTGCCTTGCTGGCGACCGTGGTGGGTTGCGCCACGACCGATCCTGAGAATCAATCGGCCCGTCCGTGGAATTCGCCCAAAGGCTGGGAAACTGGCCTGCCCAGTTCAATGTTTGAAGGCCGCTGAACTGGCCAGGAAAGGGAGTGTTCGCAGGCGCCGCCGCGTGCGGCGCTTGTCATTTCAGAACCGGCCCTCTTGCGAATGAAGTGGCTTCGGACGGCCCGATGCATCCGGTATCAGCACTCCAGCCAGCGAGTCGGTGTCACGATGCAATTTACGCGCACGTCTTCACAACCGGCCGGCACTTCCGCCAAGACTTGTTCATCGAAAGCCACGCCGCATTTCACGCCGCGCACTTCCCCCAGCAGCCGGTCGTAAAACCCATGTCCCCGCCCCAGCCGATGACCGCACGCGTCAAACGCGACGCCTGGGACTAATACCAAATCCAGTCGCCCCAACGGAAACTCCGGGCATTCCGCCCTCGGCTCGCGAATGCCAAATCTTCCTTCGCCAAGGTCTGCGCCCGGATCACGCACGATGGCCGCAACGTAACCCTGCGTGACAACCGAGAAGCGAGGCAGCGCGACAGCCTTTCCGTTGGCGAGCG
>Ga0315277_10011558_pt1 | contig 11112 bp, 8 predicted proteins | sample YL17G05_15_MG_FD_203695 | JGI IMG/M metagenome (GOLD analysis project Ga0315277, IMG submission 203695) | Sediment microbial communities from Yellowstone Lake, YNP, Wyoming, USA - YL17G05_15 | ecosystem: Environmental > Aquatic > Freshwater > Lake > Sediment | place: USA: Wyoming | collected... | reverse complement strand
CGATCAACTGCGGATCGGTCCAGAAGTCCTCGATTTTCTTCCCGCGAAAGCCCGCCAGCTCAGTCGCGCCACCCCACCAGCTCCATTGGTCGATGAACGGCAGGATCAGCCGCACGTGGCGTCGGTGAGCCGCGGCGATGACGTGGTCGAGGGCGACGAACGCCTGCTCGTTGAATTGCCCGGGGCCGAGGATATATCGGGGCAGGTCCGGCGGGTCGTCGGGCTTCTTCACCGACAGCGCGTACATGCGGATGACCTGTCCGCCGATCTGCTCTATCGTGCCGAGGGCGTCGTCGATCTCAAAGGCATCAGGCAGCCGAAACGGCATGCCCTGCTCAAATCGCATGTCGTCTTCCACGTAGTGCAGGTTGGGAATGTTGAAGGAGAGGAAGCGGAACACGCGGTCGCCGTCCTTGAGCACGTCGCCGTCGCGACGCACGAAGTTCCTGAACGCCTGAAGCGTTGCCTTCTGCTTCACCGGCGCGGCGATGCACGTCACGCAAAACAACAGGACAACAGACGCGGTGAACCAGATAGGTACGCGAGTACGAGACATAATCATTTCCTTCCCTCTCACGAAAAAACCTCTGATGCCAAACCACCTACGCGCCACACCCCTGCGAATGCATAAACGCGTGGGTCAAGGACCCACCCTGCGATCCGCTACCCGACTGGACAAATACACACGTACAGAATGTCACTCGGCCGCGGCCTGCAACGTCTTGGGCGAAGGCTTGGGGCTGATCGGCACGACAGCCGGCTCCTTGTCCAGCAGGTCGTACCAGTTCTTCTTGAGGATGTACGACGTTATCGCGATGAGACCGACGACGATCGCCGCCCGGGACCACTTCAGCAGCACGACGTACATCGGCAGCAACACGAGGCACGTCTGCCAGATCGTGCCAATGACGACGTTGACCATGTCCCGACCGAAGTTACGGTTCTCTTCGAAGTCGGGATAGAGGGCGACGACCTTCTTGTGGATCGGCCCCCAGAAGCCCCACGGCCGGACGTTGCGATAGAACGCGATCAGCGTTTTTTCATCCGTCGGCTTGCTGGCATACGTGCCAATGATGCACCCGGCCAGCGACAGCGCGAACAACAGTGGGAAATAGTACAACGCCAGCGTCTGCGGGAACACCTTCGGGAAGATCAGGGCGGGAACGATACCGCCGACCATGCCCCAGAAGTACCCGTGGCCGTTGAATCGCCACCAGTACCACTTGAGCATGTTGGCGGCCACGTACCCGCCATAAAGACCCGAGACGATCCATTGCAGAAGCTTATCGACCGTCCGGGCGTCCTTGGCGAACATCCCAAGCAGGATCGATACGACGACAATGACGATCCCCGTGCCATAGCTCACGAGACTCACTTCGCGCCGGCCGGCGCGGGGCCGAAGGTATTTGATATAGAAGTCGTTCATGATGTACGCCTGGGCGGCGTTCAGCGTGCCGGCGAACGTGCCCAGAAATGCCGCCAGCAGTCCGGCCAGCAGGCAACCCATGATTCCCACGGGCACAAACTGGTTCATCGCCGCCGGCAGCACCTGCTCGAAATCGATCTTGCCCGCCACCGTCAGGTCAAGCTGTTTGAAGTACAGGATGCCCAGGACGGCAAAGCCCGTCACCATCAGATACCGCACGGGCATGAGCACGATGGAGACAAAGCCGCTCATCAGGGCCGCCTCACGCGGATTGCGCGTCGCCAGGATCTTCTGCATGTCGTAGTTAGGCGCCGGTCCCGCTCCGCTGGCCATGACGCCCTTGAAGAGCATCAGCATCATGATGATGCTGAACCAGGAGAACTGGTCGTCCACGATCTTGCTTTTGACCTCCTCGATGATATTGGTCCAGTCGAGCCCCAGCGTCCAGCCGAAGAACGGGCTGAGCCATCCATCAGGCACATTCAGGGCATGACTCGAGAGGTTAGCCATGGCGATGCCTGCCACCACGATCGCGGAGAAGGTCATGATGACGTACTGAAGGATGTCCGCCAGCACGAGGCTGGTCATGCCGCCCAGCACGGTGTAGATGATCGCCGCCAATGTGAACACGATTCCATAGAGGTGCGGAACGTATTTGGGGGCCACGTCGAACGGCACGTAGGGCGAAACCACCTCCCAGGGGATGAAGACCTCCATGAACTTGCCCAGCCCGACAAAGCCGTAGACCATGAATCCCAGGCAGCCGATGATCGCGAAGATCACCACGATGCTGTGCGACAGCCGGGCGCCGGCCCCGGCGCCGAAGCGGGTGCCGATCCACTGGGCACCGGTGGTGACGTTCGAGCGCCGCAGCCACGCGGACAGAAAGACCATCAGGAAGATCTGGTTGAACGTCGGCCACAGCCAGGGCAGCCAGACGCTCTTGAGCCCATAGACGAACATGATCGTCACCAGCCACATCGTGCCGGAGATGTCGAACATGCCCGAGGCGTTCGACAGGCCCAGCAGGTACCAGGGCAGCTCCTTGCCGCCGAGCAGGTACGAGTTGAGGTTCCGCGAGGCCCGCCGGCTCAGAAGAACGCCGATCAGGCTGACGCTCAGCAGGTATCCGACGACAATGACGACATCAATCCCGTGCAGTTTCATGCGCAAACCCTTAATGGCCGTTCCGGCCGACGGTCATACCCGTTTTGGCCCCTGTCGTCAATGCCGCTGCGGATTTCCGGAGTACAGACGCACAACATATTGCGTCTCCACACGCCCGCCCCAGGCCGGCGCCACAATTCGTAAATCGTAAATGGTAAATCGTAAATCACTCACGCGAGCCATCGAAGGCTCCGGACCCGCAAAGAAATGACTTGGGCAATCGGATAATGAACTGTCCCTCCGCGCTGAGGCTATATTCATAATGAGATCGCGCAGTGGGCGCCATTCGGGGGCGCAGCGTTTCCATTTGGGGGACGTCAGACATGAGCGTCTGGCTGTATGAAGAACCTGAATTGAAGAATCCCACGATGATCTGCGGCTGGGCGGGCATCGGCAACGTCGGACTCGTTGCCGTCAGCACTCTGCAGCGGCTCATCAGGGCGAAGGAACTCGGAGAGGTCGAGCCCTACGAGTATTTTGAGCCGTCCAAGGCGGTGATCAGGAACGGTCTGATCAGGCAGATGCGGTTTCCGACTACGAAGTTTTACATTGCACCTCGGGCGAAAACGGCTCAGCCGGCGAGTTACGGCATGGGAGTTTCGAGCGACGTTCTCCTGCTCGTGGGTGAGCAGCAGCCGGCGGACGAGCAGAATGCTTATGACATGGCCAGTGCCGTGCTGGATGTGGCGGAGCGGCTCGGCTGCCGCAGGATCTATACGACCGCGGCGAGCGTGACGACGATCCACCATACCGCCAAGCCGAGGGTCTGGGTCGTGCCGAATACGCCCGCCCTGCTGTCCGAGGTTCGGCAGTACGGCAATACCGTCCTGATGTCGGAAGTCGACGATACGGACGGCGAAGGGCTTATCTCGGGCCTGAATGGGGTCCTCCTGGGCGTGGCGAAGAACCGGCAGATCGAAGCTGTCTGCCTGATGGGGGAAGTGCCTTATTATCTGCAGGGAGCTCCGTGGCCGTATCCGAAGGCCTCAATCTCCGTGCTCGAGGTGCTCGGCAGAATCCTCAATGTGCGGCTCGACCTGAGCGAGCTGCGCGAAATGGCACGCAAGCTCGAGGCGAATATCGAACAGGTCCTCGACGCCCTGGCCAATACCGAGGAGTTGCCGGAGCAGGTGAGAGTGGAAATGGAGAAGCTCAGGCAGGGCAGGCACCCCGACCTCGGGCCCATCACGGACCGAGAAAAGAAAGAGATTCTGGAGCATATTGATGAGCTCTTCAAAGGCGAAACCGACAACCCATCCTGACTTCGGCGAGTGGAGTCAAGCCGAGGTGTTTCGCTTCGTGTCCCAGCCGCGGCTGGAAGGGGCGCCTTTCCTCATCGGCTGGACCAAGGATACCGGTGCGGTCAGCCGCATGACGGCGGATCATCTGATCGCTGCGTCAAACGCCAGCGCATTCTGTCAGATCGAGCCAGCGGGATTCTATTCCCTCGGCGGCGTGACCGTCGCGGACGACGTGGCCCGGTTTCCGCAGAGCAGGTTCTTCTACAGTCCGCAAAGCCATATCGCAATCCTTCGGGCCGACGAGCCGCAATTCAACAGGTACGAGTTCCTTGACGCCGTGCTTGACCTGGCACAGCAGTACGGAAAGGTGGAGGCTCTATACACGGTGAACGGAATCGCGGCATTGACCCCGCATACGACGACCCGCCGCGTGTTTGGAGTCTTCAACGACGACGCCATGCAAAAAAGGCTGCGGCAGTTTGTATCGGCCGACATGAACTGGCAGGGCCCGCCTCACGTGAGCACCTATCTGCTGTGGTTGGCAGGCCAACGGCATTTGCGGGGCGCCGGCCTGTGGGTCGAGGTGCCCTTCTACCTGGCCGGCCACGAGGATTTCCAGTCGGCCAAGGCGGCGGTCTCGCTGCTGGCCATGATGTTCGGCCGCGACCTTGATCTGCGTGAGCTCGACCGGCTCGTCGCCGACCAGAATGAGAAGCTGGCCCTGCTGGAGGACGATCCGGAAACCGAGGAGAAAATTCGCGCGCTGGAGGAGGACGAGTCGCTGGATCGACAGGAGCAGTTGTCGCTCATTGAGGCGGTAGACAGTGCCCTGAAGGGCTTCGCCTGACCTCACACAACATCTTGAGTCTTTACAATTCCGCCTCGGTTCATCCCCGTGTACAGGAAATTCATCAAGCACACCGCCCTGATGGGGACGAACTGCCCACGCGAGCAGACGTAGGAGTTTACGGAGAAAGATCGGGGTCTTGCCATCGCCCTTCGGCGGCGCGCCGATGCGCGCGGGAGCGATTTACTATGTCGCAACACATGGTCTTTCACAACTGCTCGTCCTGGCAGAAGGACGCGATACACGCCTACTGGCTGCAGAAGGTATCCCGAATCGACAGGCTTCTGGGGCGGTTTCCCGAGGACCAGCGGGAATTGCGTCTGACCGTCAAGCGCAACTCGGACCGGTTCGACGTCCGGGCCGTGCTGGTATTGCCCACGGGAACGCTCGCAGCGGAGGTTTCCGCGCAGACGGACTACGAGGCGGTCGATGCCGCAGCCGACAAGCTTGTGGCCGAGCTGCGCAGGCACAAAAGGCGGATCCGTCACGACGATTTGTATCGCCGGAAGCGCCACAGACGTGAGGCATTCAGACATGCTGCGGTCCGGCTGGAGTCGGATATCGCCAGGCCGGACAAGGAAACCTTCTTCGAGATGCTGCATCCGTTGATGGCCCGGCTCCGAGGCCACGCCCACCACGAGTTGATTGTGGCGCAGCTCCAGGGCCGGATCACGCCCGGCCAGTTGACCATAGAGGATGTCCTGGATGAAGCCATTCTCCGCGCATGGACGCGGTTTGAGGCCAAGGACCCCAACGAGCCGCTGGAAATCTGGCTGGTAAGATTCCTGCACGAGGTGCTCGATGAGCAGGCCTCCGGCGTCCCTGCGACCATTTCGATCGATGATGAGATCGATGCGGCCGACCCGCGTTATGGAGCGGATCTGAGCCCGACGGTGGAGGACAATGAGCCGTATTGGGAGGAGCCCTACACCGCGACGTTCGACGATGTGCTGCCGGATCGACGCCCGAGCGAGCCGTGGCAGGAGATGGAGGCCGTGGAACAGATGAAATCGGTGCTGGCGCAGTTGAGCCGCCTTCCCCAGCGAAAGCGCCGCGCGTTCACGCTCCATTTGCTCGACGGCTGGGACCCGGACGAGATCGCCATGATCCAGGGACGGCCCGTCGAGAACGTGCGTGCGGATATCGAAGCCGTTCAACGATGGCTGCGGGACCGTTTTGACCGTGAGTCGGAGCAGCTCGAATCCACCACAACTCGCCGCACCGGTGGAGGCCCGACCCGGTAGGACAGCCCTTGCGGCGGCCGATCTTGGATCGGCACAAGAGACGAGTCACACTCCGCAACAGAGCGCCCAAACCTCCAGCGCGGGGACAGTCTCCCTGGCCTCAGCGAACCTGAAGGGCTGAGGACGCCCGGTTGAAAAGCAGCGGCTGCCGTCGGGTCGTCACGTATCCGGATCGGGCCCGACGCGCAGCCGGTGAGCTCAACATGCCTTCAGAAGCCATGCCCACGCACTACTGCTGCTGCGTGACCTGCCTCTGTCCCTGTCCCGCAATCGTTTGCAGTTGTTTGTAGGTGCTTTGCGCGCTCTGGATGGCGTTGTCCGTCGCCACCTTCATGTTCGCCCAGGCATCCGGGGGAGCATCCCGCAGCTTGGTCAGCGTCTGTCGGGCCGTCGCAATCTGCTGCTGGAGATCCTGCTTGAGTTGCGTCGCTTTGTCGCGGTCGGCTTCCGGCACTTGGGCCTGATCGAGGCTCTGGGCCTGCTGCTCCAGGCTTGTGAGCATCTTCTCGGCACCGGCGATATACTGCTGCTTCATCTGTGCCGTGGCCTGCGCGGCCGTTCCGGGTGCTGGCGCCGTTGTCCCAGGAGCCTGAGCACTGGGTACAGTCCCGGGCGTTTTGCCTACTTCACTCGGCGTCTCAGGAGTCGTCCCCGGCGTTCTGGCGGTTCCGGCTCCCTCCCGGGTCGTCGCCGTGCGTCGGGCCGTGGCGCCTTCTCGCTTGCAGCCGAACAGACTTACGGTCAATACAGCGGCTAACAGCATCAATAGAATCTTCCCATTCATCGCATTACCTCCCTTAAAATTGTGGCTTGCAGACCACTGGATTCCTTTTGCTGCAACAGCTTCCGTGGTCTCAAGGCCCACACGGGCACCGATACCACGTTGAACAACACCTTGCACTGGGCACGTCATCCTGGTCGCGATCTGGTTGTTGCGCCTCGAGCGCCGCAGAACAGGCGCTGCCATGCCCGCGGCACAGCAATGATGATTACTGCGTTGCGCGCTCGACTGCTCTCCCGGCCCCTTCCACGTCTTCCCCGGCTCCGTGGACGGTATGGCAACCGACCGCCGAAACTGAGATCAGTGTCAACAGACACCACAAGATCACTTTTGCCAAATGATTCATGACATATCTCCTCACCGACACAAACTCCCACATCAGAGTCCCCGATCCCTGTGGTTCCGGCAGCCACTACTAGTACACGGCATACGGCAGCACGCGCAACCACGGTTGTAAGCATTTTCCTTATTGGACATCCTCTTTCTGCTCACCCGCCGGTCGCTTCCGGCACTGCGGCAATTTCATGGTCAAGGATAACCGGCGGGATTGCCGCACCAATATAGGGAAAACACGCAAATCGGCACGAGCAACATGCTTGGTTTCACCCGGGCCGACTTGTGCAGATTGATGCACGCGCAGACACTCCGGTCCGCCTGCAAAGGGACTTTTGGCATCCAGATTGACGCGGGACAGGCCGGCGGTCAGGCGGTCAGGATTCGGCGCACGCCCTGCACGAGCCGGCCGATGCCCTCGACGGCGGTCTGTGTCTCCAGGGCGCCGTACCCGATGCGCAGGAGACACTCGTCATGGACGCCGAACGTCGTGCCGGGGATGACGGCGACTTTGTGCTCCTCGATGAGCCGCTGCACAAGGTGCATCGGGTCCATCCGGGAGTGGACGCGCAGCAGAAAATAGAACGCCCCTTCGGCACGGGGGACGGCGACGAGATCGCCGATTTCCGCCAGTCGTTCGAGAACAAGCCTGCGGACCTCGCGCGTGACGGACAACTTCCGCTCGCAATACGCCCTGCCGGCGCGCATGGCTCCGACCGCCGCCCACTGGGAGATGACCGGCGGGCAGATCAGGTTCGTATCCTGGATCTTGCGCACCGCCATGAACAGCCGCTCCGGGATCACCATCCAGCCGACCCGCCAGCTCGCAAAGCCGTACGCCTTGGAGAGCGAAAACAGCGAGATCGTATGCGGCGAGCTGCCTTCAATCGACCCCGGCGAGAAATGCCTCGCGCCGTCGTAGGTGAAATACTCGTAGGCCTCGTCGTGGATGTGGTAGATGCTCCTCCTGCGGCAGATGTCGTTGACCTGGCGCAGCGACGGCTCGGGATAGACGGTGCCGGTCGGGTTGTTGGGGCTGATGGTAACGACCGCCCGCGTGCGGCCGGTGACGGCACGCTCGATCAGCTCGGGCTGCAACTGGTAACTCTCGTCGGTGGGCACGCAGACGGCCCGGCAATCCGCCATGACGACCGCCATCTCGTGGTTGAAATAGTACGGCAGGTTCAGAATGATCTCGTCGCCGGGATCGGTGATGGCCAGTACGGCGTTGAGGAAGCCCATATTCGCGCCGGCCGTCACGACCACCCGCTGGTCGGCGCCCAGGCGGATGCCGTTCTCGGCGGCGAGCTTCTTCTCGACCGCCCCCAGAAGCTCGGGAATGCCCTGGACCAGTTTGTATTTGTGGTTCTGCGGGTCGGCAAGGAACTTCTGGATGTACTCGACGGCTTCCTGCGGCGGCCCGTACCAGGCGACGCCCTGTCCGAGCGAGATCGTGCCGGGATTGGCGCGAATCCACTCCCCGACGACCGGAATAATCGGCGTCTGCACGGCCTGCATCCGGCGGCTGTCATGCATCAGCTCAGTCTCCGCTCGTCAGACCACGTAAGTTGAGGCGGAGGTGGTGCCGCCGCGGCCGGTCCAGTTCGTGTGGAAGAACTGGCCTCGCGGCTTGTCCACACGCTCATAGGTGTGTGCGCCGAAGTAGTCGCGCTGCGCCTGGAGCAGATTGGCGGGCAGCCGCTCGTGGCGGTACCCGTCGTAGAACGCCAGCGCCGAGCCGATCGCCGGCACCGGGATGCCCAGCTTTACCGCCGTCGTCACCACGCGCCGCCAGGCCCCGTGGGCCTTCGTCACCGCGCCGTTGAAGAACGGATCGAGCAGCAGATTGTGCAAGTCGGGCTTCTGGTCGTAGGCCTCCTTGATCTTGCCCAGAAACGCAGAGCGGATGATGCAGCCGCCCCGCCAGATGGAGGCAATGGCGCCGTAGTTCAGATTCCACTTGTGCTCCGCCGCAGCGGCCCGCATCAGCATGAAACCCTGGGCGTAACTGATGATCTTCGACGCGTACAGGGCGTGACGCAGGTCAACGATGAGATTCTGCTTCTTTCCGCGGAATGCGGCTTTCGGGCCCTGCAGAGCCTTCGACGCCTCCACGCGATCGTCCTTCAAGGCCGACAGGCACCGGGCGAACACCGCCTCGGCAATCAGCGTCAGTGGCTGTCCCATATCCAGGGCCTCGATCACGGTCCATTTGCCCGTGCCCTTCTGGCCCGCTCTGTCAAGGATCAGATCGATCACATAGTTGCCGTCCTGATCCTTGACGTGGAGGATATCGGCGGTGATCTCGATCAGGTAGGAATCGAGCTCCTCCTTATTCCACTCGGCAAATACGTCGTGCATCTCCGCATTGCTCATGCCGAGGCCTTCCTTCAGGACCTCGTAGGTTTCGCAGATCATCTGCATGTCGCCGTACTCGATGCCGTTATGCACCATCTTGACAAAGTGGCCGGCGCCGTTCTCGCCCATCCACTCGCAGCAGGGCGAGCCGTCGGGCGCCCGGGCGGCGATCTTCTGAAAGATCGGTTTGATGTGCTCCCAGGCGGCCGGCGAGCCGCCGGGCATGATCGACGGCCCGTGCAGGGCGCCCTCCTCGCCGCCGGAGACGCCGGTGCCGATGTAGAGCTTGCCCTGGCTCTCGACGTGGGCGGCGCGGCGAATCGTATCCTGGTAGTTGCTGTTGCCGCCGTCAATGATGATGTCGCCATTTTCGAGCAGCGGCAGCAGGTGATCGATGAACTCATCAACGGGCGGGCCCGCTTTGATCATGAGCATGATCTTCCGCGGCTTCTTGAGGCTGGCCGCCAACTCCTCCAGTGAATGACAGCCGATGATGTTCTTGCCTTTGGCGCGGCCGTTGACGAAGTCGTCCACCTTCGAGACGGTGCGGTTGAAACAAGCCACCGTAAAACCTTTGCTCTCCATGTTCAGGATGAGGTTCTCGCCCATGACCGCCAGGCCGATCAACCCGATATCCGCTTGTGCCATAATCACGTACTCCTTCGTTCAAAGTCCATATGCGCAGTTTCAGTCCTGCGGGATTTTCACTGGGCGTATGGTACATCAAAACGTGCCGGCACGATAGAGGGTATTGATGATTTTCGCGGCGACGGCAGAGCAGGCATGAAAATGGCGGCCCCACGCTCCGCGCCGCGGGGCCGCCTGAACACCAGGAGAAAAGAAACTCCTCAAACCTGTGGCAGGCAAACGCTGTCGGCCTGGACATCTTGCGTCGATGTCATGGCCTGGTGCGTCTGGGATCGCCAGCAGGCTTGCCGCCGCCCATACTGTCCGGATCGTGGACCAGCAGGGAGTCCTTGCGGTTCACCGGGACCAGGGTCGCAGACGGTACCGGCTGGAGACCCCACGGATCGCCCTGCGTCTGGTTGCGGGAAACCGTGTAAATGTTGTCGTCCTCGATCGAGCAGTACGACCTCTTGGCAAACTCCACGTGGCTGTCCAGGAACAGCACGTTCTGACCATCGTTCTGATGGTTGATCGCGTTGCCCTTCTTGGCATCATCGCTCGTGCCCACACCGCCTGTCGCGCCGGCATCCGGCTTGAACGCCGAAAACAGCCCGGGATCCGCCGCAGGGCTCTTGATCCACGGGTTGCGGTCCGCCGCCACCGCAAAGCCAGGCTCATTCGAGGTCGTCAACGCATACAGACCGAACGGAACATGGTACGTGTAGCTGCAATGCTTGAAGTTCTCATCGGGGCCGCCGAAGTCCCAGGCATCGATCAACTCAAAGTTCGGCCGAACGTCCGTCCGGTCGGCCAGCTTGAACTCCGTCGTGCCGGCGTCGCCCTTGCAGATGAACGATTTCGGCGTCACTTCGGCATACTTGACCAGCAGGTAGAAGCACGAGCTGATGCTCGCGAAACCGCCGGTGCCATCGAGCGCCAGACCGAACGCCGTGCGGCGATCCGCCGCCGCCCATTTCGCCGTCGAGCCCCACTGCGTGTTGCGCCCGCCGGCCCGGGGAAGCTCGTCCTCGTAGTCGTTGGCATAGATCAGCATGGCCTTGCCGATGCCCGACAGGTTCGTCCCGCAG
>Ga0315277_10011556_pt1 | contig 11113 bp, 10 predicted proteins | sample YL17G05_15_MG_FD_203695 | JGI IMG/M metagenome (GOLD analysis project Ga0315277, IMG submission 203695) | Sediment microbial communities from Yellowstone Lake, YNP, Wyoming, USA - YL17G05_15 | ecosystem: Environmental > Aquatic > Freshwater > Lake > Sediment | place: USA: Wyoming | collected... | reverse complement strand
CTTTTCCTAAGGGGGGACTGGGCAGTCGCGGGAACGGACCCCGCCATGAGATTCTTCGCTGCGCTCAGAATGACACGGAGGCGCTGTGGATGGCCTGGAGCGGCAGGACTACTTCTTCGCTATCATCTGGTGGAGCACCCAGCCCTCTTTGCCAGCGCCGTACTTCACCTTGGCCCGCTGGGTCAGGGAGCCGTACATGTCCTTCTGTTCCTCTATCACCGTAACCTCTGTTGGCTTCGTAATCTCTTCCACTACCCTGGCCCCATCCACGGCGCTCTTGGGCTCGCTCCATACGCGGACGGTACCATTCCATTTCTTGAGGATCTCCGCGGTGATCGATGCTTTGTAGGGCTCAACGGTGACGATGTTCTTCATGGCCTTCACCTCTCCTTCTGCTGCGCACCCTCACGATGCAACCCCTTCTTTGGCCTTCGTGGGTGATGCTGAGTCCTTCTCGATGGCTGCCGGCTTCTCGTCTCTGCATTTGTGGCTTGCTCCGCTACTGCCGTTCGCGTTGTCAGTCACGTAGAATCCATGCCCCTTGAACAGTACCGGCACAGCAGAGAAGACGCGGCGCGCCTCGCCTTCGCATCGGGGGCAACTGGCCCCCGATGCGTCGCCGAAATGCCTCTTCACTTCGAAGCGCAGCGAGCATCCCGGGCACTCATAGTCGTATGTCGGCATTGGCGTCTCCTGCCATGTATTCCTGAGACATGCGATTGCATGCGGAGCCGGCAGGACCGGGCGATTGCTTCGCCCGCCTGCGGCGGACTCGCAAAGACAGATATACATGGGAGACCACGGCAATCCCAGGGTGTGGTCTCCCCGTTTTTTTTGTTGCGGTTGTTCCTTTGTGGCCCAAGGGAGGCGTCCCTGCAGCTATTTCTTGGCACCTTCGATCACTGCTTTCGGTTTGACCTTGATCTGCTTGGGCTTCACCTTCTCTTCCTTGGGAAGGGTCAGTGTGAGTACACCGTTCTCGAAGGTCGCCTCCGCTTTGTCGCTCTGCACCGGAACCGGCACGGTCACCGTGCGGCTGAACGAACCGGAGCGGTGCTCCTTCAGAAGGTAGTCCTTCTCCTTGACCTCCTTCTCCTCCTTATGCTCTCCCTTGATGGTGATGGTGTCGCCGGTGACGGAGATATCCACCTGCTCCGGCTTGACGCCCGGCAGGGCGGCCTTGATGACTACGTCGTTGGCCGTCTGGTAGACGTCCAGCGCCATGTCTCCAACTCCCGGCCCCGGCCACAACCGCGAAGGCTGGACGAAGCTATCCTCGAACAGCCGGTCCATAGCCTGCCTGAGGCTCATCAGGTCTCTGAATGGTTCCCACCGCATCATCGTCATGCTCCACCTCCCTCAACTTGTTGCCACTTCCAGCGGGACGCTTCCCTCAGCGGTACTTCGCATCGCCTGGATTGTCGCTGTCAACCCCCGCGACGCGAGTTTGGGCTTCTCCCTTCTTGCCGGCCCGATGCAGCGTGGGCCGGCTCCGGCACCTTGCTCGAATCGGAGGCAGGCTTATGCACGAGAACCATGGTTCCGAGGTCGCGCAGGAAGCCGCACTGGAGGCACTGCTGATACCAGCCGAACTGATCGCTCTCCAGCACCACCATCCCCTTGCACTTCGGGCACGTGCTGAACCTGTGCATTCCGCCTTCACCCCCTTTCCCTGAAGCTGTGCGCTGTCATTGCGAGACCCTCGTCCTTCGTTTCGCGAAGGACGAGGCGCGGCAATCGCCCTGGAGCCCTCGATAGCCCCTCCGTGTCATTCTGAGCGCAGCGAAGAATCTCGGCGGGGTGGTGTGAGTTCCGCTGCGCTTCACCCACCCTGCGCGCCCTGTTGTTCAAGCTGTCATTGCGAGCCCGCCTCAGGCGGGCGAAGCAATCGCCCGGTGCAGCGCGGCAGGGCAAAATCCCCCTTGCCCCCTTTCGCAAAGGGGGAATCTTGGTCCCCCTTCGGAGAAGGGGGATACAGGGGGATTCCACCAGAGTCCTACGTCTCCTAGTACCCCATGTCAGGCGACGGCATCGGCGCTTTCCTCTTCTTTTCCGGCATGTCAGTCACCAGCGTCTCGGTCGTGAGCACCATGGCGGCGATGCTCGAGCCGTTCTCGAGGGCGGCTCGACTGACTTTGACAGGGTCGATTATGCCCTTGGCCACCATATCGCCGTATTCGTCGGCCTGGGCGTCGTAGCCATAGTTGACCGACTTGCTGGTCTTCACCTTGTCCACCACCACCGAGCCCTCCTGACCGGCGTTGATGACTATTCGCCTCAGCGGCTCCTCAAGGGCGCGCTTCATTATCGACACGCCGAGAGCCTCGTCTCCTTCGAGCTTCAGCTTGTCCAGCACCGGAATGGCTCTGACGAAGGCGACCCCGCCGCCCGGCACGATGCCTTCCTCAACGGCTGCTCGGGTGGCTGACAGCGCGTCTTCGACGCGGTGCTTCTTTTCTTTCAGTTCCACCTCGGTGGCGGCGCCCACCTTGAGGACGGCTACGCCGCCGGCGAGCTTGGCCAGGCGCTCCTGGAGCTTCTCCTTGTCGTAGTCGGAGGTGGTCTCATCTATCTGGGCCTTGATCTGCTTCACCCTCGCCTTGATCTCGCTCTCGGCGCCCTTGCCCTCAACCACGGTGGTATCGTCCTTGTTGGACACAACCCTTCGGGCCCGCCCCAGGTCAGCTACGGTGGCCGAGTCAAGCTTTCGGCCTCGCTCCTCCGTTATCACCTGCGCGCCGGTGAGGACCGCCATATCCTCCAGCATCGCTTTGCGCCTGTCGCCGAAGCCAGGGGCCTTCACCGCGAGGCAGTTCAGCGTGCCACGGAGCTTGTTCACGACGAGTGTGGCCAGCGCCTCCCCCTCCACCTCTTCGGCCACGATAACCAGGTTCTTCGACGTTTGGAGCAACTTCTCGAGTACAGGGAGGAGGTCGGAGACCGCCGATATCTTCTTGTCGGTGAGCAGGATATACGGGTCCTCGATGACTGTCTCCATGCGCTCGGGATTGGTGACGAAGTAGGGGCTGATATAGCCTCGGTCGAAGTTCATGCCTTCCACGTATTCGGTCTCGAAGCGGATGCCTTTCCCCTCCTCCACCGTGATGACCCCATCCTTGCCTACCCGGTCCATGACCTCAGCGATCAGGTTCCCTATCTCCTGGTCGTTGTTGGCGGAGATGGCCGCTATCTGCGCCATCTGCGCCTTGCCCTCGATGGGAATGGCGATTCTCTTGAGTTCCTCCAGAACGGCGGCCGTGGCCTTTTCGAGGCCACGCTTTATGGCCATAGGGTTGGCTTCGGCGGCCACGTTCTTCATTCCCTCGTGGATCATGATCTGGGCCAGCACCGTGGCAGTGGTAGTGCCGTCGCCTGCTACGTCATTGGTCTTGGTCGCTGCCTCCTTGATGAGCTGGGCACCCATGTTTTCCAGGGGGTCTTCGAGTTCTATCTCCTTGGCAATGCTCACGCCGTCGTTCGAGATGGTCGGTGGGCCGAATTTCTTGTCCAGGACGACGGTCCGTCCCTTGGGTCCCAGGGTTATCCTCACCGTGTCGGCGAGCTTGTCGATGCCCCTCTTGAGGGCTGCCCTTGCTTCCTCATCGTAAGCTATTAACTTGCCTGGCATGTTGTCTTACCTCCTTGCAGGATGATTGCTCTCAGCATGTGTTACGAAGTCCTGGCCAGGATGTCGCTGTCGCGCAGGATCAGCAGCTCTTCGTCGTCGATCTTAATCTCGGAGCCGGCGTACTTGGCGTAGATGACCTTGTCTCCCTTCTTCACCTCCATTTCCAACCTCTTGCCGTCATCCGTCAGCTTCCCCGGCCCCACGGCCACGACCTCCCCCTCCTGGGGCTTCTCCTTCGCTGTGTCGGGCAGAACGATTCCCCCCCTGGTAATCTCCTCTTTCTTGATGGGCCGGACTATGATCCGGTCTCCGAGGGGTTGCAGCTTGCTTGCCGACGCGCCCTTTGCCGTCATCTGGACCTCCTTCACCGCTACTCTGGATTTTGCTGCGAGCGCCGCATGGACGCTCGCGAGTTCGCGAGAGAAACTCGGGCGTTCGGAGCCTCCCGGAAAACACCCGATCTTAACTCTATATGACCGTATGTTAGAATAGCGCTAGAGCAATGCTAGAATTGCGTTAGATATTCGGCGGCTCTCCTATTCTCGTGGGGGTACGTGTCGGTGGAGATCCCGATGGCCGCGGCGGAGCAGTTCGACCTTCAGGCTACACTGCGCCAGATTCTGAGGAATGCTGTCGAGGCGCTGGGGGGAGGCGCCGGCGTGGTCGCCATCTGGGCCGCCGAAGAGCGGCGTTTCGTTCCCAGCGAGTCCTACGGGCTGAGCCCCCGGTCTCTGGCTAAGGTTCGTCCTATGCTCGAGGAGGCTATCCCTGACCTCGCCGCCAGCAGGGACAGCTTTGGCATGCTCTCCGAGCTTCATCTTGATTCGACCCTGCCACACTCCGACAGAGGGGTGCCTCAGGACTCCCTGCTCGTGCTGCCTCTTCAGATAGGCGGCAAGTGGGTGGGGCTCATCTACATCTTGCGACCCCTGAAGGCGCCGGCCTTCTCCAAGGCCGAGCAGCCTATTCTGGCTGCCTTCGCCGGGCAGGCGGCCATCGCAGTGCAGAACGCCAGGCTAGTGCATCTGGTAGCTGAGGAGAAGCGCAGGGTGGAGGCTGTACTGGAGGGCAGCGCCGAGGGCATCATGAGCATAGACGCTGAGCGCAGAATCCTGGGCTTCAATGCAGCTATGGAGAAGCTGACCGGGCACTCCAGGGAGGAAGTGCTGGGCAAGGAGTGCTGGAGGGTGTTGAGCCCGCGGGACTGGGAAGGCAACCCACTGTGCAACAGGCAATGCCCGATGCTGGCGCTGGCTGAATCCTCAGGGCGTAGCTTCGAACAACAGGGCAAGATCAAGGCCAGAGACGGGCGCGACGCTGAGGTGGCCATGGTCTACTCCATCGTCCGCTCCCCTGAAGGCCAGCCGCTGAATGCTGTCGTGAACGTGCGGGATATCTCACGTCTCAGGGAGATTGAGAACCTGAGGTCAACCTTCCTCTCCATGCTGGGGCACGAGCTTCAGACGCCTCTGGCAATCATCAAGGGATATACGAGCACGCTTGCCCGCAACGATGGCAGGTGGGACGAGGATAGGGTCCGGGAGGGTCTCGGCGTCATCGAGGAAGAATGTGACCGCCTCAGCAAAGTGATGAACGGGTTGCTCATTGCCTCCCGCATCGAGGCTGGGGCACTGGTCTTGCAGCGGGAGCCGGTGCACCTTCCGTCTCTGGCCGGCAAGGTGGTGCGGAAGCTCCAGCCCGTGACAACGATCCACACGTTTGAGGTCGACTTCGGGCCGGACTTCCCCGCCGTGGCCGGCGACCCGGCGAGGATAGAGGACGTGTTGACCAATCTGGTGGACAATGCCATGAAATACTCGCCGAGCGGTGGCAAGATAACCGTCGCTGGCGAAGTGTCGGATGGGCATGTTGCGGTGACTGTGTCCGACCAGGGGATAGGCATACCGCTGCGGGATGTAGAGAGGGTCTTCGAGCGCTTCTACAGGGTGGACAGCAGCCTCGTCCAGAAGGTGCGGGGCGCGGGACTCGGGCTGTACATCTGCAAGTACATCGTGGAGGCTCACGGAGGCCGGATCGGCGTGACCAGCGAGGTAGGGAAGGGCTCGCAGTTCACTTTCACCTTGCCGCTGCGGCAGAGCGCTGCCGGGGGCAAGGAGGGCTGAGTGTGCTGCGCTTTCGTCGTGGATAGAACGGTGCTGGTGGTGGATGACGAGCCGCGGATGGTCCAGTTCATCGCGATGAACCTGGAACTCGAAGGATTTCACGTCATCACCGCCTCCGATGGGCATCAGGCTCTGGCAAAGCTCACCAGGGAGCGCCCCGATGTGGTTGTTCTGGACATCATGATGCCCGACATGGATGGTTTCGAGACATTGAAGCGGATCCGCGAAGTCTCTGCGGTGCCGGTCATCTTCGTCAGCGTCAAGGGGGAGGAGTTCGACCGGGTCCGGGGCCTGGACCTGGGTGCCGACGATTACATGACCAAGCCCTTCGGCCCGAAGGAGCTGGTCTCGCGGATAAAGGCGGTCTTGAGGCGGGCCGAGCCGGCCTATCCGGCTCTGAAGCCGGAGATCGTGGTGGATGACGAACTGACCGTGAACTTCGAGCAGAGGAAGGTTGTCGTGAGGGGCCAGGAGGTCAGGCTGCGGCCTACCGAGTACCGGCTTCTGTATCAACTGGTAACGAACGCGGGACGCCTTCTCACCCATGAGACGCTTCTGTCGCGGGTCTGGGGGCCGGAATATCGGGACGAAGACCACTATGTGCGCCTCTACATTACCTATCTGAGGCAGAAGATCGAGAAGGACCCGAAGAACCCGAAGTACATCCTCAGCGAACGGGGGCTCGGTTACCGGTTCAAGGAGTTCGCCAAGCCGCAGTAAGATGGCATTCTTGCGCGGATGGCACTTGCTCCGTTCGCCCTGAGCTTGTCGAAGGGTTGCCGAAGGGCTCACAACGAACGGGCTCACGCATAGGGCAGGGGCTCTGCCCCCTGCCAGGGCGAAGGTGAGGGCGACCCGCCGGTCCCCCCTGACGAAGCGCCTCCTCACGCACTACGGCGATCGCCCGTGGGTTCTCAACTCCCGGCACGGCTCGCAAACTGCGGAGGGTGTCACCCGTAGGGGCAGACCAACGTGTCTGCCCAACCGCCCGGAGCGAGGGCCAACACATGGGTTCGCCCCTTGTATCTTCACCTTGTACCTTTCTCTTGGTTGGTGGTACTACTGTATGAAAAGAGAAGAGGGCGCGACAACCGCGCCCTACGCGGGGGGCCGCCAGCCAGACATCCTGAGTGACCGGCGCGACCATTGTCGCTTTGGCTAGTAGATAACGCCCTCGTCAGTCAGGCGGCTGATCTCGGCAGTTGACATCCCCAGCAGCTCGCCGAAGACGTAGTTGTTGCTTTCGCCCATGAGGGGTGACGCCTTGGTGACCCTGGCGGGCGTCCTGGAGAAACGCCAGGGGACGCCGAAGACGGCCAGCTTCCCAATGACCGGGTGCTCGACCGTTGTAGATATGCCCCGCTCCTTGAAATGCGGGTCGCTGACTATTTCCTCGTTGCTGAGCGAGGGCATCGCCGCAACCCCGGCCTTCTGGAGCATCCGCATCACTTCGTAGTGCGTGTAGTCCAGCGTCCACGCCGTCACCAGCCGGTCTAGCTCTTCCTGATTGTTCCATCGCCCGTAGGCATCGGCGAACCTATCGTCTCTGGTCCACTCGGGGTTACCCATGACGTCGCAGAAGGCGCTCCACTCCTCCGGCGCGGAAATGGCGATGCTGACCCACTTGTCCTCACCCCGACAGCGATAGCAGTTGTGGGGCGCCATTATCCTGTCGCGGTTGCCATCCCTCGTCTGCACCCTGCCGTTTATCAGGTACTCCATCAACGAGTCACCGGCGAGAACCGCCTGGCTCTCCACGGAAGACACATCTATGTGCTGCCCGAGGCCCGTCTGCTGCCGGTAGCTCAGCGCGGCAACGAGCGCGAATGCGCCTGTGACGGCGCTCATGAGGTCTGTTGAGCCTGTCATCGGGTTTGGCGTGCCATCTCTGTACCCCGTCAGGTTGGCCAGGCCGCTGCCACAGGCGAAGCTTGGAGCATAGCCTCCATAGGTACGCAGAGGCCCGTTGCCGCCGAAGGCGGAGGATGAAAGCATGATGATGTCCGGCTTGACCTTCTTGAGCACGTCGTAGCCCAGGCCGAGACTCTCCATGACGCCGGGGCGCATGTTCTGGGCCGCCACGTCGCTAATCTGGACAAGCCTCCTGGCAATCTCGACTGCCTGGGGCCGTTTCAGATTGAGTTTCACGGAGAGCTTGTTCAGGTTGATCGCGTTGAAGACGTAGGATGTCTCCACCCCATCGAATGCCTTTCCGATGGTGAAACTCATGAGACGGGTCTGGTCGACCGCGGCCATGCTCTCAACCTTGATGACTTCGGCTCCGAGGAGAGCGAGCAGGCCGGTCGCGTACGAGCCAGCCCACAACCACGTGAAATCGGCCACCCTTATCCCTTCAAAAGGGCCTCGGCTCATGTTGTCTATGCCTGCCTTCCTAAATCACTCCGGCTTCACCCAGCCTGGCCAGCTCCTGCTTGCTAAAGCCCAGGCGCTCACAGTAGACCAGTTCGTTGTGCTGGCCCAGAACGGGAGCCGCCCTCAGTCCTGCCCACGGGGTGGCGCTGAACTGATATGCTGCCGTGGGCTGCGTCACCGGCCCCGCCTCCGGGTGGTCGATCTCGGCGAAGAAACCCCGTTCCCGTAACTGGGCGGATTTCGCCAGGTCCTCCGCTGTGTAGACGGGCACGGCCGCCACCCCGCTCGCCTGGAGCCTGTGAAAGAGCTCCTCCTTCTTGAATTGCCTGACCCACTCCTGCACTATCGGGTTTATCTCGCCGGCATGCATGAGCCGGTTCCCCCACGACAGGTACTTGCCATCGAGAGCCCACGTTGGATTCCCCATGCACTCCACGAGGCTGCGCCACTCACGGTCCGTAACTACGCCTATGTGGACGTAGCCGTCCTGGCAATCCAGCGGCAGAACCGTCAGGAATCCCCTCCTCAGCCTGGTGTGCAACTCGCCGAGATTGGCGAAGGTGCAGACGTGGTTCTGGACCAGTGACATCAGCACATCCTGCTTCGACACGTCAACGTGCTGGCCGAGGCCGGTTACAGCGGCGACATATGCGGCCGTCAATGTCGCCAGGGCGGCGCTGAGACCGCAGACACAGTCCGCAACGATGCCCCCTGCCTTGACCGGCTCTCTATCGTCCTCAGCCGAATGCAGCGGCAGCAGGTAGCCCTCTCCACCGGCGTGGTGGGAGTTCAGTTCGTAGGCCTTGTAGTCGCGGTAGGGCCCGGTCAGCCCGAAGGGCGTTATGGACGTCATCACAAGGCGGGGGTTGACCCGCTCCAACTCTTCATAGGTCAGACCTTGCTCCGCCGTCAGCGCCGGCGGGTTGTCCTCAACGAAGACGTCCGCCTTCCTGACCAACTCCTTCAGAATGCCTTTGCCTGTGGCGGTCGTCACATCGAGAGTGATGCCCAGCTTGTTGGTGTTGAGATGAAGGAAGAGCCCGCTGAGCTCGCCGTCGGGCGTGTCTTGCAGGAAGGGGCCCCGTCTCCGAGCATCATCGCCGGTGTCAGGGGCCTCGATCTTGATAACCTCGGCCCCCAGGTCGGCCAGCAGCTTGGTGCAATACGGACCCGTTACGAGCCGGCAGAGTTCGAGCACCTTCAGGTGCCGGAGCGCCTGGTCAGGCATAGTCCCTCCACCTACGGTCAACACAGGGAGTCGCCGGGGCAGATAGCGCGGCGCGGTTCAGAGGAGCCCACAGGCACTTATCTTAGCAGACTGGGCAGGCGTTGAACAGGACAATGTGGCACACCCCAACTACAGCAGGAAGTTCAGCACCAGCAGCCCGACCCAAAGGACCGGGATGACGATCTGAGCGACCTTGTGCACCCGGTAGGCAGCAGCGGTGCGTCCTTTGTCCATGTAATAGAGGATAATCAACGTGCTGAGGATAGTGAGCATCAGGGCGAAGTAGTTGACCACCATGAAGCGGTCGGCCATCGTGAGATAGCCCAGAGGGGGCAGCGACGCCGTCTGGTTGATGTGGAACAGGACGGCCGGTATGAAAGCCCCCGTGGCCAGGGCCAGACGCTGCAGACCCTTGTCCGGGGACAGCAGGAGGGAGAGCAGCCCCGCCCCGACAATGATCAGCGCTGGAAGGACGGTCTTCAGGATGCCCGACCCCACTGGTCGGTGGACAAGGATGACGAAGTTGTAGCGCGTATAGTACACATCCTCCCCCCCAGACGGATAGGCGCTCTCGGTCAAATACACCTGCCAGTCGTCCAGCGTCCAGCCCGGGACAGCTACCGTCGGGTCGAGGCCACTCTCATCCACGTCAGCCCGATAGAGCTGGGTTTCCTCTGTCGCTTGCTGGTCCTCCAACTCAATGGTTAGTCGCTGCCGGTCGAAGGGGTAGCGGCTCAGGTCCAGGTCGCTGGCCAATGTTGCATGAACCCGGTACTCCTTGCGAGTCGGCTCGTCGAGGTACTCGTCTATCGACGTGTCGACGGCGTTCATGAACTCGAGCCGCTGCGGACCCATGGGCTCGTCGGAAAACAGGGTCAGATAGAAGTCTGCCGTGAACACCCCACTCGACGTATCCACCTTGCCTACCTCGATGACCCAGACGCTCACGTTGACGACAGTAGGTTCATTCTGAGGCTCATCGGGAGCTATGTCGTTCGATCCGCCAACCGGTGCGGCCTGCGCGACCACGTGCTCCGGCCCGAATACCTCGCACATGAAGAGGCCGCAGGCCGCGGCCATCAGAAGGGCGAGAAGCCCCAGCGCAATTGATTTCATCGATGGAACCATGGCAAGGCTGATACTTAGTGAGCAGATGGTAACCTGCGACATCCCGAGATGTCAAGAGTCTGTGTGATAAGGCTGTGGCGAAAGGCGAGGGCCCGGTGTTCCGACAAGCGCATCCCAGGTCATCACGCCCGATCGGACCGGGTGCTATCTCGGGGCGCCGCGGCCGGACTTGCAGGGAGGACGGCTTGCCCCCGCTACACCAGGAAGTTCAGTGTCACCAGCCCGAGCCACAGGACCGGGATGACGACCAGGGCGACCGTGTGGACACGGTCGGCAGCGGTGTTGCGTCCCTTGTCCACATAGTGGAGGGCAACCAGAGTGCTGACGAGGGTGAGTACCAGGGCGAAGTAGTTGACCAGCATGAAGCGGTCGCCGAGGGTGAGATAGCCCAGCGGGGGCAACGACGACGTCATGTTGATGTGGAAGAGGACGGACGCTGTGAAAGCGCCGGTAGCCAGGGCTAGCCGCGCCAGAATCTTGTCCGGGGTCAGAAACAGGGAGAGCAGCCCAACAATCACGATAATCAGCGCTGGCAGGATGGTCTTGAGGATGGCATCCCCTACTGGTCGATGGATAACGATGTCGAAGACGTAACGCGAGAAGGTGGTCCCGTACGGCGCATAGAAATGGTCG
>Ga0315277_10011554_pt1 | contig 11113 bp, 11 predicted proteins | sample YL17G05_15_MG_FD_203695 | JGI IMG/M metagenome (GOLD analysis project Ga0315277, IMG submission 203695) | Sediment microbial communities from Yellowstone Lake, YNP, Wyoming, USA - YL17G05_15 | ecosystem: Environmental > Aquatic > Freshwater > Lake > Sediment | place: USA: Wyoming | collected... | reverse complement strand
ACGGTTTGAGGTGGCAGGGGATGGAGAAGTGCTATGGAGAACCTAAACGGGCACGAAACTGCAAACGGTGGACACGGCCAAGGGGACACCTAAAGTAACTCGCCATTCCTTGACCCTACCGGTATTGACAGAAATTAGGATAAGGCAATCACAAAAGGTTAAATGCCATTTCTATGGGTGGGGCGTTATGGCGACAATGGTGATTTGTTTGCGTTCAGGGCCATAATACCAGAAAATCCGATATGCTGACGGTGTGCTTTGTTGGACATAGGCTTCGAGAACCTTCTCCCTCTTTGGTCCCTTCAATGAAGTAAACTCATGGGTGTTTAAGGAAGGATGCCTTAGGTTGGTTTCCATAAAGCCGAGTGTTTTTCTAACTGCCTTCAAGGTATTCTTCTTGCCCGGATCATCTTCGATCTCACGAAGGTCCGAATCGGCTTGAGGGGTAAAAATTAACTCAAACATATCATTTACTTGGCGTACTTTGAAAATGCCCCGCGTTTGACCGTCCCCTTCTGTGATAAGCCTTTCTTAACTTTTTCTAAAGCAGCTTTATTTTGATAAAGCCAGACCTCTCGGGCCAGGATCTCTACCATAGGCTCCAGAATAATCCTGTCATTTTCTTTGTATGCTCTGACAGAACTGATCTTTCCACCCGAAAGAAGCTTTGTTAAAGAAATCCTCTTTTTCGAATCGACGGTTAGTTTTATCGTTTCCATTTTTTTTCCTTTCTACAATTCATCTTAATCAAAAGTGGGAAAGAAGTCAAGTGGGAATACCCATTTATGAAGTCGTTTGGAATCAGAAAGGGGTTCGGGGGGCGGCCAAGAATTAGCAAAATGAGGGACGTTTCTCAATCCAGTTAAAAAACTTGGCGCCAGGCGTCGGCAATTCGGTATATAAAAAAAGGGCGAGATGACAATTTCTCGCCCTTTTTTTAAGGATTCCTGCAAGCAGCTTATTTTTTGTCTTTCACATCTTCGTAATCGGCATCGACCACATCTTCCTGGGCCTTTGGACGCGGACCCTCTTGCGCCTCTGCTCCGGGACCTGCGCCTGCCGCTCCCTTTTGAGAGGCCTTGGCATACATCGCCTCTGCCAGTTTATGGGAGGAACGGGTCAGTTCCTCCTGAGCGGATTTAATCATGTTGAGATCGTTTGACTCCATCGCCTTTTTCGCCTTTGCGATGGCATCCTCGATGTTCTGTTTGTCCGAGGAATCGATCTTATCACCATGTTCTCTCAAGGATTTCTCTGTCGTGTAAATAAGGGTATCGAGATGGTTTCGAGCCTCTGCGAGTTCCCTTCTCTTCTTGTCGTCTGCCGCATGGGCTTCGGCATCCCTGACCATCTTTTTGATCTCATCCTCGTGGAGGCCACTTGAAGCGGTGATCTTGATGGATTGTTCTTTTCCTGTCCCTAAGTCTTTTGCCGAGACATGGACAATCCCATTGGCATCGATGTCGAAGGTCACCTCAACCTGAGGGAGGCCCCTCGGAGCAAGAGGAATGCCCACGAGTTCAAACTGACCAAGGGTTTTGTTATCGGCGGCCATCTCCCTTTCACCCTGGAGCACATGGATCGTCACCGCGGGTTGATTATCGGATGCCGTTGAGAAGATCTGGCTCTTTTTGGTCGGGATGGTGGTGTTTCGCTCAATGAGTTTGGTGGAAACGCCACCGAGCGTTTCGATCCCGAGGGAAAGCGGAGTGACATCGAGCAGAAGCACATCTTTCACCTCACCCTGCAAAACCCCGGCCTGGATGGCGGCGCCGATGGCCACGGCCTCATCCGGATTGACACTTTTATTGGGTTCTTTTCCGAAGATCTGCCTCACCTTATCCTGGACCTTTGGCATTCGGGTCATCCCACCCACGAGGATCACTTCATCGATGTCTCTTTGTGAAAAACCGGAATCGGCGAGGGCCTGCCGGCAAGGGCCTTCCACGCTGTCGATGAGATCCTCCGTCAGTTTTTCCAGTTTAGCCCGGGTCAACTTCATATTGAGATGCTTCGGTCCTGAAGCGTCTGCCGTGATGAAGGGCAGATTGATATCCGTCTCCATCATATTGGAGAGTTCAATCTTTGCCTTTTCCCCGGCCTCCTTCAGTCTCTGAAGGGCCATTCGATCTTTTCGGAGATCAATCCCCTGATCTTTCTTAAACTCATCGGCCAGATAGTCGATGAGGCGCTGGTCAAAGTCATCTCCGCCGAGATGGGTATTCCCGTTGGTCGATTTGACTTCAAAGACGCCGTCACCCAGCTCAAGGATGGAAATATCAAAAGTTCCGCCACCAAGGTCGAAGACCGCAACTTTCTCATCTTTCTTCTTGTCGAGACCATAAGCCAGGGAAGCGGCTGTAGGCTCATTGATAATCCGGACGACATTGAGGCCTGCTATCCTTCCGGCGTCCTTGGTGGCCTGACGCTGGCTGTCGTTAAAATAGGCCGGGGTCGTGATCACCGCATCAGTCACCTTCTCACCGAGATAGGCTTCCGCCGTCTCCTTCATCTTCTGAAGGATGAAGGCAGAGATCTCGGGCGGGCTATATTCCTTATCCCTCGCCCTAATCCAGGCATCGCTGTTCTTGTTTTCAACGATCTTATAAGGAAGGATTTTGACATCCTTTTGAACTTCTGCATCGCTATACTTCCTTCCCATCAGTCGTTTGATGGAGAAGATGGTATTTTCGGAATTGGTAATGGCCTGACGCTTGGCAATCTGGCCGACCACCCTCTCGCCTTTATCGGTAAAGGCAACGACGGAGGGCGTTGTCCGGGTTCCTTCGGGATTGGCGATGACGACCGGATCCCCTCCTTCCATGATGGCAACAACCGAGTTGGTTGTTCCTAAATCGATTCCTATTGTTTTAGCCATGGTCATTCTCCCTTCTTCATATAGTGAAAAAATTATTCGGTTACCTGAGCTTCCTTCGATGGAAACTTTGACACGGATACGGTTGCGGGCCTTATGAGCCGTTCGTTCAGGAGATATCCTCTTTGAAATTCCTCGACCACCTGATCCGGTTCGTGCCGATCCGTTTCCACGACCAGCATCGCCTCATGGCGAGCAGGATCAAAGGGCTTGCCAACGGATTCAAATGGGGTGAGACCGAACCGATTCAGCGTCTGAAGAATCTGTTGAAGGGTCAATTCGATCCCCTCGATTAGGACGCCCGTATCTGTCACCTTTTCCGCGTGGTCCACCGCCCTCTCGAGATTGTCAATAAAAGGCAGGATCGATTTGATCAGGTCCTCATTTGAAAATTTAGTCCACTCTTCTTTTTCCCGGACGGCCCTCTTTTTGTAATTCTCGAAATCGGCGGCAATTCTCAAGAGCCGGTCCAGGCTCTCTTTTGCCTCCTTTTCCTTTTCCTCGAGTCTCTTTTTCAACTCCTCGACCTCGTGATCTTTATCGTCTTTCTTTTTCTTATATTTATGGGATTTTGGGTCAGAGTGATCCTCCGATAACTTCTCCCCATCTGCTTCCAATTTGACCGTTATTTCTTTCTTTCCCGATTCACCCATCTTAAGCGCTCCGATCTAATGATAATAGGTGTCCAGAATCTCGCTCAGAAGCCTTGCCGAGTAGTCCACCAGGGGAATGATTCTGGAGTAATTCATCCTTCGAGGTCCGATGACGCCTAAGGCGCCCCAGATCCTTCCCTCACAGCCGTAGGTCGAAGTCACGAGACTGCATGTCTCCATCTCCTGCACCTGACTCTCCGAACCGATTGAAATCTGAACCCCTCTCGGCGCCATGAACTTATCGAGGAGTTTGACCATGGTGGCTTTCTCCTCAAAGGCCCGGAAGAGGTCGGTCATAATCGAAATATTCCCAAACTCAGGCTCACTGAGAATATTCGTCCTTCCCTCGATGATGACATCGGTCTCATCGAAGGAGGAGAAGGCTTGCTCTCCCAGCTTGATCGCCTGCTGGAACAGATGATCATAGGCGTTCTTCTCCAGGCTCATCTGGTCGATAAGCGTTTCCCTCACCTGGTTGAGAGTGAGGCCTGTCAGAAGTCCGTTGAGAACATTGGACAGATGATCCAGGTCGGATTGGGAAAGATCTTCATCCATCTCGATGATCCGGTTCTGAACGATTCCCGTCGTACTCACGAGGATGGCCAACGTCAAATATTTTCTCAGTTTCACAAATTCAATATGTTGAAGGATGAGCTGGCTCAACCGGGGTGCCCAGACCACGCCGAGGCAGTGAGAAGAGGCCGAAAGGATCCGGCAGGTTTCCCGGAAGAGGTCTTTTCCCTCAGGCTGATAGATGGGATACCTCGAACGGATATCTTTCTTTTCCTCACCGCTCAATTCGTGGATGTCGAGGATATAATCGACATAGAACCGAAACCCCTTCTCCGTCGGAACCCTGCCCGCTGAGGTATGAGGCTGGAAGAGGAGTCCCGTCTCTTCCAGATCGGACATGATGTTCCGGATGGTTGCAGGGCTGAGATGGAGAGCTGACTTTCTCGAAATGGTCATCGAACTCACCGGCTCGGCAGTGAGGATGTAATCTTCAATGACAATCCTGAGAACCTCTTTCATCCTGTCGGTTAGAGGAAACATCGCCCTTTTTCAAACCTCTTAGCAGGATGCTGAAAAACGCCGATCTACTTCGTTCCCCTCACCCTTCGTCGTTACGACGTACACCCAGGTACGCCTCACTCCTCAAGGTCTCGGGTGCCTCGTATCTTGGCATTTTTGAGCATCCTTAAAAAAAACAACTTTTTTAGCAACCTCTTGATTGCCATTCAAAAATCATTAAGCCCCATTTTATTGTTGTAAAGATAATAACGGAGGAGGGGTTTGTCAAGACAGAGAATATGGCCCCGAAGATCTAAAAACATTCATAATATCAACTTATTATAATATCGAAAAGCAAACCCCGTTAGAAATTCCAGTCGTTACGACTCGAAACCGAGCGGGGCATTAAACTACTCTGGAATCATTCTGAAATGTAACCCCGCAGCAGCCGTCGGCCCAGGGTCCGCCCAAGAGGGGCTTCTGGCCCGGAGGGAGCATCGGTCCATTATTTCTAACGGGGTAAATGGAATGGTGAGCAACGGAAGAAGGGATTATTTGAAATGGTCAAAACCTAATCGGTGCGAAGGGATTTTCTCTCCTTCTTTTCTGATGACATGGAACCCCTCTTTTTCCGGAAGGATCTCACCCACACGGGTGATCGGGACATTTAATGAGCGGGCAAGGGATAGAATCCCGGCTTTCCTTTTAGGCGAAGCGGTAAAAAGAAGTTCATAATCTTCCCCTCCGGTCAGAGCGATCTGGTAAGGGTCCTTTGAATAGGTCCGGACCCATCTCCGATAGAGGCTTGAAAGAGGGATGCGGTTTTCCCAGATCCGTGCTCCGACCTTGCTTTCTTCTATGATGTGCCTGGTGTCGCTTAAGAGACCGTCGCTCACATCAATCATGGCAGAGGCAATCTGTTTTCTGGCAAGGGCCTGGCCCAGTTCGATCCTGGGATTGGGGGAGAGGTGTTTGTCGATCAATCCTTTAGATTTTCTCTTGGCTCCCTTGTCCTGGAGAATCTTTAATCCTAATGCCGCATCTCCCAGTGTTCCGGAGACATAGAGATTATCTCCAACCTCTGCGCCGTTCCTGAAAAGGAGATCTCCCTTTTTCCCTTCGCCGATCAGGCAGATGTTGATGATGATTTTCTGAGAAAGGGAGGTGTCCCCGCCGACCAAATCGACCTGAAACCGATTGGCCATCTTTTTTAAACCGCGATAAAAGAGAGAGACGAATGAAAGAGGAAGAGTTTTGGGAAGCCCCAGGGAGATGAGGAAGTGTTTCGGAATTCCACCCATTGCCGCAATGTCGCTGAGATTGACGGCGAGGGTTTTTTCCCCCAATCGAAAGGGATCGGTCCAGGATCGCTCGAAGTGAATACCCTCGATGAGAATATCGGTTGTGATGAGGAGGGTCTTTCCACCTATCTCGATCACAGCTACATCATCGCCGATGCCTTGAACCACATCAGCGCGGGAGGTATCCATCCAGTTTCTAATTTTTGCAATGAGCCCGAATTCACCAATGTCCTGAAGGCCTTTTACAGGCACTTTCAGCTCCTCACTTTGAACGATGAACTTTAAACAATGAACTTTTAAGTTTTAACTTTAAACTCATAATTCATAACTCATAACTCATAACTCAAAACTCCTAACTCTTACGTTTGGCCAGCGCTATACGCAGGACCTCATCCATGTGTTTGACCGGGAGGAAGTCCATCTTCTTACGGAGATAGGATGGAAGTTCTACGAGGTCCTTCTTATTCCGGTAAGGAATGACCACCTTTTTGATATTGGCCCGAAGGGCTGCCAGCGCCTTCTCCTTGAGACCTCCCACCGGAAGCACTCTCCCCCTCAGTGTGATCTCACCCGTCATGGCCACATCCTTTTTTACAGGGATTCCTGAGAGGGCGGAGATGAGAGAGACGGCCATCGTGATACCGGCAGAAGGCCCATCCTTTGGAATGGCGCCTGCAGGGACATGGATATGAACCTCTTTCTCATTCAGATCGTTTGCCTTGATCCCATAGGCTTTCCCCCTGGAGCGCGTATAGGTGAAAGCGGCCTGTGCAGACTCCTTCATCACCTCTCCCAGATGACCGGTGAGGATGAGCGAACCCTTTCCGGGAGTGGTTGAAGCCTCCACATGGAGGACCTCGCCTCCAATCTCTGTCCAGGCCAGGCCGGTTGCTACACCGATCTCGTTGCGCTCCTGCTCCTCATCGGGCAGGAATTGAGGCGGTCCCAGGAGTTGATTGAGATTCCTCGATGTGATTTTTGTCTTCTCCTTTTTCCCCTCCGCCACTTTTTTCGCCACTTTTCTGCAGATGGCAGCCAGTTCCCTTTCCAGATTGCGAAGACCTGCCTCCTGTGTGTACTGGGAGATGATCTGGAGGATGGCCTGGTCGGAGATTTCCAAAAGGTTTGGCCCGATCCCGTTCTCCTCCATCTGCCTCGGAAGAAGATAGGTCCGGGCAATCTTCAATTTCTCCATATCCGTATATCCCGGAATATCGATAATCTCCATCCGGTCTTTCAGGGCGGAGGGAATGGGATCGGTCACATTTCCCGTTGTGATGAACATCACCTGAGAGAGGTCGAAGGGGACATTGAGATAGTGATCGCTGAAGGCATTGTTCTGCTCGGGATCGAGAACTTCTAAGAGGGCGGAGGAAGGATCGCCCCGGAAGTCCACACCGATCTTGTCGACTTCGTCCATCATAAAGATGGGGTTATTGCTTCCCGCCCGTTTGATCGACTGGATGATCCGTCCAGGCATGGCGCCCACATAGGTGCGGCGATGCCCCCGGATTTCAGCCTCATCCCGTATTCCTCCCAGTGAGATCCTGACAAATTTTCTTCCAAGGGCCCTTGCAATCGATTTTCCAAGAGAAGTTTTTCCCACTCCGGGCGGACCGATGAAACAGAGGATGGGGCCTTTAATCCTCTTTTTCAACTTATGGACGCTCAGGTACTCCAGGATCCGTTCCTTCACCTTTTGGAGATTGTAGTGGTCCTCATCCAAAACCTCCTTTGCCTTTTTGATGTCGAGGTTATTGGCGGTCGATTTTGACCAGGGCATCTCGATTAACCAGTCGAGATAGGTGCGGACGATGGAGGCCTCGGCAGAATCAGGGTGCATCTGATCAAGCCGTTGCAGTTCCTTACGAACCTCCTTCTCCACTTCTTCAGGCATCTTTGCCTTTTTGATCTTCTGCCGGAGTTCTTTGAACTCCTTTGTCCGTTCGTCTGCCTCGCCCAGTTCGCCCTTAATTGCCCGCATCTGTTCACGGAGATAGTATTCCCTCTGTGATTTGGTCATCTCCTCCCTGGCCTGGGATTGGATCTTCGCCTGCATGGTGAGGACCTGAACCTCTTTTCCGAGGAGGTCGCTGACTCTTTTCAACCTCTCGATAGGATCGAGGATCTCCAGGATCTCCTGAGCCTTCTCGACCGGGAGTTCCAGGTTGGAGGCGACCAGATCAGCCAGCCTTCCGGGATCATCAACACCTTCGAGGACGAACATCAGATCCGGAGAGATAAATTTTCCATAGGAGGCAATTCTTTCCAGTTGCTCCCTGACGCTTCTCATCAGGGCTTCTATCTCAAGGGTGATCTCGGTGAGGAAAGGGTCTTTGATGTTCTCAATTCTTGCGAGAAGGTAGGGCGTCACCTGGATCATCTCTTTGATGGTGGCCTTGGAGAGTCCCTGGACGAGGATCTTGATCTTTCCGTCCGGAAGCTTGAGCATCTTCATCACGAGAGCAACCGTTCCAACCCGGTAGAGGTCTTTAACGGTAGGTTCCTCTTCGGAGAGGTTCTTCTGGGAGACGAGGAAGATGAGCCGGTCTTTGGCCAGGGCTTCTTCGAGGGATTTGATCGATTTTTCCCGGGTGATGAAGAGTGGAAGAATCATATAAGGAAAGACAACGACATCCCTTACAGGAAGAAGAGGAAGCCTCTCCGGAGGTGATAACAAATCTTTTTCACGGTCTCTTTTCATATCGCTCCAAGATGGTTTCAATAATGTTAGAACTCGAAGCCCCTTCGACAAAAGGAAGGATGACAACCTTTCCGCCCGATCCCTCAACCACTTCCCGACCAACCGTTGTTTCCTTCGCCCAGTCACCGCCCTTGACCAGGACATGGGGCTGAAGGGAAGAGATCAGTTCGAGAGGGGTGGATTCATCAAACAGTGTGACATAATCGACACACCAGAGGCCGGAGAGGATTTCCGCTCTCTCCTCTTCAGGCAGGATAGGTCGGTCTGGTCCCTTCAGGGACTGAACCGATCGATCGCTATTCACTCCTACGATTAAAATATCTCCGAGGGATCTGGCTTTCTCGAGATAGCGGATATGGCCGACATGGAGGAGATCAAAACAACCGTTGGTAAAGACGATTTTTTTCCTTTTTGCCTTCAGGCCTTTAATGATCCGATGAAGTTCTTCTCTTCCCTTGATCTTCTCTTTCATCATCCCTCGTATTCAATACCTACCAGATTTAATCAGGGTAGTCAACACCGGGGAAGGGTATCTGCTCCTTAGCTTACCGCTCGAATATACTAACCCCAGTTTTATCAGGAGAGATCCCCTGGTCCTGGCATAGGATCTACGACCGTAATGGAGGAATACCCTTTACCCCTTTAGAAATAATGCCCCGCTGCTCCCTCCGGGCCAGAGGCCCTCCCTCCGGGGCAGAAGCCCCTCTTGGGCGGAGCCTGGGCCGGCGGCTGCGACGGGGTTACATTCTAAATAATTCTGGGTTCCGCCCCGTAGGGGGTTCCACCCCGGAGGGCGGGGTTTAATGCCCCGTTGGAATTTCTAACGGGGTTTACCCGAATTTTTTCTACCCGAATTTTTTCTTGACAGGGTTTTTCTTTTATGTTAATCGTATTTTTAAAATATATTTATAATATTTTCTTGATATATTTTTTAGAATGGAAAAGAAGGGCTTAAAGAGGATGAAAAATAGCTCGAAGAGCAAAAAGGCCATTGTCTATGAGAACTTAAAAAACAGGATCATTAACAACTCCCTCACACCGGGTGAGCCTCTGAGCGAAGGTATTCTTTCCAAAGATCTGAAGACCAGCAAAACCCCGATTCGGGAGGCTTTGCAGCAACTTGAGAAGGGGGGATTTGTTGAGAATATTCCAGGGAGGGGATCTTTTGTTTCAACAATTTCCATCCAAGATATTCGGGAAATCTTTGAGATTCGTGAGATCCTGGAATGCGAAGTCGTCAAGCGGGCAGCTCTGAAAAGCAATCCAGACGAAGTAGAGAGCATTAAAAAGAAATTTGAAACAGAAAGCAATGGAGACAAAAACTCCGGGGATCATTTTAGGGCAGGTGACCGAATCCATACCTTTGTCTTCGAATGTCTCGGAAACAAAAGACTCCTTGAATATTACAAGAGGCTTCAAGAACATATTATAAGGATGCGCCTCAATTTTTTTAGCGAGCTCCATCAGGATCGATTCGAGCAGTCCTTCAAGGAACATATAGAAATAATGGATGCTTTAATCGCCCAGGATCCCCTGAGGGCAGAAAAGGCGATGAGAGACCACCTTCGAAATGCCACAGAGTATCTCAAAAAAATCATTTAGCATCAAACCAGAAAGGAGAATGGAGATGAATCAGATCATTACTAAGATTGAACGACCCTCGAAAGAAATAATGGACCAGTTTCGAAATATTGGTTCAGCAACAGTCCATGAGGCCTCCGGCAGGAAGGGGTACGTGGATTGTGCGATTAAACCTATCGCAAAGGGCACCCGCATTTGCGGTCCCGCTTTTACAGTTCAATGCCACCCCAAAGACAACCTGATGCTCCATAAGGCTCTTGAAAAGGCCCAGCCCGGAGACATTATTGTTGCATCGGTAGGAGGGTATTACGAAGCAGGCTACTTGGGTGGGTTGATGGCCACTTCAGCGGTAGCGAGAAAAATAGGGGGATTGGCTATCGACGGTTGCATACGAGATTCCGAAGAGATCATCAAAATGGGGTGGCCTGTGTTCTGTCGTGGATTTTGCATTTTTGGCACAGCGAAAACAGGACTGGGTCTGGTCAATCACCCAACTCTCTTTGGAGGCATAATGGTCAATCCCGGAGATCTGATCCTTGGCGATGGTGATGGCATGGTCGTGGTTGATCGGAACGAATGCAAAGCCGTTTTGGAAAAATCGATAGAGAGGGTAGAAGCGGAGAAGAAGAAATCGGTTCAGCTTGCAGCTGGGGTCTCCAGCGTGGAGTTCAACAAGCTGGGCAAGGTTTTTGAATTCTTGGGATTGAAGGAGGATTGATTTGATGAAGGTACAAAAGAACCGATTGAAGGAAGTTGCCATTGATATCCTAAAAGGATTGAAGGCAACTGATGAAGAGGCGGCCTTGGTCGCAGAAATTTTGGTCCAGGCCGACATGCGGGGTACCGACACGCACGGTGTTAATTTGCTCACCCTTCTGCCAGACCGCGTTGCCGCAGGCATGATTCAAATTCCGACGAATCTTAAGGTGATAAAAGAAGGAGAGACCACTACGCTCCTCGATGGTGCGAACGGGCTAGGCCAGTTCGC
>Ga0315277_10011553_pt1 | contig 11114 bp, 11 predicted proteins | sample YL17G05_15_MG_FD_203695 | JGI IMG/M metagenome (GOLD analysis project Ga0315277, IMG submission 203695) | Sediment microbial communities from Yellowstone Lake, YNP, Wyoming, USA - YL17G05_15 | ecosystem: Environmental > Aquatic > Freshwater > Lake > Sediment | place: USA: Wyoming | collected... | reverse complement strand
TGTTACCGGAAAGTCCCACGAGGCTTTACCCTTATATTACTCTTACAGAAGATGATTTGAAAAATCTGCGTGAATTTTATTTAATATTATCCAAACTCAAAGTAACAATAATAGAGCAAATCTCTCTTAATAGACTTGAGAAATTTGGAGTAAGGGATACTATTGAAGATAAGATTCTGGATTTATTTGTAGGCTTTGAAGCGATTGTATTGGGTGGTATTTGTAAGAAGAGCGATGTTCAAGGGGAACTAAGGTTTCGCCTCTCTTTATTAACAGCAAAATATATAGGGAGTAGCGAGGATGAGCAACAAAATATATTCAAGCTTTTGAAGAAGGGATATGACCTAAGAAGTTCCATCATACATGGCAGTGAAATAAATAAACATTCGAGCAAAACTCTGCTGGACGATCTAACAAAAATATATAAGAGGTTAATTTATAAGTGGATTGAAGACAAGTCTTGCAATAAAAATATCTCGCCAGAAACTCTGTTGTTTAAATAATCCTACGATGTTAATCTAGTAGCGCCTAATCTTTGCGTCAAGCGTCTTTTTAGTCTTACTCTATTAATCTGTTTTTAATAAAGAAGTTGGGTGTAAGATTGTACACCTAACACCAAAAAATCATTGCCTTCATAAAGTAAAATAATTATAATAGACCGAGAGTTTGGTTTATTTGGTTTTTCTAACAAACTCCAAACTGTCTTCCGGAGAGATGTCCGAGTCCCGCCTTCGGACGGGACAGGTTGGTCTAAGGAGCACGCCTGGCCACCGCCTGTGGCGGGATGCCCCGCAAAATGCGGGGTCAACAGCGTGTAGCAAATAGAATATGTCTTATGTCTATATTTTAGAAAACGAACAAGGTACCCATTATGTAGGCTATACTGCCGACTTGTTGAAGAGAATTAATGGTCATAACTCCAGTAAAAACAGATGGACGAGAAAAAAAGGTCCCTGGCACTTGGTCTACAAGGAAGAATTTGCAACCAAAAAAGATGCTTTTTTAAGAGAAAGGCAGATCAAAAATTATAAAGGAGGCAAAGCTTTTAAGGAGCTTTTAGGTAAAGAATCGCTATAACTAGTAAAAAGTCTTAGCTTTTTCTTCAAACGCCAAACTCCAAACGAACAAACTGTATTCCGGAGAGATGTCCGAGCTGGTCTAAGGAGCACGCCTGGAGAGCGTGTAGTCCAGAAATGGACTCCTGGGTTCGAATCCCAGTCTCTCCGTTTATATTTTCTAACAGATTATCCCTTTAGCTTTCAAAAAGTCATTGACAAATGATTCTCACCTTTCTGGACGTCGTCAAACAAAGTGGACATTTATTAGCTAAGAGCTGTGACATAACTTCCCCTACCGCAAGAGTTTTTTAGGTACCCTTCCTGGATCTTTATTCAAACTTAGCAATTTCCTATTATTCTTAATAATATATGTATGGTTTTTTTCGGTGAAACAAAACTTTTTTTATCCTTTTTAGCCCTATAAGAAACTTTTGTTTTAACTTGGTTTAGGATTATGTCTTAACATTATTCTCATGCAGGTCGAGGAAAATTTTTTCTAAAACTTTTTTAAAAAAACCTTGACTTTAAGCCAAGCCTGATTTATATAGTGAAAAATTCTGTTCATATAATCCGGCATGACGAAAACAACCTTCCCCTTATCTAACCTTTTTAAAGATCAAAGAATTGTTACTTTATCTATTCTTTTTCTATTGATCTTTCTTCTGCCGGTCGAAGTTTTCCCTTTTTCGACACAAGCGGATTCAGCACCGTCTTTTTTTACCGCGATTTCAGACATGGATGGAAAAATCCCTCTTTACTGGTTCAAACCTGGGATAAATCCTGAAGAGAAAATCTTCGATGATGGGACTAAAGAACTTCAGTTTTATATTTCCGACCAGTGGTATGAGAACTGTGCCGCGGAGAAATTTTCCTCTTCCTTAACACCTTATGTCTTGCTCAAATCCAAAATCTTCATCAGCTATCAGGGAAAGTCAGGAGATACCTTATACGACGCCATTGATTCCTTCTGTATCACCATAAACAAAAATGACCACGGAAAACCAGGATTGCCACTTTCTGAACCGGTTTATGCGAAAGCTTCAGCGAATGGCTCATCTGAAGGCGAATGGGTGGAAATCGAGCATAATCTTTTAATCACGGAGGATACCTTCTGGGTCGTTTTCCACTGGCTAAAGGATTCTCCTTGCTTCCCTTTAATCGGAACTGACAATTCTTCAAATCAATATAGGTAAGGTAATTATTGGAGGATTTATTTTTGTTTTTGCTTGATTTTTTTAGAGGATATGGTATTTTATTACTAAATGATATAATGGAAGGGAGGGTTTTATGAGAAAAATCAGATTGTTAGTTGTGTCATTTGGGATGGCGATGCTTATCTTGGGAGCAATAATATGCTCAAAGCCAACCAGGAGTGGGTGTTGTAAAACATGCACAACAGGAAAAGCATGCGGTGACTCATGCATCGCTAAAGACTTAGAATGTCATCAGCCACCGGGTTGTGCCTGTAATGGGTAATTCAAGGATGATTCTCAATGTAGTAAACCTTTACCTATTGGGGGTGAATTATGTTTCATAAAACCATTTCTCGCTACTTTATTTTGACCATAACTATTTTGATGGTCATTTCTCTTGCCGTTGCAGGGGAAAATGTCTTTAAGGTCAAAAGAGTTATTGATGGCGATACGATTGAACTAGAAAATGGTGAGAAAGTTCGTTATATTGGAATCGATACCCCGGAAACTAAGCATCCATCCAAGCCTGTTGAGTATTATGGGAAAGAGGCTGCCGAGGTTAATCGTTCCCTTGTCGAAGGTAAGGAGGTTCGTCTTGAATTTGATGTTCAACAGAGGGATAAATATGGGAGGCTTTTAGCTTATGTATATGTTGGCGATATTTTCGTAAATGCTTGGCTTGTTGAAAATGGCTATGCCCAGATCCTAACAATACCTCCGAATGTTAAATACCAAGATAAGTTTCTTGAGCTTCAAAAGAAGGCGAGAGAGGAAGACAGAGGGCTTTGGAGGAAAGATACAACACAGGTCAAAGAGGAGCAAAGACCCTCAGAAGAAGGTGTCGTTTATATCACAAAGACAGGGAGTAAATATCATTCAGGCAATTGTAGGTATCTGAGTAAGAGTAAAATACCTATCCTCTTATCGGATGCAATTGCTAAGGGTTATTCTCCTTGTTCTGTATGTGGCGGGATTCCTGAGAAAAAGACTGATTTATTTAAATATAAAGATGAAACACCTCCTCAAAAAGAAGACTCCGCAACATCAGATGTAACTGTCTATATTACAAGAACAGGATCAAAATATCATGCCTTTGGGTGTAGATACCTGAGTAAGAGTTCCATTCCAATTTCTCTAAAAGAAGCCATTTCTAAGGGTTATACGCCTTGTTCGGTCTGTGGTGGCGGCACATCAAAGATTAAAAGTGAAAGCTTTAAGTATAAGGAAGATTCATATAATTTTGAATCTGATAGAGTTGAAGTAAAGGGATATTATCGTAAAGATGGGACTTATGTAAAACCTCATACAAGAAGCAAACCCAGGAAAAAATAGTCTACTTTTAAAGCGTCTTGTAGGATATCCAAATTGCAGCCAGTGGATTCCCTGTGGATTTTGACCAATGGCGTTTTGAGCTTCTATCCCTGGGACTTAAGGTGGATTAATCAACCACTTCCCTGTGCTCAGGGTTATTTTGGATTAATCGCACCGCTCTGGAGCAATCTAACTTTAAATCAGGACAGCAAGATCTACCTGCTTCAAGCCCCTGATTCCATAGTTGTCTCATTTGTGGACCTAAAGCATTTCAAGACCGGAACCTTACTTACTTTTCAGGTGATATTGACTAAACAAGGTTCAATCGATTTTCAATATGAAAAATTAAGCCAGTCCAACGAAACCGCCACTGTCGGGATTCAGAATGAAGATGGGACCTCTGCCCTTCTTATATCTTACAATCAGGATTACTTGGAGGACAGTTTGAGAATCAGGATAAACCCTCCCTTTCTGCAGGTTTCACCAATGAAGGGTAAAATCAACCCCGGAGAAAATCAAACCATCAAGCTTACTTTTGACAGCTATTTCTTATGGCAGGGTTTGTTCAAGGGGAAACTAAAAGTTTTTTCACAGGACAAAAACCATAGTTTGAACCCTTTAACTCTGCCGGTTGTTCTGAATGTTGACACCACCACCTCAGTCCAGAATACACCTGAACAGATTCCGGTTACTTTCAAGCTTGGACAGAACTATCCAAATCCCTTTAACCCCCTCACCACCATTCCATTCACCGTTATTGGTTCACAGTTCATAGTTCATAGACCCGGTCACACCTCCCTTGTTATTTACAATATTCTAGGACAGAAGGTGAGGACATTGGTGGACGAAGAAAAATCACCTGGAAATTATCAGGTGATCTGGGATGGAAAAGACCAGAGGGGGAATGAAGTTTCATCCGGGATTTATTTTTATCAGCTCAAAGCTGGGAATTATAAAGAAACAAGGAAGATGAGTTTATTGAGATAGATTGTGGAGTGCATCCAAATGGATGCCATAAGAGACGCATTGCAATGCGTCTCTACAGATTTGGCGACCCTAAAAGGGTCGCGCTACGAAAGAAAGAGTCATTGCGAGGAGTCAATAGGGCCACAAATCAATCCCCTCCGCAATAAATGTAGCGGAAGGCTATCAAGGTCTTGAGACTTAAGCTTTCCATTATAATTTCAAAAAACTGGAGGTCTAAAGACCTCCACTACAATTTAAAATTCGAGCCTGAAAAGGTAGCACTACAAAAAGATGACCGGGGAAAGGAATTTAGCCTTGAGGGGCTGGCTCCTCTTTTTGCGGTTGGGGAGATAGAACCTTCAAGGTATTCTTGAAATGCATCTTCACATATTTCTCTAAATTTTCCTTGCCCAGTTTCTCTACTAATTTTCTTGCTGCCTCTTCAGTCTGAGGGGATGCCCCTTTAGGTAAAACCATTCCGCACTCACGGGAAAGCCCTTCTAACCGGTTCAAAAACTCAGCTCTGGCTAAAATCGAGGCAGCCGCAACAGCCAAGTCTGATTCTGCTCCGGGCCTTTGCTCCAATCTTATTTTTTTGCCTAATTTCATCAGCGCGTTTTTGATATAAAGCTCATCCCCGAACTGATCAGACAAGGCTCTGGAGGCATCCACCTGTAGCAGTATGTTCTCAATCACCCTGGCATGTCCCCAGGCAAGAATCCGGTTCAGGTTTTTCATTCGGGAGTATAACAGATTATATTTTTCGGGTCCTATCACCACGACCGAGTAGCGGCAGATGCTGCGTAGCCTGAAGTCTAAGTCTTTTATGACCCCGTCTGAAATCTTCTTGCTATCCCGTACATTCAACTGCCTTAACTGAGGAACAAGATTATCTTCTAAATAAACCCCTGCTACTACTAAGGGCCCGAAATAGTCCCCTTTTCCGGACTCGTCCGTCCCAATCCAGCCAGTTGGCTTATGGGGAGCTTTGACTTCAGGTTCTGACTTTTCAGGTTTCTTTTCTCTTGAGCTATCCTTACCGCTTACCTTAATAGACTCCTTATGGGAAAAAGAAGGTCGTGCAGAATGGAAGTGTCTTGATTTATTCTTGTCCGAACTGAATGAACCGATTTTATTAGCTCCTTTTTCTCCGGAGCCTGCTTTTTTATTTTCCATTTTTTTTATGATTAAGAAAGGATTAAGCTCGCTCTATGTACTCCCCGGTGCGGGTATCGACCTTTATGGTATCCCCTTCTTTAATGAACAGAGGAACTTTGACCACCAGACCGGTCTCCAAAGTTGCATCCTTGGTGATGTTGGTTACCGAATCCCCTTTTATGGCTGGCTCAGTTGAAGTTACTTTTAAGAGGACTGATGTCGGAATGTCCAAGTTCACCGACTTTCCTTCAAAAAATAAAATCTTGTACTCCTCGTTCTCCTTAAGATACCATCTGTAATCGCCCAGATGCTCCTCATTTAAAACTATCTGTTCATAAGTCTTTGAATCCATAAAATGAAAATCATTTCCGGAGGAATAAAGATACTGCATCCATTTTTCCTGGAAGTCTGGCTCTTCAAAAGTCTCCCCGGCTGAAAAGGTTCTCTCCAGGACCGCACCGGTCTTTATGTTTTTAAGCTTGGTCCTTACGAAAGCTCTTCTCTGTGCGGTGCGGGCATGCTGGAAATCGACTATGTAATAAGGCTCGCCCTCAATCTTGATCTTCAGTCCCTTGCGAAAATCGGTAGTAGATAACATTTAAAACCTCCACCAATCATTTTTGCGAAGAGTAATATAATGAAAATTTTTTACTATGCAACAAAAAATCTAAAAAGGAAAGTGGGAGGTAGCGAACTGTCGTAGCGTCGGGCTTTATGCCCGACGTTAGGTCCTTTGGCGACCCTGAAAGGGTCGCACTACAAGGACAAGTTCTGAATGTGGCCGTCAGGTCCCCTGACCTGACGGTAAGATGACTTTCAATCTTCAACTTTGTTCTTTTTATAGAACTCACACTGTTGACATTCCTTCATCTTCTCCTTTGAGCCAAGTACCTTGCCCGTGCTGCAACTGATGAGAGTAGCTTTCCAGCAGATTTTACCATAACTGGGATAAGCCAGACAATATTCCCTGTACTCCTGAGGGCATTTGATAAATTCCCAGCAGTTCATATCATTGCTCTCTTTATTGTAAGGTGGAGACACATCGAATGAGTTCTTACGTGCCTTTACCTTCCCTTTGTCACTTCCTACAAGGGAGGGGGATTATAAGTGTCCGTCGTCCCGCCAACGGCGGGACTGACCCGACGGAATCTTTTTATTTATTTTTTTGGTGCACCAGCCCCTTTTTACCCTTGAGGCGGGTCTTAAAGAGAAAGGCTGGGCTCCCCCCTAAGAGCCCAGCCGTCAAGAAGGATGAAACCAGCCTCAGCCCCCCGGTAAAGACTGGCTTCGGGATAACTCCTTTTATCCTCTTTCCTTCCTGCAGAGTTCCATCTTCATCATCCTGTCCTGTGGATCCAGATGCGGATTTTTATCCAGGCCTCTTTTTATTTTATCTTCGATATCGATCATCTCGATTCCCAGAGGGTAGTTTCTATACCTTAACTCGGAAAGAGACCTTAAAGCGTTCAAGACTACATTTATCTTGGACAACTGCTCTTTGCATAAAGAGAGGAAAGTTTCTATCTCCCCTTTTTGCAGTTCTCTATTTTTGAGAGATTCCTCTAAGAGTTCAGCCTTGCCCTGAACTACGGTGAGTGGATCGCCTAAATAAAAAGAGAGGGTAGCCATCAATTTTTCGATGGCTTGGATGGAGATTTCTTTCTTTTCTTCTTCGAAGAAATTACCTAATAAAGTCCGCAGTAGAAAATCGCGGTTTTTACTCATCTAATTCCCCCTATTAATTTCCCTGTCTGGTTTATCGAAACCCTGTATGTCAGAACCTGTCATAAGATTTAATTTTTTTAATCTTTTTAAAAAACCGGTTCAAGGCAGAAATCATTACACAATCTTTGATTCTTCTCGAATTGAGGACAAGCTGGAATCCATTTCCCTGCTTTGATCTCCTGCTGGTTGGCTTTTAACTGAATTTCCATTAGCCTGTCCATCCTCTCTTTCAATTCCCTGGGGCTTTTAACCTGTACCATCCCCGGAAAACACAAAAGCCATCTGGCAAGCTCATTGACTCCTCTTACCCTTAATCTGAACAGAGTTGAGCCTTCCTTGAGTTTTGATATATTTTCAGCAAAAGGTGACATATTCTCCACAATATATTTATTCTCTTTTGACACTTTCAATTCTACCTGAATTATCCCAGCCTGACACACCTCCCAGCTATGCTGGAAAAAACCATCTAAAGAAAAATCTTTTGGCAGAATAAAATCATTATCCGTCAAAGTCACCTTTTTTATACAATCCAGACCAAAGGGAAAATATCTATCATGATTTTTGCAATTTCCTACAAGGTACCATTTCCCTCCTCTAAGCACTAAACTGAATGGATCAACTTCGAAATCTGCCCTGAACACCTCTTTAATACCGTAATCTAAAATTACGCTCTTCTTCTCCAGAATGGCCTGTTTCAAAATCTTAAATACCAGAGCTTGATTTTTATCTCCGTTCTTTATATGGAAAGAGAAAGATAGCGGTAGGCGAATTCCCCTCAATTTTTCTTTTAATTCGGAATTTAAATTAACCTCAATTTTTGAAAGAATGCTCTTTGAGGTCCGGCTGAAGAAATTTCTGTCATTAAACAAATCTGCTGATAAGATGCTTTTTAAAGTCAGATATTCGTCTAAATCAAAATTCAGTGCAGGTAGGAAAGTTCCAGGAAGGAGTCGATATCCTTTTTCATAATAAACTGGTATCTCAACCGAGCTAAGGGAGAGGATGTCGCGGAAAATAGTTCTTCTGGATACCTGGCACTCTAAAGCCAGTTCCTTAGCTGAAATCCCCTGCCTACTCTTGAGCAGATTTAAAACCTGGAGGAGTCTGGCAAATTTGGACATCCTATGTCCCTCCCCGCAAGTTAGGTGACGATGCTAAATAATAACGCTGACTGTCTTATGTCAGGATCGGTCAGCCCAATATAAAAAAGTATTGAAAATAAGAACGCAAACAGAGTGCCAGATTCTAAGAACTAAAGATGAGGTTTTACTTGATTGATTTTCAACAAGTTAGGTAGGACGGAAACGAGATTTATTTTGTCCTGTTGTTTCAAGCTGAAATATGATACTTCAAAATGAAACAGAAAAATGAAACTAAGAATCTTCTCTTAGCCCGTATTCTTTCATCCTTCTCCAGAGTGTAGTTCGGCTAACTCCCAACTCTTCTGCGGATTTTGTATAATTCCATTTATTCTTTTTTAAGGTTTTTATAATCTGAATTTTTTCATTTTCTTTAAGGGTAGAGCTGTTCTCCAGCTCAGCTTCAGGCAGCCAGAGCTTTTCATCTTCCGGAAGAAAAAGTAAAGAGGTCTTATCAAGGTCCGATGAAGCTAAAGCAATTCCCCGCTCGATGGTATGTTCCAGTTCCCTTATGTTTCCGGGCCAGGAGTAATTCTCAAGCTCTCTGATTATCTCTTCCTCTATTTTCTTTACCTCTTTTTGATACCTGTCAGCATACACTTTCACAAAATGATTAGCTAAAGGAATAATATCTTCTTTACGCTCTCTTAATGGAGGGATATATATCGGCATAACATTTATGCGATAATAAAGGTCTTCCCTGAATTTACCTTCCTTGACCAGGGTCACCAAACTCTTGTTGGTAGCCGCTATCAATCTTACATCTACTTTGGCGAATTCCCCCCCCTCCCACTTTTCTTATTTCCTTCTCCTGTATCGCCCTCAAAAATCTCATCTGCAAAGCAAGACTGGTATCACCGATCTCATCTAAGAAAATAGTGCCGGAGTCAGCTATCTCGAAAAGCCCTTTCTTATCTGTTAATGCGCCGGTGAATGCTCCCTTGACATATCCAAATAACTCGCTTTCCAAAAGGGTTTCAGGCAAACTGCTGCAATTTATAGTGACAAAAGGTCCATCTTTGCATAAGCTGTTCTTATGAATTGCCCTTGCCAAAAGCTCTTTCCCGGTTCCTGATTCACCCTCAATTAAGATGGTGATATCAGTTGGAGCCACCTTTTTGATTAACTGGATTATATTCTCCATTCCCCTGGAGGCATAAACGATGTCTTCGAAGGAATACTTTCTCCCCTCTGACTTTACTTCAACTCTGTCCAGAACTTTCCTCTTCTCCAGGGCTTTCTCTATGACTTTAAGTATTTCTTCGGTTTTAAAGGGCTTGGTGATGTAATCAAAAGCACCGGATTTTATAGACTCGACTGCAGACTGAATCGTGCCGTAACCGGTTATGACAACAACTTCAGTCTCGGGTGAGATTTGTTTGACTCTTTTTAGAATCTCTTCTCCGGAGACTTTTTTCATCATCAGATCAGTCAGGACCAGGTCAAATTTATTTTTCTGTAAAATAGAAAAAACCCCCTCTCCGTCAGTGACCTCGCTTACCTCATAACCTGCGCTACGCAATAAGGCGCCTAATGCTTTTCGTAAGGAACCTTCATCTTCCACAATTAAAATTGAAGCCATATCTCTTAAGCCCCGATAAAGTGAAAAATAAAAAAAAGCCCATAAGTTTTTTAGTATGTGATTGTTTCATCTGGAGAGAATTTTAGACATCCAGTCTTTTATTTACTCCATGTAAGTCTGAAATTGAGGCTTACTTTACTATCTGTTTCAATTTAAGACAATAGGGTATACACAGTATTTCGCAAAAGAATCTCGAACTGACATAATCTGTCAGTAAAGATTTGAAAACTTAACAGCAGTGTCTCTAACCGCTCTATGGGAGTTTTAAAGGAATAACTGTAGTCGCTCGATTTATCGAGCTGATGTAATCCTGATAAATCAGGCAACTTCAAAACATCTTTTGTTGGATTTTAACCGAAAATAAAAAACCCTCCTTTGGGGAGGGTTCTAAACCGATTTCCAAAATTTATAAACCTTTGATCTCTATCTTATCCCGGAGATCTATGATATTGGAACGTTCGTGATATCTCACGGTTTTGAAGGAATCCAGTTTTTTGAGCCCGTTCAAGACTGCGGTGATAGTTTCCACCCCCTGCTGAATGATCTTCATAGAGTTGGAAATCTTTCCGCTCTCGTCCTTGATCTCCCCTTTCTTGACGGCGATGTCGATCAACTGGGACCGTCCCATTATCGAGGTTGTGGCATTATTTATGTAATGGGAGAAAGTGGCTAAAATCACCTTTAGGGATTCAAGCTCTCCTTTTTTTCTCTCCTCTTCATTTTTCCTGGTTAACCCTCTGAATTTCTCCCTGGTTTTCTCCTCACATGTCTGATAAAGTCCAGACATAATGCTGTGAGCCCGCAATACCGTTTCTGTCAAATCCTCGGGTACGTTCTGGTGCTGGCCTGCCCTGGTCTTGATCTCATCCATAAGCCTGGAATGAATTCTATTGAAGAACCCGGATGGCAGCTTAAGATTATTTTCCCAGGATCTGAATAAGTCGTCTAGAGCCTGGTGCTCGGCTTCCACAAAGAGAATCTC
>Ga0315277_10011552_pt1 | contig 11114 bp, 8 predicted proteins | sample YL17G05_15_MG_FD_203695 | JGI IMG/M metagenome (GOLD analysis project Ga0315277, IMG submission 203695) | Sediment microbial communities from Yellowstone Lake, YNP, Wyoming, USA - YL17G05_15 | ecosystem: Environmental > Aquatic > Freshwater > Lake > Sediment | place: USA: Wyoming | collected... | reverse complement strand
TGGAGCCTGGTGGAAAGTAGAGAACGCTGCGAAAATGCTGGCGCTACGCGTAAATCGCACTAATGGTGATTGGGAAAAATATTGGGCGCAAGCGGCTTGAAGTGAGTCCCACTTCCGATTGCACCCGGTAAAAAGCCACAAGCCGGACTGATGTATTCCTTCCCACGCGTAAAAGCGCCCCGGCGTATGGTCCTGCTGTCTTTTTTCATCGGGGACAGGATAACCAGGCACTGATTTCATACGTGTTACCTGCAAAGTCGCCAAGAAATAAGCCTCCGTTTCTACTGCATATCTTGTCGCATGTTTCATGCAAATCGAATACACATTCATGAATCCCCGGCCGGAAGGAGATCATGAGGAGCATGCTGCGCTGAAGCTGCGCTACCGCGACATCGCCGACGCTTGGCTCGAGATTGAATCCCCGGCAACTCATCCTTCCGAAGCAGTGCTTGCTCCCCCACGATTCTCACTTCTGTGGCTGGCCGCTTGTGCGGCTATCATGCTTCTCGCCGGCATCCTCATCGACCGATTGTTGACGAGGACTTTTTAGTCCGCAACTCCGACTTCGGCGGTCAAGTCAATCATAAAAGTTGAGCCGGGTCACTGGCTGGACGGCATGCTCAGGGCCGACGAAATGCAGCGCCCCTCCCGGACCGCGATGGCGATCTCCAGCAATGGCGATTTCGTCGTCTACACCGCAATCGAGGAAAATCCCGGTCCTCAGACAAAATCTCGATTGTACATGCGGAAAATGGGTCAATTGGAAGCCAAGCTTGTCCCCGGGACAGAAGGTGGCATCAATCCTTTCCTGTCGCCCGACAACCGATGGGTAGGTTTCTGGGCGGAAGGCAAGCTGAAAAAGGTTCCTGTCGAAGGTGGTATCCCAACTCCTTTGTGTGACGCTTCAATGCTCTTTGGTGCGAACTGGGGGGATAATGACGGAATCGTGTTTGCAGACGGATACGCGGCTGGCCTATCAAGGATTTCGTCTGCCGGCGGGGAGTGCGAGTCCTTATCCGCACCAGATTCGAAGCGGGAGGAGTCACGCCACAGCCTGCCATCCTGGCTCCCCAACGGGAAGGCCGTGCTGTCTACCATAATGAAACACGATTTGGATCCCAAACCCTCGCTTGCATTGCTCAGGCTGGACACCCATGAGTGGAATGGAATTTTGCTGGACGCCGCTGATGCTAAGTACTGGAGTTCATAAATACGGTAACGTATTTTCGCCCCTCGGGGATTCACGGGCTGGAAGCCCGTGCCACGTTAACAGGCAGTCGTGGCACGGGCTTCCAGCCCGTGAAACTGCGAAGCCTGCTCCATTCTGCCCCTGTGGCAGAATACGTGACCATATTTATGAAACCGTGTACTAAGTATGTTCCCACAAGGCATTTGGTGTTCTTAAGGCAGGGGATACTCATGGCCGTGGGATTCGATCTAACCAATCTGAAGGTCTTCGGGGAACCATCCCCCCTTTTGGGAAACGTCATGCAAGCCTTCAGCACATGGTCCCCTAACAACACTGGGGCTGGTCAGTTCGGCATCTCCAAAGCAGGTTCGCTAATATATGCGTATGCGGCAGATGGCGTCATCCCGGACACGCAGAACTTGCTCGTATGGGTGGATCAGGGAGGAAATGAGAAACCAGTCACGGATAAGCGTTATCCTTATGCCTTTCCGCGTCTTTCTCACGACGGCCGGAGAATTGCGTACTCAACTCAGGGACGAGAGTGGCAGATCCGGGTGTATGAATTAGATAGAGGTACGAATAGTCCGCTGACCCGTGATGGATGGGCAACTGTTCCGATCTGGGATCCCAAAGATACACGACTTCTGTTCGCTTGGCTCAAATCTGTGGCGCCGAACCTGTTCCAGCAACCGTACGATGGAAGCTCACCGATGGGGCGACTTACAACGAGCGAATACTATCAATTACCGGGATCATGGTCTTCGGATGGAAAAACGGTCGCTTTGGTGGAATATCGCCCGGATACCAATGCCGACATTGCTCTGCTGGACGCCAGTACAGGGCGCGTGACGCCGTTCCTGAATTCACAATTCAATGAGGCATGTCCAGAATTCTCGCCCAACCGTCGGTGGATAGCTTACTCATGCGATGAATCGAAACGCAGAGAGGTCTACGTTCAGGACTTCCCCGGCAAAAGCAAAAAAATTCCAATATCGACCGAAGGGGGCCAGGAACCGCTGTGGGCAAGAGATGGCAAACAGCTTTTCTATCGGTGGCAGGATCAAGTATGGGCCGTGGATGTGCAGACAGAGGGCAGCTTCTGGGTCGGCAAGCCGCGCCTGCTTTTTAATCGACCCGGATACGACCGCAGCGGCGACATACGCGCCTATGACCTGGACCTCAACTCGCAGCGCTTTCTCATGGTCAAGCTCGACCAAAGGAAGCCCACGCCAGTGACTGAGATGATTCTCGTGCAGAACTGGTTCGAGGAACTCAAGCGCCACGTCCCCACCGGAAAGAAATAAGCGCGGCCGATCACGATCAGGCATCCACAGAGGTCCGAGTCGAAGGGCGGTTTTACTGGAAAGCTATTGGTTACTTGCCTCCCTGCAATTCCTGATCTGCGAAGCTGATTGGTGATTGCTTCCGGTCACTTGCCTGATAAGTCGGTATCTCGGAGAAGTGAGCGCAAGCGGCCGGATCCCTTGGAATGCTCCGCCAGCTCTACGGGCAGCGCGTTTTACGTCCACTTAACGTGCTACCAGACCCGTATCCTTTTCCCTCAATTTGATTTACAATCTACATCCGGTCGACGCTCAGGCCTCGATGTTGATACAATAGCGCCCTGTCAGAAGCTGGAGGAAGCGGCTCTGAGAGGATTCGGAGCCAAAAGGGCAGGTCGATCTTCCTATCCGTCCAGCCGTACGTGTACAGGACATGCGAGAATCGGAGGACTTCGGGTACAGCCATGAAGCACATCCTGTACGGCATTCAGTACGTGCTTCGCCACCATCTCCTGCGGAAATCCGCTCCCCTTATCTGCGGCCTGACGCTGACAAACCGCTGCAATCTTCGCTGCCGACACTGCCGAATCCCGGGACGGGGCGCGAAGGATCTGAGCTGGAAGGAGGTTACGGAGGTTATTGACTCGTACTATAAGGAGGGCGGGCGCTGCCTCTATCTTCAGGGCGGCGAGCCCCTTCTGTGGCGGGACGGGAAGCACGGGATGGAGGACGTCGTCGAGTATGCCCGTGACGCCGGGTACTTCACGGTCACCATCTATACCAACGGCACCCTGCCGCTCGAGACGTCGGCGAACACGGTGTTTATCAGCGTGGATGGGCTGCAGGAGACTCACGATGCGCTTCGCGGCGTTTCCTTCGACAGGATCATCGGCAACATCCAGGACTCACGCCACCGTTCACTGTACGTCAACTTCACGATCAATAGCCAGAACAAGGATGAGGTCGAGGATTTCTGCGCCTATGTCGACGGCCTGAAACAGATCCGAGGTACGTTCTTCTATCTGCACACGCCCTACTACGGCCACGATGAGTTGTGTCTCGAACCGGCCGAGAAAGAACGTATCTTGAAGAACTTAATGAGATATACGAGGCGGTATCGTCTCCTGAACTCCCGCGCGGGGCTGAGGTCTGCACTGAGGAACGACTGGAGGCGCCCTCTGGATATCTGTACGGTGTACGAGAAGGGGAAAACCTACAAGTGCTGTCGCTATTCGGAAGAACCTGGGCTGTGCGGCAAGTGCGGTTATCTCAGTTACGCTGAAATCGACCGGACTCTGCGGTTGTGCCCTTCGGCGGTTGTCAATGCCCTGAAGTACTTTTGAGCCCTCGAGAATACAGGCTCTGTCGTTCCGTCGGAACGAGTCGAGATTCCGGCCTGAATCCGCTCGAAGGAACATGGAGAACGGATGCTGCTCGGTTTTGTCAGACAGCGTTTGCGCAATGCGCTGACCGGCGAGAAGGAGATCGTCCTTGCGAACAGGGTGCCTTCCTCCGATGAGCTTGTCAACAGGTGCAAAGATGTGGAGGATCTTGGGATTTACCTTCACATCCCGTTCTGCCGGCAGATTTGCCCCTATTGTCCTTACAACCGGATGCTCTATCAGCCTGAACTGGCAGCCCAATACACGGCGGCCGTCAAGAAGGAAATTGCCTTTTACTCAGGTATCATCAGCACCCGACCGGTAACCTCGCTGTACATCGGGGGCGGCACTCCGACGACCATGCTCGACAGTGGCCTTGCCCAAATCCTGGAGAGCATCCACGATGCGTTCGATGTGCGTTGCGACATCCACATGGAGAGTCATCCCAACGATCTGAGTGACAGGAATCTCGACAAGATCCGCTCGATGGGCGTTCAACACTTGAGCACCGGTGTCGAGGCACTTCAGGATCGACATCTGAAAGATCTCGGCAGGCCCTACACCGTGGAGAGCGTGAAGAAGGCCGTGTCGCGCGCCCTGGGCAAGGGCTTCAAGTGCGTCAACGTGGATGTCATGTTCGCTCTACCCGGGCAAACCTGCCGGGAGGTGGAGCAGACTGGGATGGATTTGGTGGAGATGGGAGTGGACCAGGTCGCCGCCTATCCGCTCTTCAGCTTTCCCTACAGCCGTATGGGGAGCTCAGGTCAAGACGGGAACTTCCGCCTCAGTCGCATCTTCACGCGCAGAAAGATGCTCAAGATCCTCGAGAGGATCTTCTACGGGGCGGGATATGAGAGAACGTCGGTATGGGCCTTCACGAGGTCCGGGCGGCCGAGATACTGCTCGGTAACGGTGCCATTGTACATCGGCCTCGGCGCCAGCGGTGGCACCTACCTGAGGGACGTCTTCTACCTCAACACCTTCAGCGTCGCGGAGTATGTCAAGGCCTTCGAGAATGGAGGCACGGCGGTAGCGCTGTCGCTCGATCTCTCGGAGAGTATGCAGATGGCGGGCTGGTTCTACTGGAGGATATACGAGACGAGGTTCCGCAGGAGCGATTTCCGGAAGAGATTCGACAAGGACTTCGACGGGGTGTTCGGAAAGTACGTCAAGCCCTTGAAGCTCCTCGGATTCCTGGCAGACGATGGGGAAGAGATCGTCTTCACCGATCGAGGCACCTACTGGATCCATGCCATGGAAGACCTTTTCTCGATCGAATACATCGGCCGCCTGTGGGGCACATCGAATCAGGAGGCTTGGCCGGAAAAGGTCGTGTTGTAGGAAATAGGAAAGAGGGACGCGCGTAAAGTTGGAATAAGCTGCAGTTTTGCATTGCAGCTTGACCATGATGCCCGCCACCTTCCAAGTTATAGAGGTCATGTTGGCGTTGCCCGTCTGCTCAGGGGATCCCAGGACGGCGACAACTCCGGGTTTTGCATCGGAATGGTGTTACGGGCCCGGAATTTGTACGGACTTTGGCGGTCAGGCGCGAGTTGACAATGCCGCCAGCTCAGAAATACATTATGCGCCCTTGGCGCAGTTTCATTTTTCAACAAATCTCAGTGGATGAGTAGTAAACATCCCGTCCTTTTCTGTCATACTGTCGCTCCATGTAGTTCCGGCTCGGCAAACACACCGAAACAGTTTCCCACTCGTAACACCAGCTGCATTCGCCCATTCATCAATGGCGCACTTGACCCAGTCAGGGACAGGAACGGTCCGGATATGGCTGCCCTTGCCAATCAAATCCACTATTGCCCAATGGCCTTCCCGACGCTGCAGGTGATCGATTTCCAAAACCGCCGCGTCGCCTAACATTCCACTTCTGTTACCTTGCTCATAACCCGGTTCTTGCGCGCGGGACGCCCTCGGTCCCAGGACAGCCTGGCCCAAGGAGGAAAGTTTTTTGAAATATTTCGGCGGGTCGCGAAACTACATGGGGGATGAGAATCGCGCCACCGCAGCAGACTGCGTTGAAGCAACCCAACAAGGGCTGGCACAGCCATGGCTACTTGCCTCACTTCGACAGCGTGAATGAGATACGGCACGCGCTATCGCCTGCTGGCGTGGTGCGTGATGCCCAACCACGTCCACAGCCTGATCGAGATGGTCGAGGGGCTATTCCCTCGGAGGGATCCTTCATTCGTGGAAATCGTACACCGCGAAGAAGGCCAGGTTGGTCACCGATGCGAGGCAATGGAAGTACTCGAGCGCCCGCCGAAGGCCACAGCCGCCCCTGGGACCGCGCGCGTCCCGCGCGCAAAGGCTTGGGATTGCTTAAGATGTTAGCAACCACGATGCGGTCACGTGATCCAGCTATTTTTGCCTTGGTCTTACCAGGGTTGTTGCGCGCGGGACGCGCGCGGTCCCAGGGCGGTCCCAGGGCGGTCCCAGGTTGGGGGCAGTTTCCCCCTCGCAAATCACCTACCCGTATAGTCGGTATACCGGAGAAGTGGTTATCTATTGGAGCAGTCGACATACACTGCATGGCACTTCTATGGTTTGCGCAAAAACGGGGCCGTATCTCCAAAACCCAGAATCCTAATGGATCGTAGCGCCGGATCCTGCAATTTGGAGATGTGGCCCCGTTTGCAGACACCTTACACGAAGCAGCCCTGGAAAGGTTCGTCCTTGCAGCCTGAGGCAACCCGCACGAACCGCCCGGCCCGCCCGCTACCTCTTTGCCGGATCGAGGAACTTCTTCAGGAATGTCTCCATGCGGTCGAGCGTGTGCATCCAGCGGCTGTGCAGCATCGACTCGTGCGTGTCATCGGGGAACACAATGAGTTCCATGTACACGTTGCGCTGGCGCAGCAATTGCACGAGCCCGGTCGTCTGCTCGAAAGCCACGTTCCGGTCGTCATCGCCGTGAACGAGCAGGACGGGAGAGTTCCACGTGTCGATGGCTCCGATGGCTGACGATTTGAACGACAGCGCCTCGGGGTCGAAGGAACTGCCGCGTAGATGAACGCCTGCGAGATCCACGCCCGCCTTGAAGACGTCCGAGTTGCGCGCGAGCGCCTGCGCCGTGAGCAGGCCGCCGTAGGAGAGGCCCCAGATGCCCACGCGGTCCGGATCCACATCGGGCCGCGTCTGCAGGTACTTCGCTCCGGCAAGGACGTCCTGGTACTCGGAGTTGCCCGCGGCGCCGGTGTTGGCCGCCGCGCGGAACGATCGCCCGTACCCGATGCCGAGCCTGTAGTTGACCGACATCACGATGAAGCCTTCACTCGCCAGCCACTGATTGATGGCGTACGCCCAGTGGTAGAACTGCATGTAGTGATAGCCCAGCAGCATCTGCCGGGCAGGCCCGCCGTGCACGAAGATGATTGCCGCCCGCCGCTCTCCAGGCTTGAGATCCTTTGGCAGGAAGAGCTGGTTGTGGATTTCGAGGCCGTCGGGCGCCTTGGTGAGGATGAGCCGCGGCTCCACGTGCAGGTCGGCAGGGAAGTTCTTCAGCGACGCGGGGAACACGATCTTCTGCGCGGCCGCAGCCTGTGACGCGGCGCTGCCCAACGTCCAGATCCCGAGCGATTGCGGCATCTTCCAGTCGGCGTTCAGCGTGGCGAGCCACTTGCCCGAGGCGAGCGGCGCGGGATACGTCTCGATTCCCGATCCGGTCGTGACCTGAACGGCCGTCCCGCCCGTGACCGGCACCGCCCAGATGTGCCGCCGCTCGATGTCCTTCGCGTTGGTGCAGTAGTAGAGCGTCTTGCCGTCACCCGAGAGCGCCACCGAGGTCTGGTCCTCGATGAGGCCGTCGGTCGTCGTCAGCAGAACGGGCTTGCTCTCGGGCGTCGTAAGGCTCAGAGAGTGGTACCGATCCCACTCGTCCACCGGGCCGGCGGGTGTTTCGGGAGGCGCCTGCCCGCGCCCGCCTCCCCGTCCGCCGCCGACATTGAACCGGAACACCAGGTTGTCACCCGCAAGCCGCATGTTCGCGGCCGAATTAAATGTCGGATCGCCGGGCTGGTTATGCCAGATCTCCTTCGCTTCCCCCGTCGCCACGTCCGCCTTCCAGAACGAATAGGTGTAGCCGCCCTTGAAGGTCGCGCGCGTCAGGCCGGGGATCTTCAAAGCCGCCGCGTTAGGGGACTGAGGTGCCTGGGCTGCCGTTGCGGGCCCCGCGCCGCGGCCCCGCCCTGCCGCAGCCGCGGTGCCGCCGGGCGCGGCGGCGTTCCTCGCGGCCTGCTCCGCCTGGCTGAATGAGTAGCCCGGCCGGCGCACGAACACGAGGCTCTTGCCGTCAGCCGCCCACATCGGGTTCGAGTCGAAGTCGACACTCGGCGCCATGTAGCGCACCGTCCGTGTGGCCATGTCGTAGACCACGATGAAGCTGTGGTCGGTGCGTGTGCTGACGAACGCGATTCTCTTACCGTCGGGGGACCACGCCGGCGCGCTCTGAATGCCCCACGCCATGATGAACGGCATCTCGCCGCGGTCCATCTCCTTCGCCGGCCGCACCGGCGTGACTCTCGCCCGGCGGATCTGGCCGTCCATCACGAAGAGGATGGAACTGCCGTCCGGCGCCAGGGCGTAGCCGCCGGCAGGCAGCTCGGCCACGCGGAAGGCCGGGCCGCCCGTCGTGCGCGCGGCCCAGACGGCGCGCTCGGGCCCGTCAGGATCGGCCGACGCGTTGGCCACCCATCCGTTGCGGTTCGGCGCCGTGCCGCGCACGAAGGTCACCACCATCCCGTCGTCCGAGATCTGGATCGCGGACATGTCGATGCCATCGTCCTTCAGGAAGCTCGTGAGGCGGACGGGTGCGAAGGTAGGCGCGGCGGCGGTGTAAGCGTTGCGCTTGCCCTCTTCAAACGCGACCCAGGCAACCCGGTCGGCTTTCTTCGCCGCGACGAGTTCGAGCGGGGATGCGGGACTGAGGAACCTCTGGTAGGCCGGGACAGCTTTCGCTGCCGACGGGCCAGGCGACTGGGCGGTCACCACCGGGGTGGTGGCCATTACGACAACGAGGCTGCATAAAGCGGTGATGGATGCAAAGCGGGCGATGCGCATACTCTCCTCCCGGGACGGGTGGTTTCGACGCATTGGATGCTCAAGCTGCGTATTGGCGAAATCCTCGTGTCCGAAGAAAGAAGGTCCGCACAGGACGCATAGGAAGCTTAAGCTGCGCATTGATTAGCATGGGTCCTTGTTCGGCCGCGCCAAGTCCCCCGTCCAGCTTATGATAAGGATCATTCTGTCAGCTCGGACCATTGTCCTGCTCCTGAATGTGATCATAATTCAAAACCGTGGTCCAAAATAGCGGGTTTTTGGCACACTTCTGGCGCACAGGAACAACGGGGCCGGAATAACGGGCGATACGGGCAAGTGCTTGCGCTGGGAGTGACGCGCGATCCGGCAAAGATCCAGCAATGGTTTAATCAGCGTTCCAGGTTCATTTTTCTCAGCAGGGCCGGATAGCGAGGGTGGTTTCGCGTTGGATCGAAGGTGGGATCGAGGTGGACATGCATAATCAAGGCATCGCGCTCGTCGGCCGCCTTCTCGAGCCATTGGAAGCCCGTTTCGATTTCTCCGAGGCCATAGTAAATGCCCGGGAAACACGAAGGAGGCACATAGGTTTTCTTGGCGAGATCCTGTAATTGTCCGAGCAGTTTGCGCGCTTCGCTCTTCCTCCCCGCCATTGCGTAGACTTGACCGAGATATCCCAGTGTCATGGGACTGCCCCCCGTCAGCTGCTTCAATTTTTCCAAAACGCGAATTGCCTCGTCCGATTTCCCTGTCTGGGCGTAACTTAGGCCGAGAAACACATGAGCGGGAAAGTAAGTCGGGTCTAGCTCAAGGGCATTGCGACACTGTTGAATGGCGCGATCATACTCGCGTTTCAGGAAGTATCGATAGCCGAGGCGCCACTGCAGGAATGGCGAAAGCGGATCCAGCTCCAGCGCCCGACGCGACGCAGCAACGGCTTCATCCAGACGCCGCATGGGCACCAGGTAGTTGAAATCGTACATCGCCCAGACATCCTCTGACCTGGGATCGAGCTCCAGTGCGCGGCGGAATTCGCGCTCGGCGCCTTTCCAATTGAAGTCGTACGACTGAATAACCCCCATAATCCCATGGCCTTCCGCAAGCTTATCGTCGAGTTCCAGGGCCTTCTGAACAGTACGGCTCTGGCCGGCCCTTGCCTCATTCGGCGGAAGGAATCCGAAAAATCCCATGTTCGTGTAATAGGAAGTCAGGCCGACCCAGGCCCGGGCGTAATTGGGGTCCAGCGCGATGGCCTGCTCATAGTATTCTTTGCTCTTCGCCATGCTCTCCGGCGTGAACTTGAAGAGCTGATAGTGCGCCTTTAAGTACAGGTTGTAAGCTTCCACGTTCTCCGTGTAGCGCTTGACCAGCGGACTAGCCGCCGCCAGCTCGACGCGCAGCTTGTCCACGATCGCCCGGCAGATCTCGTCCTGAATGGCAAAAACATCTGTCATCTTCCGATCGTACCGCTGCGACCATAGCTGATACCCCTCCCCTGCATGCACTAGTTGCACGGTCACGCGGATCTGGTTTCCGACCTTGCGCACACTCCCTTCCAGAATGTTCTCCACCTTCAGCCTGGACCCGATCTCCCGAACGTCCACCTCCTTGCCCCGGAATGAAAAGGACGACGTTCGCGCAATCACCCGCAGCCCCGGCAACAGTGTCAGTGAATTAATGATCTCTTCAGCCAGCCCGTCGCTGAAATATTCGTTCTCCTTGTCTGCGCTCAGATTGGCAAACGGCAGCACCGCCAATGACCGCGTAGCAGTCAATGCCGCTGCCGTTGACGACTTGCTCCCCCATTCCTGGTCGCGCTTGAGCTGTGGCAAATCGGCGCGCGACTCGGAGGCGCCCTGATAGCGCGGTTGTTGGCCGCGCCACACCCAGAGACCCACCAGGGAAAGCAAAACAACCGCTGCGACGAGCGGCAACCACCAGCGTCTCGCAGGCCTCGCCACAGCCTGCGCCATAGAACGCGACTGGCTGGCGCTCTTGATCCGCAGTAGATCCGCGCGCAGCTCGGAGGCGCTCTGATAACGCAGCTGGCGGTCCTTCTGCAGAAGCTTGTTGATAATGTCTTCCAGCGTACGGCGTCAAACGTCGGTTGGAAATCATAGGAAATATGATTCAACCTTGATTTCACATGCCTGCTGCAGCCAGGATTCTCTGCTCCATTCCTTCATCTCTCACCAGGCGGCGATCGCTGCG
>Ga0315277_10011550_pt1 | contig 11116 bp, 5 predicted proteins | sample YL17G05_15_MG_FD_203695 | JGI IMG/M metagenome (GOLD analysis project Ga0315277, IMG submission 203695) | Sediment microbial communities from Yellowstone Lake, YNP, Wyoming, USA - YL17G05_15 | ecosystem: Environmental > Aquatic > Freshwater > Lake > Sediment | place: USA: Wyoming | collected... | reverse complement strand
GCCAGCGGCTGGGGAATCAACGTCAACGGGCGATTGGCGCTGTTCTACCTGCAGGAATCAGACATCGGCGACGGGTGGGAGGATCCGCACGTGCATAATGACCCACCCGAGAAACGGCTTGACGCTCTCAGAATGGGGTTGAACATCGTAGCATATTCGATGGCGCACTAAACTTATACTCGCCGTCTGCCGTCAAATAGATTGATACTTCATCAGCCGAGGTAACGCTATGAACGACATCAAGCAGTTGGAAATAAAGCTCAGACGAGCCATCCTGAGAAAGCGGATGGTCCTTTTGGCCGCCGGACTGGTGGGCCTGGCAACCATCGGCCTGGGGATTTTTCTGCTTTTGTCCGCCATGGCGAATCTCTTTATCATCCCCGTCCCGGTCAAACTCGGTCTTCTGGCAATCAGCCTGGCGCTGGTCATCTACGCTTTTATTCGTCTCGTGATCGACCCCGTCCGTTCGGAACGGAGTATCACTCGCGCCGCCCTGCAGATTGAAAAGAATCATCCCGATCTTAAAGGCCGCCTGATCGCGACGCTCCAATTCCGCGATCTCGACCTGTCGAAAACCAATTTTTCCAAAGCCTTGATCGACCTCACCGGCCGGCAGGCCGTGGAAATGACGGCGGCCGTCAATTTCGACGAAATCGTGTCGGGTTACCCCCTGTGGAAAAGGTTGCGTTCCGGGGTAATCGTGGCCGTTTTGGTGGTAGTCGTGGGCTTTTTGATCCCGGGGATTTTCTCCAAGGCCATCGAAGTTTATTCTCAGCCGACCACCCTTGTCGCACCGCCGCCCGGATTCTCAATTTTGGTCGCACCGGGCAATGTCGACCGGGTCAAATACAGCGACGTCCAAATCGGCGGCGCCCTTATGGGGGCGGGATTTGCGAGTGACGTAGAGATATTCTATCGGTTCACCGATGGCCGCTGGCAATCAGAACAATTGAACCTGGCCAAACATGAGCACTTCCCGGTGGCCACCGGCGATTCCCTGCCGTTTTCTATCACCCTCAAGCAGGTCAGACGGTCATTCGACTACTATATGATCGCCGGCGACGTCCGGTCGGAAACGTATGCCGTCAATATCGTCGAACGTCCCCGCGTCACCGGCCTCAAGGTCACCGTCACCTATCCGGCATATTCGCGGCTGCAACCGATGACCCTGGACGAAAACAACGGCTCATTTGCCGCCTTGGTCGGCAGCCGGGCATCCGTGGAAGTCAAAGCCAACCGCGACGTCGATGAAGGATTTATTATCATCAATGATTCGAGCGAAAAGAAAATCGAATTTTCCGGGAAATCAGGCCTGGCGGACCTATCGGTCGAGCAGGATTTCTCCTACCATATTATCATCCGCGACGCCCAGGGCGAGGAAAACCCCGATCCGATCGAATACATGGTGACGGCCGTCCCCGACGAGTACCCGATCATCGACGTCCTCTACCCCGGCTTCGACGTCAACCTCGACGAGAGCATGCGTCTCCCCTTCAAGCTGCACATTTCCGACGATTTTGGGTTTACCTCACTGGTGCTGAAGTACCAGATCGTCTCCGGCGGACGCAAGGGCGAAGATAACGTCGCCGTCATCAATTTCTCCGATCGGATCGCGACCGAAGGTGAGGTTAGTTTCAACTGGGATTTGGAAGGGTTTGGTCTGTTGCCCTCCGATTACATTCTGTATCATTTTGAGCTGGCCGACAACGATAGGATTTCCGGGCCGAAGGTGACCAGCACCCGGGTTTTCGCGGCGCGGCTGCCATCGATCGACGAGATCGTGATGCAGACCGAAACCCAGCAGGAAGGTCGGGTCTTTGAGGCTGAGAAGATATTGAAGGAACAGCGCGAAGTAGCTGACCGGCTCAAACAGCTGGCCCAGGAGGCCCGCACCGCGGGAAAGCTGGACTGGCAGCAGAAGAAGGACCTGGAGAACATTGTCCAGCAGCAAGAGATGACCGCCCAGAAGCTCGAGGAGATGGCGCGGGAGATGGAGAAATCCGTCAACGAGCTGGAAAAGAACAATCTGGCGTCGGAGCAAGTCCTCGAGAAATTGACGGAACTTCAGAAGTTGTTCAATGAAGTGGCGACGCCGGAAATGAAGGAGGCGATGAAAAAGCTGGCCGAGGCGCTCCAGCAGATGAGCCAGGAGGAGATGGAACAGGCCATGAAGGATTTCCAGCTCAGCCAGGAAGAGATGCTGAAACGCCTGGAACGCAGTATCGAGTTGTTGAAGCTGATGCAGATCCAGCAAAAGATGGCCGCCATGCTGAAAATGGCCGAGGAAATGCTACTGGAGCAAAACCGGGTCAATCTCGACACCGAGGAATCGCTCAACAAAGACAACGGTCCGCTTCTGGCCAACCGTGAACAGCAATTGCAGAAGCAGATGGCGGCGCTGAAAGATGAAGCGGCGAAGCTTGAAAAGCTGCTGGCAGAGTCGCCTTACAAGGATTCCCAGGGTCATCAGCGGTTCGCCAAGGCCACGGAGGAAAATCAGGCCAATGCGGATATGCAGGCGATGGAGCAAGCTCTCAATCAGACCCAGCAGGAAGGCGCTTTGGGATCCGGCCGCTTGGCGTCACAAAAGCTCTATTCTCTTGTCGGCGAGCTCCAGGAACTGATGGCCACATTGGCAAATGACGAGGGCAAGAAATTGGCGGATCAGGTGCGCAGGGCGATCGACGACGCCAACTATCTCTCGAACAAACAGGAACAGCTTTACGGCGCCTGCCAGGATAACGCCTATAACCTCGGCTCCCTGGGTGAAATGGCGGCCCAACAGCAAATCCTTCGCGAAGCCGTTGACGGCCTGGCCAAGCGGATCGACGAGATTGCCAGTCAATCGCCGTTTCTGGCCGCCGAGATCAGAGCTTATCTTGAAGAAAGCCAAAGGAACATGGCCGGCGCCTGCAATGATCTGGGCGAACGTCGCGGACGGGCGTCGCTGAACCAGCAAAAAGACGCCATGTATAATCTCAACCGGGCCTCGATCAAGCTCTTGGACGGACTGGAAAGCCAGAAGCAATGCAACAAGGGCGGCTCGTGCAATAAGATGAGCATGCAGATGCAGTCCATGTGCCAGAAACAGAGCGAGATCAACCAGCAGACGCAGGGGCAATGCCCCAAACCGGGGGATAAACTCGGCAGCGGCCAGCGCGAGGCGCTCAAGCGGCTGGCTGGCGAACAGGGCACGGTTCGCAAATCGCTCCAGGAACTCCAGGCGGAATTCGGCGACCGCCGTGAGATTTTGGGTCGTCTGGACGCTCTGGCGGATGAGGCGAAAAAAATCGAAGAGATGCTCGACGAAGGCCAGGTCGGCGATGAATTGACCGACCGGCAAATGAAAATCTATTCGCGGATGCTGGACGTCCAAAAATCGCTCAACCGGCGCGATTATACCCGTGAGCGACAGGCCACCACCGCCGAAGACATTCTGCGCGCCTCGCCGGGGCCTTTGGGGGATGAGGGTTTCCAGAAAACGGAAACGCTTCAGGATCGGCTTAACCGGTACCTGCAGGAGGGATATCCCCGACAGTATGAACAGCAGATAAAGGCCTATTTCAAGGCCATCTCCACCATGGGTCAGGACAAGAATGAGCCGTAAGTTTCGGATTCACGCGCTGGCGTTTATTGTGCTCGTGGCAGGCGCCGGTCTGGCGGGCGCTCAGCCGCCGGTGTTGCGCGAGGCCCCCGTCGATTCCGGAGCACAGAAACCACCGTACATTATGGTCATCGACGGTGTTGAAAAAGCTCAGCGGCTGATGGAACTGGGCGATTTCGGGCGCGCCGCCGACCTGCTTCAATCGCTTCTGGACAAGTCCCCTGAAAGCATGGTGGTCAAAGATCTTCTGACGACCTGCTTGGAGCAATCGAAAGATTACGGCCGACTGCTGCTCTTCCTCAAGCGGCGCCTGCAGACTGACCCCCCTTCCTTTGCGCTGTATCGCGATTTGGGGCAGGCCTATATCCTGGCCGGATCGCCTGATTCCGTCGATCAGGTTTTCTATCAGGCCTTCGCCCAGTCCGTCGACCGGGAACGGGCCGGGTCTGCCCTGGCCGGCATCTATCACCGGTTCGGATTGTATTCGCAGGAATCCCGGTTTATCGACTCGGTGCGGGTACTGATCGGAAATCCCCGACTCTGGGCCGATCAGCAAGGCGATGCCCTGGCGGCCCAGCGGCGGTTCGCCGCGGCGACGTCGGAGTACCTGGCGCACATGGAGAAAGACAGCCTGGCGGCCAGAGACGCCGAGGACAAGCTGATTTCTCTGATGCGTTTTCCCGAATCGGCCGATACCGTCATGGCCATCCTTTCGGAACGGATCACTTCGCGCACGGACAACATGCGCCTGCAAAATACTTATGGCCAGCTCCTGATGGAGCAAAACAAGTACGCCGAGGCCTTCGAGTTCTTTCGTCGTCTGGACAGCCTTCACGCGGGGAACGGCAGCGACCTGCTCTATTTCATGCGCGAATCTCTGAAACGCCGCCAATATGACCAGGTCCTGACGGCGGGAAATTATTTTCTGGCGGCCCATCAGCAATCGCCCATGAGAAACAGCATCCAGTTTGCCATCGCCGAGGCGCTGGTCGAGACCGGCCGCTATCGGGAAGCTCTGGCCGCGTACCAAACCGTCGCCGGCGATTTTATCCGCCCGGCCCACCGCGCCGAGGCCAACCTGAAGATCGCCTCGCTCTACAATGACCATCTCGACGATCCGGCCAAGGCAAAAGGATACTTCACGGAGGTCATCCGGGCCGTCCCGGGCGGAAGCTATGCCCTCAGCGCTCAGATGGGGTTGGCCGACGTGGCCATCAAGGATCGCCGCTTTGATTCGGCCGTCAGCCTATATACGACGGCGCTTGGGCTGGATCTTCCTCCCGAAACGGCGGAACAAGTCGAATTCACGCTGGCCGAGATTTATCTCTTCCAGGGAGATTACAAGGAAGCCACTGCCCGCTTCAAGCAAATCATCAGCCGATACCCCCGCGGTTTCTACGTCAATGACGCCATCCAGTATTCGCTTATAATCAGTGAGGCTCAGGACGAAGCCCCCCAGCAGATGGATCTTTTTGCCGCCGCCGAGTACTACCGGTACACCGGTCGGGCGGATTCATTGGAGTACTACTTGACCAAAATCTGCCGGGTCGGCATATCGGCGCTGGCGCCGATTTCATACGTTCATCTGGCCGAAATGTACGCCGACCAGAAGCGCTATGACGAGGCCGTGACGTCGGTCGACAGCCTGGCGGCGTTGTTCCCGGAATCGTATTATCTGCCGTATGGATTGAAACTGAAGGCGGATATTTATCTGCAGTCACCCGTTACCCGTGAAGAGGCGCTGGCCATTTATCGTGACCTGCTGCAGAATTACTCGACCTACCCCTTTGCCCCAGAAATCCGAAATATCGTGCGCCGGGAGACACCCTCAGGGCGCAGTTAAGGCAACCGAGTAATTGCGGTCGGAGCCGTCCGAACTCCGGTTAGAAGAGGCTCTTCTCTTTGTCCTTTGGACGGGTCAGGTTATTGACCTTCTGCTCCAAATCCTCAACCTTCTGCTCGTACCGTTCGATCTTGGCGTCTTTCATCTTGGTCGTCGTTCGCACCAGGATGGCCAAGGACATGAGCAGGAACAAAACGGAGTTCACCTTGCGAAATATCTCGCCGTAGTTGAACATCGAGTCAAGAAACGCGGCTACTCCCAGAATGAAGAGAATCGCGCACCAAATCAGCATGTTTACCTCCCTGACCGTTTTTGCGTCCCGGGCGATTTACCCTCGAAAAGAGCTTGTGTAATGCCGGCGAAACCGTATATTTGCCTTTGTTTTGGAAAAAACGCCGACATAACTGGTATAATTATCGACGCGAAAATCGGATTTCTTTAGGAGGCTTACGTGGAGCATCCGGCCAACCAGGCGCCCAATGGTTTTGATAAGATCAACGCCGTCATCGCCGGCCTTGTCGCGCTGATTGCGTTTATCATCTATCGCCTTACCGTTGCCCCGACTTTTAGCTATTGGGACTGCGGCGAGTTTATCGCCTGCGCCCATATTCTGGGCAATCCTCATCCCCCCGGCTCGCCCCTCTTTATTCTGGTCGGGCGCTTTTTCGACATCCTACCCATTGGCGCCAACGTCGCCTTTCGGATCAACCTGGTCTCCGTGGTCTCATCCATGTTCACGGCCATGTTTGCCTATCTGATCACCGTCCGCCTGGTCACGAGCTGGTACGCGGGCCGGGCGGAATACCGGGAGGGACGGCTCATCGCCTACGCCTCCGGGATCATCGGCGCCCTTTTTATGGCGTTTTGCCAGACCAACTGGAACAATTCGGTCGAAGCCGAAGTCTATGGCCTGGCGATGCTGGTGATGATGGCTGTTTTCTGGTTGGGCCTTAAATGGTTCGATCATCGCTATTCGCCTGCCGGACAGCGGATCATCCTGCTGGCCGTATTTCTGACGTTTTTGACGGTCGGGGCTCACCTGACCGTTTTCCTGATCTTACCCATCGTGGCGATTTTCTTCAGCCTGAATAAGGATGCCACCAAAAGCGACTGGGCGCTTGTGGCCGGCTTTTTTGCGCTCGAATTACTGCTGATTTTCCTTCTGGCCGGAAGCTTCGCCAACTACAAAATCTTCCTCGCCTTTACCGCCCTGTCATTCGCCGCCATGGCATTCTATCTGCGCAATAAAATCCACTGGCCGATCCTGCTGTCATTGGCCGCCGTTTCGACGATCATGATCGCCTTTTATCCTTTTCTCGCCGGCCTTCTTATCTGGTTCTTCGTCAGCGCCGTCGTCTGGTCTATCACCCGCAAACCCCAATGGCTGCTGGCGATGCTGATCATGATTATGGCCGCGGCGGGATTTTCGGTTCACGCCTTTATCCCCATCCGCTCCACCCATCACCCCATCATCGACGAAAACACGCCGTCGCGCAGCTTCACCACCTTTGTCGATTTCCTCGACCGCAAGCAGTACGGCAACATGTCCATGACCGAGCGGATGTTCGTCCGCAGGGGCTCCTGGGAGAATCAGTTCGGCGACCACAGCCGGATGGGATTTCTGCGCTTCTTCAAGGGGCAGTATTCCAACAAGTCGCTTTTCCCCCTGTTTTTCCTCATCGGAATCGGCGGCATGATCATGCTGGCCGTGAAAAATCCCGCTTGGGGGTCGGTCTTTATCACCTTTTTCCTGGTCTCGTCGGTGGGGCTTATCTTGTATATGAATTTCGCCGACGGCACCCGATACAACGAAATGACCGGTGACGCCTACCAGGAGGTCCGCGACCGGGATTACTTCTTTACCCCGGCCTTCATTCTTTTCGGCATGGCCATCGGGCTCGGCATGGGCGCCGCCATGGAGACGATCCGCAAGGCGTCCGAAAAGTACGGACCCGATCTCAACCGCAAGGCGGTGATCGCCTCAATGATACTGGTGCTGACGCCGATCATTCCGGCCAAGGCCAATTACTTCGCCAACGACCGGTCGAGTAACTACATGGCCTACGCCTATGCCTACAATATCCTGAGTTCCTGCGACAAAAACGGCATCCTGTTCACCTCCGGCGACAACGACACCTTCCCCATCTGGTGCATTCAGGAGGCCTACAATTTCCGCAAGGACGTGCGCGTGGTCAACTTCTCCCTGTTGAACACCGACTGGTACACCTGGCAGTTAAGCAACCTCGACCTGCTGTCGGCCATCAATTCGGGGTACGACCTCGATTCGCTGGGACGGGTCGCCCGCAGTTCGCTGGCCGCCGGCAAAGCCACCAAGCTGGAGGAACCAAGCGAATTCCTTGGCTCCGAAACCGACCAGTACGTCCGGGAATATCTTGACTCTCTGGCCAAACAAAACCGGCTGCCGGCAGGTATCCGTGAACGCGCGCCCATCTCGCTGACGGACGATCAAATCCTCTGGATTGACACCGTCATGCAGGGACAGACCGTCGTCCGACCGGCCAAACCTTTCTACGACCCGGTCCGCAAGCGCGCCAACTACCTGTACCCGACCATCTACGACGGCGAGGCGCTCAAGGTCTCGACCATGATGATGGAGAACATCATCCTGAACAACAAGTGGCGGTACCCGATCTATTTCTCCTCGGTCTCCGGCAACGTTCGGGAGTCACCCTTGAATCTGTCCGACCGGATGTACCGCGAGGGCATGGTTGTGCGGCTGACGCCCGATATCGTCAAGATGGCGTATAACGTCCCGCGAAGCGACAGCCTGTTTTTCAAAGTCTATGACTACCGCAACCTTTCCGACACCAATGTTGCGCAGGATGAGAATGCCGCCGGTATTTCACTTACCTATCCGGAGAAACTGCTCGATTATCAACAGTACATCTCCACCTCGCCCGACTCGGGTCGCGCCGATGCGCTCTTGGACCGCATCTGCAAAACGATTCCGGCCTACTGGCGGGCGCGCCTGTGGCAGCGCGACATGTATACCCGCCGGGGGGATTCGGCCACGGCCAAACAGATTGAGAATGAGATGATGACGTACCTCCGTGGGTTCCTGGACAAGAACCCCGAAAACATCTTCTTCATGCAGTTCGTGGGGATGGCCGAGTATGCCATCGGCGACAAAACCAGCGCCGAAGAGTACTTGAGCCAGGCCTGGGAATTAAACCATGACAACGAGCACGTCTTCCGGGCGCTGTTGACGTTGTACGCGGAGATGCGGCGGCCGGGCGATATGCTGCGCGTCGCCGAGACATACAAGCAATACCAAGCGCGCGATCCCATCGCCAACGACGTCATCCGCAACGCCCAGGCGCTCATGCAGGGCCAGAGCCGGCCCCCGGCGCAGGCGCCGCCGGTGCAGATGGTGCCGCCGCAGCCGACTCAACCGCGGCCGGAAAGCGGCGGATAAGTCCGGCGCCATCTCTCCAAACCCTTGCACGGGACGCGCCCAGACGCGTCCCGTTTGCTTTTCCACCCGATTGACGCCATCCCATGATCTCGGACTATCACGGGTCACTCCCGCCGAGGGGCCTGTTGATCAAGTGGACTTTGTCATTGCGAGAAGTCCCGGTCTTACCGGGACGACGAAGCAATCTCCACTATCTCCAAAGCATACTGCTGATGGCGGTTGCTTCGCTTCGCTCGCAATGACAACGGCGGGCTTTTTCAACACGCCCGGAGGCGGGAGTCCAGTAATAGAGTGCAAATACTCTGGATGCCCGCTTTCGCGGGCATGACATTGGCAGGCATACATGCGGCGTGCCGCTTACCTGATGTTCAGCATCCGGTGCAGGTCAATCAGCAAGGCGCCGACCGCCGAGCGGGTGTCGACGTTGAGATCGATATCCTGAGTAACCGACCCAAGATGGGCGGGAATCTCCAGCAGTTTGCCTTGAGGCAAATCGCGGGCGGCGATTTTTTCCAATTCCGCCGCAAAGTCGACGTTGATCAAAAGACGATTTTGCTGCCCGCCCGTAAGCAGGATCAGATCGCGGAAAAGGGTCTGCCAAATATTTATGATTCGATTGATGCGAAAGCGGTCGGTGAAGGGCAGAATGTCTGACGCCTCGGCGATCAGGTCGATCGGGTCGGAGGTGAACATGCCCTTGAAAATGAGTTTCGCCACCTCGCGGTCCTGCTCGATCTCCCCGGTCGCCAGATACAACGCCCGTCCCAGCGAACCCCGGGACAGCCGGGCCAGAAGCGCCGCTTTGACCTCGCTGACGCCGGCCTTGGCCAGGACGAAATGCGCTACGTCGGACTCCGCCAGGTACGCGAATCGAACCCGGCGGCAGCGCGAAATGATGGTCGGCAGCAGCCGCTCGGGCCGCGCCGTGGTGATGATAATCAGCGTCTCTGATGGCGGCTCCTCGATCAGTTTGAGCAACGCATCCGCTGAAGTCGTCAGCATGCGATCCATCTGCTCGATAACAACCACCCGCTTGCCGCCCTGAGGCGGCTTATGCGACAAACTCTGCCGCATCTCGCGCACCGTCGCCACCGGAATGGTCATCTGCCGTTGGCCGCCGATCAAGGAGTACGGCTCGGCGATTTTCTGATTGAGGATTTCCCAGTAGTTCTCGATCTCTTCCTTGTCGGTTTTCGACGGCGGGGTCGGAACCGCAATATACAGGTTCGGAAACTGCAGTTTGCGGATCTGCTTGCAGGCGGGGCAGACGCCGCAGCTGTCGCCCTCGGCGCGGTTGGAACAATTGAGATACGCCGTCAGCGCCAGGGCGGCCGCCCATTTGCCCACCCCTTCCGGCCCGCAGAAGAGGAAACTGTTGGGCAGATGATCCCGGTCGGCGGTGCGGACCAGGATTTTTCTGACCCGTTCCTGACCGATCAGCGACCTAAAATCCATAACCGTCCAGCCAAATCACCGGGTCGAGATGCTCTCTCCCCTGGCGGATTTCAAAATGCACGACCCCGGAACCGCAGGCGCCGAGAACGTCCCCCGTGTCGACCAATTCATCCAGCTCCACCGACGCCTGCGACAAACCGGCGTACGTCGTGTAATAACCGTCATCATGTTCCAGGATGACAAAATGCTCATAGCCGCGCAGGCTGCCGACATAGACCACTCGTCCCGGAGCGGACGCGGTGACGCCGGTCTGACCTTTTGCCGGCTGAATGTCAATGCCGGGCGAAAACGACGTCAGATTCGTGATTTTATCCTTTTTCCACCCGAAGGTCGAGGTGATTTTCCCTTTGATGGGGGGCCGCAACGATCCTTTGAACATCGCGAACGACCCGCTTTGAAAGCGAGGTCCCGGCCCTTCCTGCTCTATCCGCTTTTCCTGCGCCTGCTCCAGCTCGGCAATGATCGATTCCATTTGGCGCGCGGTGGCCGACAACGATACCAGCCTATCCTGAAGAATGTCGGTCTGGCGCTTGACGCTCCCCAGCGTCTTCTCTTCCTTTTGCTTCAGCGTCATATCGAGGTTGATCTTGGCCTTCTTTTCCCGGCGTTGACGGTCCAAATCGGAGTCGGCCTGCTCCAGGCTGTCCACGTACTGCGACAGGAGTTTGATCGAATCCCCCGCTTGCGCCATCTCGCGGGTCGACCGCCCCGAAACCGACGCCAGATAGTGTACCAACCGGCCGTGCGTGAAAACCCGATCAAAATCCCAAAGCTCAAA
>Ga0315277_10011549_pt1 | contig 11117 bp, 6 predicted proteins | sample YL17G05_15_MG_FD_203695 | JGI IMG/M metagenome (GOLD analysis project Ga0315277, IMG submission 203695) | Sediment microbial communities from Yellowstone Lake, YNP, Wyoming, USA - YL17G05_15 | ecosystem: Environmental > Aquatic > Freshwater > Lake > Sediment | place: USA: Wyoming | collected... | reverse complement strand
GGATACCTCCCGTACGCTACGTGTTGTGCCCCCCGTCTACGCTTCGCTCCGGCGGGCAAGCCGCTACGCGATAGGCTGATTCTGAACTGAATCGGCTTATTTTTTTCATGACCCCGAGTTGAACCTATAGTGTTTACAACCGGTGTGTCGCCGGACTTCTTCTGATGGTATGGAAGGCTCTGAAACAAAACCGATCGATTGTAATTCATCCCTGGCAAGTAATAATACATACTCAGCACTAAAAACAAAAATATAAAAGGTGCGCATCCAGCGGTGAAACCATGTGGGAGGGCAATGATCTCGAAGCGGGAACCGGAGGCACACCTTGATTAAAATAAGTATAAATAAAACTCTGTAGGATTTATGTTTAGTCCAATAGAATGGTTTTCATTTCTCTACCCAGAATATCCTAAAACTCTCTTTTATTCTAATCCATTTTCTTAGGGTAAGCTCTGAAACCATATAGTTGCATTCCGGTCAAATTTTTTATATATAATGTGCGATTTCAATTTCTAACTATATCACGGAAATTTATGAAGAGGAACAGTGTTCTCGTCATAGGAAGCGCAAACCTCGATATGGTTGTGGCCACGGAGCGCTTCCCGAAATCCGGAGAAACCATGTTCGCCAATAAGTTTCAGATGTTCCCGGGCGGTAAAGGGGCCAACCAGGCCGTTTGTTGCAGCAAATTGGGTGGGGAGGTACATTTCCTAGGCAAAATAGGGAATGATATTTTCGGCGAGAGGCTGAGAAAAAGTATGGAGTCCGACGGCGTTGACCTGCGATATCTCCTTACCGACATTGAGGAGTCAACCGGCCTGGCATTCATAACAGTTGATGACTCAGGACAGAACCAGATTATTGTAATTTCAGGGAGTAATAAAAATCTGAGCCCATCTGATATCGAAGAAAGTAAGAGGTTGTTTGAATTGACAAATCTGACGCTCCTTCAGCTTGAGGTCCCACTGGAGACAGTCATCCGAGCTGCCGAACTTGCCAGGCAGCATGGTCATATCGTGATTTTAAATCCTGCTCCGGCCAGGAATTTACCCGGGCGGCTACTTAAGCTTGTAGATTACCTGACTCCAAATGAAACTGAAGCGGAAATTCTTACAGGAATAAGTGTAAATGATAAAGATTCGGCCACTCGGGCTGCCAAGGAACTAATAAGAGAAGGTGTCTCCACTGTGATCATAACACTTGGGGATAAAGGCTCTATTCTCGTCACGCCCGGGAAAACTGAAATATTCCCGGCTATGAATGTGATTGCAGTCGATACAACAGCGGCAGGAGATGCTTTTAACGGTGCCTTGGCATATTTAATTGCAGCAGCCGGCAAGGTCGAGGATGCGGTAAGATTTGCCACAAACGTTGCCGCTTTTTCAGTTACGCGGATCGGTGCACAGCCTTCTATGCCTACACAAAAAGAACTGAAAGAGTTCCTGAGCCGGGAGGTCCATATATAATAGAGAGCAGGACATATAAGGTGAAGCGGTTTTTTAACCAGGATTTACATTATGGAAAGAGGTAAAATAAGGGAACTAGTCGAAAAGGCAATTGAAAAGTCTAATGGCATCCTTCGCCTGGAACCGGCATGGGTTGCCCGGACATTTCTCCCTCCCGGAAGAAGGCTCGGTCTAAAGGAAAGTGAATACGAGCAGGGACCAAGAGGCGGCATCTGCGAGAGATGGCTTGCTTCAACTACAAATGCGGACAACGAAATCAGGATTCCCGACGAGGGATTGAGCTACATCGCTTTGGATTCCAAAGAGAGGATGACTCTTAAATCAGCGGTCCAGGCTGCACCTCAGGTGATAATGGGAAACATCTATACTTCAAAGCATTCCGGGCTGGGACGGCTGGCAAAGCTTTTCGATTACCAGTACAGGATCCCCTATCACATACACCAGATGCGCAAACATGCATCTCTGGTCGGCAGAAATCCTAAAGAGGAAGCATACTATTTTCCACAAGGTTTGGATATGGGAAAAGAACCGGACACTTACTTCGGAGTACATCCTTATATTGCGGAAGAGAAAAGATATGATGTTCTGCTTCCTTATCTGGTGGAATGGAATAGCGATCAGATACTACGGCATGCCCGGGGCTACCATATTGTGCCCGATGACGGCTACCATGTTCCCGCCGGTATACTTCACGCGCCAGGCTCAGCGCTCACGGTCGAACTGCAGGAGGATTCTGATGTATTTGCGATGATGCAGGCAAAGGTAGGCAGCGGGAAAATTATCTCCAAGGATCTTTTGTTTAAGGATGTCAGGCCTGAGGATGTGAAAAGTAAGGGGGAACGAATTATACTTGATATGATCGACTGGGAGAAGAACGGCGATCATTATTTCTATGAGAACAGACACATACCACCGCTTATAAGTGAGACGCACCAGAAAGGTGGAGAGGAATACTGGATTATTTACAACACAACAAAATTCAGCGCGAAGAAGCTTGTAGTACATCCGATGATGAAGTATAACTGCACTGATAAAGGTGTTTACAGCATTTTTGTCTGGAAAGGGAGAGGAAAAGTCGATGGAAATGAAGTTGAAGCCGGTAACCCGGAGCTTGATGAGCTCCTGATATGTCACGACCGGTCAATTGCGCAGATGGTTGTGGAAAATTCAGGAGCTGAGGATCTTGTTATTTTTAAGTTCTTCGGTCCGGACATAAATACTGACGTGCCCATGCTTAAAGAATACAAATTGTAAAATCAGATGACTTCCAAACAGAGATTTCTGGCAGTGCTGGAGGGAAAATTACCCGACAGACTCCCCGTCACAACGCACCATGTAATGCCCTACTTTCTTGAAACATATCTTAACGGGATATCCAATGATGAGTTCTTCGATAGTTTCGGTTTGGATCCCATCTGCTGGTGCATTGCCTATAAGCCTGATCCGATAAAAGGCCAGTACTACGACCCCGGCCATGTGCCCGGCTACCTTGAAACCCGGCGCGTCGTATCTGATAAATGGAGAATAGTTGAAGAAATTATACCTGATGTAAAATATAAAACCGTCCGTTACAGATTTTTAACACCAGGCGGGACGCTTTCCACCGTCCTGCAGAGCGATCAGCATACAACCTGGGTAACTGAGCGGCTTGTGAAGGAGAAAAAAGATATCGATATCATCGCTGCCTACGCGCCCGAGCTTAGCTGCGATGTGCAGGAAATAAACCGCCGGGCAGAAGCATACGGTGAGAGGGGAATGGTAAGAGGATTCATCAGTTTTTTCGAAGTCTACGGGCAATCCGGATGCTGGCAGGATGCGGCTGTTTTATACGGGATTGAAAATCTGATCATGGCTACTTTTGAAGATCCTGACTGGGTGCACAGATTTCTTCAAATTCTCTTTGAAAGAAAAAAGGCATTCGTCAGTTCTCTCGGGGGTGCAAAATACGATCTCATTGAACATGGCGGAGGGGATGCCTCTTCGACAGTGATATCGCCGCAGATATTCGAGAAATTTGTGGCACCTTATGATGCACCGCTTATTGATATTGCACACGCTCAGGGGCAGAGAATTGTATACCATACATGCGGCGGAATGATGCCCATTCTTGAACTCATTGCGGACATGAAGCCCGACGCCATGGAGACGTTTACCCCGCCAGCATTGGGGGGAGATGTGGATCTCAGGATAGCTAAAGAGAGAATCGGCCGTAGGGTATGCATGATCGGGGGTTTCGATCAGTTCCATTTTTTCAATGACTGTGCAGAGGAAAATGTGCGCTCGGAAGTGAGGAGATGTTTTAAAGACGCCGGTCAGGGGGGCGGATATATTCTTTCACCTTCTGATCATTTCTTCGACGCGGATATAAAGCTTGTGAAAGCTTATGCTGACGAGGCAAGAAAGTGCGTTTATAAGTGAAAAGTATTTGTGTCTTAGTGCCCGCCTACTCGACAGGTAAAACTATGCACGCTCCGGCGGGCAGGCCTTTGTGGTTTTTAACACAAAGAACACGAAGATACTCATTCGTGAGCCGCTTCAGCCATCGCGGCCACATTCTCCGGCGGCACATCGGTAAGCAGCGCCTCGTGACTCGGGCTTACAATGAGATAAGGATCCAGTAATTTTTTTATACGTCGGACTTCGCGCTTTACATCTGCGGGTGAAGAGTTGACAAGTATTTCCTGCGTGTCTATACCTCCCATGAAAGATATCCGGCCGCCAAAATCATGCGCAAGTGTTAACGCGTCCATTTTCGCGGCCCTTGCCTGAATAGGGTGAAGACATTGGACTCCTGCCGAGATAAGTTTTTCAATAACATCGTGAACAGATCCGCAGGAGTGCAAAATTATCTGGTAACCGTACGATCGGGCCTGTTCAATGAGCCTTTTGATATAGGGAAGGATAAAACGGTCAAATTGCGAGGGAGAAAGAAGCAGATCGCGCTGGGTTCCGAAATCGTTGCCGAAAAAAAATGCATCTATCTTTAAACCGGCAGCCTTATAGAAAATCTCGTTTGCCTGAAGGTAAAAGCTGCATACATGATTTGTTATGGCATCGATAATGTCGGGATCTGTGTATGCTTTGGTCATATAGTTTTCTGCCCCCACAAGGTCCATCACATCATGGAAGAAGGGGCACCAGAAACCGCTCGCCCTGTAATATTCTCCCGTGGTATCCAGAATTTTCAGAGCCTCGTCGAGGTTAAGATAGCGCGCATCCGGCCAGTCATATTCATCAACCTCGGAAATTTCTCTCACATTGCCGAGAGGTCCGGGTTCGCCTAGGGATTTCTTCTGCTTCCATATGTCGAAAATTCCCTTCCCATCATGATGCCTGTACGTTTCCGGTAAGTATTGCGGTGTCACCCAGCGGAAGTCGTCACCCAATTTTTGCCTAAGCTCTTCGTCGTTTTTTGTACCGAAATATCTGTGATAGATCCTGATTGTTTCGGGCTTTGGATTGCCGAGCCAGAAAGCGGAACCCTGATGTGTCTTACGCTGAATGATGGCAGAAATTAATTCTCTGCTAGTCATATGCCCGAACCCGGATTAAATCTACTATTTTAAATATCTGAAGCAATAGCAGGGATCTAGATCTCATTTATCATATCAACCTGGCTGCAATTACCTCTTTTTCCGATCCGCAGCGTCTTTATTTCAAAAGGTTTAAATATCAGACTGAGAGGCTTCTTACGGGATATAGTATTGATAGAGGCTTTTGTCTTTATCCCCACAGTTTCATGCAGTCTGAGTATGAGCGCCTTCCCATCCCATGACTGTTTGAACGCCGTCATATGGATATTGTCGGGCGATAAACTTAGTATGCTTTCACTTTCGTTTTCATCTTTTACACCGAGCGGCAGGTGTGGATATGCCGCAGGCGGCGCACTCAGCCACTCGGCAGCGCTGGCAAGTGTATGACGGATATTCTCCGCTTTTCCTGCAGTAACCAGCAATCTAAATTCATGTACTCCTTGATCCATGTATTTTACTGAAGGATCTTCCCCGAGCTTGAGTCCCTGCTCGTGGCAGTAAGGGGCGCTTCGCAGAACCGTGAGCCTTAATTCACCTTTATAGAAATCTATTCCATGTTGTCCGCTATTGACCAGTCCAATAGCAGCCGGTTTACCATCAGCTATTCCTTCAAGAAGCAGCCATCTCCCCTGCACATGCTCCTGGCCGTCGGCCGGCCGCCTTATGGCGCCACCCGGTATCTGGCAGAGTAAAGTTCCTTCAGAAAACCTTGTGGGAACTGAAAGCTTGAGCATTTTCCCTTTCTCGTTCCAGCTGATGCGAAAGCGGAACTCTAGGAATGGCCAATTATTATATGAAATGGTGTGAAGAACGATACTGCTCTTTCTGAAGGAGAAGACCGATTCCGTTTTTGTGCGGATGGGGCCACTCTCGATCTCCCGGCATGATCCCTCAACAGGTTCAAAAATGCCTGAGATATCTCTATAGCTATAACGCCCGGTTCCCCATGAATCGGCGCCGTCTTCTATCACGAGAGGTTTAAAGAGATGACCGGTAAGGAGGTTTTGCCCGTTACCCGGTGCAATATGGTTTATAAGTCCGGCCTTATAATCAAATGAATGTCCTAACGCTTGATCGGCCATTCGGACATCTTCTCTCCGTCCCTCGAAGATTTCAATCCTGTACTTTTTGGCACCTACAGGCGGCAGTTCGTCGATGAAACAAATTTTTCTGCGCCACTGGTTGAAGGGGAGTAGAGCCTCGGGTCTTACTTCCTGGCAAGGAATTTCCACGCCGTCAAGCGTGAAAAGCCGCAGGTGCCACTCGCCTGACCATTTAGGGCGCAGATCGAGCATGCATTCTGTCTCAATTGGTACTTTTCTGAATGATGGATTTGCATTGAGCAGAGTAAGTGGTATATAAGTCTTCCTTTTCTTCCCTTTATTGAAGGCGAAAGCTACACCAAGCCTCAGATGTCTGACTTTATCCATGACTTTTCCATAGAGATCAAGTGCGTCCTTCTCGGCAGGCTCTATGAATGAACCTGTCAGTACATCATGAAAATCATTGAATATGGCATCGCGCCAGCACTGATCAAATTCTGTGGCAGGATATGTTTGTCCGGAGAACCACCAGGTTGCCGTCCTCAATGCTTCCGACTGTACGATAGCGGAACTACATTGCGCAGCCCTTCTCTTTATGCGGGAAAGCGAAGAATAACATCCTGTAAATATGCGCTGGAGATCTCCCTCCACCAGAGGGGCTTGTCCCCGGTAAGCCTTCAATGAAGCAAATAAGTTTTCCGTGGTACTGTGTATTATGCGCACATTTTTTTCTTCGGAAATGTATTTATCAATTATTTCCAGATCTTCCATCGCGGGTCCCCCGCCATGATCTCCGATCCCCCAGAAGAGAGGAACATCCCTTCCCATCCTCAGTGCAAATGCCGTCGCCTCTTCGAGCCGTTCCCTTATGTTGTCTCTTTCAGTATGGTAGAGTCCTATAGTAATTCTGTATGTAAGTATTTCTGATCCGTCGACACCACGCCACCTGTATAGATCGGAGGGGAGAGAGAGGTCGCTTTCCTGAGGTCTCATATGAATGTACATTTTGTATCCTCCCCTGACCAGTATCTGCGGAAGCCCTCCGCTATGTCCGAAGGAGTCAAAATTATAAGCCGTTTTTGGTTCGGCGCCGAAGTACTTTCTGAAAAACCTTCTCCCTTCACTTATCTGGCGGATTACCGACTCGGTTGAAGGAAGATTGACATCCGGCTGGAGGAACCATCCTCCGCTTATGCACCACCTCCCTTTCTTAACAAGTTTTTGGATCTCTCTGAAAAGTGCTCTGTCATATTCCATCACCCATCTGTAAAGGAGGGCCTCGTTATGGTTGAAAATTAAGGCCGGATGCCGGCGGATGCATTCGGTTGCGGTAGCAAATGTAGATACTGCTTCGGAGCACCCCTCTTCCCATCGCCACTGCCAGACCGGATCAAGGTGTGCGTTGCATATGAGGTGTACGGTAGGTTTTTTCATCTCTCACTTGGTGAGGGCAATGTTTTGTACCAGGTGAAGTAGAGTATGACTGACAGAAACAGGAATATGATGATCCAGATGATCATCTGATTCCAGAATCTTAAAAACAGATAAAACGGTATGAGCGCGAGCGATATCTGGAAGAAAATAGTTAAAATTCCGTTCAGGATGTCGAGTTTTGGCATCGGATTGTTCTTTTCAACCAATCCCCGTTTTTCCGCCTCAAGACGGATAGGCTTCCACACGCCGAAGGGCTGGACTTTGGCATAAAATTTCAGAAGGATCTCCATATCGGCAGGTTTTGTTTTAAATCCTATAAGTATAGTCACCAGGAGGGATGCCAGAATATCCACCGCAAGCGTCAGTCCCGCAGAGAAATAGGGGAAGAATATCTTTTGTAAAGCTATCAGTATGGCAGTAGCTCCCATGCTCCAGACAAATCCCCTTGCGCCGAAACGCCACCAGTGCCAGCGCATGGTTGCCGGGACAAGTATCATGGTTACAATGACGAAAATCATGGTCTCCCAGGCGGAGACAATATCCCTGAAAGCGAGGCTGAAGATAAAGGCGATAATTATTGTTACAATGGAAGCCATCTGCCCTATCCTGACGAGCTGCTTCTGTGTCATGTTCTTCGCAAAGTAGCGCTTCAGAAAATCGTTTGTTATAACTGAGCTTGTCACATTTATCATGGCGCTTAGTGTAGACATCAGGGCCGCAAGAAGTACAGCCATAAATATACCCTGCAGTCCGACAGGTAGTCTCTTCAGCACGAGGGGCATAATTTTTTCAGCGTCGAATCCTGCCTGGTTTCCTAAATAAACCATCCCGAGGACAAGGAACGCGCATGCGATCACCCATCTGAGAGTATAACCTACCGTCCATGTGCCGGCGGCCAGCGAAGCATCTCTTGGGCTTTTGGTTGTAAGGAAAAATTGAAAATCCCATACATTGGGTCCTGCAAGTACGCGGAAGATCATCCATGTGAAGCCAGCCAGAAGTATGGGACCGAAGAAATAATAGTGCTGATAACTTGCCGGGGTCTCGGCCAGATATCCGGACCAGAGTGTCCATGTCGGTGCAAGCGTGCTCCATCCCGGGTCCTTAAGCGCAGCGACTGCCGTTGTGGATGGGTCCAGAAACACAAGAAATGTAAAGAAAATGGCACCCAATGCAATGAGGAGCGTCTGGAAAATATCTGTGACTATCACTCCGAACAAACCTCCCAGCGTGCTATATATGCCGACTACGCCGTAGACAATCAAAGTCGACTGCCACCGGGGCAGAGGAAGAAATTCCTCGGCGAATTTACCTGTTCCCACAGCCAGGTACATAAGGTTGAATACCATAAGCGTGAGAAGAAAGATTGCGGCCGCAATTCTGGCATGTTCAGCTTCACAGGTGTCGCCGAAACGTGTGGCATTCCATTCAGCGAAGGTCATGACTCCTGAACGTCTTATGTATTTCGCCTGAAATGCCATATAGAAGCAGATCATCAGCCATCCCCAGAAGATATGCGTCAGCCATATCGATTTCAGACCCAGGTAGAACATAGCGCCTATCATAGCCATAGTGCCGCCGATATCTATGTAGCTGGAACAGCCCGACAGACCCAACATCCACCAGGGGATGTTGCGGTCGCCCAGATAGTATGAATCCAGTTGTTTTGTGGCCCGGCGGCGCACTATGATACCTATTAAAACGTTGACAATAAGGTATCCTAATATTATTGCAATGTCTATAGGGTGGAGATCCATTTAATCTCTCTTGTCAGTACTAAATATATTTTCATTAAACCTGTCGACCACTTCCCTGAGTGCCGGGATATGTTCTGGTGTCGTTCCGCGGCAGTTCTTCCTAGAATTTAAGTATAGAGAATAAAAGATCAAAATAAAACAATTATGCCAACTCCATCTCGCAAACAATATCGTTCTCTGATTCAGAGACTATGGATATTGGATAATTAATAACTGATGTTACGCAAAACAGAAAATAGAACACTGATCACACGGAAAAAACGGATTTTCACAGATTAAAACCCGTGAAAATCAATCATAATCAGCGTCATACTTGTTCTATTGTTTTTAATGAACATCTATTTTTTCATTAAAAGCTAACGATGCGTAACATCAGTTAATAACATCGATTTTTACTTGATTTGAACGGTCCTGAAATTGAAGGTCATTAGAAGACCCGGCCCCCGCTTCTTCACCAACCTATGGCGGGTGCGTACTAATGATCGGTCTTCTAATGTCGAATGCTGGGGTACATAGATGCTAGTCTGTTCTCCGTTACGCAACGATCTGGCTAATTCCCGGGCGTCAATTCGATCTGTTTTTCTTGTCACTACATGGTAACCAATAAATTAGAGTCTTGTCCTTTTTAAACATAAGGTCTACACACGCTAGGGAAGATCCCATTGATGAATTCGTCAATGGGATTTTTCTTATATAACACTGAGCCCTCGTTTTATCCTCCCGGTATACCATTACACCAGCCACAAATCTTCGTAGTAACAGCTTTCGTTAATCTGCTTGGGACGGCTCAGTCAGCAACCATTCATAAACTGTCTGAATGGTAACTTCAGATAGTTCTTTGTGCAATGCTTGTTCATGGTCTAGCAACAGAAGGCGCTGATGGGCACGTGGGTATTCTTCCAACGCTTCTCGCAGCGCTCTTACTTCCCTTTCTCGTGTTTCATGAGAGGATATATCCGTACAGACCTGAATTAATTCCTCATTGCCATCTGGGAAGCACGCGTGGAAATCTACTTCATATCCCGAAACAGTTTTTACGTATCCTACCTCCGCTTTCCGTCTTTCTAATTCGACCAGCACGACCGTCTCCAGTGCGTGACCTTCGTTTGTCCTTCCGCTTGTACCAAATGTACGTATGAATCCCGGATCAGCAGGATAGATCTTTCGCGGATTTGAATTTCGCTTCCTCTCAGATTCGGTGGAGAGAGGAACTGCACTTAACAGGAAAGAATCAATAAGGTAACCAAACATAGCGTGTAACGCATCCTTAGAAATACCATGACCTTGGGCTTTCAAATCTTGATGGAGTCGATGAATGCTAAATGGTGCTGCTGGATTACGTAAAAATTGGCGCACCAACCATCTGAGAGCCGCTACCTGGGTCACACCATAGCGTTCAACGATATCACGAAAGAGTACCGTATTTACATAACCCTGTAATAATTCCACCTGAAGATCTGCAGCAAGCCCTTGCGCTTCCGGAAATCCGCCTTCTTTTAGATACTCACGAAACCGTTTTTCGATAAGTGACCTTTCTATAGATAATAACTTATCACTTGGCTTTTTAGGTTCTTCACCACGATAGCGGAGAAACTCACGAAAGCTGAACGGTCGAATTATGGTCTCGACACTTCTTCCACGTAAAGATGTATGTATCTCACGGCTAAGCATTCGGGCAGAGGAACCTGATACAATTATTTGGACAAGTTCTGAATCAAGAACACGGCGTACGAAACGCTCCCAACCGCTGACGAGTTGGATTTCATCGAGATACCAGTAAACGGTTTCTTTACCTCGATGCTCTGGGTAACGGCGATAATACTCTTCGAAAAGCTGGCTGAGCTGTCCCTGAGCCATGTCCGTCAGCCGATCGTCATCAAAGCT
>Ga0315277_10011548_pt1 | contig 11117 bp, 9 predicted proteins | sample YL17G05_15_MG_FD_203695 | JGI IMG/M metagenome (GOLD analysis project Ga0315277, IMG submission 203695) | Sediment microbial communities from Yellowstone Lake, YNP, Wyoming, USA - YL17G05_15 | ecosystem: Environmental > Aquatic > Freshwater > Lake > Sediment | place: USA: Wyoming | collected... | reverse complement strand
CATCTGGTCGCGGAATACTTTCAGATCATCCAGGTTTCGACTCCTCTGCCCTGGACAATGCTCCTGGCCGAGAAAAGGTGATTACTCCGTGGATACCCGAGTTGGGGGACACCTCAGCCGTATAAGAAGGCCACTCTTCTTCCTCCTCTCCGTTGGTTTATTGGCGATACTCCTGTGGAAAGCAGGGGTGTGGACAATCCTGGGAATCCTGCGTGAGAGCAACCCGAGTTGGCTGCTTTTGGCGATGGTGTTTTACCTGGCGGCTTTTGTGGGCCGCACGTTCCGCTTTCGGTGTCTGCTCCGCCAGAATCGGGCCGGATTTCATCGGCTATGGCAGGTCGTCTGTTGGCACAACCTTTGGAATCACCTGCTTCCCGCTCGGACGGGCGAACTCACCTTTGTGTATCTGATCCGACAGCGCAAGCTGGACACCGCCGTCTCTAGTCTCTCCGTTCTCCTGGTGAGTCGGGTTATTGACGTCATCACGGTGTTGCTCTTCCTGACTGTTGGCCTTCTCGTTCGGCCCGTGAACGTCTTCGGTCTGCACCCGTTTCTTTTGTGGCTTCTTGCCTTTCTGACACTAATCTCGCTTTCAGGGATTATGTTCCGGTTCTCGTCCTTGTTCGCTTGGTTGGCAGAAAAGAGCGGTCCGATTCTACGGATCCTCCGGATCGATCGGATTTCGGACAAGTTGCAGGAAGCGGCTTCGGAATTTCGCAGAATGGAATCTGGCGGAGTCTATAGAAGCGGTTTCGGATGGACGCTCGTCTTGTGGGCGTTTCAGTTTCTCACGTTTTACGCGCTCATGCTCAGTTTTGGGGTTTTTATCAGCCTTTGGGCGGTCGTGATCGGCTCTGCGGCAGCAGCGCTGGCGAGCTTCGTCCCCAGCGCTACGGGGAGTTTTGGGCCGCTGGAGGCCGGTTGGGCGCTGGGCTTTGCCCTCGTGGGCGTCGAACTGCGGCTGGGACTGGCCACGGGTTTTGCGATGCACTTCGTGGTCCTCGGATTCTCAACGGCTTTCGCAGCTTCCGCACTGCTCTTTTCGGTTCCGTGGCCACCGACAAGACGGAAGACTGGATGATGCAACACACCATACGCGGCAAGGAGCCTCAGGGCGATTAGAGGCCAGCTCCCCAGCCGAATTTGGGTCCGATCCGGAATATTTCCCCAGATGGAGTAGTGACATTCCTCGACCGTCCATCCCGATCGTCGCAGCCCTTCGAGGATGACGCGAAGGCGAACTCGGTGTTGGTCATAGGTCCCGAAAACAAGCATGTCCATCGATCCCGCCAACCTCTCGAGTGAGAAAGTGAAGCTGCCTGACCCGGCTAGAGTGGAAATCTACTTTACATCGACGCCGAGTCCGAATTCTACACCTTCCTTAGTTCCGAGAGGTTTCCGTGGGACAAAGGGCTCACCCATCCGGGAATATTCGCCCCCGGCGGCAGGCCAACGTCAGAGGGACCACATTCTGAACGACGAAGAAGCAAGCACCTATCTGGCCTCCTGCCCTGAGCCGTGAAAGAATGTTGCTACGCTCACGCTCGGCTCCGGCATGAGGCCCTGCGTGCACCACGCGCTTCGGTGGGAACACGTGTTGTTGAAGGGGCGACGCGGGTTTATCCAGACAGCGCGAGGCAAGGCGAAGGCCGGTCGGCGATTGCATCCGAGAGCACCCGCCGCGCATGGGACGCTCAGGACGCGGCACGAAGCGCAATCGCCTGCGGCACTGTCGGTCAGGAAAGTCTCAGCCCGAGGAAAAGCCTGCGAGGACTCGGGTCCGACGGTTGCAAAATGCCCTGGGGCCGCATAGCATGTCTTCGTATTCTATCTCCGGCCTTCAATAAAGGGTGTGTTGTGGGTTCCGCGAATCAACCTGACAGTAAGCCGATAGTCGAATGGACGGTTAAGGAATGGCTCGAATACCATCAGAAGATGGTTCACCAGGGCTCGCTAAACCAGGCTCCTGACCTGCAACAACGATGGATGGGACGGATCATCTGGAAGAATCCTCTAGATTGCTGGATCTACCAGGAAATTCTCTATGAAACGAGACCCGAAGTGGTTGTAGAAGTTGGCGTGGCGCATGGTGGAGGCACGCTTTACCTCGCCAATCTCCTTGACCTCCTCGGGAATCCCTCCGCCATGGTGGTCGGCATTGATCTAGATCCTAGTCACGTGGCGGATCTCAGCCACCCGCGGATAAAGCTGATTCAAGGGAACTGTCTTAATCCCGAGACGATTGGAGAGGTGACCGGTCTCTGCGAAGGACGAAAGACGATGGTCATCGCAGATTGTGACCACAGCAAGGACCACGTCATGCAGGAACTTCGCGCGTATTCCCCGCTGGTCTCCGTGGGATGCTACTACATTGTGGAGGACGGTATTTGTGACGTAATGGGATGGGCACCGATACCCGGGCCGCAAGCGGGATGCATCGAGTTTCTGAAAGAGAATCCGCATTTCGTAAGTGAGGTGCGACTGCGGCAGAAATACTTGATTACCTACAATTTTAGCGGCTACCTGAAGAAGGTGAGTTAGCCCAGGCACTCCTGACCGGGTCGGAACCTCATCGCCTTCATCCCCAAGAGCAGGTCAAAGCGCCTGCGCGACGCTGCTGCTTCTTGGCGGTAAACGCTGGGAAGGTGGACTGAAGAGAACGGAATTGCTTTTTCGCGGATGCGAATTCACACTTCCTTACCTGCCGAGTTGGTCCGGGCCAAGCTGGAAGCTCTGGGGCCTTGGTTCTACAGATTCGAGTTCAATGACGGAGTCCACACAGAGTCTTTTGCAGACCAAAACGCGCTTGGAATTCACGAATCCCGCGTCGCGTGCATTTTCCCATTCCTAGACCGATGCTTCGAAGGGCGTTGACACGGGGTTTCCTGCCTGGACGTCGCCTGCCATGAGGGCTGGTTCACTTTCCAAATTGCCCAACGGGGAGCGCGACTTGCCAGAGGGATTGACATCCGGCCCGATCGGATCGAACGTGCGAACTTTATCAAGGAGGCCGGATCGTTTGCCAACACCGGTTTCGACGTCCGGGACCTTTTCACACTCAACCCTGCCCAAGATGGCGTCTACGACTTGACCCTGTTCCTAGGCATCTTCTACCACCTGGAGGATCCCGTCCGGGGATTCCGGACCGTGCGGGCGCTGACGCGAGACGTGTGCGTCATTGAAGGGCAAGTGGCTCGCTTCAATGAGACCATCTCAACCGCTTGGGGAAACAAGCAGGACATCAGGTCGGGTCCGGCGTGTGCCGTCATTGATGCCGACACGCACCACGCGTCGAATCCGGCCGGCATATGCCTGGTTCCGTCGCTTGATGCCCTGCGAAAGATGATCCTGGCAGCCGGGTTTCAACGTTTGGAGTTTGTCCACCCCACTTCTTCCCTTCACGAACAATTCGTTAATCTCGATCGTGTGATCGGCTTTGCCTTCGTTTAGCGACCTGTGGCAACTAAGCAAAAATCAGACCCATTGTGACCTGCCCACAAACTGCCCTACGCGACACTCTGCCCGGGATCACATTTTCCCTCGACTCATTTGGCGGCGAGGTCAGATATTTGGCATAATAGGGCTGTTCTCGTCTGATGAGCGACAAATTGTCGCTTTGAGAGTGGTGCTGTTGGTCGATATTTATTCTCTTGACACGGATTTTACAACGTTTTACCCTCGCTACACAAATAAACGCTTTTCAGGTTGCTGCGCGTTCTTCCGGAGAAGTCCATGAGAATCGCCATTGTGGGGACACGAGGGGTTCCTGCACGGTACGGAGGGTTTGAGACGTTTGCTGATAAGATCTCAAGTCGATTAGCCGACCGTGGTCATGAGGTTACGGTCTATTGCCGGCGGTCGTTCACCAGTCCTGAAGATTCTTTTGACTCGCGCGTCCGTCGCACCATTCTTCCTTCCGTCCCCACCAAGTACCTGGACACTCTTTGTCATACGTTCCTGTCAATCCTCCATGTCCTTTTCACTGATGCTGAGATCGTTTTGCTCTGTAATGTGGCCAATAGCCCTTTCGCCTGGATTCCTCGAGTGTTTGGGAAGCCGGTGATCCTCAATGTCGATGGACTCGATCGGAAAAGAAGAAAGTGGAACTGGTCAGGCCGCCTTTACCTGCTGGCGTGCGAACTTCTTGCCCTCATTACAGCGTCGGCGCTGGTGACAGACGCGGATACAATCAAGGCCTATTTCCGGAAGCGGTACCGCAAGCACTCTGAGATGATCGCATACGGTGCGGAAGTCCCCCCGGGAATAGCTGGCTTGGACGGCTTTTGTGTCTCTCCTAGACAATATCTGCTTTATGTGAGCCGCCTGGAGCCGGAGAATAACCCGGAACTAGTCATTCGGTCCTTTGCATGTATCGATACTCAATGGCCGCTGGTCATCGTTGGCGGCAATCCCTACAACGAATCTTATGTTCGCCATCTTAAATCCGTTGCAGACTCACGAGTCCTCTTCACCGGACCCGTGTACGGGGACCGTTACTGGCAATTGCAGAAGAATGCTGGGTTGTATGTGTGCGCGTCCGAGATCGGGGGGACGCATCCGGGCCTCATCGAGGCGATGGCTGCCCAGAACGCTGTGCTCTATTGCAACACTCCGGAGAACCGTGAGGTGGTTGGAGACTGCGGCATACCGTTCGAACTGCAGGTCGAAGACTTAGCCACGAAAATGCGTTATGCGCTCCGGGATACTGAATTGCGAACCACATTGGGCGTGCGGTCCCGGAAGCGTGTGGAAAGCAATTACGGCTGGGATCAGATCGCTGCGCAATACGAAGCTCTCATGCACAAGACTCTTAGCCCCGCTCTCCCCCGCCTTCACCCCGAAGCCCATTGCTGAGAGGGGGTCCTCTCAGGCCGAGAGAGAGAATTAATGATGACATTCCTTCGCAGGCACGATTTCGCCGAGGTCCTTGACATGATCGAGAGAACGCTCCAGAGCAAGCACCCAGCCGACGAACATCAAGAAGACCATTACAACCTCTGAATCACCCCAGTTGTAGTCCGTAAGTGACCCGAGCAAGAAAGCGCAGCAGGCACTGCCGAGGCCGAGGGCGAGGCCGCGGGCGGACCAGTCAGTCTTGGCGGTCATTCGCAGAAGCTTTCTGAGAATGCGGAAATAGCCAATGAGGAACCAAAGCCAAGCTGCCAGGGTCAACAAACCTCGTTCCACGGCGATCTGCATGGGCGAAGAATGGAAATGGCTTCGAAGCGGGAACTTCTGGTACGCCTCGATATGCCACTCTTGCCAATGATTCTTCAGACTTCCCATCCCGATGCCTACCCACGGGTATTGATAAATGAGCCGGAGACCATCCTTCCACATGAGAAGACGGTATTCCGCTTCGGGACTCTGCAGGTTCAGCCAGCCCAAGCCGCGGCTCCTCTGGAGAAGAAGTCCGCCCACGACCAGTGCCAGCACCGCGAAGCCCACCATCGCCACGCGTGCCGACCCGCGGCAGGCGAGAAAGACGACGAGCAGACAGCCGAGCAAGAAAGAAACCATCGCAGCACGCGTCAAAGTCAACCACAGAGCAGACGTCATTCCCAAGACGGTCAACCCCAAAAGGAGTTTTCGATTCAACTTCCCCCGGGGGCAAGTCACGAACAGGCCGAAAGCCAACAAGGCTATCTGGACGAGAACGTCGGCATAGGTCACGTAGTGGTCGTAAAAACCCTGGGCTCTAAGCGGATGGCCGCGGCTCACCAACAGCTGACCGCTTGCAATCTTCGCGCGCATCTCTGAGATAGCCGCACGGTCCAGGTCGAGATGGATTTTCTCTCGCGGCACACCGCGCAACACGGTCAGCCCGACAGTTGACTCGAGATCTGGGTCGGCAAGAGCTCGCATGAGCTGCTCCCGTTCTCTTACTCGATGACCGCCAACGTGGGAGATAAAGTCGCCTTCCTGCAGGCCTCGGCAAGCCAAGCCTGACGCTGGGCCGATGCTACCCAGTTTGGCTCCAATTCCGAATGTATATTGCCAGCCTGTGTAAGCGACGTTCAGGAGACAGGACGCGATAAGGAGGCCACTTAACCACTTCACTTGGCGAATGGATGTCGTGTTTTGGAACCAGAGCACAGCGACCAAAAGCAGGGCGACCTTCTTCATTTGGGCCCAACTTTCAGCAGGTGCGAACGAGAAAGCCGCCGAAGTTGCACTCAACAGCAGAAAGGCCAGCAGCGGCCAAGCCAGTCGTTGGGGCAAAGGCGACGCCCCTCCAAGCAGGCAGCGAGTCACCCATAAGAACACGGCCACGCTGTAGGCAATCTGGGTAACAGCAATGGAATGCGGGGCGGCAACGACGAAAATGATTAGGAAGAAGTAGATACTTTGAGCTAGCCACCGGTCCACGGCCCGGCGCCTCCCAGTCACGCCGGGCGATCCACGCCATTCGTATTCGAAGGCTGGATAATACCTCATTCTGCTTCGGTGGGTATGGAGTACATCTGCTAACTCTTCAACGACCCGTGGCTCCTTCTCGCTATATTCAGAGTATGTTTCGGTTAAACGGCACGCTAGGTTTGTCCGTGTCTTGAGACAGGTCTCCCACTAGGCACGCCGGTGCTGAATCCCCGACTTTCGACATTCCGGCGATGGCTTATTGACGCGCGATTGCAACACATCCATGCCGTCCTAGTACATGTGAACTACGAAGGTTTGTCAACAGCAAGGAGGATTGCCTGCGGAGGCGACAAGCTGTATATTTCCGGTGCGTCGAGAAATTAATGGACTTTCCGAACAAACAACCAGCGCGACGAGTCTGCGGAGCGAGACTCCGCCCGGAGGTCTCCTCTTCGGCCCTTTGCCGGTTGCTTCAGTGGATTCCATGCTTTCCCTTGCAGAGCGGAGGTTCCGCCTCTTTTGGCCAATCCGGAGGTGTGGTCGAGAGGATGATATCAAACCCATGGTCCGGATCGTGCGGCTGCGGAATGTCGAACCCTGGGCGCAGGGCTCGGTGCCGCGAGATCAAAGAGTTGTTTGCCGGGGGGTAACGCAAGAGTGCTTATGGCCCCAAAGAGCAGCCCTGGTTTCCCTTGAGCCCTGACCCACAGTCCGCGTCCCCTCAATCCGCGGGAGGCCCTGCGCGTCCAGTCTGGCATATCCTTCTCTTAGTGGTCGTCGGTGGAATTCTCTTTTTCACGGCACTCGGCCGTCTTCCGTTGCTTGAGCCTGACGAAGGGCGCAACGCCGAGGTGGCGCGTGAAATGCTGGCAACCGGCGACCTGATTACACCCCACTTCAATACGTTGACCTACTTGGACAAACCCGTCGCATATTTCTGGTTGGTCGCTGCCTCATTCAGCCTCGTGGGTGTCAATGAATGGGCGGCCAGGTTGCCATCCGCACTAATGGGACTCGGCACGATGCTGCTCTGCTGGTTCCTGGCGCGCAGAATGTTCGACGGAGCCGTGGGGCTCCGCGCTGGCCTCATCTTCGCGACGTCGCCGTTTGTCATCGTATACTCCCGACTCGTCATCTTCGACATGACGCTGGGCTTCTTGGTGTCAGTGGCGATGGTGAGCTACTGGCTGGCCGTGACGAGTGACTTCAAGAGACCGCTGCTGGAGGTCCTCTTCTTTGCCGCGCTGGGTGTAGCGGCAATTGTCAAAGGTCCCGTGGGTTTCTTGCTGCCTCTCCTTTCAATCTTCTTGTTTCATATAGTGATCGGCCGTTTCGGCGAACTGAAGCGCCTCCGTTGGGGGGTCGGAGCGTTGGTTTTCCTGGCTGTGGCATTGCCCTGGCTCCTGGCCGTCTCATCGCGACACCCGGATTTCCCGCGTTATGCCTTCTGGGAAGAAAGCCTTAAGCGGTTCGCTGCCGGCACGACACGACGCGAGGGAAGCATCTTCTATTACTTGCCGGTTTATCTGGGCGGGTTCTTTCCTTGGAGCTTGTTTCTATTTCTGGCAGGCGTGTTTCACCTGAAGTCATGGCGTCTACTGCGCGACGAGAGCCATCGTGCCACCGCTTTCCTGATTTCGTGGGTGGCGGTGATCTTCATCTTCTTTTCGATTTCGCAATCGAAGCTGCCCGGGTACTTTCTGCCTGCCATCTTCCCGTTGAGCGTCTTGACGGCCGGAATCTGGAGGGAGTTTGAAGGAACCGGACAGGAACGCCCCAGGTGGCTGCGTGCCGGATTCATGACGTTGGCCGGGTTGGGCGTCATCATTGCTGCAGCACCTCAGATCTTTCGTCTGCAGGCGGTTGAGGTGGCGGCGACGGAGAAAATCGCTCCCGGAGTCTTAACGCTTGTCAAGGCGTCTATGTTTTACTCCGGCTTGGTTTTGGTGGCTTTGGGCGTCATCGGGCGAAACCTGGGGGGCCGATGGGCCGGGCGCAAGCTTGGCTTGGCCGCCCTGGTGCTGCTCGCCGTGACCGTACCTCTTCTCCTCTTACGTTGGAGGACCACCATGTCGGCGTATGCGAACGCTTCGTCCAGCCGCCGGCTGGCACAGGCTATTCAAAGGAGCCCCGAAAGCAGCTTACCTGTTTACGGCTTCTATTGTTTCAGGACGAGTCTGCCATTTTATCTCCGGCGCCCCGTCTGCCTGGTGACGACGGATGCGAGCGAGTTGACCAGCAACTACGTCTCAACGAACCTGGCACGTCTGCGTCGCGAGGCCCAACTGGCAGCGGGGGAAGCGGGCGGCGAAGGGGCGCTCACCACGGTTACGGATTTTCGTGCGTTGGTTCTGGGCGGCACGCGCCCCCGGCTCGTGATGGTTCGCAACCGCGACGCGCGCAAGCTATCTCAAACGGTTCCTGAAATGGAGCCGCTCTGGAACGACTGGGAGTACTCTGTCTGGAAAGTCCCCCCCGCAAACATCCAGAGGACAGGGAACAAGTGACCCGAAAGAACGGCTTGGACAGCGTTATCTCGCCCCTGAAGTCTGTCCTTCGCCGCATACAAGGCATCTAGATATGCCGTGACCCAAATCCGGGAGAACTCCCATTTACACTGGTACAGTCTTCGGGGGGAGGTCAAAAGGGGCAACCACCTACAAATTCACCTACAGCGTTGTAGACCAATAACCACAAATCGCGGTTAAGTGCTTGAAAGGATTGGTGGACCTGGGGAGGCTCGAACTCCCGACCCCCTGGTTGCAAACCAGGTGCTCTCCCAGCTGAGCTACAGGCCCAGAGGAACTACTCTGTCCATAGTGACGAGGAATACGCAAATCGTCAAGAGTCGGAGATGGAGAAGCGGGAGACCGGCGGGTCCGGGCGAAGTCGAGTTGCCCATCTCAGGCCATTCGATTTTCACGTCGGTTGGATCTGGGGCCGGGGATTACTTCGGGCTCATGCTTGTGAAGGGGTGTTCCCTTTCAACTACCCTCTTTCCCGAAGGAACTCGATACGGCTCAATTCCGTGAGAATCAAATCCAGTTCCCGCGAGACCTCGGCGGACGGGAGTTGCTGCATGTCCACGCGAGCTTTGAGCCATTTGAGGCGGCCCTCAAGCTTCGTCATCCGCCGGTTATTGCCGATTGAAAGGGCTTCCATCCTCTGAGACAGCCGATTTGCGACCGGCTCGAAATCGCGCAATTCGTCGTTGTTTCGGAACCGTATCATCTGGAAGTCGCCTTCGGACATCCTACCGAGACCCTGACGCAGTTTATAGAGCGGGCCGGCCACGCGGTTCGAACGGTACAGCGTGTAGATGGCAGTCAGCGCAGCGGTAATCGCCAGCGTTGCCCAGAAGCAAACATGGAGGTTCAACAGTTGGTCGTAGAGAATCGCCTGCTCCAACTGGCTCGGTGCCCGGGCCGTGTTCTGGTGCAAGGGATAAAACAGCAACACCCCCAAGAACAGCGTCTGAATGGCGGCAAACACCATCATGGGGATGAGCATTCGGTACTGGAACGGTGGGTCGATGATGATCTGTCGCCGGACCCAGCCCCGCCGCCGGCCCGGAGGAGTTTGTGGCCTGACTTCCTCTACCTGTTTTTCCACCCTTCGCCTCCCAGCAGTTGTGGCCCGCCTCGCTAAGAGTCTTCTGGCGCGACTCCCGCCTCTCGCGCGATTGTAACTCAAAAGCACTTTTCGACAAGCCAGATTCGAGTGCGTCGGTGCGGGGGCTTCGTGGAGTTGCAGTTGTCGGCTAGGGCGCCCGCCTAAGAATCCGACGGCAGAGCCGCGGCGCTCTTTGGCGCGGGCCTCGAGGAAATTTGCGCTCCGCGACTTCCGGTCTTATAATCTTTCCCCCAAGGTGCGGTCAGGGAGAGATACTGAAAGCGAGAACGCCAAACGGCGGAGAGGCGCAGGAAAAGGACAGCCGAGCGCCAAGCCTCATTCGAGGCCCAACTCATTGTCAAGCGGAGATTGCCGACATGCCGGGAGAGTCCCACAAGCGTAAGACCGACCGGATCTCTATCGCAGTGCCGATTCGAGTCTCGGGAGTAAGCGGAAGCGGGCAGAAGTTTGATCTGGAAGCCCGCACCATCGTCTTGAGCCGCGACGGCGCCTCGATTGTCCTGAAGCAACAACTGGCGCCCGCACAGGAAATCAAGATTCGCCACCTCCCGACGAAGAAGGAAGCGGCTTTCCGCGTGGTGGGACCCATCGGCGGACAGAGCGAGGGCTCCGTTTACGGTGTGGCCCAGGTAGACGCGAAGGCCGATTTCTGGGGGATCGGGTTTCCGCCGGTGGCGGATTCAAAGCGGGTGGTGGGCCGCCTCTTGATGGAATGCCAGGTGTGCGCGAGCCGAGATGTCGTTTACCTGAATGAAATTGAGATACAGGTCTTCCAGGCAAACCAGTCTCTTTCTCGACCCTGCGGGAGTTGTGCTCAAACCACGCTGTGGAAGGGAGTGGCCTCCGGCGCTTCCGCGCAGCCTGCCCCGCCGTCCACGCCAGATTCTCCAGCCCCTGAGCCCGCGCTCGTCCCGCAGCCCTCCACGGTGGGCCGACGCCGAAACACCCGCGTCAATACAAAGTTGATGGCCTGCATTCGTCAGGCCGGGTTTGGCGATGAGGTGGTGATGACGGAGAATGTCTCCCGAGGTGGCCTCTGCTTCAGAAGTTCGAAGGGTTACCTGACCGGCACACCCATCGAAGTGTCCGTTCCCTACTCGCCGGCCGGGGCGAACATCTTCACT
>Ga0315277_10011547_pt1 | contig 11117 bp, 11 predicted proteins | sample YL17G05_15_MG_FD_203695 | JGI IMG/M metagenome (GOLD analysis project Ga0315277, IMG submission 203695) | Sediment microbial communities from Yellowstone Lake, YNP, Wyoming, USA - YL17G05_15 | ecosystem: Environmental > Aquatic > Freshwater > Lake > Sediment | place: USA: Wyoming | collected... | reverse complement strand
GCCGGTATGCGGCACTGCGACGCTCGGCTCGCACCTCGAAGACCTGACAATAGACGGCCACTGCGATTGCATGTGGTGGAACAACACTTACCTGTGGGACCTGGCGGATGTGGGCGGGCTCATCGCGCCGCGGCCCCTGTTGATTGCTTCCGCCAATCACGATTCGATTTTCACTATCGACGCCATCCGCGAAGTTCACAGTCAACTTCAGCGGCTCTACACGATGCTCGGAGCCGCTCAGAACCTGCGCCTAGTCGAAACCCCGGGAGGACATGGTTATCACAAGCTTTCACGCACGGCGATCTTCTCGTGGTTTCTAAAACACTTGGCGGGGAAAGTCGTCTCCCCCGAGCAGGTGGGCGATATCGATGACTCTCCGGAAAGACAGGAGTCCGAGGAGACGCTACGAGTGTTTCTCGGCGGCTCCCCGCCCGAGAATCGCACGCCCTCAATTCACGAGGGCTTCATCTCGCTGCCCAAGGCGGCGAAAATTGCGGACCATCGAGCTCTCGGACAGGTGCGGCAGGAGACGATATCGGCGCTGCGCGCGAAAACGTTTCGAGCGTTTCCGGTCACGCCACCATTGCTCGCAACGCAAGTGGAGTTTGAGTTTGCAAATGACGGAAACCAGAACTCCTGTCGCTTCGGTTTCACTGCGGAACAGGGTTGGCGACTGCACGGAGAATTGCTCATGTCCGGTTCGACGAACCCGCCGGTGCCGGCGGTGGTGGCGCTGCGCTCGCCCGGGGAAAGGCGTCCGGATGGGGTGGTGGGCTCAAGCGAGGAGTTCCTCGGGCGGATTCGCGTTCCATGGGCCAAGGTCGTTGTCGAATCGCGAGGTACCGGCGAGACCTCCTGGGGTGAGGAACTTCAGTGGCATCTGCGCCGGGCCGCGGCGTGGACAGGCCGGACGCTCGCCAGCATGTGGGTTTACGACGCGTTGCGCGCGCTGGATGCTGTCCGCTCGCTACCGCATGTTCAAGGGAAGCCCGTTGCGCTCGCGGGGCGCGGCCCGATGGCGGCGGTAGCCCTTTACGCGGCGCTGCTCGAAGGGCATGTCAGCACGCTGTTTCTCGAATCCCCTCCCGCTTCCCAGAATCTGGCCGGCCAGCGCGACGGGAGCGGCCCGGCGATCGAAATGCTCAACTGCCTGCGCATCACCGACCTCGCGCAGGTGGCGGGGCTGCTATTCCCCACCGAGTTGGTCTTCATCGGCGATTGCCCATCCACTTACGACTGGGCGGAAGAACTCTATCGCCGGTTGGGAATGGCGGACAGATTCCGCCGCGTCGGTGATTTGACAACCTGGAGCGCGGGCTAGCGGGCTTCCGAAAAACGGTTTGGCATCTCATCCTGATCCCGCTCTGAGCGGGAAAAGCATCTGCGTTTCTTGCCCGTTCTCAGCGAAAAGCAGATTCTTCGCGTGGTTTACCCTGAGCATAAACTGCAGACCCTTCGCTGCGCTCAGGGTGACAGCGAAGGGCTCAGAATGACACACCCCCGAAATGCAGTTCTCAATGGGAGGGGTTGACAGCGCTTGCCCACAAGCCGCCGCCGGTTGCGGCTGTAGTTTCGCTGGGCCGTTGCCTTCGGCGGACGCCCTTGGGGTGGCAATCGAGACATTTCACGAAGTGAATGTTGTGGCGGCTCTTCGTGTCCTTAAAGGTAGTGTCCATCTTCTCGACGTCGAGGCCGCAGTTGGACATGCGGGGATGACATTGCGTGCAGGAAGCGCGAGAGGTCTGGCGATGCTTTTGGTGACAGGCCAGACAACTGATGCCCTCGTGAACGCCGATGGCGGTGCGGTCATCGCCCGACCCAACCTCGAAGCTCGCCAACGGAGCGTGGCATTGATAGCAAATCCCCTGGCGGGTGTCCGGACTGATTTTGATTAGCCTTCGCCCCTCGCGCATCGCGGGGAGGGTGAGGCGGTCGGCGGAAACGTGAGACAGTTCCCGCCGGTCGAAGAGCGCCAGCGACGGCCGAAAGATTTCCTGGCTGGTGCGGGAGACGGCGTTTTTGGCTGCGGGCTTTTCCAGGGGTGAGCCTTCGCGGTGCATCTGGTGGCAGGCGAGGCAGGGGATCACGGGAAGGTCCGCGATCTTGGGATCGTTGAATTTCCATGGGCCGGTCGTGTTGATAGGAGTCACCAACTCCTTGATGCTGCCCTCAAAGTGCATCCCGTGGCAGCGCAGGCAGTCGTCCATGAGAAGACGTTTCGTGTTGTGGGTCGCGTCAAGGAACATCTGCGCGTAGGTGGCGCTGTGGCGGCTGGCCTTCCAGTCGGCGAACTCCTGTTGGTGGCACTTCTGGCAGCGCTCCAGCACCTTGTACATCAGGTCATTCTTCAGTCGCGGCCGTTCGGGAACGTTGCCTCGAAGATGCGCCACCACGCGGCGCATGTTGGCCAGGTGAAAGCCGGCGTCGAGCGTGAAGACGTCGCCATGACATGATTGACAGCTTACCGAACGATGCGCGGACGTATTCCAATCCCGGTAGGGTTGCCAGATTTCGTGGCAGCGCGCGCAGGCCACGCCACCGGAATACTCGTAGTAGAGGCTTGCGCCCGGCAGGGCGAGCAAGGCGATGAGAAAACACCCGAGCAGGATTAAGGTTCGAGATGATTTGAGGCTTCCGAGTTGCATGGGCTGCTTCGTTTCTTTCCGCTCTATCCTCGGAATTGCGTGCCCTTCCACGTCTTCACCATGTGGTCGGAGGCGTGATAGGCGATGGCCATGATGGTCAGGGCGGGGTTGAATCCGCCGTTGGTCACGTGCACGCTACCGTCCACGACGAAGAGGTTATCGACGTCATGCACCTGGCAGTATTTGTTGACGACGGAGGTCTTCGGGTCGTCGCCCATTCGGCAGGTTCCCGCCTGGTGCTGACTCCCGCTGAGCCCGCGTCCCGGCATCTTCAACCAAGTCTGGACGGCGCCGGATTCCTTGAGCCAGGTTTCGGCTTTCAGTGCCACGTACTTCGCCGTCTCGAGCGTCTTAGGGTGATTCAGCCCCGAAAGCCGGGCGACGGGAATGCCCCAGTAGTCTTTAACCTTCGGGTCCACTTGGACTCGCGAATCGAAAACAGGAATCTCTTGCACGGGTCCGTGCGCCGCGATGTTGCGCTTGAACCACTTGCGCACGAATTCTTTGTGCGCGGCGCCCCAGCGCGGCACGCCCGGTACGCGGAGCTGAGAGAAGTTGTAGGGCAGCCGCACGAATTCGTTGGCGAGCGCCCCACCGCCGATCAAGCCGGGATTGCCGTGGTTGTAGTCACAAACCGCCAGAGTCGCGCCGGGACCCAGATCGTCATACACATCGAAATCAAAGAGGCCATAGGCGCCGGCGTAGGCGTGACCTTGAAGGTTTCTGCCCACCCAGTCGTACCGGTTCCCGAGGCCGTTCGGGAAGAGTGCGCTCTTGGAATTGAGCAGGAGGCGCGGCGACTCGGTCGCGGAGCACGATACCACGACGAGATCAGCGGGCTGCTCCTCGAGCCGGCCGTTGGAATCAAAGTAGGCCACTCCCGTGACGCGGCCCTGGGCGTTGGTGAGGATTTCCTTCGCCACGCACTCGGTCCGCAGTTCGCAATTACCGGACGCGAGCGCCTTGGGGATGACGGTGTTGTGGGTGCCGCACTTCGCGTCCACTTCGCAAGCGAACCCCACGCACCAGCGGCAACGCATGCAGGCGCCGCGGCCGTTGTAAGGGATTGTGTTGCGCGCCGTGGGTGCGTCGAAGGGATGCAGGCCAAGCAGTTCCGCCGTGTCTCTCAGAATCTGGTTCTCCCGGTCGGGGGGCAGGGGAGGCATCGGCAACGGCTTTTTTCGCGGGGCTCGGAAGATGTTGTTGGTATCGTCTCCGGAGACGCCGATCTCCCATTCCGCCTTTTCGTAGTACGGCTCCAGGTCGTCATACGAGATCGGCCAGTCTTCCAGCGTGCTCCCCTCAACCGCGCCATAGGTGGAGCGCATCCGGAAATCTTTTTCCATGTAGCGCCACGCCAGGGCGCCGTAGCTGAACGTGCCGCCGCCCACGCAGGCAGCGTTGTTGTGGTAGTCGCCGTCGCTCGGGCGAACGAGGTGTTCCTCGCCCTTCGCGTCCACAAAGACCCGCAAGTAGCGCTCGTCGTCGGGGCCGAAGGCCGCGCCCAGCGCAGCCACGCGCTGGTTGCGCAGGTCGTCCTTGCGACAATCAAAGGGGGAGTACCACTTCCCGCGCTCGAGCAGAACTACCCTCAGGCCGGAAATGGCTAGCTCCTTGGCTACAATACCTCCGCCAGCGCCCGCGCCAATCACCACCGCGTTTACTCTCTTTAACGCCATGCGCGCGTTCCCGTCATGCGGACTTCCGAGGTTTGGTCAAATCGTATTGCAGTCGCCCGCGAATGGGCGGATAAGGCAGGCCCAGCATCTTCCAACTCACACGATCACGATTGCCGCCGTGGCGCGGGTCGCCGTAAAAGCCCTGCATCGTGTGATTGACCACCAGATCGAAGAACGCTTTGGCCGAGCGTTGCTTCCAGACTTCGCCCGTAGCTTCGCCCTTCTCCAGCACCGTGAGCACGGCGAGTTGTTTCTCAGCGGGGAGGTCGGCGAACTTCCTGCCGTGCAAGACTTGGCTGGTCTGGTCAACGCCGCTCAGTCCTTCTCTATAAGCCTTCTGGTGACGCCTGAGGTGCCCGACCAGTTGTCGGTCGATGAAGTTGACCACGCCCGCCTTGGCCGCGCCCGCGTCCTGGTCGGAAGGGACGATTTGTTCACAAACGGCTTCGAGGGTCCTGGCCTCCTCCAGGCTAAGGAACCGCCATGGACTTAATGTCTTGGTGCAAGAAATTGTGGGCGCAACGGCTGCGGCGGAAGCGGCAAGCTGGATGAATTTTCGCCGGTTTAGTTTCCTCATCTCACGTCTTCTCGGACTTTACGTCACTACGGAATGCCCAAAACTGCCCCAATTCCACGTGATTCCGCTCAGTACCACCCTCTGTGTAGCAAGCCGGATTCCTGTGTTCCCCGCTCCTTAACTTCCTTCCGGTTTCGGCGCGATATCACGAAAAAAACCTGAACGGTTCGTCTGAAGGAGCGGTCTTTGCTTATGTGGACCCGGATGGTAGTGTCAGGGCAGGTGAGCTTGAGCGAGCCCATTGCGATGGCTGACGCCGCCCGGGACGAGTTCGAAGGGATTGTCCGCGACCATGCCAGGTTTGTTTACAAGGTCGTCTATTCGGTACTGCGGAACCACCATGATGCCGAAGATGCTGTCCAGGAGACGTTTTTACGATTCCTGCGCAATCGGAAGAAGTGGGCCGATATCCGCGACCGGCGTGCGTGGCTGGCGCGGACGGCCTGGCGTGTGGCGCTCGATGGAAGAAAGCCCACGCCGGAAGTGGCGCTGGATGAGGTGGCTGAAGCGGTTCTACAGCTCAAAGATCAAGGCGCAGGTGCGGACGAGATCGCCGCAACGGAACAGATGATGGCGCTTCTTGGTCGTCTCATCGCTTCCTTGCCTCAAGATTTGCGTGATGCGATGACGCTCTCGTTGGCTGAAGAATTGACATCCGTGGAGATTTCGGAAGTGCTGGGAGTTCCCGAGGGTTCTGTACGCACTCGGCTGTTTCGCGCGCGGGAAATCCTGCGGGACAAGCTTTCCAGTCTCTTGGAGAGGAAACGTGGCTGACAAGAATCACGACAAATTCCTTGAAGAACTCTTGGAAGCGTCGCTGAAACGCTACCGGAGCGAAGAGCCGCGTGCCGGGCTGGAGAATCGTATCCTGGCCAACGTACAGGCCAGCGACCGCGCCCTGGAATCCCGCCGCTGGGTTTGGGCCTGGGCGCTTGCGGCTAGCGCAGCGGTGTTGATCGTCGCGGTTGTAGTTCTGCGCTTCACTTCGCGGCCGGCCCCGCGCACAGGGACGTTTTCACCCGCAATGCAAGCCGTCGCGCCAAAGGCTGAAACCCCGCAGGTAGTTGCCGGTGCGCCACCTGTGACTCGTGTTCCTCGCAAGCCGAGCCGGCGCCCTCGACCCGCGGCAGCTAATTTACGCCGCCCCGAGCAATTCCCGACCCCGTCACCGCTGTCCGAACAAGAGCAGCTATTGCTGGCGTTCGTCTCACAGGGTCCCAGATCGGAGCTAAGCGCCCTCGCAATTCGTGACGTCAAAATCGACCCATTGGAGATTCCCGAATTGAAAGTTGCCATGATCGAGATTGAGAAGCTGTCGAAATCCGAAGAGTCAACCAAGGAGGGACCATGAGAAACAGTTTCAGGAACGAGCCGCTGCTAATTGGCTCGGCGCTATTGCTGGCTGTCGGCCTTGCTTCCGCGCAGGAAACTGCGAAGCCGGTGCAGAATCAAGGTCAGGCTGCCCGGCTGTCCTCCATCTATCGTCTGGAGTTTGTCGTGCGCGAGCGCGAAGGCAACAGGCAGGTGAACTCGCGGAACTACAGTTTGTCTGCCTCTGCCACAGGCCGCGAATGGGCCCGGATTCGTGTTGGTAGTTTAGTGCCAACTGGGGAATTCCAGAGTGAAGGTGGCGCCAAGGGACCTCAGTATCAGAATTCAGGCATCAGCATTGACTGCAGGCTTGAGGAGCGGGAGACCGACGTTTTGCTGAACGTAATCTTCGAATCCTCAGCCGTTGTCGGACAAGAAAAGCTAGCCCAGGAACGTGGGGGCTTGCCCCCAATCATCCGCCAAGTGAGATTCGAGGGCGCCGCGCTAGTTTCGCCAGGCAAGCCCACCGTGATCGCCACGCTCGACGACGTGGCGACGGATCGCCGATACGAAATCGAGGTGACGGTGACGAAGGTGAAGTAGGGGCAGCTTTGCTGTAGCGGCGGTCTATGACCGCCGGCATTTCTCTTCGAGGAACCGGCGCTCCCCGGCGAGCCGGGGCAGGCGCCGAGCGCCCCAACAGCCCCTCACCCGCCCCGACTAGTCGGGACACCCTCTCCCGGAGGGAGAGGGCTGGGATCGAAGGGGGTCGAGGTCTAACCCTTAATCCCTAACTCCCAATGCCTGACCTCTACCCGCCCGGGCCGTCGTTCAAGAGGTACTGGTCGAGGGAGTGCAGTTCGCGCTGCAGATCCTGGACCATATGTTCGAGCAGGTTGCGGATGGAGAGCATGCCTTTCAACTGGCCATCGCTCGTGACGATGGGCAGGTGGCGGATATGCCGTTCGAGCATGAAGTTGAGGGCTTCTTCGTAGGGAGTGTCGTCGGTGGTTGTCTCGACGGCGGTCGTCATCACCTCGCCGACCTTGGTTTCCACGGCCCTGCGCTCGCGCAGAACCCCGCGCAGCATCACATCGCGTTCGGTGAAAATTCCGCGCAACTGGTCACCTTCCACCACTGCCACCGCGCCGACGCCTTCCTCGGCCATGACCTGGACGGCCTCAAGGACGGTCGCGCTGGGTTCGACGGTGGCGGGAGGAACGTGAGCTATTTTAAGGAGACTCATCCTCCCCTCCCTGAAAGCTGAGAATCCTCTCGGCAATTCCGACGAGCACTTAACCCCGATGCTAGCCAATCTAAGTCGAGGCGCGCCGGAAGTCAAGCAGAAGCACGAGCCCTGACCGCGCCGCGCCCAACGTCCCACCCGCACACTATACTTTCACAAGGGGATACGATGGTCCTTTCCAATTCCATCGAGTCGGTAGTGGGTCAAGAACTATTTTGCCGCTTCCCGCGTCAAATAGTGTGCCAAATAAGCTGCCAATTATACTCTTGACTTTTGGTCAAATCAAACTATATTAGCAAGTTAGAAGGACAAACATGGTGTCACTTAGCCCGCCAAAAGAGGACTAAAATGGACTGGGCGGCATTCACTTTCAAATACAAGCTGGAAGTTGATGAGGTCCGGCGACCGATCATATCGATTGAGGCGTACAAAGAAGCGGCAATCAATCTGTGCCTTCCGCCGGATTGGCGGGGGCAGTTGGACAGACTAAATCGAGTTCGCGCTGTCCACGGTACTACTGCGCTGGAAGGCAATCCGCTCTCCGAAGCAGAGGTGTCTCAGCAAATTGAGACCTTGGAAAAGTCAACGCCGAAGCCGCCTGGAGCCACTAAAGAGCAACTACAGATTAGAAACGCCGGATTGGCTCAAGCGTGGGTAAAAGAAAGGTTCGATCCGGGCAGTGCCCCAATCGGTCTTTCTGACATTCTAGAGATGCACACAATGATTACGGCGGAGTCTGACACCAAAGACAACATACCGGGAAGATTCAGAAGTTTCTCTGTCACGGTCGGAAGTGAGGACACGGGAGGGGTCCACCGAGGAGCTCCCCATGAGGACATTCCCAGGCTAATGGGCAAGTATATCAGCTTTGTAAACTCCAGAAAGCTGGCGGCTCAGCATCCGGCCATCAGGGCACTGCTGGCACACTTTTACCTGGTGACAATCCACCCATTTGGAGACGGTAACGGTAGAGTGTCTAGACTCGTTGAAGCGGGAATACTCTTCCAGGGAAACTACAACGTCCACGGCTTCTATGGGCTATCGAACTATTTCTACCGTAACGAGCGTGAATACAAGACGACGCTTCAAAAATGCAGGCAATCACAGCCCTTTGACGTAACGCCCTTTATCCTTTTCGGCCTAAATGGTTTTGCGTTGGAGCTGAAAGGGATCAATAACTTCATTAAGACCAAACTCAATCGGGTTGTGTACCGAACTACGTTAGTTCGCGCCTTCAACAAGAGAACCGGAGCACGTCGTCGGCTTTTGAATCAAAGAGAATACAATTTGCTGGACTTCCTGCTCACTGCAACAGAACCTACAGACCCTTTTTCCGCTGAACCATCGCGACGAATAACGCTCTCAGAACTCAGAGCGTCTCCCTATGTTCAAAGTGCATATAAAAGTGTTACCCGAAGAACATTCTTTAGGGAACTGACTAGACTCGGGGAGATAGCATTTATCACTTTTAATCAGGACGAGGCATCGAAGGACTGGTTTATTGAGTTGGATTTTGGAGCTATCGGACGCTACTGATGAATTGCCCAGCGAGCAGCGGCAGCCTTTCTTGCTATCTCGCGGCGCCTTTGGGACATTCAGGACATCGTGGCCCTTCTGAACGAAAAGAAATCAAACTGACCCACTACCATCGAGTCGCGATTCTTGACACCCTGCAAAACTCCGTGCTAAATTCCTTAGTCTTTGTAATTCAACGGATTACTGACAGTAAGGCTGACCACCAAAAATGGGCGATATTCTAAGTCGGCTGGGGCATCTCTTCGTCCAGAGTGCGCCGACCGTTATCTTCGTTTTTCTCCTCCTGGTATTCCTCGAGCGGCTATTTTTCCGGCGCCTCACGGAGGTTCTGAAAGAGCGCGAGGCGAGGACGGCGGGCGCCTTGGAGCGTGCGCGCGAGCAGGCGGCTACCGCCGAGATGCGCTCGCGAGAATACGAGGCAGCGTTTCAGGCGATGCGCCAGGAATTCTATCGCCAGCGGGAAGTCGAGAGGAAAGAGTCTCTGGTCGAACGCGAGGAGACGCTCCGCAAGGCCCGCCAGCAGAACGAGGCGCGTCTCGCGGAAATGCAGGCGGCGCTGGCGGCTGAGGTCCAGTTTGCCAAGGACGAATTGCGCGTGGCTTGCCAGGCCCTCGCCAACGAGATCACGGAGACGCTCATCGGGAATGGCGGCAAGCCGCAGGCGGGGAGGCCGAGCTGAATCGCGCCATGCGCAAAATGCTCTTCATGTTGATTCTCGGCGGCTGCCTGCTGGGGCTCACGGGATTTGTCCGCGCGGCCGCGCTCGGCCCGGAAGAAACTGGGGCCGCTGAGCACGAGGAGAAAGGCAAAGGGAACAAGCACGAACTGCTTTTCAAGTGGATCAACTTCGTCATTCTCGTCGGTGGGCTGGGATACGTCCTGCGGAAACCCCTGGCGAATTTCTTTCTCCAGCGTTCGGCGTCCATTCAGAAGAGTCTCGATGAAGGTCGCAAGGCCCTCGAAGCTTCCCAGGCGCAGCTCCAGGGGGTCGAGAACAGGCTGAGCCGTATTGAAGAGGAAATGGCGAGCTTTCGGACCGCAGCTTTCGAAGAGATGAAAGCCGAGCGCGAGCACTTGCGGGGAACGACCGCCAACGAAGTGGAGAAAATGTTGGAGTCCATCCGCGTGCAGATGGAAGTCGCAACCAAGCAGGCGCGACTCGAGTTGAGGCTTTTCGGCGCCCAGCAGGCCGTCGAACTGGCTCGCCAAATGATCGGTCAGCGTCTGGACGAAGCTGGCCAGCGGCGGCTGGTGGCGCAGTTTGTGGAGAGAATAGTCGACAGTCGACAGTCAAGAGTTCACAGTTAAAGCATCGGCTTTCGGCGCTTCACTGACGCCTGTTGACTGGCAACTTTCAACTGGAAGAAGGATTCCCCCGTGTCCAAGGCAATTGCCAGCCGGTACGCGCGCGCTCTGGCGGACGTGGTCAGCCGCACGGGCGACTATCGGACAGCTCTCGGTGAGCTGGAAGATTTCGCCGCCATCTACAGGGGGAGTGCAGACCTCCGCGATGTCGTGAGGACGCCTGCCGTTGCGGCGGCAGAGAAGTCCAGGATTCTGGAAGCCATCCTGCAGCGGACGGGAACGTCAAAGTTGGTTGCCAATTTCTTCCGCATTCTCCTCAAGAACTACCGGCTGGTACTCATCGACGACATCGTGGAGGCGTTCAAGAAAGTTGCCAATGAACGGCTGGGAGTTGTGGAGGTTCGGCTCTCTTCCGCCACCGAGCTTTCCGATGCGGAACGCCAGGCGCTGCTCTCGCGCTTTGAGGGCATCACGAGAAAGAAAGTGGAAGTTGAGTTTGATGTTGAAAGGGAATTGCTCGGTGGTGTCCTGGCCCAGATCGGCAGCACCGTTTACGACGGCTCGGTTCGTGGCCACCTGCAACGCATTCGCGAACGGCTGATGGCCCGGTAGAGGCTGAGAAATCCCTGCCGGCTCCAGGCCGGCATCATGGCCTTATGCTTGGTTCGAGCAAGAGAGAGGCTTGACGATGGCACAGATCAGAGCGGACGAAATCACCAAGATCATTCGCGAGCAAATCGAAAACTACGATCGCAGCATAACCGTCAGCGAGGTGGGCTCGGTCATCTCGGTGGGCGATGGCGTGGCGCGCATTCACG
>Ga0315277_10011546_pt1 | contig 11117 bp, 2 predicted proteins | sample YL17G05_15_MG_FD_203695 | JGI IMG/M metagenome (GOLD analysis project Ga0315277, IMG submission 203695) | Sediment microbial communities from Yellowstone Lake, YNP, Wyoming, USA - YL17G05_15 | ecosystem: Environmental > Aquatic > Freshwater > Lake > Sediment | place: USA: Wyoming | collected... | reverse complement strand
GATGACTTTCCTGATTATCCATATAAAGATAATCCAGTAGCTGGTATAGGTTGTCAAACTATGTATGATAGTGATAATACAATGTTATATTTTAGTAAAAAAGATTATAGGTTAAGAAAAACTACTGATCCAATTCCAAGAGCACCTGGTACAGTTGCTTACATACCTTTAATAACATATGGTAAAGATAGTGGTAGAGGAGATTACTTTACATTAAATGGACAAGGAAGATATTTATTAGGAGATCCTTTCTTATTTGAAGATGCATCTTGGACAATAAGTTATGACCCAAAAATAAAAGCATGGATTTCTTTTCATGACTGGCATCCTAGTTTATCTTTAGGTACTAAAAATACTTTTTTAACAACCGGAGATATAGGAAAACAAAATTCATTATGGAAACATAATTTTATATGTAATAACTTTTGTAATTTTTATGATACACCATATCCTTTTGAAGTTGAGTTTCCTCACATTACTGGACAAACAGTAACTACTATAAGATCATTTGAATATATTTTAGAGTGTTATAAAAGATCAAGTATTAACTGTGTTGATCAGTTTAAAATTTTAGATTATAATTTTGATAAAGTAGTTGTATTTAATAATGAACAAGTTTCTGGATACTTAAACTTAAATATATTTCCAAAAAACAATGTTACATTAAGTTTAACATATCCTAAATTAAACACAACAAACTTTGCTTCTTATGATATATTGTTTTCTAAAGAAGAAAGTAAATATAAATTCAATCAATTTTGGGACATTACTGCAGACCGTGGTGAATTTCCAGTAGGTTCAGGTTATCCTCCATTAGGACCAGTAATTCCTGGTACAACTGTATTGTCTGGAACTTATATTGAAAGAAATATATGGATAACAGATGCAAGTGGTTATAAAAAAATATTAAATCCATCTAATTTAAATTATGCTAAACCACCATTAGAAAGAAAAAAGTTTAGAAGTTATTTAAATTTTTTAAATTTAACAAGAAATGCAGCACCTGTTGGAGTTGTAAATGATGTTAATATGATAATTAAAGTGTTTGATGCTAAAATTCAAATATCTCCTAGGTAATGAAAAAATATATAACAAAACAGTCTGATATAAAAGGAGCTGGTAAAGGTTTATTTACTAAAGACTTTTTTAAAAAAGGTGAGGTAATTGGATTAGCTCATGTTGATGATCAACCTGCATCTGAAATTGGAAGGAATCATAATCATAATGAAAAAAATCCTACAGCTTATAGTAAAAAAATAAATAATAAAAGATTTATTTATGCTTCAAAAAATTTAAAACCTGGAGAAGAAATTACTACTAACTATAGAATGCAACCTGAGTTAGAACAACCTGAAGATTTTATGCGTAAAGGTGGTTCTGTTTTAAAAATGCCTAATAAAAAAAATTCTAAAGGGTACTCAAGAAGCCTTAGTGCAACTAATAAACTATTTACACAAAACTTTTTATTTGCAAAACCTAAGTCTAGAAAGAATAAAGTATTTGACCCTAACTCAAAGTATTATGCAGAAGGTGGCTCTTTACTTACTAAAAAAGTAACATGTAAAAAATGTGGTTGGAAATGGGATGCTGAAGATGGTGGTAAAGATATTACTACTTGTCATAAATGTGGTGGTCAAGGAATAGTGCATGCACAAGATGGTGGAGAATTAGAATGTCCAGAAGGATATATTATTTATAATGGTCAATGTGTAGAATGGCAAGAACCAGAGGTAATAGAAACTGATGAGAATACAGGATATAATGCAGCAACAGGTGAAATAAATAGAGATACAAGACCTGGATCAATAGAAAATAATGACTGGTGGAAAGAACATGAAGATTTTCATCATTTGCAAAACTTAGCTGGTGGTATGAATACTGCTGGTTTTTTAGGACAAAGACCTAATTATACTGTAGCATCAGATCAAGCAATAGGTGATTACTATAACAGAAGAGATGCTGAGTTAGAAGCACAAACAGATGCAATGATTAAAGCTGATCCTAATTTACAATTTATACCAAGAAATAAATTACAAGAATTTACAGAAGGTTTTCCAGGTGCAAATGCTTTAATGTATCAAGATCCAACTACAGTAGAAGGAGAAGCAAGAGTCCGTGAAAAACAATTTAAAAAAGATGGTAAATCTATATTTCCTAAAAAACAAGATGGTGGTGTTACAAAAACAAAACTTTCTGATAAAGAAGAAAAAACTTTTCAAAAATTTTATAATACTCTTCCTAATAATCTTCAATCAGATGATGATACATATGATATAAGAGGTTATTGGGATTCAGAAGGAAGACCAGAAGAATTTAATTATGATCAACCAAAACAAGATGATGGTTACTACCATGCCTATAGTATTAATCAAAATACCGGAGAGTATTTAAAATCTCCTGCACATAATACATTTCAACATGCTATAGATGAAGATAGAAAAATGGGATACAGACCTCTTACTAATGTATACGGTAGAAATATTGCTATAGAAAATTCTTTTATTGCAGATCCGGAAGAACAATCTTTCTTAAGAAATACAGAAGGTCCTGCCAATTACATAGAAGCTGATCTTGATGAAGATGAGATAGAAGAATATAGAAGAGGAGGATACATAGTAGAGGAAATAGATAATTATCAAGATGGTGGTATATACACTGTAAAAGGAAGTAAGGGTAATTACAAAAAAGTTAATGGTAAGTGGCAAGTAGATTGGAATAGGTCTGGTAAATATCAACCTTTAAGTAAAGGAGATGTTAAAGCTAGAACAGCAGTTTTAGATAAGATGGCTAAACCTGTTGATAATGGTATATCTAAAATTTCATCTAATTCTTCTGATAATACAAGAGTAAATAATATTTATCAAAAACCTTTAGACTGGTCTTTTGATCCTAAATATAAAAATAATATACAAGCTTTTGTTAAAAAAAGTTCAGAAGAAAAAGAAAAAGCAATTCAAAAAGAAAAAGAAGATAGTAAAATAATGTCAGGTCTTACTAATAATGAAGGTATTGTAGAAACAATAGGTCAGTTTAAGAAAAGAAAGAAAAAATATGATAATCTTGATTTTTTAGGAAAAATGATTGAAAATGATCCAGCTGATAATTATATGCCACAACCTGTAGGTAGATCTCCTTTTGAAGATTCTCCAATGACAGGAATAGGAAGTGCACCAAAAATGATTATACAAGCAGGAAAATGGTTAAAACCTTTATTAACTGGAACAAAAACAGTTGTTAAAAAAACACCACAAGGTATAAAGTATATTAAAAATGCTACTCAACCTTTTAGAAAAGCTACTGTATCTTCTTTTAAAACACCTTTACCATTAGGTAAAAAAATTACAGATGCAACAGGAGGTAAATTAAATCTTGGTAATTCTGTAGCAGCATATTTTGGAGCTGATGCTCTTTATAATCAAGGAGATTCAAAAAGTGATGTTGTAAAATCTCAAAGTAATTTTATTAATAATCCTTCATGGAATACTTTAGGAGATGCTTCTTTTGAAACAGGAGTTAATGCATTAGGTTTTTTAGGATTAGGTTTAGGTAAACAAGTTTTTAAACCTACCTATAATGCATCTAAAAATTTAATAAAAGGATTTAAAGGAGTTCCTAAACAATTATCAGGTTCTTCTAATACACCTATAGTTAATACAAAAATGGGTTTTGATTTTGGAATGGATATGTCAAAATATGAAATAAAAAATCCTGATTATTTTACACAATTATTAAATACTTATGATAGTAAAGCTCTATCAACTACAAATAAAAAGTTTTATAAAGATTTAATTAAATCAGTAAAAAATCAAAATAATATAGCTACTGAAAGACAATATAGTGAATTACAAAGATTAAAAACTGGAAATTTTAATTTTGGTAAAAAAGGTTATGCTAATGGTGGATCAACTAATAATTATGTAGAATTAGATTTAACTCCAGAAGAAATACAAAGATATAAAAATGGTGGTTATATAGTAGAAGAAATAGATAATTTTCAAAATGGTGGTTTTAATAAAAAAGGTAAATCTTATGATTATACAAGAGATCCTACATATACAGAAAGATTTAAAAGATTTTTTGGTATGGAAGATGTTGATGATATAGCTTATGAAAAAGTTGATGATAAAAATATAAAAAAATATAAACAAACAACTGAACCCATAAAAAAAACTATTAGAAAAATACCTACTATTGAAACTAAATCTAATTTTGAATTAGATTTAAAAAATAAATTACAAAACATTTCAAAAGAAAATATTTTAAAAGAAAAAAATATAAGTAAAGTTGAACCTATTAAAAATAGTTTACAAATAACTAAAAATAATAATTCTAATATAAAAAATAAAATTGTTAAACCAGAAGATTCAATTATTGAATCAGCTTATAAAGAAATAAAAAGTTTTGACAACTGGTTAGATAATCAAAAAAAAGTTTTTAATAATGGTTTAAACCGTAAACTTCAAACTTGGGGTATAGTAGAAACTAAAGATAAAAAAGTTATAGAATCATCTAAACCTCTTAACGTAAAAGATTATTATAAAAATCCAACTTTATCACAAACTATATTAAATGTAAATGATCAACCAAATAGACAGTTTAAACAACAAACTGTTCCTACATCTAACTTAGTTTTAGGTAGTAGAAATAGAGGTCAATATCAAGATATAGAATCTGATGGATTAGAATTTACAACATTTCATCCATTTAGTAATGCAGCTAATATAAAACCTTATAATAAAAAAACAAATGTAAATGGTATAAATGATGATAATAGTGTATTTGCTTTAGATAACAAAGGAGTATTACATACTGGTATTTATAAAAATTTAAAAAATAATAAAGATTGGAAATTTTCTAGAACATTTATGAATAAAATTGTTTCTATTGATGATATATCTTTAGATGGAGCAAGATCTAGAAATCCAAAATTTTGGCAACCTCAAATAACAATATTAGAAAATAATAAACTTAAAAAAGGTGCTTTAAATATTTTAACAAAAAAAGGTAAAGCAGAAGAAGATTATTATGGTTCTATTTTAGGAGGCAGAGTTGTTTTTGTTAATCCTTTAACAAAAGAACAAACATTGGTATCAGGAAGTGTTTCTCATATCAAAAAAGAATTTAAAAGATTAAAAGGAAATAGTAAATATCTTGAAGCATGGAGTCTTGATAATGGAACATATGCAAGAGGTCTTTCTTATAAAGATGGTAAGTTAACTAAACAAAGGTTGGTTAATTATGATGCTGAAAATACTTCTGGAGGTAATGGTTTATATATAAAAAAATATAATGTTCCTGTTAACAAATTTAAAGAAACGTATGTATATGATATGCCTAATGTAAGAACAAAAAAAGATGACAGTTATAAAGCTGGTCATAAATTAAAAAATGAAATTAAAAATTTTGTATTACATCATACTGCTTATGATAACCCTATTACTAATGAAGCTGAAGTAAAAAAACAATTTATGACACCTGGACAAAATTCTTCTCACGTAGTTATTGAAGAAGATGGTTCTAGAACTATATACGCATCTCCTGAACAAGTTTCTTTTCATGCAGGAAAATCAAAATGGAATGGAAGAGAAGATGTTAATGATTTTAGTATTGGTGTAGAATTTCAAGGAGATACACAAAAAAAACCATTAACTGATGAACAAGTTATTTCATTTGTAGAGTATTATGCTCCAATTGCAAAAAAATATAATTTAAATTTAAAAAGTATTATTACACATGAGCAAATTAGAAATGCCTATATAAAAAAACATGCTAATGAAAAAGGTCTTGAAACAAAACCTGATATTACTTATAATCAATACAAACGTATTTTAAATTATATGAAGGCAAAAGGTATTAATTAAACTTATTAAGTTTATTGAATAAATTAAAATTTAGTATATTAAATATATAATATGTAGTTATGAAAGTTAGAATTTATAAATCACCTGATGGAAATGGTAAGTATCTTAATAAGATAGGTCAGTTTTTAGAAAAAGCTCAATTAGGTGGAGTACCTGATGTTAGTGAAATGGGTTATCCTGGTTCTAATTCAGAAGAAAAAAAAGACTTATCACAAGATGAATTAGTTAATATAATTTCTAATGACTTAAATAATGATATTGATGAACAACAGATTGCTTTTAAATTAGCAAACTTTTATGATGTAGATCCAATGGAAGCTATAAATTTAGTAAGTCAAGTAAAAAATTATTTAAATGAACAAAATGGTTCTGATTATGAATATGATTTTGATGAAGATGAAAATAAAAATGAAGAAGATGAAGTTGAAGAAGAAGTTGTTGAAGAAGAGCCTTATGAATCACAAGAAGAAGTAGATGCTGCTGAAGATACTCAAAATAGTAGTTTTGTATCTGATATGTTATTAAATGAAGATGAAGAGGAGGATGATGATGATGAAGAAAAGTATGGTGGACAAATGGCTTATGGTGGACTTTATAAAGCTCAAGATGGAGAAGAAGTAGAAGATGTTGATACAGAAATACAACAAAATGGTCAAGTTACATATCCTTTTAATCCTACTGCTCCTGGTATAGTATTTCCAGAAATAGAAACTTATTTACCATATAATATGGCAGATATGTTAAATGGAAATGTAGATCCTGCAACAGGAACATATTATAATCATTATGCTAGTAAAGATATAAATCAAAATAGTGAATATGAAGATGAAGATAATTCTGAAGAAGAAGAAGAAGAATCTGATGTATCTAGTGAATATGCTTTAGATGCACCTCCTGAAATGAAAATGGGAGGAAATTATAAAAGAAATAAAAGAGTTTATGTTAATTCTATTTTAAAACTAGCAAAAAAAGCAGAAGGTGGTGAAGAAAAAAAATCTGATGAAGATCCTGAAGCAGGAGATCCTACTGGTAAAAAAATTAGAAAACAAAAACTAAATAATTTTATAAGTAGTTTAAAGAAAGAAACAGAAATGTTTAACTTAAAACAACAAGCTGAACAAGAATATGATCAGATGATGCAGCAGCAACAACAACCTCAAAATAATATGATGAGAAGAGGTGGTCCTGCAGGATCAAGAGATCCTAAAGTTGTTCGTGGTAATGAATTAAGATATAGAGCAAACCAATTAAAAGATTTTATAACAGGTCAAAATAGAAGAGATAGAGAAGATAATATAGACTATTTTAATGTTAATGATTATCCTACAACAACATTTGAAGAAGGAGATTATAATAAAGATGGTTATGTAGATGCTATGGATTTTGCAAGTTCTCCAGAACAATTAAAATTAAGAAACAATACATGTTTTGAAGATGAAAATGGACAAACAAATTGTTTTCCAAGAAGAAATGAAAATAGCAATAATGAAATGCATTCTTATGATCATCCTTCTTATAGTATAGATGTTAGAAAATCAAATTGGTTAACAGGAAAACCAAGTAAATATAAAATAGATTTTTATGGATACTCTCCACTTGTAGATATTGCTAATGGAAATAACTCAGGTGTAATATCACAAAAACCTGTTGTTAAACCTTCACAAAGTACAGTATCAAGTACTATTGCAACTACAATAAATAAGTCTCAAAGTACAGATTTACCAAAACAAGGTACACTTTTACCTCATGGTTTTTTTACAACAGATGCTAATAGTGATAAAATACCTGATTATTTACAACCAGGAAAATTTTCAACTTTACCAACAGGTGCTTCTAAAGAAGTAATTACACAAGCAGCAGTTAATCCTAATGCAACTGTAGCAAATACACCAATAATAAGTAGTGTTTATAAACCAGAAGTAAAAAGAAATTCTTCTCCTACTTTAATAGAAATTAAAAAAAATAAAGTTACAGTTCCTGTAAATCCAATTCCTAAATTTACAACTACTAATAAAAAGAAAACTACTACTAAAAAAACAAAAAAGAAATCTGATTATTATTATAGAGATCCAACATTTATGGAAAGACTTGGAAGATTTTTTGATCCTAATCTTGAAAATGGAGGTTATGTAGATAGTGAAAATCCTGATTTATATGAATTTAATCAAGGTGGTTATGATCCTACTCAACAAGATATGGATTATTCAAATTCTATTGATACAACTGATCCTTATTTTCAAAGAGGTGGTGGAGTTAGAAAATTTATTGAAAATTATTTTCCCGGAAACATATTAAGTCCACAAAGAACATATAAAAATGAAATTCAAAGAGTTTATGATCCAAGAACAGGAAAGACCGTTGCTATGCCTTCAAATATGGGTAGAGTATCTTCAATAGATGTTCAAAAATCTAGATTCTGGTCAGGTAAACCTAAAAAATATACCATTAATTTTAATGGATCATCTGATTATACAGTGACTTTACCTGATAAAAATAATAATTCTTCTCAAAAAGATAATAAACAAAACAATAGTGAATGGAGTAATATAAAAGGATTAAATTTAGGTTCTAAAATTGCTATTAGAAAAGGAGAATTAGGAAATAAAATAAATAATTGGAAACTTAAAAGACAAGGTTTAGATGAATATGGGAATAGATCTGGAGATGAACAAGGTGCTATTTATAATGATGGTAGATTAACAAAAGATAGAGAAGGTAATTGGTATGATAGAAATAATGTTGTAATACCAGGAAAGAAAAGACCTAGTGAGGTTCCAGGTTATTATGATAATAATCAGACTAATACTAATGAGCCAATGTCTAATGTAGAAATGTTAAAAAAACAAGGTAAAATTTGGGATGAAAAAAGTAACCGTTGGGTAGATCTTGATTTAGAATCTCAAATGCCTATTTTACCAACAGGACAAATTTATAGAAAACCGAATACATCTACATTGCCAACACCAAAACTTTTTTTTGCACCTAATTTTTTAATTAATAATGATGGACCTAGAAATCCAGATAATATGCAATATGGTGGTAATTTAGATATGTATCTTCCAAAGAAAACTGTAGGTGGTCTACCACCTTGTGGTCCTGGTGAAATGTTAGATCCAGCTACAAATAAATGTAAAGCTGTATCAGGTTCAGGTGTATTAAAAAATAATCCTCCTAATGGTGCTTCGGGTTCTCCTGGAACAATTGATTCTTGGGGAGGAACAAGAGCAGCAATGAATCCTAATACACCTTTTGCAGCAAATCCAGGTGCATCTATGAAACAGATGATGGGTTTAGATACAGAAAGTATGAAATCATTTAATAATCCTGATGGAACACCAATATATAATAAAGATAATGATCCATATTCTATTGATGTAGAAAATAAAAGAGATAAAGGAAAACTTGCTTTTGGTGCTAATGCTGATACTAGTGTAAATGAAGCAAGACTACAAACATTTAATGCAGGTGTAGATGTTATAGATGGTATAAGAAAAAATGCAGAAAGTAGAAAAAGAGAAAATGAAATGTATGAAAACTTAAATTCTAATAATCTATATGCTTCTGACCCTAGTAGAGACCGTGGTGATTATGATACTAATTCAGGATTATATAGACCTGATGAACAAGGTCAAATGTGGAACAGTAGGTCTAAACAATTTGGTGGATACATAGATGAAGAAGAATATTATGATCCTTATACAGAAGAAGATGAAGATGAAGAAGATGAATTAACTTATGCTAAGGGTGGTGAAAAAATAACATACATGTCTGAAGATCAAATTAGAGCTTTTATGGCAGAAGGTGGACAAGTTGAATTTTTATAAATAATTAATTATGTACTATAAAGTAAAAATAAAATCTTTACCAAAAGCAAAAGTTGGCTATCAAGTAGATGGTTCTTTAAAAAATGATGTGTCATCATTTGGTGATAGCAACACTAATTTTAAAGATCATTCTAATATTAAGGTTACTAAAAGTATAACTGCGGTACCTAGAAAAGATGCTAACTTAGAAGCTGAAGGTGGAGAAACTGTAATAGGTAATATAGATGGTAGTAAAATTCCTTCATTTTTTAATATAGAAGGTCCAAGACATACTAAAGGTGGTGTACCATTAAATCTTCCAGATGATAGTTTTATTTTTAGTGATACCAAAGCTATGATGATTAATGATCCGGTATTATTAAAAATGTTTAACATGCCTACAAAAAAAGGTGGTTATACTCCTGCAGAAATGTCTAAAAAATTTGATATAAATAGATATAGAGAAATTTTACAAGATCGTAATTCAGATAAGTTAGATATAAAAACTGCTGAAATGATGATTAAAAATTATGTTATTAAATTAGGTGCTCTTGCTCTTGCTCAAGAATCTAAAAAAGGATTTCCTCAAGGAATCCCTAAGTTATCTGAACCATACATGGAAGCTAATGGTATTACTGAAGAAGATTTAATACCTAAAAAAGAAAATCCAAAAGGTCAACAGCAATCTAATAATAATAACATGCCTCAAGAAGAGGAAGAAGAAGTTATGGAAATGCCTAATGGTGAACCAACTGCACAACCACAAGAAGAAATGATGAGATATGGTGGAATAAAAAGATTAAGAAGAGCTCAAGAAGGAATGCAACAACCATCTGAAGAAGAAATGATGATGATGCAACAACAACAAGCTCAACAGCAACCACAACAAGGTGGTCAAGATCAACAAATGATGCAGATTATGCAACAAGTTGCAGAGGCTTTACAACAAGGTGCAGAACCTGAAGAGTTAACTGTTGAGTTATTGCAAGGTCAAGTTCCTCCTGAAGCAATTGCACAAATTTTTGTAGAATTAGGAATGCCTGAAGATCAAGTACAACAACTTGTAATGGGTGTTATGCAACAAATGCAAGGTGGACAAGAACAAGATCCAAGACAGCAGATGGATCCAAGACAGCAACAACAGCAAATGTCTGAAGAAGATATGATGGCTATGCAGCAACAAGACCCAAGACAGATGCAACAAGCTCCTATGGCAGCTTATGGTATGTCTATGGGTGGCTATGATATGCCTTTTTATGATGATCCATATGAAATGGCTTATGGTGGTATACCTAAATATGTTATAGGTGGTCCTGGTGATAAAAAAAATAAAACAAAACAACAGTCAAAAACTGATTATACTAAAGAATATGGTATTAAACTTAATGAAGAAGCTGTTAATGTTGATGAATATGATGATGTTCAAAAACCTTCTAAAATAGGTTTTGGAAAT
>Ga0315277_10011545_pt1 | contig 11118 bp, 7 predicted proteins | sample YL17G05_15_MG_FD_203695 | JGI IMG/M metagenome (GOLD analysis project Ga0315277, IMG submission 203695) | Sediment microbial communities from Yellowstone Lake, YNP, Wyoming, USA - YL17G05_15 | ecosystem: Environmental > Aquatic > Freshwater > Lake > Sediment | place: USA: Wyoming | collected... | reverse complement strand
CAGGCGATGTCGCCCAGCCCGGCTCCTGGTACGACCCCGAACAGGGCGCGGCCGCTGCGGCGGTTGGCCGGGAGCTGGGAGGCCAGGAAGTCCAGCTCCGCCCGGGTGATGTCGGTAAACTCCTCCAGGTTGTCTTCCAGCCTCAAGTCGGCGTCGTTCGCCGGCAGGGGCTCCTGGCGGATGATGGCGTCGAAGTAGTAGCCCCCCTTGGGCATGACCCCGCTAGCCGGCACCGAGGTGTCCCCCTGGGGGTAGGTGTGGATGTTGCCAGCCGCATCGCGGGTGACGGCAAAGCCCTTCGGCACCAGCACCTGGAGGCCGTCCTCCATGGTGTAGTCCTGCCAGCCGTCGAGAGCCACTCCGAAAAAGGTGTACAGGCCTGGGAGGCCGTCCACATCGACCCCCAGCGCGGCTTTCAGGTCCTCGTCGAAGCGGCCCATCATCGTGTAAGGTTCCATGACCTGCACGGGCCGCTTGGCCAGCGCGAAGTGTTCACGCAGTTTGGCGATGACCCCCACATGCACGGTGGTCTGGTTGCAGCCGCCGAAGTCCAGGGGCACCCGGTCGGGTTGCCGGTGATCCAGGGCTGTCCGCACCCGTTCTCTTCCGGTCATCGTATCTCTCCTTTACGCTTTCACCTTTTCCCGCACCAGCAGGTGGTTGAGCACGACCGCTAACAGCAGCACGCTGCCCTTGGCCACGGTCTGCCAGTAGGCAGGAATGACCGTCATCAGGCCGGTCGTCACGCACATGATGATCAGCGCACCGATGATGGTCTTCGCGACCGACCCTTCACCCCCGGAAAAGGCAGTCCCGCCCAGCAGCACCGCGATGATATTGTCGAGCTCCATGAGGTCGCCCGAGAGCGGATCCCCCAGGGACATGTAGCTGGCTCGGGCCACGCCGGCGAGCGCGGCGAAAAACCCGACGATGACGTACAACAACCACCCCATCCTCACCACATTGATGCCGGACAGCTCCGCCGCTGTGCGGTTTCCTCCGATCGCCGCGGCGTATTTGCCGAGAATCGTCTTGCGCTGAACGACGACCAGGATCGCGATCACGGCCAGAGCGACGAAGAACGCCCAGGGCATGCCGAGCAGCACGGCCTTACGGGCATAGAAGTTGATCCAGGGGGGCATGACCTTTTCCGCGCTTCCCTTGATGGCCGAAAGCCCACCGGGCACGATCAGCAGCGCGATGCCTTTGAAGAGGCTCAACGTCACGAGGGTCGCGATTACGGGGGTGATGCGCAACTTCATCACCAGGAGCCCGTTGAGGGCTCCCATGGCGATCCCCATGATCAAGACGATGACCAGGGCCAGCAGGAAGGGAAAGCCGTTGAGGATCATCAACGCGAACACCACGGCGCTCAGGCTCATGGCGCTGCCGACGGACAGGTCGATGTAGCCGGAGATCATCAGGAGGGTAAACGCACCGCTCAAAGTCATGATGGGCACCGCGGTGCGCAGCAGGTTGATGACGCTGGCGGGGCTCAAGAAGTGCCCGCGGCCGAACATTTCCACCTGGCCCAGCTTCACCACGCTGAAAAGAATCACGATCAACGCCAGTACGACGTAGATATAGAACCTTTTGATGTTCGCCCGGACAGCAAGCGACCGCTCCCGCTGCAGTTGGTCCGATTCTTCCTTGACGCCCTTCACGCTCATCCCTTCCTCCTGTCCAGGGCAAAACGCTGCGCGAGAATCGCAATGAAGGTGACGATGCCCTTGAGGGTGAATTGCCAGTCCGGCGACAGCAGCAGCCCGGTGGCCGAGGTGGTCACCACCGAAAGGATCACGGCGCCCACGAACATCCCGAGCACCGAGCCGAACCCGCCTGCTATGCTGACCCCTCCCAGCAGGGAGACGACCAGGGCGTCGAACTCGTATCCCATCGCGCGGCTGGACACCCCGGCTTTGAACTCGGAGGCCAGGAGAATTCCCGTGATGCCCGCCAGCAGGGCGCTCGTCAGGTACAGGAAGGTCAGGTGCCTGCCCACCGTGATGCCGGAAAGCCGCGCCGCTTCGGCGTTGGCGCCGATCAGGTACGTTCGCCGTCCGGGCACCGTCATTCTTTCGAAAATGAACGCAGCGATGACCAGCACGACCATGATCACCACCGAAATCTTGATGGAGGTGCCTCGAATGGCGATGTTCCCCACCACCCCGAACACGTCCGGCAGGCTGGTGTTCCGCTGAGCGCCCCGGGTGATGACTTGGCCGATGCCGCGGGCGAGCATCATCGTGCCCAGGGTAACGATAATGGAAGGCACCTTCAGGCGCGCGATGAAAAAGGCGTTGATCGCTCCGATTCCCAGGGCGCACAGCAGCGCCAGCGCGACGGCCACGCCATAGGGCAGCCCGAGGCCGTTGGCCAGTGCGTTCTGCGACACGTTGGCTCCCTGGCAGAAATATGCGGACAGCACGCCGGTCAGCGCGATGACCCCTCCCACCGACATGTCGAAGTTTCCCGAGATCAACAGGAAGGTGACCCCGATCCCCAGGATGATGATGAACCAGTTGTTCGTGATGAGATTCAGCATGTTCTGGGGCAGGTAGAAGTTGGGAACGACGGCGCAGGCGGCGCCGAAAAGCACGACGAGCACGCCGATCATGAACAAGGTGAGGAACGACTCGTTGCTCAGCCGGGCGCCGACCGTGTTCTTATGCTCTTGTTTCGTTTCCACGTTTACGCTCCACCCGTCACGATGTGGATGATCTTCTCGCTGTCGATGTCATAGCCGTTAGTAAGCGACGCTTTCAGATTTCCGTCGTAGAGAAGGTGGATGCGGTCGCAGATGTTCATGATCTCCGGGAGCTCCGAGGAGAAAATCAGGATGGATTTCCCCTCCTCCGCCAACCGGCGGATGATGCCGTAGATCTCGCTTTTCGCGCCCACGTCGATGCCGCGGGTCGGTTCGTCGAGCATGAGCAGATCGGCGTCCGCGAACAGGCATTTGGAGAAGACCACCTTCTGCTGATTGCCTCCGGACAGCTTGATCACTTCCTTCTCGGTGCTGTTGGTGGCGATCCGCAGCTTTTCGATGTATTCGAGCGTGACCTGGCGCTCCTGCGCGGCGTTGATGAAGCCGTGGCGGGAGACCTTCCCCATGTTCATGACCGGCACGTTGCCCCGTATGGTCAGGATGGTGAAAAGCCCTTGGGACCTTCTCTCCTCCGGCACCAGGGCGATTCCGGCCTCGATGACCTTGTTCGGCGAAGGGTGCAGCTTTTGCCCTTTGAACAGGATTTCGCCTTCGTATTCATCGACGCCGTAAATGGCGCGCGCGAGCTCGGTTTTCCCGGCGCCCACCAGGCCGTAGAACCCTGCGATTTCCCCTTTCTTTACTTCAAAGGAAATATCGTTGAGCTTGTGGTTGGAGAGGTTTCTGACCTGGAGGATGGTCTCCTGAGATGGATCCTTTTTTGGCGTATAGGCTTCGAAGACGGTCTTGCCGATCATCATCCGGATGAGCTCCGACCGGTCCTGGATCTCGGCCACGGGTTTCGTGTCGATGTGCTTGCCGTCCCGCATGACCGTCACGTAGTCCCCCAGCTCGAAGATCTCGTCGAGCCGGTGGGAGATGTAGATGACGGTGACGTTTCGCTCGCGCAGGCCCTTCACGATTTTGAACAGGCGGGCGATTTCGCTTTCGGAGATCGCGGCCGTGGGTTCGTCCATGATGATGATGTCGGACTCCGTGGCGACGGCCTTGGCTATTTCCACGATCTGCTTTTTGGCCACGCTCAAGCTGGAGACCAGCTGCCGCGGGCGGATGGACGGCTCGAGGCTGTTCATCACGCTGACCATCTTGTTGATCTTGTCCGTCTTTCTTAAGAACCCGAAGGTCGTGTCCTCCATGCCCAGCGTCAGGTTCTCCGCGACGGTGAGCTGGTCGACCACGTTGAGCTCCTGAAACAGCGTGCTGATTCCTTTATCCTTCGCGTCTTTCGTGCTGTGCGGGCTGTACTCTTTTCCGTTCAGCAGGATCTTGCCGCCCGATCGGGCGTACGCCCCGGTAAGGATCTTGATGAGAGTGGATTTGCCTGCGCCGTTCTCCCCTACCAGGCAATGGACTGAGTTCCTCTTGATGTCGAAACTGACGTTGTTGACGGCCCGTACGCTGGGGAAATCTTTCACCAGATCCCGGATTTCCAACACGTTGTCGGTCAGTTTCATTCGTCCGCTCCAGGCTAAGGATGGGGAGGGGGCCTCGAGCCCCCTCCCGTGTGTCAAACTGATTGAGTTATTTGAGGTTCGTTCCGAATTGGGTGTTCAGCCACTTGATCGCTTCGGCGCGGGGCATCGTATAGTAGGAAATGTTGTACGTCTTGTAGAACTTCTCCACCGCGGGCTGCGAAGTCTTCTTCACCTTACCGTCCGCGATATCCATGATGAGGTCGATCCGGCCGCGGCCGGTCTCCAGGGGCGGGAGCCCCATCGAAAGCTTCAGCGAGCTACCGGGATCGTACACACTCTTCATTTCGACCTCGTCGAAGTCGACGCTGCACACGATTTCCGTCAACGGCTTGCCGTTGTTCATCTTGCCCCTGCCGGCCTGCGTCAGGGCAGCCATGGTCCCGACGGTCAGGTTGGAGGCTTCGGAGTAGATCAGGTTGACCTCGGGATGCTGGGTCACGAGGTCCAGAACGATCTGCTTGGTCGCGTCCGGACCCTTGCTCGCATCCAGGCAGCCGAGGTTGGTCGCCTTGGGATCCACGGAGAGCACGCCCTTCACGAAGGGGTCGGTGCGCCCGGACTTCACTTCCGTGTGGTTCGGCCAGCCCAGCTGCACCATCACGATGGGTTTACCGGGGAAGGCCTTTTTCCACTGCTTGGCCATTTCCACGCCCATGGCGAAGGAAGTCCCCGGTTCGTCGCTGCGGGCGGTGGGGATGCCGGTGTCGGCCAGGGGGCTGAAGAACGAGGTCATGATGATCCCTTTGTCGAGGGCGTCCAGCACGCCGGGTTTGGCGGCTTCCGCGTCCCAGATGTGGAGCGTGGCCGCGTCCATGCCCTGCGCCAGGACCTGGTCGATGTTCTGGGTCATGACGGCCGAATCGGACTTGCCGTCGAAAGCGAACACCTCGGCGCCGTACTTGGCCTTGGCGTACTTCTGCGCCTCGGTGAACTGCCCCTGGTGGAACACATTGCCGAGATCAGACACGAAGAACGCGATCTTCATGCCCTTCGGGGCGGCGAACGCCGCGGGCGCGAGCAGCGCCAGCACGATCAACAATAACACTAGCTTCTTCATCTCTTTTCCTCCTCGATTTTTTGGAAATGCTTCTCACACTTTTTCATTTCTTTCCTCTTTCCATTCCTGCCGTTCTTCTCTATCCCGTTACCTCCTCCTTTGGGCCATCATTTTTACATATAAAAGAGCATTTGTCAAGCAAAATTCCAATTAGGTCTCGCCCCGCGCGGCGAGAACGACATCGGGGAGTCCTTCTGCGTGCCCATCCAACTCCGCGACAGCCGAAGACTGGTCGAAGGCGTTCCCCGGGCCACCTCCACGGTGTCGGACGTCAAAGCAGCAGGCGCATGCAAGTAAGCGGGCGGCAAACGCGGCGCTGTGGCGGCGGAAAATGCTCTGCAGCGAGAAGGATTTCCGGCATAGAGGCCCATTTTCTGCCTTGCCAGGATGCATCGTGATTGATCGGTTTTTCAACCTCAGCATGCGCCAAGGTTTTACATATAAAATCTAATTTGGCAAGTGGTTATTTTTAATCTTTCCCAGGCAGGGAGCCGCCAGTCGGCCCGCTATTACGCAGGACTTTTTTCGGACGGCATTACAGATCGAAGCTCACCCCGACGCCGGCGGCGAGAGCCTTCCGATACACGAGGCTGGCGGCCGCGGCGTCCTGGATCGCCAGGCCGTTGGACTTGAATACCGTGATCTCCTGATCCGTGAGCCGGCCGGCTTTTCTGCCGGTCACGATCTCCCCCAGCTCGGCATAGAAATGGCTTTCGGCTATGATGCCCTCCCGAACCGGAAGAATGATGTCGCCCGACTCGCGGAAGCAGGCCTCCCTGGAATCCCCGACCAGCTTCGCCCGCCGGATGAGCTCGCCGTCCAGCTCTCGGGCATCCGGCATGTGGCTGCCGATACCGTTGACGTGTGCTCCCTCGCGCACCTCCCCGCCGGCGAACAAAGGCAGCGACGAAGAGGTCGCGGTGCATACAATATCCGCCCGCGCCGCTTCCCGAGCGCTGTCCACCGCCATGACCTCCAGATCCAGCCGCGACGACATCTCCCTGGCGAACCGCTCTGCGGCCCCCGGGACGATGTCATACACAAAGGCCCTGGAGAGCCTGCGCACTTCCCGCACTGCCGCAAGCTGCATCCGAGCCTGGACTCCGGCGCCGAAAATTCCCGCAGTCTGGCCTGTGTGGCTGCGGGCCAGGTACTTGGTGGCGACCCCGCTGGCCGCGCCGGTTCGAACCGCGGTAAGATACTCCCCGTCCATGATGCAGCACACCCGCCCGGTTTGCGCGTCTTGAAGAAGGATCGTCCCGGTGGTCGTCGGCAGGCGGTGCTTTTCCGGATTGCCCTTGAACACCGCGACCACTTTGCAGGCCAGGGCATTCGCATCCTGCAGGAAAGCGGGCATGTACAACGAAATCCCGCCCGGACTGGGTAGCGAAGTCCGCAGCGGCAGTACGGCGGTGCCCGCGGCAAGCTCGGCGAACGCTTTCTCGACAGCCTCGATGCATTCCGACATCGTCAACAGCGACGCGACCATGTCCCGATTCAACAGCAACGGCATCGCCAGCCTTCCTTATACGGGTATTCTTATGGTAAACAGTCCAGGGAAGATCGGCAAGGCAACGCGGAAAGGAGGCAGGTGTGCAGCCGTCGCAAACGACCCAGTCGGAAGTCTCCGCGGACCTCATCGACCTGGCGATCGGGCATCCTGACCCCGAGCTGTTGCCCCTCCAGTTGCTCCGGGAGGCGGCGGCTCACCGGCTGCGGCAAGGGGACCGTTCGTTTTTACAATACGGCTACGAGCAGGGGGATCTACGCTTTCGAACCCAGCTGGCCCGGTTCCTGTCCCGCGGTTATTCCGTGGAGGTTTCCCCCGACCAGCTGTTCGTGTCGGGCGGGGTGTCGCAGGCGCTGGACCTGGTCTGTTCCCTCTTCACCCGACCCGGCGACCTGGTGTTCGTCGAGGAGCCCTGCTATTTCCTGGCCCTGCGCATCTTCGCCGACCACGGCCTGCACGTCGAAGGCCTACCCACCGACCAGCTCGGCCTGATCCCGGAGGCCCTCCGGGAGCGCCTGCTCCGGCGCCGGCCGGCCATGCTCTACACGGTGCCCACGCATCAGAACCCAACTGGCGCGACTCTGCCGGAAGCCCGGCGGGAGCAGACGCTCGCCCTGTGCCGGGAGCACGGGGTTCTGCTGGTGGCCGACGAGGTGTACCACCTGCTGACGTTCACCGGCGCCCCCCCGCCCCCGCTGGCGGCGGCCGCCGGCCAGGGAGGCGTACTTTCCCTCGGTTCCTTTTCCAAGATCCTGGCGCCCGGACTGCGTCTGGGCTGGGTCCAGGGCTCCCCGGACTTGCTGCGCCGCCTCGCCACCTGCGGCTTTCTGGACAGCGGGGGCGGCCTGGCGCCGTTCACCTCGGCCGTCGTGTGCAGTATGCTGGAGCAGGGCACCCAGCAGGCACACCTGCAGCGGCTCCGCAGCACCTACGGTGCCCGGGCTCGGGCCCTGGCAGCGAACCTCGAAAAGTCCCTCGGCGGTGCGGCGAAAACCGTGCCGCCCGCAGGAGGCTTCTTCTTCTGGGTACGCCTGGAGGATGTCGCAGATACCGAAAAGCTCCTGCCCCGAGCGCGTGCCGGCGGCGTCACCTTCGCGCCCGGGAGCCGATTTTCCACCAGCGGGGGGCAGCGGGAATGCCTGCGCCTGAGCTTTTCCTACTACGACGTGGAGCACATCGAGGAAGGAGTCGCCCGTCTGGCGGCGGCCGTCCTCAAGGGGTGAGCGGTAGCCGGCCAGACCCCCGCGGATCCAACCCTGGCGACCTGTAGGCTGCAATGCCGCAAGGATGAATTACAATTGAAGTGAGGAGCCAGTCCTGGAACTTCTACAGAGGTTCTTCACCGACTTTGCCAGAGTCTTCCATTCACCGTGGCGGTTGTATCGGGACATCCATGAGGGCTACCGGACGCCAAGCTGGCTGCCCATGGGGTGCGACCCTTCACACCCCCCTGGATAACGCTGAACCAGGATTTGTACTACCTTGTAGAGACCTTCTACGCGGCACCCCTGGTCTTTCTACGGTTTTCCTAGTCTTCCTGGTGTTCCAGAACACGGCATCATCCTGTTCACCTACATCCGGTAATGCGCTAGCACGGGGGCTTCTCATACTTCGTTGGGCCGTAATGATACGGGAGAACAGCCGCATCGGTCCTGACCGGGACAGCTTCAACTTTTTGGCGGCAGGCCTCCTTCTCAGCGGCCCGGAGATCCAATATACTCTGCCCTGCCGGCGGGCGGCGCCGGCAGGGGGTGCCGCGAAGTGCAGTTTCATCCCTCCCTGATACTCTTCGGGCTCTCGGTCTTGGCCTTTTTTTCCCTCGCCGTCTACGCCATTTTCTTCCGCCGCAACGTGGCGGCGCTGCCCTTTGCCGCGGCCATGCTGCTAGGCGCTTTCTGGGCTCTGGCCAGGGGTCTGGAGATCGCCAGCGTGCCGCTGGTGGCCAAGATCCTCTGGCACCAGTTGCGCTTCATCCCCGTGTCCGTCATGCCGGCCTTGTGGCTGCTCATCGCCCTGCACCACGCGGGGCGCACCGCCTGGCTGACCCCGCTGCGGATGTCGGTTTTCCTGGTCGAGCCGGCGGCAACCGCCGTGCTGGCCCTCACCGGCGGCAGCCACACGTTATTCCATTATGCCTATCGCCTCAACCCGGACGCCGCCGCTGCGCCGCTGAGTTACCACAACGGCCCGTTGTTCTGGGTGCACACGGTGTACATCTATGTCTTGATGATCATGACGGTGGTCATCCTTGCCGGTGCCTTTCGCACGGCGCAGCACCTGTACCGCCGGCAGACCCGCTTCATCATGGTCGCGGTGCTGCTGCCGGTGGCCACCGACCTGCTCTTCCAGCTGGGAATCACCCCTTGGCGCGGCCTGAGCCTTTCCCCTTTGATCCTGCCGGTGAGCGGAGTCTTCGTGGCACTGGCCTTATTCCGTTACCGTCTGTTCGATTTAATGCCCATGGCCGCCGGCATGGTCGTGCGCACCATCGCCGATCCCATCCTGGTGCTGGACGGGCTGGATCGGCTGATCGACTTCAATCCGGCCGCGGCCGGCGTGCTGGGTCTGAACCCCCGACTCGCCATAGGTCAACCCGTGGCCAGCGTCCCCGCTCCCTGGTCGGAATTGCTATGTCGCCAACTGCGGGACAAAAATCCCAAGGCCGTCCTGCCAGTGCCTCTGCTGGGTGGCGAACGCCTGTACGACCTTTCGCTGGCGCCCATCCTGGACTCCGCAGGCAGGCCCTGCGGGCGCCTGCTGGTGCTGCATGACCTCAGCGAACAGCGGGCGGCTCAGGAAGCCCTGCGTCGCAGTGAGGAGCAGCTGCAGCAGGCCCGCAAGATGGAGGCTATCGGGCGGCTGGCCGGCGGTATTGCCCACGACTTTAACAACCTGCTCACGGTCATGACCGGGTACTGCGACCTGGCCGCCGAGCAGACACCGCCCGGTACCCCCCTGGCCGCCGATATCGCCGAGGTCCGCAAGGCCGCCGAGCGCGCCGCCTCCCTGACCCGCCAGTTGCTGGCCTTCAGCCGGAAACAGGTGATGCAGCCGCGCGCAGTGGGGATCACCGCCTTGGTCCGCAATTTGGAAACGCTGCTGCGCCGTGTGATCGGCGAGGATGTCGAGCTCTCGATCCGGTTGGATCCGGAGGCCGGCGCCCTTCGCGTGGACCCTGGCCAAATGGACCAAGTGCTGGTCAACCTGGCGGCCAACGCCCGCGACGCCATGCCGGGCGGAGGCCGGCTGTTCCTGGAAACCGACCGCTACTGCCCGGAGGAGGCCTTTTTGGCCGCCAATCCCGAGGTAAAGCCGGACGACTACATCCGGATCACCGTTCGTGACACCGGTATCGGCATGGACCAGGCCACGCTGGACCGGATCTTCGAGCCGTTCTTCACCACCAAAACCCAGGGCAAGGGCACCGGCCTCGGACTGCCAACGGCCTACGGCATTGTGAAACAGAGCGAAGGGCACATCTTCTGCCGGAGCGCTCCCGGCACCGGGACGACCTTCACGATTCTTTTTCCGAGTGTCGGGCCGGCCGCAGTCCAGTCCGAAGGAGTGACGCCGGCCCCGCCAGTCGTGGCGAGGCAAACGCCCGCCAGCGGTCATACGGTTCTCCTGGTGGAAGACGAGGCGTCAGTGCGGTCCTACGCCCGGACAGTGCTGGTCAGGAACGGGTTCGCGGTTCTGGAGGCGGCGGACGGGTTAGAAGCCCTCACCGTCAACGCGCCCGCGGGCATCGACTTGCTCGTGACCGACGTCGTGATGCCGCGAATGCGCGGGACGGAGCTGGCGCAACGCCTGTCCCAACGGTATCCTCGTCTGCGCACGGTGTTCATCTCGGGATACTCCGAGCAGGCGGTGCAAGACGTCCCGGCCGGCGGAGCCCGCTATCTGCAGAAACCCTTCGACGCCCCCCAGCTTTTGTCCGCCATCCGCTCCGCGCTCGAAGAGGAGGCCAGTGGCGGGTGAGCTCGGCCAGGAGGACCAGCCGGCAGTACCGGGCGTCCGCCTGGACACACTGCACCAGGCCGTCCTCATCGCTGCCCGGCAGAACTAGGAGAAAGGGGACTACATATACTGCTCCAACTGCGGGAAGGAAGTCTCAGCTCAGGCCGTAAGCTGCCCACACCGCGGCCATCCAATCAAGCAGGTCCGCCCGGGTTTCGACGAAGGCAAAGAGGTCAGCCCCAAAAGCCGGCTCGCTACGCTCTTGCTCTGCATCTTCCTCGGCGGCCTGGGCATCTGGTCCCTCATCGACCTGATCATGATCGCCACCGGCTCCTTCACGGACATGGAAGGGAAGTACGCCCTGGACTGGCAGGTTTGACGGAGGAACACA
>Ga0315277_10011543_pt1 | contig 11119 bp, 6 predicted proteins | sample YL17G05_15_MG_FD_203695 | JGI IMG/M metagenome (GOLD analysis project Ga0315277, IMG submission 203695) | Sediment microbial communities from Yellowstone Lake, YNP, Wyoming, USA - YL17G05_15 | ecosystem: Environmental > Aquatic > Freshwater > Lake > Sediment | place: USA: Wyoming | collected... | reverse complement strand
GACCCCCTTTTCTTCAAAGCGGAATGCTTGGCAAATCTCGGGCAGAGTGAAACGCTGTCTCCCGAGGAAAGTCAAAAGCTCGAATCGGAATCTATCACGTGGTATGACAAGGCATTGGATATCGACGATGAAAACGAGCTGATCTGGAACGGCAAGGGAAATGCCCTCTATCATCTCGGCGATTATACCAAGGCGCGAGTATGCTTCGAGTGTGCATACGACATCGATCCCGAGAACATCGACTACGCGTTCTCGATCACCGAGACTTGCTTGCTCACCGGCGATTTTCAAGAGGCGTCGAACCTGGCTCAGGACGCATTGGACACCGCCGAGGGAACCGATGACGTTGCTGTTGCCTGGGCATTTTGCATCTTGCTCTTTTTCCTCGAGAAAAAGCTCGTGAACGCGCTGGATACGCTGGACCAGTTCATTGCCTATTTCCAGGGCATCGAGAGCGATTCCGATCCCGACAATGACTTTCGCGGGGTCGACTACGACTTTTGCGGCATGGAGAAGGCCATGGTGAGCAGCTTGAGCGGCGCGAGTATGGAAATCGTCGCCGGGATCATCAATTACTTGAAAGGAGAGATCTCACTTGACCGGCTTGTCGAAATCCAGGCCTCCGAAAAAGACAAGGTCACCTTCGATGACGTCCACGTGAAGGCGCTCGAACCGCAAGAGAAATCTCCAGAGGCATATCCCGACATGAGAGAAATCGCAGATCCAAGGGAGCGCGAGAGCATTGAATCCATTGATAGTCTTGTTGATGAATTCGGTGACAACGTGGGATTTGAATCCTTTGCATTTCTCTTCGAAAATTATGATTGGAATGTCGACAAGGGACCTGCACCATTCCTTGAAGAGCTCGTGCACCGGTTCTTCATCGAGATCGACAACGGTCACGTGAAGCGGCTCTCCATCGAAATTAACCAGATGATGAGCGCGCTGCTCGAACGCAAAAAGCCACAAGCGCCCATCACGTCCATCTTCCAGTTCCTCGGGGAAATGCTTTATTGCCCGCAGATCGAGGAGATCTACATCACCAGTATGGGTCTCCCCGCTATCTTGGAATTCATGCGCGGTGCTTCCTTCGGCAAGGGACGGGAAATCACCCTCTTCGTGAATGCCGATGTCATTCCCGGCCAGCAAGAAGATCTCCTTCCCCTCGACAAGGTGACGGAAATCTCCGAGATCGATGAAATCCCCGTTGATTATCAGGCTGAAGGGAAAAAGATCGTCGGATCCATGACGTGGACTGCAAAAAGGTAGAAATCCCCTCCTTTTCCCTCGTATTTTTCCTGGTTGCCGTGGTTCGAGCAGGAACCTTGCTATTTTTTATGGTGCAAGAGCCATTGATTTTTAAGACAGAACTCCCATCAGAGGTTTGATCGGCGATGTCGGGAAGCTTTTCGATGGCAACACCAGTGCCATTCACGGTCTCTACACTCTCGGGAGGCCGCGTTCGCATTGAAAAGCGAAGCCAGGAAAGCGATGCGACTTGTTGCTTGTACTTGGCGTTGATTCTTTCACTTGTCGTGGCTGTGCCTCTCGGGTTCACGATACCACCCGGCGCAACGGTTGCAATCGTCATCATCCTCCTCTTTTTCGTGTGTACCCCCATTTACACGCTGAAAAAGCAATGGTTAATCGAGATTGACAACGCTCACGACACGCTGTACATCATTCGCTGGCACAAATTCAACGCGCAGCAGAAACACACAATCTCGATCAACTATGCCATTATCAAGGAGATCGTGTCGGAAACCTCGGAAACCGGCTCGAAGCGGCGATTTATGGTCGTCACGACCGCCGGTGCTCGGCACTTGTTGTATGCCAGCATGAACATGAACCACGCCAATAAATTCATCGATGAATTTATGCGGGCGATCCGCCTCCCGCAGGCTTCCCAGAGCGCGTCTGTGGCCATTCGGCCTCCATCAAATCCCGTGCCAACAAGTTCCCCATCAACTCCAACAGGTATTCGACCATTGACCGCTGCTGACTACATTGCGAGAGACTTCGCGCCTAGTGTTAACGACGACGTTGACGATGTCGACGATGACACCGGGCCAGGCCACACGGCTACAATTTATCCGCAAGCACCGCCACCTCCATCAAGCACGGTAAAACTACCCGCTGAACCATCGCGCGCCCCCGCGCCTCCCGCGAGCGATGCCGGAAAGACCCAAGTCCAGCAATCGCTCGAGGAAATAGCACGGAAGAAGCATGATATGCTTGCCCGCATGTACGAGCCCCAAACCACCTCCGAGTTACAAGCAAAGGCACGCGAGGCAGGAAACGTTCCAGAAGCAAGCAAGGAAAAACAGCGCCGGGCATCGGAGCACTTGAGGAACGTCGAGGGCGTGGATGCGGTTTATGAAAGGAGTAACTTGGCAGGAGCGATATACCCCCACGAGCCTTCCGATGCAGAGAAATCGCAAATGCCCGCTGGAATGGCACGCGATTCGTTGGACGGCGGGAAATCTCCGAAGAAGAAAGAGGAGGAAGAGGAGGCCATCGTGCGGCAAGTCGACAAGAAGGTCGAGAAAGAGCTGGCCGTGCAAAAGGTGAAGCAATTTTGCATCGTTTGCAACGTCGCGCTCAAGGGAACCGCGTATATCTGTCCCACGTGCGACACCAAGTATTGCATCCGCTGTGCAAAAGCTTTATCCGAGCGGAAAGAGCGGTGTTGGACCTGCCGGAAACCCATCAAGGTCTAAATCTTTGGCTTTTTCGCAGATTTCTTTTTTTCAACCAGCGCTAGTACGATGAAGAGCAAGATGGCTATAGCGGTCACAACGAGGGAGATAGCGTAGAAGAATTGGTAACCAGGGATAGTGTTAGCCACGGCACCGAGCATCCCCGCCACGAGCATGCCCACGATGCCGCCCGTGAAACTGCCTAGCGAATTGAAGCTGTCGTGGAGCGTCATACCCAGCGCCTTGTGATCCTTCGCGATCTCGTTCGTGAGTGCATAGGTCTTCGCGGGAAAGGAGATGCCGAAGGGGTTGAGTACTTGGACCAGTATGATATAGGCTGCATATTCGGGACTGGCCACGAGAAAATACACGATGAACTTTATCTCTTGGAACAAGTAGGAGGCCAAGATGAGCACTTTCCAATCGTATTTCTTCACGAGGTGGCTCGAAAGGTAAAATAACGGCACTTCCGAGGTGGCCCAGATGAACGCCAGTATCCCGTAGAAGAATTCACCCTCGCCGAGCGCGTTCAAGTATTTTGAAAACGGGTTCGATTGGATGGCTGACGCGACGGATGACAAGAACGACGTGCTCGTCAGCATCAAGAACGCGATCGACAGGTAAAACCGTGATCCCGTTGCTGCAAGGCCTTGGTTTTGCTGCGCAAGCGCTGTCGCGTTCTGGCGCTGGTAGCCCTTTAAGATGATCGACAAGAAAATGGTCGTTGCCAGCACCCCGGCGCCGGAAATGCAATACATGACCGTGTACCCGAAAAATGGATTCCCGTTTATGCCGTTCAAGGTCTCTATGCCAAGCCCGCCGAACGGCGCCGTCCACGCGAACCCGATCGACCCGAACAGCCGGTACTTCGCGAATTCCCGGGACTTGTTAAACGAGAGGAACGCCTTGGACGACGGGTCCAGTGCCCGCTGCCGCTGATCGATGATCTCGTAGACGATGACGTTCGCCGTCGATTCCCCGGAGATGAGGCCGTTGAGGACCGTGGTGAACACGATGACCTCGAAGCGCTGGAAGAAAGCTATCAAGAATGTCGACGCGGCATAAAAGAGCTTGGCAAGAATGATGAACGTGAACCGTTCCCCCTTCTTGTCTGATTTTCGCGACACGAGGTTCTGCGCGATCAGCACCGTGATCACGGACAGCACTGATAAGAAGAAAAAGTATTCAACGGGAAGTCCCATCTTTGCCATGAGCATGCCGTTGAAATTCATCCCGATGACCGAGAAACCGTAATCCATATACGCCTCGATTTTCATCAAGAACAGTCGTTTCTCTGGCGATAATGATTGGGTCAGCGGAAAGGGTTTCATGATCGGGGATCACGGCAATCCATGGCGTGCCCCCAAAAGTCTTAATGGAAGATCCGTCCACCTTCTTCTCTTTTGAAATCGGATCCAAGACGAAAACATAATGGAAAAGTGGAGATCTATTTCGAGCATAAAACGTGGCTTCCGTGTTCAAAGGCAAGTAAAACCTTTTATTTTGCTTGCCGGTAGATAAATTGAGTGGCTTTGTTTTTACTAGGTGAATACTATGCACTTGTGTGGGAAAATTATTCGAAAAAATGGAGCTAGGATAAGCTTGATCATGCTCTTCGTCCTCGCGTGCACCGCCATGTCCTTGGCCGTGCATCAATCAAGGCTTCCAACTTCTGCCCGGGATGATGCAAGGATACGGGATTCGAGCGCTGGGCGATATTATGCAAACGGCGAGGTTTTATTCTGGCAAGGGATAGGTGATGGAGTTCCTACTTGCATCCAAGGAATAAATAGCCAGAACGGCCAGACCGCGACGACAGATATCTTGATGATGGGAAATAGCGGTTTCGGAAGTATGCGCGGCGTTATGGGCTATAACGCGTCAATTTTTCCCCAATGGGGCATGATCCAGAGCGATGATGACGACCTAGTCGTCGACATGGTAAAATTCGAGGACCCGAATGATCATAACATGGATATCATCTATGCTGAACGAAACGAGGATGCTGGCGAATACAGTCGATTTGTCCGGTTACGAGGCGTTAACCCGTCTTACACGGGTGATGGGGTAGAGATTTACCCGGAAAACACCTGGACATTGACGGGACAGAATGAAGATGCCCCGGAGAGCATGTGTGTCGGAAACTTTGACAACGATGCAGCACCGGAGATGGCAGCGGTGGCATCGGGCGGGCATGTGTATAACATTGCAAACGTCGGCATCAGCAGCTTCGGCATCTGGCACGATTACGACTACCCATGGACAGTCTCTTCATGGTGGGAGAATCTCCGGTATCGCAAGGACTTGATCACGCCGATCGATGCCTTGACAAGCCAACATGTATGGCAAGACATCATCGTCGGACACATCAAGAACGTGACGGCGTTGTCAACTAACACGTCGAATCAAGTCATCTGGGAGCGGGAATTTTCCAACTCGTATATTGAAAGCGTTGTGGTTTTTCCGGATATCACCGGCGACGGGAAGCAAGAGGTAATCGCGGCAACCTCCAATGCGTTGTATTTGCTCAACGGAGCGACAGGGGCTATAATCGCGAGCTTCACTGGTCTTGGCAATCACTTCAGGATGGCTGCTCCGATAAATGATATTAACGGTGACGGCGTGCCAGACATCATAACAGGGAATTCGCAAGGCCGTATCCTCATTCTTGACGCGAACTCGACGTCTCCAACGTTCCAGAAGGTCATTAACGGCACGTCATTCCGGAATGCTCAGCAGATCTGGAGCATTTTAAATATCGGGGACGTGGATGGTGATACAAAACCCGATTTTGCCATTGGTGGAAGCGGGATGGTTGGCGTGCTGTACGGCAATAACGCTACATGGCGATGGGTTCTTGGTGTTAATGAAGGGTATTGGAATGGAGCGAATTCGTTAAATGTCTATGACATCACCTTGCTCGACGATCGTGATAATGATGGCGTCAATGACTTCGCTGTCGCGAGCGGTGTCGACGGTTACGGTGGGATCTTCATTTATTCGAGCAAGGGGAGCGGGCAATACTATGATGAGAACATTCATGGATGGGGTAGTATCAACCTAAATTGCACCGCTGACGTGAATTACACCTTCCAGTTCCAGCTTGATGTCACGCAAGATGAGAACCTCTCCTGCACGGCAAACATCACGATCGATGGCACGGCGCATCCCATGACTCAATCCACAGTTAGTTGGTGGAGCACGGGGAATGAATTCGTTTATTCGACAAGTTTACTAGCAGGAATCCATAACTATAGTTTCAATGTCGCCGATGTCAACCTCGTGACATGGTCTTCGGGTCTCCGTAATGGTCCACAAGTAGGAGGAGACTGCAATCCGACAACACCACCCAATCCTTTTCTTGATCCTGCCACGATCACCGTTATTGGTATAGCGGGTGGTGGAATAGCTGTTGTTGGCATCGCTTGTGGTGTAATCCGTGCAAGAAGGCATTAATACTACTTTTTTTTCTATAAAGAAAGACTTCCACACTTTTTTCAATTATTCACGTTGATATGGGCGATTTTTGCTGGTGGAAAGCCATTAAAATTAGATGCAGATGCATTCGTGTATGCCCCCGTGTAGTCAGAATAGACGAGATCCCCGATCGCGAGATCCGGGAGCAATTCATCACGCGAAATGGTATCCAGCGCGTCGCATGTCGGCCCGGCAACGACACTCGGCACCGCTTTACCATTGTGGAAAGCCTTGAAATGATATTGGATGTGATCATAGATGAAGCCCGAGAACGTGTGGTATACGCCATCATTTATGTAGTAATAGGGCTTTCCATCTCGTATTGATTTACCAATGACCGAGGCGATGGATGTTGCCGCTGTCGCGACGAAATAGCGTCCCGGCTCGGCGACGATGCTAATGGTATCTGAGGGGAAATACTTGTCAATGAGCGAGTTTATCATCGCCGCGTATGCCGCGAAAGGCTGGATGCCCGGGCTGTACGGCGCGGGAAAGCCGCCACCGATATCGAGCAAAGAAAGCTCGTGTCCTGCATGCTTTGCATCGTCGAAGACCTGGCGCGCCCTTTCAAAGGCGGCCACGAAGTTATGCGGGTCCTCGCATTGACTTCCCACGTGGAAGCTCACGCCGATGACATGCAAGTGCAATTGGTCCGCATGCTTCAAGAGAGATTGACAGTCCTCGTACCGCGCGCCGAATTTGGACGACAATTCCACGACGGAACCATGGTTCGGGACATCGATACGCAAAATCAATGGCAAGTTGTTGCAATGGGCGGCGATCTTGTCAAGCTCGGCGGGATTGTCGAAGGTCATGGGGATCGAGTACTCCCGCATCTTGTCCAAGGATTCTATGTTTTTGATGGTATTGGCGTAGATCACCTTGGAATTTAAGAATCGCCATTTTTGGCTCTTATTACCTTGCAACGCGCGGCGAAGGATCGTAAATTCCTCCCACGAAGCGATGTCGAATCCCGATCCCTCGCGGGCAAGCGTGCGGGCAATCTGCACCTCTGGATTGGCCTTGATCGCGAAGTATGGAAATACACGAGGCAACATGCGCCGGAAGTCCTGGAAGTTCTGTCGTATTCTCGCGTGATCGATGACCATCAAGGGGGTCCCCTTGATCAATGCAAGGTCGTGTAATTCCGTGTTATTCATGGCTGGACTTTTTTATATGGTTTTTCGAATACATAGATTTTAATGTATTTAACTTTAGTCCTTTGTTTTCGCAATAATAGCTATGGAAAGAACTAGAGCGGCATATAGCCGTTAGGCTTCTCGTGCCACGGGCTATATCTATTCGGCTTCTCGTGCCACGGGATATACCTATTAGGCTTCTCGTGCCACGGGCTATATCCATTTATGAAGGCTGATTTTTTATATACGCATCGATCAACCGGTTCACGAGCGCTGGCTTGTCCTGGTGAACGAAATGCCCCGCATTGACATAGCTAATCTTATATCCCGCACTGCAAACCTTGGGAAAGCGGGTCGTCAGCGAGGTTTGCAGAGCGATGTCTTCCACGCCCCAGATCACGAAGACCGGGCAGCGAATATCGACGGATTCCATGTTCCCGCTCAAGAGCCGCGGTAAAAAACGGCGGAACGCACAGCGATAATAATTGATGGCCGATCGCAGCGTTCTAATTTGCCCCAAGCCATCGCGGTATATGGCAAGCTCTTGCGGGGTGATCGAGGGGATCATGTAGGAAAGCATCCGAGCCAGCATGTTGGCATTGTTTAGGGTGAGTACGCGTTCAGGTAGCCACGGCACCTGGAACAGATAGATGTAATAGGAGCTTTTCAATTGGCGAGCATTTTTCAGCTGCTCTGCCATAAGCAGCTGCACAGGCGGGCAGTTCAAAATGATCAAGCTATCCAGACAGTTCGGATGCCGATTTGCAAATTCCCATGCAACCGCGCCGCCCCAGTCGTGGCCCGCGAGCACGAACTTATGCAAGCCCAGATGATCCGCGAGTTTTTTCACGTCGAGAACAAGGAAATCTACGGAATAATCGGAAACACGGGCGGGCTTGCCCGACAAATTGCATCCTCGCTGATCGATGGCAATGACGTGGTAATCACCGGCAAAGAAAGGAATCTGGTGCCGCCAGCTGAACCAGAAATCGGGAAAGCCGTGCAAAAACACGATCGATCTCTCGTTATTCCACCCCGCTTCGACGTAGTGGAGCTTGGTTCCGCCGACGTCGGCGAATCCGTGGCGGATGATGCCGTTCAAGTTCTGCATAGTTGAATCTTGAAGCGCCCGCGTATAAATAAGCGTGTGTCCAAGTATTAACTAATAGATCAACATGGAACGTGTCGTGACATGCCAATCGGTAAAGGGTTCCCCCCGCGAAAAAAGGAACGAGCTGAGAGCAATCCCGCGAATGCCCGTGTCAAGCACAGCGGGACATACATCGAATGCGCAGCTCTCAAGGAGCAAGTCGGGGTCGTCGTGGAACAAACGAGGGGAATGACCTTGTACACGATCGACATGCTCCGGCACGAGGGAATCTTCCACGATGCGTTCACGTTCCAGGCCTTCTTTAAGCTGACGAAATGGCCCCGGCTCATCATCTTAATTGGCCCGGCAAAGTTGGATGCGCGCCAAGCGTCCCGGATCAAGGATCACGTCAAGGCTGGCAACGGTCTCATCGTCGTGGGCATGATCGAAGCGCTTGAAGATGTTCTCGGGATCATGTACAAGATTCCCGTGTTTTCCTTTCCCGTGGGCGGCATCCGGGACAATTCCATCGGGGAAGGATATTTACAGCTCAAGGACGAGAGCTTTGCCAAGCAATATCCAAGCACGTGGTTTCCCCTCCATGGTTTTGGGTGTGCTCCTGTTCTCGTCGATGGTGCGAGCGTCATCGCGGACTACGAGACCGTGCACGAGAGCGGGGAGCGATGGGCAGCCATTACGAGCATCGAAGTCGCATCTGGCGTCGCGATCCAGATAGGCATCGAACTTGCCAAGACGATTCGCCACGTGCAAGAAGGCCGGTATGTCGACAAGGATGGCATACCCCCGCCAGACGGCATGGCCCCGATCGATGATGGTATCTTGAAATGCGAGGATGGTCTCGTCCTCGATTGGACCCGGGATAGACGCGCCGTTTCACCTTCATCCCACGTGCCGGCTTTCACGATACCTGTAGCCGATGCATGGCGTAAGTTATTCGTGGCGTGCATCGAGCAAATTGCCGATAAATGCAAAATTCCTTTGAAACGCTGCTGGTACTGGCCCACGGGTGCCGAATTCGTTACCTTGCTCAGCCACGACAGCGACGGGAACTCCGAGGAGATGGCAAGCCATCTCCTTGCCGAGATCGGCAAGGCCGGAATCAAGACGACGTGGTGCCTGGAAGCCCCAGGCTACTCCCCTGGCACGTGCGCGAAGATTTTACAGGCAGGCCACGAGCTGGCCCTCCATTTCGATGCCATTGCCTATCCCGGGGGCAAGCAACATGACGAGATCGGCATGGCTGCCTTGTTTTCGCGTGAGATGCTTGAACGACAGTTGAACGGCGTTATAGATCACTCGGGGTATCATGATATTTACAGCAACAAGAACCACTACACGCGCTGGTCGGGACGGGTGCAGTTCTTCGAATGGTGCGAGCAACTCGGCATCCGCGTGGATCAATCGAAGGGCCCGAGCAAATGCGGCACCTTCGGCTTTCCGTTCGGGACATGCCACCCGTGGCAGGCGATGAACGGCGCCGGCGAGTTGATCGGGTGCCTGGAAATCGGATTCCAGAGCCAGGATTTCGGTCTCCAAGGTCCGCCGGACACCATCGACGACCTCCTGGTCGCCGTCAAACAAGCGAACGGCGTCGCGCACGTTATATTCCACCCTGCACATTCCAAGAGACCCGATGTCAACAAGGCGATGCACGAGTTCATCAACAAGGCACGGCAGATGGGTGCAATATTTCTCACTAGCAAAGAAATCGGGGAATGGACATTCGAGCGGAAACACATGGTCGCGGCGGGGCTCGTGACGTTGAAGGACGCGGTCATCCAGGTCCGCGAGCGATCCACATGGTTAAATCTGCCTGGCCCCTCTCCTTTACTGGGCAGCGAGCAATAGCACAAAGGATTGGTCTAATGTTCAAGAAAAAACCTGCAGGCGAGTTCAAGAAATTCGGGGAATCCGAAAAGAAATACCTTGGCGAGGTCATCGATTCCGGCGAGCTGTTCTACGTGAACGGCGACAAGACCAAGAAATTCTGTGCCAAGGTGAGGGATTATTTTGACGTGAAATTTTGCGCCACGGCATCATCTGGAACCGCAGCGATCCACGCTGCCATTGGCGCCTTGGAAATCCCGCCTGGCAAGGAAGTCATCACATCACCCATTACGGATATGGGAACCTTGATAGGGGTCTTGTACCAGAATTTGATCCCCGTCTTCGCCGACGTGGATCCATCCACGTACAACATCACGGCGGAATCCATCAAGGCCAAGATCACGGCGAGCACCGCGGCCATCATCGTCGTGCATCTCGCCGGAAACAGCGCCCAGATGGACGGGATCATGAAGGTCGCCCAGGAACACGGCATTCCCGTCATCGAAGATTGCGCGCAATCCTACGGTGCTATGTTCCAGGGCAAGAAAATCGGGACGATCGGCACGATGGGCTGCTACTCGCTGAATGCATTCAAGCATATCAGCGCGGGGGATGGGGGGTTCGTCATCACGAATGACAAGGAAATATTCGAGCGGGTTGCCAACTTTGCGGATAAATCGTACGACCGGTTGAACACCGGCCGACGTTTGACCACGCTTGCCCCGTGTTACCGCATCACGGAGCTCCAATCGGCCGTCGCCTTGGCACAGATGGACAAGCTCGATTACATCGTCGAACGGAGGCACGAGCTCGGGGATTGTTTTAACAAGGGTATTACCGGATTGGAAGGCATCATGCCACACAAG
>Ga0315277_10011542_pt1 | contig 11121 bp, 15 predicted proteins | sample YL17G05_15_MG_FD_203695 | JGI IMG/M metagenome (GOLD analysis project Ga0315277, IMG submission 203695) | Sediment microbial communities from Yellowstone Lake, YNP, Wyoming, USA - YL17G05_15 | ecosystem: Environmental > Aquatic > Freshwater > Lake > Sediment | place: USA: Wyoming | collected... | reverse complement strand
AATACCCAATTCGGTATTTATCGCACAACCGATATCGTAACTTTAATAAAGCAAAAAGTTAATTTTGATTCAAAAGCAAGTAAGGGTGTTGTATATGAACTTTATACTCGTTGGTGGGACAAACAACATCGCGGCACAATGACCGTAATACCTTATTCAGATTTAGAGTCTTTAGCTTCTTTCCAACCTCTTGCAATACCAAGAAATCTTTGGGAACGAATCAGAGCCTTCTATGGATATGATGGTATAAATAATTAAATGTAGTTGGTGTATATAATTATTATGGGCACATTCATCTAAAGAATGTGCCCTTTTGCCTTTAGAACGAGAAGAACTCGTTAACTCAACAGTCCAATCAAGAGTGACATTAGTAAGTACCCAATAGTGCTTGGATTGAAATTGTAGGGTCTTGGTTTTGTTGTTCTTTAATTGCTTTTTGGAACATTGCCATAGTTCGATGAAAACCTTCGATTAATTCATATTTTTGTTCTGAAGTATGGTATACTATCATAACTGGATCGTTTTGCCCAGGGGCTTGGGTTTGCATGATTTGATGAACTCTTGCAGTTCTTACCTCATCTCCAGACGCAAACTTTTCAGATGGATTTGCTCCATATCCTCTAGACTTCCAATTTTGTTGATTTTTTTCTGTAAAATTAGAAGGCTTAACGTTTATTACTTTAACTTTCCAATCTTTGGCGTTAACTACTTGTGGAAATTTTTGAGCATATTTTTTAACAGCATAATCTGATACTCTTTGTAAAAGATTTATATCTAATATTTTATGCTTTTCATAATCATATATTTTATCCCATAATTTTCCTCTATCTAACATGTTTTTTATTTCATGTTGAAGCATCGAAGTGAATATATCAGTAAATCCCCATTTACCAACTTTTCCATAAGGCATTTGTGGGAAATATTGATCGTGAACATATTTTATGATCGTTCTAAGTGCTTCTTCGATATATCTGGGGTCTGAAAAAGGGTTTTCGTTTTCTTGTAAAGAAAGCCATTGTTTGAAACTTAACATATCAAATATTTAGTATTATTTGACATGAAAATTCATGGGGTATAGACCATAATGTTTATATCGGCGTATTTCTTAACCAATTTCTAGTGGCTGAAACATCAGGTTCTTCTGAAACATCACTAGTGAATTGTTTTCTTACTTGTGCCAATTTAATTGGGTCTATATCGGCTTGTTGATGAACACCTGGACTCATTCTGCTCTGTTTTCTTATTTCAGTTTCACGATTAGATATCCACTTATTTTTAGATACACCAATAACCCAAACTGGTTTATTAGAAAACCTTTCAATTTTCTCTTTCCTAGTTAATAAATGATTGACTAGAGTAAAATCTTTCCACATAGCTCTAGGAATTTGCATTTGGTTGCCAACGTTAGGATTTGTTTGATCTACGGCAGCTTTTGGAATTAATGTTATTGAATTATTATCTTTTTGCATAACATAATATATGTCATTATTAGTAATTGAGACTTTTGGTTTATCCATGAAGACAACAATTTGTCCTGATTCAGGTGCTATATCTGGTAATTCCTCATAGGTCATCTGACCCATGCGGCTCGCCTCTAAAACAATATCCTTTTTTTTCTCTAACCATTCATAAAATGTAAACATAATGTATTTATCAATAAGCTTTTATTTCTATCAAGAATTTGTATTGGATAATAGACTAACTACAAGTTCTCATTAAGATTTCGGATGCGGAAGGCACACAACGTTGCAAGACCTTTAAATCACTAGGATTTCCCTGCCAACTTGTCTCTTTTACCTTCATCCCAGGAAAACTAGATGCAGCACTTTTAATTGTGCCCAATTGAGCAGTCAAATATAATTGACCATTTTTCTTATTGATGAATTCAGACTCCCTCTTGAAAGGATTACCTTCCTCATCTGTCTCACCACTCTCTTTGACGTAAACAATTTTCATATCATCGAAAGGTATGATCGCCCCATCCTTATCAATCATTGCCTCTGAACCATCATTGTTTTTAGTCTTCACCAAAAGCTTACCTTCAGTAAATGCAGATTTCAAAGCGGTTGCTATGTCCCAACCAATTGTGTAAATAGTGCCATCAGTACCAACCACATTTATAATAAAAGCTCTGGTTTTCCACGTTTCTGATATTGATTCTATAATTATACGCTTCTTCAAAGCATCCTTTTCTTCTGGACTGCCTTCGTGCAAACGTTGAATTTCTGGTGGCTTTAAATATCGCTCTGGATCATCCGCTTTTAAGGTCCAACTACCAATATACACGTCGCCAAATCTTGCATTCATCCTAGTTGAAATGCGAATCGAATAATCCTTGTCATTGTAAATTAAGTCTTCTGTATTGCTCCCACTACCAACTTGAACAGAACCAGTTAATGCAGCAATATACTTGCGATGTAAATCTGCTTTCGAACCATGCATTCCACCCAATTTAATAAATATAGGATTTAACAAAGGAATTGTTTCCAACACCTGAGTAATATAATCCGCCAAAGAAGTACCAGGATTGTTATGATCTAAATTCTCTTTGATTAACTTCTTGATTTCCTTAGAGGCTTTCTCAATATTAGTAAATTCACGAAGCCCAACAATGTTTAAATTATCGTCAACAAACTTGTCTTGATAAGAATCAAGATCACGATTCTTTACATCATTCAATAATTCTTTCATTTCTTGAATGTCGCCTTTTATGGATGCTACTAAGAATTTCTTTTTCCATTGTTCGTAATCAAGATGTTCCTTTTCCTCTGGCATGTCTGGAGTTTGTGGGTCTGCTGATGGATCGTTTTCGTCTGGATGACTGTCCATTTCTTCTGGCGGCATGTTCGCAATATTTGGGTCGCCTTGCTTACTTGCCGCTGGATCAATACTTCCACCACCTGGAGCATATGGATCAGCAGCAGGAGTTCCCGCTGGAGTGTCTTGTACGTCAGTGCCAGTAGCATATGCTTCTAACCAATCTTCTAAATTTATAATGCCTGTCATCTTATTATTTATCCTGCTTTCTCTTGATTTTTAACTTGCTGTATTTTGTTTATAGCTTTTATAAGCTCTCGCTTACTGCCACTATTATTTATAGTAATCTTATTTTCTTGATTAGCCGTAAGATACTTAGGGAATGTATCACGCTCTTTAAGCTTCACCCTGGTAATTAAATCTGCCACTTTAGACATCTTGTCATTAGTCTCTGTTTGAATTTTTACCAAATTTACCAACGCTTCTTTACTTGATGTTGTGGAATCACCCCCGTTAATAACCATGTCAACAAAATTGTTCAATAATTCACCTATGTCTTCTCTGTCTTTTCTAATATTGTTCAATATCTCACTGTAAAGACCCATGATTAATTCATCTGGTATAAGATTGTTCTCTTCCTGTGATACTTGAGGAACATTTACGTTAAGCTGTGGGATCAATTGTTCTAATTCTTCTGAGTCCATATACTTTTATTTATACTAAATTTTAGTTTTTTTAGTAACCAATTTTCATTAAGTCTATATAATTTACATTGCGCAAAGGAGTTCATGGACGAAATTTCATACAAGGAACTAACTCAGTCATTAAAAAGTGTTTCCGATGTCACAACCAGAATTGATGAGAGAATTAAAATTCTTGTTGAAGATAATAATTTGTTTAAATCTAGATTTGAAAAAGTAGCGGAAACTCAGTCCGCACTCGTGTCAAGACTAAGTATCATAGAATCTAACCACGATATATCAAATATAAAAAATGATATTGTCTCCTTACAAGAAAAAATAGAATTTTTGTCTGGTAAGTCTATTAAGATAGAACAGGATATACATATGATGGAAAAAAGCCTGGGCCAACATGAATATAGATGGACGAATGTAGTAGACTTTTTATATAAATTGACAACTGTTGTAATTGGCTCTATTATTTTATGGAAACTTGGAATCAAAAACTGAGCATCAAACCATAAATAATTAATAAGGTACAAGATATGAGAAAAACTTTTTTAGAATATTTGAGCTTAAAAGAAAATGTTGAAGGCAAAAAAGCACCATCCGAAGTTAAACTCGGTGATGATACTGACTTCAAACCATTCATTGTAAACGCCGAACGTCATACTAACCTAAGACCTATCGTTAAAGCATTCCTTGATAGCGCTCAGGTTAGCTTGCCAGGACCAGATGGCTATCCACAAAAATTAACAACTATGGACCCATCCAAAGGCGAAACTACACCTAAATTAAAAAAGAAAAGTTTATACCTAGTCGGCGGTGCAGTAAGGGATCACCTTAAAGGCAAAACCCCAAAAGATTATGATCTCGCCACAGATGCCACGCCAGATGAAATAAGACTTATTCTAAGAAACGCAGGATTCGCTGAAACAAAACCCCAAAGTTGTAAAATAGTTACAGATAAAAAATATGATAAATACCCAGAAGCTGGTAGTAAAAGCAAAATCTTCTTCGCCAAAGGCTGGGATCGTAGTGGTAAAGAATTTGTAATCGGCACAAGAGTTAATGGTGAAGAATTTGAAATTGCAACTTTTAGAAAAGATTCTAAAAGCGGCTCAGATGGGCGCACACCAGATCGTATGGAATTCGCTGGACTAGATGACGATGCACAAAGACGTGATTTTACCATGAACTCCATGTACATCCCACTAACTAGCGCAGATGGTGCAAATGCAAAACTAATTGATCCACACGGCGGCGCTCATGATATCAGAAATGGTGAAGTTAAATTCGTCGGTAACGCTAAAGAAAGATTAGGTGAAGATCAATTGAGAGCTATGCGATATCTTCGCTTCTTAGCATCTCATGGCAAAAATACAAAAATTCCAGATGAAGTCAAAGAAGCAATCACTGATATCAAGGATTTACCTTCTGTAAGCCGTGAACGCATTAGAGAAGAATTTCTGAATGGCCTACAACACCCAGATGTCGATGCAATACAATATGTTAAACTGTTCAAAGAATTAGGATTACTCTCTACTGTATTCCCAAGCCTCGAATTCAAACTCGATGCACCTGAAGATTTTAGTGATAAAAAAGAAAAAAGATTAGCAATCGCTTGGCTATTAAGAAATAACTCAAGTAGTAAAATTCAACATGCTTTGGAACAAGGTACATGGGACGATGAAGAAATTCGTGATATCATACACCTCGTTGACCTCGCTAAATGGATTTCTTCACATGAATCAAACCCACAAGCCTTTTTTGATAATTTCTTTGAAATGAAAAAGAACTTCCACAAAACAGGTATCGTTCCAAGCTTGATTAAACAATGGGCAAGAATGAATAAACTCCCAGAGAATATCTTGAATAAGTTCCTAGAACATGTTCTTGAAACAAAGGGATATGTAAAAGATGGCGATAGAAGAAGTATTAATCCAGATATTGTAAACCACCTCGGCGGCAGAATGCCTCAAGGCTATGAATTCAGTAACGCTATCAAAAATATTGAAACTAATAGATTTCGTAAAACTTTAACCAAAGAAAATGAATATTAATTTTAAAGAATTTATGGAAACTGTTGGCGCAGATTATACTCGCTTAGTTATCGTAGACTTTGACGATACCTTAGTGTATACGCCAACACCTGAAAAAGGTATGCCAGAGTATGAAAAAACTACTGGCAAACCTTGGAAAATTCCAGATAAAGAAACAGCTGTACAACATGGCTTTGATCCTAAATTTAGAAGAATAGGTTGGTATGGACGTGAGGAAACTCTAAAGTTTGACCGTACCTCAGAAAAACTTAACCAAGATGTAGCCAATACCCTAAAATTACTACAGTCCAATCCCCAAACCCATACCGTTATTATGACAGGTAGACATGCCGCTCTTGGTAATACTGTTAAAGATATAGTGTCCCACTATGGCGTCCATGCAGATGAATATTACTTCAAAGCACAAAAAGACCTAACAAACCACCCAGAATATCCTAAATCTAATGATACCTTTGACTATAAGGCTTTCGTTATTATTAAAAAACTAATGAAAGAAAGTGTAGAAATATTAGAAATATTCGAAGATAGAGCAGAACATGTTAATCAATTCTTGCAACTTGGTAAAAATTTAAAGGAAATTTGGAAAAATTTGAAAACTGTAATCGTCCATGATGTAAGAAGTAAGAAAAACTATTCAGTTTAAGCTAAATAATCAAAAAGGAGAGCATTGAACTACAAACTCTATAAACGTGTGGTTGTCTTTTTCAAGAAAAATAACTTAGCTGAAAAACCAATTATTGTGAGAAGAGTAAAGTTAAGCCCATCACTTGATGGACAATGTGACCTTAAAGAAAATAAATTCATTATTAAAATAAATAGAAATTTATCAGAAAATTACTCAATTGATGTTGTAATCCACGAAATTGCCCATGCCGTTGCATGGGAAAAAGATGCAGATGTTCATGGCACCAATTGGGGTAAAGCATATAGTAAAGTATATCGGTTGTTCTTAGAAAATTTTATAGAGAGCTAAAATGCAATATTTCGTTTCCGCAGAAAATATAGCCTACCATCGCTGGCAATTAGAATTACTTATAGAAAGCTTCAAAATGCATGACTTGCAAGACTCCCTAATTATTGGCCTTGCAGAAAACTCCGAACCAATATATACAGAACCAAAAAATCTTAGTTCACATAAAAATATTTTCGTTCATGATAATATTGGTAAAGAAAAAGGCTGCCCCTCATTCAACCGTGCATATGGCCTTTTTGTAGCACTAAATAAAAACTTAATCAAAGCACCATTCGCTATCATCCACCCAGATACAATTTTAGTAAAACCTTTTGAAAATAACTCAATCGACGTTACTTTCCAAATGGATACGGATTTTACTTTGGAAAAAAGTAAATCAGAAGATTTTATAAAAACTGTAAAAGAAGCAAAAAAGATCGAAGAAGATTTGTGGCTCCCACTAGGAGATACCCTCGTCTTTGAAAAATTCCCAGAAGATTTTATCAAAAGAGTTCTGGAACTTGCAGATTATTTGACCAAAACCTATCCCAATTGGACAGATGCAGAAAAAACCGCCTGGACATTAACACTACTTGAATATTATGGACACTTAACTTATTATGGCACAATTGGTATCGAAAATACCCTGGTAGATGCGGAACTTAAACAATTAATTCATTATAAACGTGGCCTGCCACCATATTTTAATAAACATATGTTCCACTTCGAACCACCTGCTATCTTCGGTATGGGCGATCCTTATGATATACTCCTAAAATATAACGCAAATAAAGTAATGGACTTTGTGGGCAAAGTTATACTTTCTTACAAAAATAAATAGTTTAGAATGGATGCACATCCTATGATACCAGCTATTTTAATAAATGATAAAATTGTTACTGGCACTAATCATGGCGATGCCTTCGGACAACTAAACGAAATTGAAAAAGATGGCCCCATCATATCTGGCTTCCTCGATTGCAAAAATCATAAATTCATCACCGATGAAAATAAAATTATCTACCTCAAAGAAATTATCATACTGCGACATGCCGAATCTACAACACAAGAAAATGGACCACTCACCGAATTAGGCCGTAAACAAGCCCTACTCATAGCAAAATTCTTGAATGCTATGAAATTACAAGAATTTAAAGGCTTCTATAGCCCATATATCAGATGCAAAGAAACCTCGTCCATCATAGAGGAAAATTGCCATATCACCTTCTCCCAAGAACCTAACCTCAGTAAACAACAACAACATGAATGCGATTTCCATAATAGATTGTTGCAAATACTTGACTCTATACCCGAAAAATCTATACTGATTACTCATACAGATTTTATACAAAATGTAATTCAAATTACTCATTGTATAAGTATAAGGAAAATTACTAATTGTAGTATTACTTATATTCGTAAAAATAAAATTATTTGGCTGGCAAAGGAAATTCAATGCTCAGAAGAATAGAAATTGACCCAAAAACCAGAATAAAATTGGAAGATATAGACCTCCCAGTTATTATAAGAATTAATAAATTTGATGAAGAAAGTGCCAAAAACTTTTCTGAAGATATCAATAAAGCATGTAATTCAGGCCAAAAAGTAGTACCAATCGTCGTAGATTCCTACGGCGGACAAGTCTATGCACTCCTATCCATGATTTCAGAAATCCAAAATTGCAAATTGCCAGTCGCTACTATCTGCGAATCCAAAGCAATGTCCGCAGGCGCTATCCTCTTCGGATTTGGTAATAATGACTTGCGGTTCATGTCTGAACATGCTACCATCATGCTACATGACGTTTCAAACTTTACATATGGCAAAATAGAAGAACTTAAAGCCGATGTCTTCCAAACAGAAAAACTAAATAAACACATTTTCTCGCTGCTAGCTAAAAATTGCGGCCAACCACCATCCTACTTTCTGGATGTTATACACCAAAAAAGCCACGCAGAATGGTTCCTGAGTGCCAAAGATGCCAAAAAACATAAATTGTGTAACCATATCCGACTGCCAGAAATTAGCTTGAAAATAAACGCTATACATGGATTTATGTAATATGAATGAACTAGAATACTACACGACAAAAGAACTAATCGAAGAAATTACCCAGAGAAATACATTCGTCGGAATTATACTCCACTCCTTCAAAGAAGCTAAAAATAAACAAAATCCCGTCCACGAAGGCTGGGATATTAGCTATAATAATATCTCAGAAAAACAATCCGCAGAATTACTCCAAAAAACAGTAGAACATTTTAACCAATTAGCAGAGAATGAATAATGGCAAAATATTATGTCGCTTCAGGTACCTTTAAACAAATTATTGACCGACCTACTCCAAAAAAAGCAGCAGTCGATGCCTTTAAAATGCTGGAAAAAAACCCAGTCGCCTCTCTAGGCTCAATTGTTATGGTAAGCGAAACTGGCTTTAATTCTGATGGCGATGACGATTTCTATTTCTCCACTATCGAAATACTTGAACAAAGTGACCAATTAGGAAATTATAAATCAGAAGATTGGGCATAAATATAACATGGATTTTAAAAATTAGCTAGATACCACAGGGCAAGCCCTGTGGTATCTCACCCAATGAATGAAACAAATTGACCAAACTAGTCAATAATACTTAACCTCACATCTTCTTCTTCTTCTTCTTCTTGTTCCTCTTCCTGATAGCCTTTGATATGTCTGGCGATGCCGTACTGCGACTGTTAATCGACGCATCTGGTATTAATGGACCCGTACCATCCGCCGCATTTATCCTGCTCCTAGTAAATGCCGATGATTCCTTGATCTTTAACCAATCGTAAAATGTTTTCATGCCTTATATATCCTTATCTCCAAATATCCCTTTCTAAAGCCTCGCCAGTACCACCTAAGTTTAATACATGCTCAAAGTTTTTTAATAATGGAAATGCCTCTCTTGGAGACAATGTACCTAACTCTTGGAAAAATACCCTGTAATCCTTCTTGAATTTTAAAGTCGCACGGTCGTCGGTGCCCACCACCGCATCACGCGGACCAAATATAGTGTCAAACATGTTCACAGCCGATGTAGTTATGCCCTTCCATACCGCTGCACCTATCTCCCCAATCGTACTGCTGTGACCCTGCGCGTTCACCGTTGGCAAACCATCACCATGAACTACCCCCATGTGGCTCCCTTTATCCAACTTGTCAGCCATACGCTTTATTACGTTCAAAACTTGGACTTTTAAATCAGGATGATTATGCAAATAATCCAATATATTATATGCCGCCCTATATGCCATAGACCTAGCAGCACGCATAGCATTAATAAGACCAGAAGCAATAGGTAATCCACCACTCATCGCCGCAATAGGTAAACCAAAAGGAACTCCAACCTTGTTCACTAGTGTTGACTCAGGATTGCCGTCCTTACCACTAGATCGTAATGCAGTATAATCCAATGGATTCATACTCGTCTCGTCCCGCCTTAATACATACTCGTTGAATTTGTACATAATTATATATATACCTTACTAACCTAAATCCCGTTTTTATTAACTTATACCAATGTATATTTATCAAAATATCCCTGGAGCGTAAATAAACTAACTAAAAGTTTATACCCCAGATATCAAATACTATGCTAAACTTCAAAAAATGGTTTTTAACCGAATCATAAAGCTAATAATGGCTCACCATGCCTCTATACTTCCCCAATCCTTCGTCGCCACTGACGTAGGCTTCCAAGGCTCCTCCGCTGCACCATATGCATGTTTATATGAATACTGTGCCGTTGAAGTATCCTTGTTCAATGGAAATCCCGTCTCCCTCGATGCCTCCTCTGACTTCTCTATTATCTGCTTCGCTAACCCCTTTACCCTCATGTCATTCGTAAAATACTTGCCAAAATAATAATTGTCTATCAACATGCTAATAACATCCCCAGCATGGTTCCTGTATTCCCCCTCATGCTTGTTTATATCAACTAAATTAAACCTACCCCTGTCAATCAACATGTTCCCACTCTTGCTCGGATCAATTACCCAACCCTTCTCATTCAATTTCTGTATACTCTTGAATAACCTAATATACTCTCCTATAGGCATCGCCGCAGCCGCTTCCAAATTAACTAAATATCTTGCCTTCGCACCTTCTATATCATTCTTATCATATTTGTAAGGATGACCCGCAGGAACCCCAGATTGCAATTTTAATATTTGTATATTTGGACCATAATGCGCAATCGCCTGCCCATAATTATCGTCCCCAAATGGATCATCCGCCGACTTCAACTCCCTCCCTACCACCTCCTTCTTACCCCAACCACCCCTCACCATCCTGATACCAAATTGAGTCCCAGGTATCTTGTAAAATACCGCATTCCCTCCCTCACCATCTGGCTTCTTTTGTTCAAGTGATTTAATTAAAGACGCAATGTCCATATGATTCGCCTGTAACCATTGTTCAAATTCATTATAAGTCTGTTCAACTAACCATTCTTTAAAACCAATATTACTCTTCATGTATGAATACACCGCTCCCTTCTTCCTATTTAGTGCGATAATAAAAAAACCATAAATAACAATTAAACTAACTAAATAATCCTATGCTAAACTTCAAAGGATGGTTTTTATTTGAATCGCAAATGGAAATACAGGCTCTTAGAATATTAGATAATAATCAAAATGCATTA
>Ga0315277_10011541_pt1 | contig 11121 bp, 12 predicted proteins | sample YL17G05_15_MG_FD_203695 | JGI IMG/M metagenome (GOLD analysis project Ga0315277, IMG submission 203695) | Sediment microbial communities from Yellowstone Lake, YNP, Wyoming, USA - YL17G05_15 | ecosystem: Environmental > Aquatic > Freshwater > Lake > Sediment | place: USA: Wyoming | collected... | reverse complement strand
CGTACACCGCCAGGCTCGTAATGCTCGTACCGCGCGCCATCTTTTCAATTTCAAGTTGCGTCTGCTGTGCAACCTCGCGGGTGGGACACAGCACAAGCGCGCTCACCCTACGCCTCGGCACGGCCCTCAGGCGAGAGAGGAGTGGCAGCACGAATGCAAGTGTCTTTCCGCTACCGGTCTCGGCAGTGGCGACCATGTCCTGACCCGACAATGCGGGTGGAATTGCCATCTGCTGGATGGGAGTAGGTTTGGAGTATCCTCGCGTTTCTACATTCTGGAGAACAACGGGATCCAATGCGAAATGGTTAAACAATAAAACACCTCAGCTTATTTTCCTCTTTGATGTACGGACGGAGGTTAGACACGCGGGCTGTTAAAGTACGCGGGTACATACGCAAAAGGTGCTTGCAGAAGGCAGCACCTCTCTATCCGAGCGTGCAGCAATAGGTTTAGTGTATTTAAGTGTAGACTATGTTCCACAGATTGTCAAATCACACTTGGGCATATAGCCTCGCAAACGTGGCTCTATCTCCAAACACCCAGATAAAGTAGAATCAGGTTATGGGTATAAACCGGAAGGGACGGCGAGACAGATGGCCGAGGATTTCTCAAAACAGCTGAAGACTCTAGAGGAGGATGTTCAAAAGACTCTAAGAGTCCTGGACAACCTCCACCAGAGGATGCCCAAGGCGCTTGACAGCTACCGTAAGGCGATGCCGGAGATCCTCCGCAAGTATAATGAGAAGATGTTCCGTTCACTCCAGGAGTCCAGCGATAGTCTCTTCCCTGCTGTCAAGAAATACAGCAGTTATCTTGTCGAATCGCTGCGCAAGAGCCCCGGTGACATGTCCGCCGAACTGGTTGACACCAACCGCGGGATGCTTATCGCCGTCAGAAAGCACGCCGAGAAGATGCTCAATTCACTCGGCGCTTACAGCGAGGGTGTCCCCAACACGCTTCACGAGGACTTCCGGCACATGATGGAGACCATAAGGGAGTATGGCAAGGCGCTCCCGGGCGACCTCGCTTCCGCGTACGCAGAAATGATGACGTCTCTCCGGGAGTAAAGGCGTAGACAAAGGCTCCAGGAGAGCGATGTGACGACTCACACCGCTCTCCTTATTCCGGTGATGCCTCCGACCATCAACAAGTAGACAACCGCACCGAGACCGCCCGAACCAATCAAGGCCACGCTTTCAAGGTGGGTCGCGGCGGCGAGAAAACCGCAAGAATACCGCACAACCACCCCCATCAACAAGGCCGAGATAGCTGGCCTTAAGACAGCCGCCAGCGCGTCGACCACGAGGCCCGGTGTCTCGTGCGCAAGCGAAATGAAGTTCAAGCCAGCACCCACCGCACACCCGGTAATCATCCCGTACGCAGCCCCGATGATCCCGAACCTTGGGAGACCGGTCAGGCTGTACGTCACGAGCGTCTGCGCACCTGCCGCAAGCAGGAGGTTTCGAAACATAACGCTGAACTTGCCAAGACCTTGGAGCCCGCCCGAAGTCACCTGTTCGAGAGACATCAGCAACGGCATTGCCGCCATGACTGCGATGATCGGAGCGAGCTCTGGATCCTTGTAAAGGAAGCGAGGGAGTTCTTCCGAGAGGACGTAAAGGCCGGCAACGGCTGGCAACATCAGGGTGACCGTAATCCTGAACGCCGTTCCGAGCAGCTTCCTTATGCGCGCGACGTCTCTTGTGGCTTGAGCCCGTGTCACGGCCGGCACCAGGCTTACCTGGAGGGCAGCGGTAATGACCGTCGGCAGAGTGACCAGAGGCATCGCCCCGCCCGTCAGCTGCCCGTACAATGCCGTCGCTTCACTAACAGATAGCCCCATTGTCTGGAGCCTGAGCGGGATCACCGCCACGTCTATCACGCGTGTTGCGCTCAGCAGGATGGTCACCAAGGACACCGGTGCGGCGATCCGGGCCATCTCCCTCAGAAGAGGCCCGGAGCCAGCCTTCACGTGACTCCCAGGCGTGCTCTGAAGGAGGCGGCTACGCTGCAGGCGCGCGCTGTCATGCGTGCCCGACCTACCCCGCAAGCTGACTCCCTCCCGGCTCGACGAGTGCGCCCAGAGGATCGAGATAAACCCGGCAACAGAACCTATCACTGACCCTACGGCTGCGCCGGCGGCAGCCATCTCTATCCCGATCGGTAGCAGGGCAAACACCAGCAGGAACGTGGTACCCATCCTGACTACCTGCTCAACGATCTGCGACACTGCGGCGGGCCACATACGCTGCCGGCCGTGGAAGAGCCCGCGGTACGCTGCTGTAACAGCCTCAAAGAAGATGCCGGGAGCGATAGCTGCGAGTACGATCACCGACCTGGGGTCTTTGGTGAGATAGCGGGCGATGGGACGACTCAACCCGAACAGCACGACGGACAGCGCAAACCCCAGCACACTGAGCAGCCACAACGAGGTACGGAACACCGTGTACCCCTCGCCAGGCCTTCCCCTTGCCTCTCGCTCAGCCACCATCCGTGAAGTGGCCGTCCGGATGCCTGATGTGCACATTGCTACGGTGAGGAAGTAAACCGGCAACGCCATCTGTAGCAGACCCATTCCCTCACGTTGGAGGGCTCCGTATAACAAGACACGATAGACCGCGCCCAGCACGCGGTTGACCACCGCGGCAACGGCGAGGGCGTACGTGCCGCCGAGGAACGAGCCTGTCAATCCGCCCGATGAGTTGGAGCGAGCGCCATCCGGTCTCACGTTAAGAGATATAGTCCCGGTGCACCGAATAGACGAAGAGATAGACCTATGTGCTCACATCACGCTGGCATATCATCCTGGCTACCGGCATCTCGTTTGACGCGGTGGGACCTTACTCAACCTCGCTGGCCAGCGTCACCCCAACGTCGAATGCCTTCTTGAGTACTTCAGGTCGTTCGTGAATGGCGACACCGGGAGGCGGCAGCCCCTGTTGAACGAGTTCCGTCACCCGAGAATCCACTATGCCAAGATGCCTCAGCAGGTATTTCATGGTCCTCAAGGCCTGATCGGCATAGCCCGGCCGGGTGGCATCGCTGGTGACCACAACCAGACCGTGCTTCTGAGGGAAGTTCAAGCGGAATTCCCAATCAGGCCCCGGCCCCAGGACGCAAAACATCCTGTCCAACAGCACTTTACACTGGCCCGTGACGTCTCCCATGTAGACCGGGCTGCCGACAATGATGACCTCTGCGCGAGAGGCCTCCCGGATTATGCCGTCAACGTCATCACTGATAGCGCACCCGGGACTGCCTTCCTTACAGCTCATGCAGGCGAGACAAGGGCCAATCGTCAAGTCTACCAGGAACATCTCCTTTGTCTCCATCCCACGCGTCCGGGCTCCCCTTAACGCCTCCCTCATGATAGTTATGGTGTTGCCGTTGTGCCGCGGACTCCCACAGATGCCTAACGCCAGCCTCTGATCACCCATCGACTCCTACCTCCACCCCTTCAAACCGCGCCGCATGGTGCGGGTCGCGTAGCGTTTGACCGCGTTATGACGACAGTACCACGTTGACGCTGGCGTCAACGTCAAGCCGCATCCCGTGGCCTTTCCCACGGGTACCTGCAGGGGACAGACCTGAGTAAGGCGAATTCGGTGGATTTGTGAAACTGGCGTACTACGCCAGGAAGGAATCTGGGGGATGCGACTATGCGATCAGAAGGCCACATGTCGATCCGCGAGGTGGCAGATGCGTGCGGGGTCTCAGTGAGGGCTCTCCGGTATTACGAGCAGATCGGCCTGATCCGGCCAATAGGCCGTAATGTGTCTGGCCAGAGGTACTACACTCCTGAAATCATGGGCGATGTACAGGTCATTTGTGCATACAAGCAGATGGGGTTCAGGCTACGGGACATTCCGGGCTTTTGCGAGAAGTGCGCCAACTGCGGCGAGTGTACCCGTCCGGAACTGGGCCACACCACTACAATGCGGAACCTGTTGGAAGCCAGGAAACAGCGAATCACGAAGCTCATATCCAATCTTCAAGGCGACCTGGCCAGGGTGGAACACGGCCTGGCAGTGCTCCGGCAAGAGCCGCGTGATGCGGCACGCGAGCCGGGCTGAGCCACCTGCGGCGCCGTTGAACTCACGATCCTCCTACGAAGAACTCACAAGCCTCTTACAGATTGGAGCTCCCAGATCTCGTGGCACGCCCGCTCGATGCTGCTCTGCCTCATTCGTATTTCGTTGTCAGTCATCTCGCAGCCGATCTGTGGAAACCCTGGATACGCCATCGCTTCCTCGATGGCGATCCCTTTGGCCGCCAGTCCTGAGGCAGTAGCAAGCGTTCCTTCAAGGTATGACAGGAAGGCGCCGATTTCCCTTCTAATGTCACGACCGGTCAGCACAGGGCCGTGCCCGGGAACAACTGTCCCAAGGTCTGAACCGACGTCCATCAGCCTTTTCAGGTTGCTGCACCATCGCGCCAGCGCCGCCTCGCCGGCCCAGGGATGGCATTGGACAAAGAGCTCATCTCCCGCAAACACCACTCCATCCTGCTCAAGAACCGCAATGGCGCTACAAGGCGTGTGTCCTGCCCAGCGTTCGAGCCTGACACAGGCGCCACCAATATCGATGGTCATGGCATCCGAAAACGTGATGGACGGTATCCTGACTTCGAAATCCGCAGGGTACCTTGGATCCTGAGCGGCCAGCCTCCCGAGCTGCTCCCTGGAAAAACGCTTCTGCACCTGCTCAGCACACTTGTCCGACGAGACGAACAGGCCGTCCAGTGCCTGGCCGCCGAAGGTATGATCACCATGCCAGTGAGTGTAGAAGACCCACCCGACTTCCCTACCCTGGGATTCGGCAGCGTCCTTCAGCACCTTCGCTTCCGAAGGGTGGTGGAGCGTGTCCACAACAAGCACCTGCTTTGTTCCCAGGATGACCCCGGCTTTAGTCTCGAACTTAGGAACTCCGAACACATAAGTCTTTGGCCCAACTTGCATCGTAATTGCCCCCCGAGTCTCGACTAGTGGGATATTATCATGGTGACGCTGGCGTCAACGTCAACAGGTCGTCGCACATCAGTCACATGAAGAGGTAAAGCCATGAGCCTGCCCCGCCGGTACTGTGCCTGCTCTCGATGGCCCTGTTGTGGGTAAAGGCAACCTACTTCCGGAGAGGGTTCAGCAGTCTGTTGGACGTCGTGTTCATCATGATGTCTGGCGCCTCGTTCGTGATACTCACGGTCGCCACGCTTTGACCGTCACAAGCGTTTCCCCGCGAAATACGCATAGGTGCTCGTAGAGCCTATCGTCCTCTAACATCTTGGGTGGGAACCATTGGGACATTGGCCGCAACGCCCATATTGTCCGGGTGCATGATCCATTTCGTTGCTTTCCAGTCGAGGATGCCTTCCCTGGTCCCAATGGGTGTTTCATATGTGAAATCGCTCCCGACATCCGCCACAAAGGCGTACATCCCTCCCCGTGGCTCACCATCCACGGTCCAAGTGACAATCCCCTTATACAGGACGCTGTCGAGCAGAATACCGGTTTCCTCGGCTACCTCTCTCAACGCACATTGTGTTGGGCTCTCGCCGGGTTGCAGCCTCCCACCCACCCCATTCCACCTGCCCATCCAGACGTTCCGATCTCTGTTCAACATCAGCATCTCGTCGCCACGCCTGATGAAGCAGATTGTATACTCCAGCATGAGACTGCCCCCCGAGACACCGGGACTTGATCTCACCCTACGCCACGTACGCCTTAAGTATGATGCCAAGCTTGCGGCTATCCCGTCCGTACACGTATATGCCCAGCCCTTTGACAGTCTCTCTCGTCAGTGCGGGTTACCCATCTGACCACGTGCCGCGTCCTCCGTGCATGCTATCCCCTGCTGCCACGTATGGGCGCCGTGGCACACCCTGCTCATGTAATGCTATCCCGACGCGCCAGGTACCGGGCATATGGTAGCGTGGCCGCGTTTCTCCAGGTAGACGCCGCCATGAAGCCCAGGTATCCCGTGACGACCGTAGTGGATTTGTGGTACGCTGGCGCTGGAGGGAGATGTGCCGGCATGCAGGCCCGTTCACTTGACGAGTTTCACGAGCAGTTCCCCGATGAAGGGACCTGCCTGGAGTGGCTCGTCGCCAGGCTCTACCCTGATGGTATGTTCTGCAGAAAGTGCGGGAAGATCACAAAGCACCACCGGATCACGACCCGGAGGTGCTACTCATGTGACCAGTGCGGCACTCAGGTCTACCCGACCGCCGGCACCATTTTTCACAAGTCAAGGACACCTTTGGTCAAGTGGTTCTATGCTGTGTATTTGATGTCCGGTTCGGGCTCGAAGGTGCCGGCCAGGCAGATGCAGCGCGAGCTGGGTGTGACCTATAAGACGGCATGGAGGATGGTGCAGCAGATCAGGAAGATGCTTGGGGACGAATCCTGAACAGCCGAGTCGGGGCCGGTGTACAAACAAAGCGCCTGCTACAGGACTGCTGCAGGCGCTTTTTGTTCACAAGTCTTACCGGTTAATCGGACTTCTTAGCAGGCGTTTTCCTGGAGACTCTTGCCAGATCCGCGAAGAACTCATCGCGAAGTAACGGGCTCGCAGGACCGTCAGGGTGATTCGTGGGCTGAGGATGCTCGGGCGTCTCCTGGCGCTCAGCTGCTCCCGATCTCTCAGGTTGCGCCTCCACCTGTTCTGATCGTCTAGGACGCTGTGTCTCCGTCGCCACTCGCCTGGTCGCCGGATCACCCTGGTCACGCCTTGCCTCAGTGATGTCTATGGCGCCTGTTCTCAGGTTGTACAGCCAGTATTCTGCGCTGACTGCATCGTCCAATCCCTCGGCCAGCACGGTAATTCTCACGCGCACTTCCTGATGCGCGACAAGGCGGTCCGGATCCTTCCAACCGTTGGCGCTGAACAGTTCCGCGTCAGGTGCATACCACTCTGCTTGTCCCTTCGACTTCAGCGCCACGTCTATCCAGTGTACCTCGCCGTTGGGATACAAGTCCCTGTGAACCAGCAGTTCGGGAGACACCTGACTATTGTACGAGCCGGGCAGGAAGTGGCCTGCCCACTTACCGTGGTCAAGGACAAGCGCCGGCTCGTTGCCTTCAGGCAAGAAGTATTCGACCAAAGCGACGGCGTGGCTGGCAGTGGAGCCTTTGGCACCGGCTGGGGGCTTGTTTCGCACCGCGACCTGGCAGACGTCGATGCGCCCAACCTGCTGGCCCGCGGGTGTCCTGCCGGGCCTTTCCTCGCTTCCGGTGAGACCCTGGACCCCAAGGTTCTGTCTCGTACGGCACCCAGCAAATTCGACATGTGGCCTGGGCGGTCGCGCTGCTTCCTCAGCTCTCTCCCTGAGCAGCAATTCTCGCTCCGGTATGATCTTCATCAACTGGTACACGTCGTAGCCCCAAGCAGCTACGAGCAGCACGACGGTTGGGCCGATGACACCGGCCATGGCCGCCCAGGACAGCTGCCCGAGCGCAGCGATGGCGGCCAGCACAACAAGAGACGCCCACAAGTACGCATAGACGACTCCGCGGCCGACGAAGGGTAACGCCTGAGCAGTCAGTGCCCTCGCCTCTTGCCACCGCGTCAGCCAGTATTTCGCGTGCACCAGGATACACCCCCAACACGTTCATGGGGGATATTTGCCACGTACTCACACCTATCCTGCTCGAAAAGCGTTTAGAAACGACTGGAAACGATTTGTGGTTATTCCTGGCATTCGCTGTCGAATGAGGGCTCGCCAAATTGCCCGGTCGAGCGGTACGAAATCGACATCGATGTCGAAGTATTTCCTGGGAAATGCCGCGCCACACTGGCCTAATTGCCCACCTACCGTTGCCGGTGTCATTGTCCCCATGCGGCCAGCCTCAGCGTGCCGATCGCACTGAACGGTAGTCCCAGTTGCGACCATCCATGTCTTCAAAGAAGGAGACGAGCATTTCGAGGAGGACTTTCTCGATCAGTCTCCCCTTCTCGACCGTCGCTTTGGTGGGGTCACCTGAAGCTCCGCAGTCTGTCAGTTCGGCGAAGTCCCACTTGACATCCACGTTTGCCGGCAGGTTGGGCACAACCCCCTGGGCGTGCTCCATCTGAACCAGTTCCTCAAATAGGGCGAGCGCCATGGATGTCTCGCCTTCTCCCCCGTGCCCTAGACCATCCCACACCTCGAACGTACCGCGCGGCAGGAGACGACCGGCAGAAACCCACCAGGCATCCAGGGAAGCAATCCGTACCTGAGGGTACTCCGTCTTCACTGCCCGGGTTGCCATGTCGATGGGCGCTATGTTGCCGTCGTGGCCATTGAGTATGAAGATGCGGAGGATGCCGTGCTTGATAGCGGAGCGCAGAACATCCTTCAGCACGTCAACCATGGTTTCCGCGCGAAGTGTGAGCGTCAAGGGAAAATAGGAGTAGTGTTCGCTGTATCCGACGGTAAGGGGCGGCAGGAGCAAGAGTCCTTTAACACGCTGGGCCACTTTCCGAGCCAGGCGGTAGGAAATGAGCGTATCTGTGCCGAGCGGCAGGTGCCCGCCGTGGCTCTCAAGTGAACCAACAGCAAGGATGGCTTTGTCAAAACCGCCGCTCTTATAGTCGTGGCCTGTCATCTTCATTGCCTCGAACACAGTACCGCCTCCTTGTATCCTGAGTCTTGAAGCCCTAGCCAGCCCCCTCACGTCCCCCTCTTCTCCCGCATAACCCGCTCGATGCCTATGGCTCGGGCATAGATCCCCGGGAAAGAGTCCGGAATCATGATGGCATCCACGGCCTTCTCATAGAACGGTGCGGCATCCTCTACACCCCCGATAATCGCATAGGCGTACCCGGTTTCGCGCATGGCGACCAGGCTCTTGAGCAGGAGGATCTTGCCGATGCCCTGGCCGCGATAGTCTTTCGATACGCCTATGGGGCCGAAGTAGTCCAGGCAAGTGGCGTCATAGCAGGCAAAACCTATCAGCCTATCGTCGTGGAGAGCGATAAAGCAAGACAGGGGTTTGTTTGAGAAACACACATCCGTTTCCCCGGCCCAGCCTGAGCCGAAGGTCGCTTTGACGTAGTCCACAACTGCCATCTTGTTCTGGGGCAAAGGCCTCTTGATCAATATGCCCCGGCTAGAGAGCGAGGTTGGAACCTCCACCGTTTCCGGTAGATCATACAGCCTGACCAACATGTCGGACACTCGGGATTCCCTCATTTCCTGCAGGCGCTCAATCGCTACGGCTTCCGCCTACGTGCGGTTGCACTGAGCTTCAGCCGACCTCTTTATACCACCCTGCGCGCCCAAACCCTCCCGCCCGCGCACGAAACGGCTCTGCAGCAGAATAATCATTACCATGCGCCCGGCTAGACATGGCTTGCCCGAGGACATAGGTTGAGCGAGACGGCGGCTCCCTGGGCTCTTTGTCGGAGAGGTTGAAGACGTGAGCACTTCGAACAAGAGCTCGTCGCCAGCCGCATCGCGCGCCACGGCGCTGGACCGAGAATGTCGCTAGACCAGACAGCGCCGGAGATGCTTGCGAAAGACATCCGAAAGGAAATAGGCCACGAGCCAGACTACACGCCGCTCGACTCCGGGGGCGCAGCAGCTGCGGCCAAGAGCATCTTGAGGATGATCCACGAGAGGCAATAGACCCTACTGGCCACCGAGCCGGTAGTGGAATATGCCCGAGGCTCTGGCAAGCGGAGGGAAATGACGCATGAGTTGCGCCGATCCTAGACGCGGTTCAGGGCGGTCGAAGTAGAACCACTCATCCAGCAGCCGGATGCCATTGCCCCATGTCTCCAGGTCCCTACCTCGCGCCAATCCCCAGTGAAGGCGGGCCCCGATCTTGGCGAAAGCTAGTTGGAGGTTATCGAGCCAGATCATCAGCGGCGTCATTGCGTCGCAGACCAGTTCCGAGCCCGGGCAACGTTCCAGAAGCCTCAGCACCAGGGACTTGACTTGCGCCTCTTCGAAGTAGGTCAGGACTCCCTCCGCAAGGAAGAGCAAAGGACGTGGGCAGTGGGCGTTCACAACGTCCAGCCATGCATCGTCGAACACCGGACAACCCAGAAGATGACAGCGGGGCGCTTCGCCGATTAGCTGCCGTCGCAGTGCGATTACCTCTGGCAAGTCGAGGTCGTACCACTCGACCTTGCCGTTATCGACCCGATCAAAGCGCGTGTCCAGACCGCACCCTATGTGGACAACGACCGCCTCCGGATGGCGGGTCAGGAAATCCCGCGCGCGTTTGTCGAACTCTCGCACGCGCAGGATAAGTGCTACCTGATCATGTGCCTGAAGCCTGATGCGCGAGAAGTCGTAGTCAATCCGCCCGACCAGCTCGACAGCTCTGGCGTCCCTGATAAGCGCGTCCGGACGCTTCGTTTCAACGGCTCGGTAATAGAGTGGGATGAGCAACGTCTCGGCGACACCGCTCAGGTTACGAAAGCTTATCCGGGACATGCGCTAGACCTCCCGAGAGCCCACAGTCATCCTGGTCTGCAAGCTTGAGAGTCACTTGCCGGCACCCACTATGAACGCCGGTACCGACTCTTTCGCGCTTTTCGTGCGTGGGGTCATATCAAGGGAAGGGTGACGGCGCGGCCACGCGTCAGCTGTGTCAGATTGACCGCTTTCTCCCAGCCACCCCACTCTGTAGCCCAAGGCGTCGGCGAAGCCCGGACTGAAGCACTTGCGAGAAGTTGACACCCTGCTCTTCCGCAAGATCGTTGAGCCATTTGGGAATCGTGAGTGTCTTCTTAACAGCTCTCTGCTCCAGAGTGTCCCTGACCAGAGGCATGAACACCTCAACCAGCACCATGGCCTCACCGGGCCCAACGTCTATACAAGAAAGGCTGGAGGGTTCGGGAATGGGGTCGCCATCCTGCTCCATGCCGTAAAGGTGCAGTCCTAGTGCGTCTTTGGCCATTCTCAGCGCTTCTTCGGCTATCTTACCGTTGGTATAGCAGCCAGGAAGATCCGGAAACGAGACTCCCACACCGTCATCCTCAAAGTGAAATACGGCTGGGTAGAGGTATGTCTCTCGCCTGGTCATTTGCGCCCCTCCATCTCCGTCACGTCAATGCCAGCCTGCCTTAGGATGCTCTTGACCAACCATGGCTGAAGATCGTGCCGTGCATCAGGAATGGTTGGTCAAGAGCATCC
>Ga0315277_10011539_pt1 | contig 11122 bp, 13 predicted proteins | sample YL17G05_15_MG_FD_203695 | JGI IMG/M metagenome (GOLD analysis project Ga0315277, IMG submission 203695) | Sediment microbial communities from Yellowstone Lake, YNP, Wyoming, USA - YL17G05_15 | ecosystem: Environmental > Aquatic > Freshwater > Lake > Sediment | place: USA: Wyoming | collected... | reverse complement strand
AATGGCGGTGTTGATTGCGCCCGGACCTATCGAGGTGAAAACCGCCAGCGGCCGCCCCGTAACGCGGTAATAGCCGTCTGCCATGTGCACGGCGCTCATCTCCTGTTTCACCTGAATCACGCGCAACTCCGATGACCGCCTGGCAAACGCATCTACCAACGCAAGGCACCCGTGACCCGGGATACCCATGGCATAAGGAACCCTATTTCTGATCAAGCATTCGGTTACGATCTCACCGCCAGTCATTCGCACTTTCTTGCCCATGGCTGTTCTCCCCTCGAAGGAATCCCCGGCTACGAAGACATATTCCCCAACACCGTGCCCCCCCGACTTTTCACGAGCATAAGCGTATGTCGGAGCAGAGCATTTGTCAAGCGCCAGCCCTACATTTTGCCCATTTGGAAGCCGTGCTTGCCGAGATATCTGAAGAAATAGATGCGTCGGCACTGCCGAGACGCCCCACCGGGGCGTCTCTACATTAAAATCTCGTGCTGGTAGGGGCGCACGGCCGTGCGCCCTCACAAGACAAACCTTCCTGTGTGAGGAGAGCTTGCCATCGCGCACGAGTTTTGACTATGATGCGGTTGGGTATTCGGGACAGACATTGGGTCCCGCCCTGACGAGGAAGGTTTTGACAAACGATATATTCATAAGCGTGAGTCCATGTTCAAATCCTGAAATGAGCCTCGATGAGGCTCTCGCAAACTATGGGAAAATCAGCTTCAACAGGTTTGAGCTGTTCACAAGCTGGGTGAAGTCAGCAGTTGATCCTGCCACAGACCCGAATGCCTATCTTGCTATGGCACAGGCGCACGGTTTTCAGTTCTCATCTATCCATCTGCCTCAAATGCGTGATCAAAGCGAGTTGCCATAATTCGAGGCATTGGCATACCAACTGTGAGGAGATCCTCCACGTGCTCAAAGGCAGCATCGTTCATGCAATCAACGCCGAACATATCGAAATGGAAGCTGGCGATACAATCACCATCCCGACTGGTACTTAGTTGCGCAATTTCGCGCAACATACTCACGGCTCGAACCTCTTCGTTTACCTCGTCATTGCGAGCGACAGCGAAGCAATCTCGTTTGGTCGAAGTCGTTGCGGGTCATGAGATTGCCGCGTCGCTCCGCTCCTCGCAATGACGGGGCAACCGCGCTTTCCCAAGTAGCGGCGAGGCGCGAATCCGTAACGCGCCTCTACGCAACGAGGTACTAGCGTGCTCCACAATGCCCGGAACGTCGGCGAGGAGGATGCCATATTGATGATAGCTTTCTCGGCGGCTCACAGACAAACGCAGGGTGAATAGCACCAAAATACATGAAAAGATATCAAAGAATGATAGTCGTTGTTCCTTATTGCTCCCTATTGCTCCTTTTTGGGGCGAGGTTTCTCTTGACAAAACGCTTGAAGTGAGGTATAATACTATCAACAGTTTAAGCGGAAACATCTAGCGCGTAAGGGCACAGGTCGAAACAGAAAGACAGAAGCCTGGCGCACAGTAGGATGTGCGTCAGGCTTTTTTATTATCCCTTGTCTGTGAATGCCTTGCGATGTTAAAGGGGGGACGTCAGGGAATTAGGATTCCTGGCGCAGTCGAGGGCAAAGGTCGTATCATAAGGACATATGCGGGGACCTCTTTTAGAGAGGAGGTGAAACAGTATCCGAAAATCAGTTCTCATTGGTTCTCTGGCGCTGTTGAGCATGATAGCCTGCGGAACCGTCTACGGTGACTTCGTCGGGTTCACGGCAGACGGCAGCTTGACGGAATGGGGGGTGAGCCTTGCGGGTCTCCCTGCCAATCCCGGCAATGCTGCATTTGTGCCGTCATCCACACCGGGCGGAGTTGATGGGTTCTCGTACGCCGTCGAGGACGGTACATCGGGTTCCTGGGGTTACGTTGGACCGGGTTACGGCGGTCAGAACTACGACTGGGAAGCCATGTATGTAACGTACGATAGCAGCAATGTTTACGTGGCTATCGTGACCGGAACAGATCAAGCCGGACAGTATGCCTGGAGCACTTCCCAAAGGCACTATCCGGGTGACATCTTCGTGGATTTTGGAGATGATGGCTCCTGGGAGTTAGCGATCGAGACCGGTCACGCAGGAACCGCAGGCGCGATGTACAGCGGCCCAGGAACGTGGTGGACTAACCCGACCGATTATCCGTCGTCCGCACCGTCGGAGATAAACTACGGTACGTCGCCAACGTTACAGGGCAACGCATCGTTCTTTTACTCCAACGCGGTGACCGGTGACGATAATCTTCTTGCGGGAACCTCCACGTTCGGTGACCACAACGTCATCGAACTCAGTTTCGCCCGGAACAACGGTTCCGGCGACTGGCTGGCAGGATGCGATTCGTTCACGGTTCACTGGACGCAGGATTGCGGTAACGATCTTGCTCGGGTGAATGTGGACATGCCTGTCCCAGAACCCGGAACGGTTGTCATGGTCGGGAGCGTTCTTGCAGGTCTGCTCGGCGCTCGGAGAATGAAACGCGCGTAGTCTCGCGTTAGATTGACGCAGGAGAAAGAGCGCGTTCTGCGTTTAAGGGACAGCGTGAGGGTTTCAAAGTTCAAAGGTTCAACCTGATCGCTGTCCCTCTCTTTTCCCGCCCCATCCACCAGTTGAGCGGGAATCCGCACTCTCAAACGAGCTGTTGCTAACGTCGTCCCGTTTTCCATACAATAACTTGCGTTTATTACGGGCGCTCCTTGCCGCGTCCGACCGCGTTGGTGGCAGGCGCGAGGCGAAGGGTCCGGATTAATCGTGAGGTCACCGGTGAGACGGAAATTCGCGATAGGATTTCTTGTTCTCGTTGCGATACTTGTTATCGCGTGGGTCGCGTTAAGTCTCGCGTATCCTGTCAGGTTCACGTACGACGCTAAGCTGCCGCTCAATGCCCAGGTCGAGTTTAACCGCGATTTTGAGACGTGCAATCAATATAGGGTCGCCTTTGACAGCATCAACGGTCAGCGAGTACCAGCGCTCTTGTGTCTGCCTAAGGATGCCACGCCACCCTACCCCTGTGTCATTCTTCTTCACGGTCTCGGTCAAGACAAAGATCTCATAGATGAGATCCATCCCCAGTTCATGCTAAACGGGTACGCGATGATCTGCATTGACAGCCAGTATCGCGGCGAACGGAAGAGGCCGGGGAAAAGTTTCATCTCGCTGAACATGTTCGAGACGCGTCATACGTTCGCTCAGACTATCGTTGATGCGCGCAGATGTGTGGACTTTCTCCAGACGCAGGAAGAGATCAATCCATACCAGATCGTGCTCGTTGGAGCGAGTATGGGCGGCATTCTGGGAACCACAGTCACAGCATACGAACCTCGAGTCAAAGCCACAGTGCTCCTGTATGCAGGCGGTAACCTCGAACGGTTGCTCGCTGAAAGCACGATTCTCTATCCGCAAAAGACGTGGTGGCGGTCGGCGTTCGCATGGATTTCAGGAGTTATCATCCGGCAGACCGATCCGGCGCGTCATATAGGCAAGATCAGCCCGCGACCGGTCCTCATGATCAACGGTCGGCACGATACGGTTGTTCCTCTGCCATGCGCTGAGGAGCTGTTCGCCGCCGCTCGAGAGCCGAAAGAGAGCATCTGGCACGATACCGACCATATAGGTCTTGACGGTCGCGAACTCGTTGACACCTGTATTGACGAATCTATCGCCTGGTTCAACGAGGTCCTCGGTCGCCGTACAGAAACTGCGGCGGTTTCCGACCGAATGTAGTCCGCGTTACCGCTGTCCACGTTGATGAATCGGGCTGAATGAGAGCCGTATTTGTGTCTCTCTCCGTGCTCTCCGTTTCCTCCGTGGTTAATTCGTTGTCTTTATGAATAACCGACAGCCTCTGCTCAGGATGAGAAAACCATTTAACCGCGGGTAAACGCGGACTCGCCCAGGCGGTCCCTGCATTAAGCAATCCCTGTCTACCGCCTTACGGTGTGACGATGACTTTGAGACCTTCGTGTTTCTCTGCGGCAGCTAACGCGGCATGAATCTTGTCTAATGAGAACCGATGCGTGATGTACCGTCCGGTTTTGACGATTCCCTTCTCGATAAGGTCCATAGCGGTCCGGTGCTGACGACGCGCTATTCGCGTGCTTGGGTCGGGACCTTGGACACGTAGCGGGAGAGCCGGTATCGCAATCCATCTCGCTGCCGCTGGTGCTTGACCCCGAGTACGGTTTGTGGCACAATACCATTAACGTGGATGGTATACAGGATGAATCCACCCGGGAAGGAGGATCGACATATGCCTGAATTACTTGCTACCGAACTTAAGACTTACCAGGAAAAATTCCAGTCTCTCGTTGGCACGCACGAGGGCAAGTTCGTGTTGGTTCATGGTGACCGCATGCTTGGTGCCTTTGATTCGGCGCTTGACGCAATCACGTGGGGTTACCGCGAACTTGGGAATGTTCCATTTCTCGTCAAGCAGGTCATGAAGGTCGAGGAGCCGTTGAGCTTCGTGTCGAACCTCTTGGGGGTTTAGTAACAATGCCCTCCTTCACAACGCAACTCCCCAACCTACAGGCTTTAGGCCCTCTGGTTGACATGCGGGTTTGGATTGGCACTGCTCTCGAACAGGCGGTAACAAAGGCGAGCGCGAAAATTCCGGATCCAGTCCCGGCCAAAGCCATGATTGATACAGGAGCCACTGGCAGCGTTATTCAACCCGCCTTGGTTCGACAGCTAGCTCTTCAGCCAGTTGGCGTGGTCAACATTAGCACTCCATCTTCTGCGAGCGTTCTCTGCTACCAGTACAACGTCCGCTTTATCTTCCCTAACAACGTCATAGTTGAGGCAATAGCAGTTGAAGCACCCTTGCAAGGACAACAGATTCAGTGCCTCGTTGGCAGAGATGTGCTGGCACATGCGGTTTTGGTATACACGGGTTACATCAATCAGTTTACCCTGAGTTTCTGAAGAAAACGCGCCGAAAGGCAACAAGCCGTTGCACGCAACGGCGCGTGGCGGTGCCCGTCGAGTGAAAGACCTCAACCATCACTTGTTGATGGAATAGCGCAGTCGCATGAGGTCATTGCCGGTTATGGCACAACGATGACTTTGAGACCTTCGTGTTTCTCTGCGGCAGCTAACGCGGCATGAATCTCGTCTAATGAGAACCGATGCGTGATGTACCGTCCGGTCTTGACGATTCCCTTCTCGATAAGGTCCATAGCGATCCGGTGCTGACGCGGGACGCTCCCGTGAGACCCCAGCACAGAACATTCCTTGTAATGGATCGTATTCGACGGCACGCTCAAGTTCCGTGCTCCTTTGCCGAGCCCGCCAAACAGGTTCACCCGACCGCGTTTTGCCACCATCTCGATTGCCTGTTCGTGCGCTTCAACTGACCCGCACGGTCTTCCATACGCAGATCGTTTGGACCGCACAGCACGGAGGCTTTCATCGGCTAATCTTTCACATACGGTCGCCAGTACGCGACCGACTGTTTCAGATCGCTTACGACCTGAGTGTCCGCAGGATAGCGTTCGCGCCAACTACACTCCAGGAGCAGAGTCACATCTTCTGCGCCGCCCTTTTCGAGCGCATCGAGCACTTTCTCCGGTCTGATGATCCCCTGTTTGTTTTTCTCTGGAGTGAATGGCCAGTGACCCGATTTGTCGGCGCTCGACTGTTTGATATGGACGATCGGGCTGACCTTCGCAAACTCTCTCAGCCAGACATATGGGTCTATCTCGCGCGGATCGCCCGACCCGGCATAGCCGTGGTCAACGTCAAGGCAGAGTTTCATCGGAATAGCTATGTTGCTATTCACCCTGTCCAGAAGTTCCTGTGTGCTATCTATCGTGCAGGCGAATTCGCGCGGAACGCTCATCGGCTCAAAAATGAGGAATTCAAGACCAACTTCTTTGCCGACACGCGCGATACGGCGCCAGTTTTCGATCGCTATCTCGGTCATACCTTCGCGGCGCGGCAGCTCCTCGTAATCGCGAAAACTTAGAATCCCAAAATGGGCACCCATCGTTCGTGCACCAAGCGCCGCAGCGGTGCGAGCGAGACGCATGAGATATTGAACCCAGACCTCGCGAATCTTCGAGTTCGGATGAGCGACGTGATTCACCCTCGTGAACGCGGCAGTGAACGCCGAATCTATAGAAAAATGGTATCGTTCCGCCATGGACTTTACCTTGGCTATTTCCGACGCGATGATCTCTTGTGGAAAGAACATGCTCAACAGGTCTGCGACAAACATCACGGTGCGGAGACCCAGTTCCTCGCCGACAATCCGACCCCACACTTCCGGTTCAGGATAGCGGTTCGTCGCGAACCCCGTGTTTACGCCAAGTCTCGTTCTCATTCCTCCCTCCAGATCACTTGCACTGCTCGAACTTGAGAACGTCTTCCGTCTTGCAGACGACATCAAAATCAACGCTTGCGATACCTGACAGCCGATGCGACATACAGAAATCCCATGTCGCGTCTTCAACGCAGATCGTGAAGTAGCCGCGCGCTACAGCGCTGCTTCCCGTTTTGTACAAACACCCGTTGGTATGTCCCCCGACGAAGAACAGGTTCCTCGCGCCGAGGTTCTTCAGGACGAAGTCAATGTTGCACGACGTAAACGCATCCTGACCGCTCTTCGCAAGGATGATATCGGTCGGTTGCGGGTTCAGACCCGACCACGGATGTGCTGTCGAGTCTTCGACGTAATGACCCCATTTCGTCCAGTCAGGACCATTACGTCTGAGCAACAACTGTCGCACCTCGGGGTCAAGGTCATACCCGCCTTTCACCCGGAACCCCCAATGAACCATGATCACAGGTATGTTTCGTTCCCGGAAAAACGTCACGAGTTTCGCAGCATTCGGTCTCGCAACGTCGCGCAGATAATCCAGCACCGCATTGACGTCAGCAGCATTGGCACCCAGTTTGACATGGTCGGGATCAACATCCTTCTCCGTGACATGAGTAATCTGGTCATCCTGCAAATCAACGCTGATGAACGCAGCGTTCTCGAACATAGCCGCAGCAAGTTCGCTTTTCATCACGTCTTCCGGTTTCAACGCCGGATTGAACACCTGCTCCTTGTACGGACTCCGCTGCCTCGTCTCCCCGCTCCGAGATGGTCCTGAAGCCATCGTCATAGCGATCCCTCCAAAAAGGAGAATGAATCTCCGCACTCGTCTTTGGTGCCTCATATTCACAAGGCTCTCCTTCTGATCACTGGCATCAATCTCGCAGAATCCCCCCGGTTTTGTCAAGGCAACCCGACCGCGCATAGAACATATCTCGTAGGGGCGACCCGGTGCGTCGCCCACGTGAGCAAACCGAGATTGCCGCGTCGCTACGCTCCTCGCAATGACGAGGACGACGACCTTCATCCGTAGCCCGAACGACGCTGGCAGATTACCCGACGCCGTCATTGCGAGCGACCGAAGGGAGCGTGGCAATCTCTTCTTCGATGACGTGCGATTCGTTCTAACATGTAGGGGGCGACCCGGTGCGTCGCCCCTACAGGCTGGACTCGCGCCATCTGAGATGATACGATGTGGCACAAGGACTGTTGGCGTTACAGTGACATCTCAATGGGTTCAGGAGGAAATCAACAGTGAAAGGTAGCGAAGTATTAGATCATTTCCGGAACGTCGGTCAGTGGGTTGACTGGACCAGGACGTGCGACCAGTTCCTGCACGGCGATCCGAGCATTGAAGTCAAAGGCATCGCAATAGCGTGGATCGCCACGAACACCTGTATCAAGAAAGCGGCGGACAGAGGGCTGAACCTGTTCATCACCCACGAACCCATTTTCTACGACGCATATCGCGGAACACGCTCGCGAGAAGACCTTGTCGCGAAGAAAAAGGCGTTGCTCGACAAACACAGCATGACCGTGCTCCGATGTCATGATACGTGGGACCGGATGCCAGAGGTCGGGATCGTTGACGCATGGGCGACGTTTTTTGGCTTCGAAACAGAACCACGTCCTGTCGAATCCTTCTTCAAGCTCTGCTTGGTCGGGGACAGCACGGTCGAAGAGCTAGGACGCCTCATCCTCAACAAGGTGCGACCTCTAGGCGAGCAGACAGTTTTGGTATGCGGCGATAGAAAGAGGAAAGCCAGCCGGCTGGCAGTCGGAACGGGCGCTATCACTTATCTGCCGAGCATGTACGATCTTAGCCCGGACGTAATTCTCGCCACAGATGACGGTATCAACTCGTGGGACAGCGGTCTCTATGCGTTGGACATTGACATCCCGCTCTTAATCGTCGGTCATAGCACCGCAGAAAAACCGGGGATACAGGCTATGGCGAGGTATCTTAAAGAGAAATACACAACCGTGTCGGTCGAATACCTTGATATCGATTTCCCGTACAGCCCGATCCAGTGATAAGACCACATGAGTTTCCGGCGAGCGGTTTCGCTTGACAAAACCATGTTTTGGGCATAAGGTATAGGCAGGCTATCAAGAACTGGATGATAGATGTCCTCCTGGTGTCATTCCCGCGTATGCGGGAATCCAGAGAGTAGGTGACAGATTTGCTAGCGCACGCTTGATTCCTGCTTTCGCAGGGGTGACCGTGAGACCATCTGAAGGATAAGCGAAACAGGATATTAATTTTACATTCACCAATAGTACGGCTTTTTCGGGGAGGTGATGTCACCAAATCTTCCAACCATAACCCGTGCGTAGTTCCAAACGTACCTGTGGCTGGCTCATCACCTTGAGGAGGAATCTGAACATGAAACGCGAGAAAAGGTCCGGTTTTACCCTGATAGAGTTGCTCGTTGTGATCGCGATCATCGGCATCCTCGCCGCAATCTTGCTTCCGGCTCTCGCTCGTGCACGGGAGGCAGCGCGACGCGCAACCTGCGCGAACAACCTCAAGCAGTGGGGTCTGATCTACAAGATGTATGCAAACGAGTGGAACGGCAAGTTCCCGCCGATGGGAGAAGATCGTCGGCTTCCCGAAAGCGACCACCTGGGCATCTACCGCGACGTCTCCGGAAAAGCTGTATATCCGGAATATCTGACCGATCCCTTTATTTCTATATGCCCTTCGGACGGCGAAGCGCACTCAGGTAAGAAGAGCTCCGCAGATTTCATGAGCTATGACCGTACAACAGGGGGTAACTACCTCCGTTTGCCAGGCTTGAGCTACCGTTACTACGGATATGCAATTGACGAGAACATCGCTAACCCTCAGTGCATCACGAACATGAACTGCTTTAGTCTGAAGGTCGCGATCACATCCCTTCCTCCGTTCGACGATTGGACGACGGGGGCACATGACAGGGACGTATCGGGCGTATTATGCAAGGACGGTCAGACACGCACCGTTTACCGGCTGCGAGAGGGAATAGAACGCTTCTTTATAACCGACATTAACAATCCTGCCGGATCGAGCATGGCTCAGTCTTCGATCCCGATCATGTGGGATACGGCGGCAAAGGGCATCCCCGGCATCAGCAATACCGCGACTGAGTTCAACCACATTCCCGGTGGCTCGAACGTGCTCTTTATGGATGGACACGTCCAGTTCGCCAGATATCCTTCGCCCGACATCTGGCCGCTCAGTTCCGCTGCCGTTACCTCGGGATACTTCTGATGTGTTGAATGTTACAGTATGTACGTGTGGGGCGACCGACAGACCGGTCGCCCCAACGGTTTTGGGTCGGTGGAGTGTCCGCGTTTGCACCCCCAAACGCAGTTTGGGTGTGCCACCCTCCCCGGTGATAGTGGTGCAGACATTCCTGTCTGCGCACATCTAATGCGGTTCGGGCGGGTTTGAAACCCGCCCCTACGTTGCGGTGACGACTTCAGGAGGGAGGATCCGTGAGCACGAGTCTTGTTCACAAAAAGATCGCTGGATCAATCTATGGCGGCGCAATAGGTGACGCCATGGGTGGACCGCTCGAAGGAGCGACCGAGGAGTTCATCACGAAGTACCACAACGGACGCGTCAAAACGCTCGAACCGTACCACAAACCTGCCGGAGGAGCTGCCAACATCAGCGTCGAGGCAGGAACCTATACCGACGACACTCGACTGAAGAACATTCTGTGTCAGGCGATCATCGAGAAAAAAGGACGCGTTACCGCAGAAGATCTTGCGGTTGTGTGGCGGCGCGACATGAAACCGGAACAGTTCTTCATTACCGAACAGCTTGCGTACCACCTGTCAAAGTTTCTTCTCGATGGACTCTCTCGGTTCCCGTACGCAAAAGATATCAACCCGGCAATCACCGCGCGAGATTGCGGTCGTAACGCATTCCCCGCATGTGACGCAAATATGATGATTTCGCCTATCGGCCTCATCAATGCGTTCAACCCGTATCAGGCAGCTCTCGACGCGTATGAGGTTACGTTGTTTTTTCAATCCGGTTATTCAGCCTCATCGTGCTCGCCTATCGCAGCAGCAGTCGCCGAAGCTATGAAACCGGATGCCACCTGGGAGACGGTCGTTGAGACAGCGAAAAAGTACGCCGACAGGTTCACAGCCATCTACCTGAACAAGGCGCTGCAAACCGCCGATGAATCGAAACATATGTCCGAGTTCAAACCGTTGTTCTACGAGCGACATCTCGTCCATTTTGTTGACCCGATGGAGGTCGTCCCGGCAGCGTTCGGCATATTCGTTGTCTGTAGAGGGAAGTACACAGACTGCGTCATCGAGGCGGCAAATTTCGGTCGCGACTGCGATACCATAGCCGGAATCGTCGGGAGCATTGCCGGCGCGTTGCGCGGAATTGATGCTGTACCGGCTGAATGGATACGGACAGTGAAAGCAGCCAATCCTGCGCCAGACCTCGACAAGCAGATTGATGGACTCTACGAATCGCTCCGGAATGAGGTAAGTCAGACGCGCGCTCGTATCGAGGCAATTGAGAAAAACCTGTAAGGTCAGCGGGCAACGAATTGGCGGTTTCGTCCTAGGGGCGCTGCTTGCTGCGCCCAGCAGGTCGTAGGGGCGGGTTTCAAACCCGCCCGCGCATGCCGCGTTCCTTCGATGACCATGTTTGTTCTTCGCGTCTGTCGGGGCGCACTGCCGTGCGCCCCTACCACCGGCGGCGACCAATGACACGTGCATGGGCGACCCGCCGGGTCGCCCCTACCTGTTTACCGGTCATTCTTCCC
>Ga0315277_10011537_pt1 | contig 11123 bp, 9 predicted proteins | sample YL17G05_15_MG_FD_203695 | JGI IMG/M metagenome (GOLD analysis project Ga0315277, IMG submission 203695) | Sediment microbial communities from Yellowstone Lake, YNP, Wyoming, USA - YL17G05_15 | ecosystem: Environmental > Aquatic > Freshwater > Lake > Sediment | place: USA: Wyoming | collected... | reverse complement strand
TTCGCCCCGCTCTTGGTCAGCATCACGTTCCCCGGCTTCAAGTCCCGGTGCACCACGCCCGCCCGGTGAGCCTTGTCCAGCGCAGCGGCGATCTGCGTGCCGAGTGTTAGCACCTCCGCCACCGGCAGCGCGCCCCGCGCCAGCCGCTGCGCGAGCGTTTCCCCCTCCACCAACTCCATCACCAAGTAGTCGGTGTCGCCTTCGCGGCCCACGTCGTGCAGCATGCAGATGTGCGGGTGGTTGAGGCTCGAGACGGTCCTCGCCTCGCGCTCGAAGCGCGCGCGCACCTCGGGGCTCGACGACAGGTGCTGGGGCAGCACCTTGACCGCCACCTCACGACCCAGCCGCGTGTCGCGGGCGCGGTAAACCTCTCCCATGCCGCCCGCGCCGAGCGGGGCGAGAATCTCGTAGGGACCGAGGCGGGTACCGGGGGCCAGCGGCATGGCGAGGCGGAGTCTACCGCCGGGAGTCCCCGGCAAGAAGCGCGATCCCGATGCCGCGGCGACGGCCGTTTTCGGCAACCGAGGCTGCTGGCCCGAGGCGTCCCGCGGGCCATCCCGGTAGCTGGAGACTGCCCCCGCAAGGCGCTCGCGGCGGCGTCCGCCACATGCGATGCTGGAGGCAATGTCTCCCGCACGATGTCGCCCCGAGCAGCGTCCGGCGGCTACAGACCGCGAAATGCCGCCCGTGCCAACCGGTGAGGCCGGTCCATGAAGGGCCTGCTGCGCCGCGGCATCTTCTGGATCCTCGTTGCCGAGGCGATGTTCGCGATCATGCGCGTCGCGACCCGCTGGGGCGCCGCCGACAACCTCTCGGGCTGGGAGGTGGGCGGCGTGCGCTTCCTGGGCGGCGCGCTGGTGGCCTGGGCGCTGGGCCGCGCCCGCGGCGTCTCGCTCGTGGTGGGCGACCAGAAGAACGCCTGGCTGCGCTCGCTCTTCGGCACCGCCAATGCCTGTGTCGTGTTCTTCGCGCTCGGTTCGCAGCGCATCGCCGTGGGCGACGTGGCGACACTCTCGGCCACCGCGCCGCTGTTCGTGGCATTGCTCTCGGGTCCGATCCTGGGCGAACGGGTCACGCTGCAGGTCTTCGGCGGCGCCCTGCTCGGCTTCCTCGGCGTGGGCGTGCTTGCGCGGCCGGCGCTGCACGTGTCGGGCGATCTCGCGCTCGCGCTCCTCGTGGGCGCGCTCTCCTACGGCCTCGCCATCCTCCGGCTGCGGCGCCTGGGCCCCAAGGAGTCGAGCGAAGCCATCGCCCTCCACATGTCGCTCGTGGCCGGCGTCACCATGCTGCTCCTCTCGCTCCCGCGTTTCGTGGTGCCGAGCGCGCGCGCGCTCGTGCCGCTGCTGGTGAGCGCGGCGGCGGGCGGGTTCGGACAGGTGGCGCTGAGCCGCGCCTACGGGCTCGGCCGGGCGGCCCCGCTGAGCGCGGTCTCCTACGCGGGCGTGATGTTCACCTACGCGCTCGAGGTGGCGTCGTTCGGGCGCCTGCCGGGCCTGCACCAGTACCTGGGCTCCCTGCTCGTGATCGCGGCGGGCGTCGTGGTCTCGGCGCGCAGCCGGGCCCCGGCCGACGCCGACGTGCCCGGGGTGGGAACGACGCGGTGAAAGGGTGGGGGCTCTCTGCTAACCTCGCCCGCATGATCCGCATCGTCCACGCCAGCACGCCGGTCCAGCTCCGCGACGTCCGCGCGCTGTTCCTCGAGTACGCCACCTCGCTGGGCTTCGACCTGTGCTTCCAGGATTTCGACCACGAGGTCGCCTCGCTGCCCGGCGCCTATGCCCCGCCGCGTGGCCTGCTGCTGCTGGCCGAGGTGGAGGGACAGACGGCGGGCTGCGTGGCACTGCGCCCGCTGGACACGCTGAGCTGCGAGATGAAGCGTCTCTACGTGCGCCCGGCCTGTCGGGGGCGCGGTCTCGGCCGGCTGTTGTGCGAGGCGCTCGTCTCCGAGGCGCAGGACCTGGGCTATTCGAGCATGAAGCTCGACACCCTGCCGCAGATGACCGAGGCCATCGAGCTCTACCGCTCGCTGGGCTTCCTGCCCGCCGAGCCCTACCGCTACAACCCGCTCTCAGGGGCGATGTTCATGGAGTTGACGCTCGAGTCGCGCTCGAGCGAATAGCCGGCGGGGCGGACGGCGCCTCGCGTGGAAAGGTGACTCGATGCGGATCCCCATCTACCAGGTGGACGCCTTCACGGGCCAGGTGTTCCGCGGCAACCCCGCCGCCGTCTGCCCGCTCGAACGCTGGCTCGACGAGCCGCTCATGCAGGCGATCGCGGCGGAGAACAACCTGTCCGAGACCGCGTTCTTCGTAGCGCGGGGGCGCGACTACGACATCCGCTGGTTCACGCCCGCTGCCGAGGTGGACCTGTGCGGGCACGCGACCCTGGCCTCGGCGTGGGTTGTGTTCAACTGGCTCGATGCGGTGCGCACCAGCGTGACCTTCCACTCGAAGAGCGGCCCGCTCGTGGTGGAGCGCGCCGGCGAGCTGCTGGCGATGGAGTTCCCTTCGCGCCCGGCGGGCACGTGCGAGCCACCCGCGGGGCTGAGCGAGGCGCTCGGCGTCACGCCGCGCGAGACCCTCCTCGCGCGCGACCTGCTCGCCGTGCTGGAGAGCGAGGCGGAGGTGCGCGCGCTCGCGCCCGATTTCGGGCGCATCAAGGGGCTCGGGTTCCACGCCGTCTGCGTCACCGCGCCGGGGCGGGACTGCGACTTCGTCTCGCGCTTCTTCGCGCCGCTGATCGGCGTCCCGGAGGACCCGGTCACGGGCTCGGCCCACTGCATGCTCATCCCCTACTGGGCGCGCCGGCTCGGGAAGAAGACGCTCCACGCGCGGCAGGTCTCGGCGCGCGGCGGGGAGCTCTTCTGCGAGGACCTCGGCGCGCGGGTGATCATCGCGGGTCGCGCGGCGCCCTACCTCGAGGGCTCGATCGAGGTGCCGGGGTAGCCGGGACTCCTCACGGACGCCCTGCTTCCCGACGGGGAACGTGAAGAGTCCCGGCTTGGCCGTACGTTTCGGTCCACTCCCGGCCCCGGGAACTGAACCGCGAGGTTCACGGCCCCCGGCACGCCAGTCCTCGCGCCGGCGGCGCCGCCCCGCTAACCCGCTGAACCTCCGTCAGCTTTGGCCCGTGCCCCTCCCACGGCACGCCCCCTGCTCATGAAGCCGGAGCGAAGCGCCGCATGCTCCTGAGATGGGCGCGTGGCGCGCCGGACGGCGCGGGCTCCCCCCGCGAGCCGCCGAACCTCACGAGGAGGACATCATGAAGCGGCTTGCGATCCTGGTCATGGCGACGGCACTCGCGGTCTCCCTGGCCGGAGCCGCATCTGCGCACACCGCCAGCCCGAGAGTCCACCGGCGCATCGCGCGCCAGGAGATCCGCATTCACCGCGGGGTGCGCAGCGGGCAGCTCACGGCGCGCGAAACGTGGCGCCTGCAGCGGGGCGAGCGACACATCCGCCGCATGGAATGGCGTGCGCAGGCCGACGGCCGTGTGACGCTGCGCGAGCGGGTCCGCCTGCACCGCGCGCTCGACCGGCAGAGCCAGCGGATCTGGCGGCTCAAGCACGACGGCCGCGTGATCTAGCCAGTCTGGGAGGTTTGCCGCGTCGGCTCGATGAAGGTCAGGGCGAGGGAACGAGTCCGGCGCGGCGTTGGAGCCCCCGGCGGAGCGATCCGCCGGGGGCGTCTCATTCGGCTCGGACGACCGGGCGGAGGCCCGGCGAGTGTCCGGCGCTGTCATTCCTCCTGCTCGGCCGGCTCGGGGCCGAGCAGATCGAGCGCGCGCGAGATGCCCACGCTCCAGCGCGACACGCCCGAGTCGGGCCCGATCGGCCAAGCATAGGAGATGTGCAGGAACGAGCCCGGTCCGAAGAAGAGCGGGCTCGCATAGAGCAGCGAGGCGCCCACCTCGCTGGCCCACGCGTTCCGGTCGGGCCAGTCCAGGCCGGACACCGCGGCTCCGCCGTAGGGGTCCCGCCCCCACACCGCGCTGGTGGCGGTGAAGAGTTCCCCTTGCAGCGGGAACGCTGCGGGGTGGGGGAGGTGCAAGACCTCGAGCAGGTTCTGGGTGCCGATCAGGCCGAGCTTGGCCGCCGCGAAACCGGTGCCGCCGCGCTCGTCCTGGTGCAGGCTGCGGAGCGTGCCGCTCCCGCCGGTGAAGAAGCAGGTCTGGGGCACGGCGTCGCCGGTTAGGCGTCCGTACGCCAACTGCGGCACGAGCGAGGCGAAGCGCCCCAGCGACAAATCGAGGCCCGCTGCCGCGCGGTAGCGCCGGTATTCGAAGTCGCTGCCGAGGCGGTGGCTCGACGTCTGGTATCGCAGCTCGGTGAGCAGCGGCAGCCGCGGCCAGCGCACGGTCGCGACGTAATCCAGCTCGCGGGCGCGCCCGCTCGCGGCGGCGAGGTTCCATGGCAGCTCGAGGCCGCGTCGCGCCAGGTTCCAGCTCGCCCTGGTCACCAGCGGGGACTGGAGCGCGTCGCGCCATCCGGCGCCGGCGCGCCACCAGCCGTGCTCGTGGGCGAGCGAGGCGGTGAAGCCGTCCGTGCGGTAGTAGTGCCCCCAGTCGCTGCCGAGGCAGAGCGCGCGCAGCGCGGGCAGGAGGCGTCCGGCTTCGTCGGGGTTCATGGAGGAGATCGCGCGGCCGCCCCAGAGCGCCAGGTCGAAGGGCTGCCGCGCCACCCACACGCGATTCTCGTAGCGAACGGCGCCCAGCGTGGTGTGCGCCCCCACAGCGCGGGCGATCTGGCCCGTGAGCTTGCCCCAGCCGGTGCGCCCCGGCTCGCGCGGGGGCAAGCCCAGCGACGCGCTCAGGCCCGGCGTCGAGCCGTCGACGCGGCTGAAGTCGAACATGGGCGTGATGCCCCGCTCGAGCCGCGGGCGCGACGGCCCCGTTTCGTAGAGCACGGTATCGAGACCGGCCGTGTCCACGGACGCCGCCGAGAGCCCGAAGTACTCGTCGGTGGAGTCGGAGAGCGCGTCGAAGAAGCCGCCGAGGCTCGTGTCGCGCGCGGCGGGTGCTTCGGCGCGGCCGGACGGCTCAGGCTCCTGCGCCCGGGCGGGGAGCGGCGCGGCCAGCACGAGCACGGCCACGACCGGGGCCGCGGCGACGGCAGCCAGGACGAGCTGCCGCGCGCTCATGGCCGATCGCTCCGCGGCAGCGCTTGTCCCGTGCGCGCGGCGAAGATCGAATCGGGCAGCCCCGTGTTGATCGCGTACTGGTCGAAGCTCATGGAGAAGTCGAAGCTCCTTCCCACCTTGGGGAGCGGGAGCGTGGCCTCGGCGCGCAGCAGCATGCGCTTGAGCACCCAATGGCCGTCCACGTTCTGCCGCTCGATCACGATGCGGTTCACGTCCTTAAGGATAGGCGGCGCCGGCGAGTGCGTGAAGGTCAGCTCCTGGCGCACGATGACGAAGTCGTTCGTGTCGATCCACACCAGGCCGCCCGGCGTGGTGTGGTCCAGCAGCGAGCGCGGTTCGAAGGCGATCCGGTAGATGAGGTGATCGCCGACCAGGTCCCGCCCGAGGATGCGGTAGCGGTACAGGCGCCGTGCCTCGGGGCGGAAGGCGAAATTCACGATCTCCTCGTCCATCCCGGCCCGGGCGTTGAGGCGGATCCTCACCTGGCCGCGCCCCTTCTTGTCCTCCTCGGCCCGGTAGTCGCGCAGCACCTGGGTGCGCACCCGATCGGGCTTCTTCTTGAGGATGCGCATCACCGTCTCGCTCACCAGTTGAGCGGGACGCTTCCGGTCCGCGTTGCGCACCAGGCGCACCGTCACCAGCACGCTCTGGTCGGTCATGAGCGAGTCGCGACGGCGCTCGCCGCGGGCCACGCGCGCCAGGATCTCGTCGAGCGTGACGCGCGGCGCGGAGACCAGCACCGGTGGCACTTCGGTGCGCAGGGTGTCCTCGATCGCGAGCGTCGGGCCGGGTGCACGGAAAGGGGCGGGAGGCCTTCCCGGTGCACGGGCCGGGCCAGCCGGGGAGGGGGCAGCCAGGGCAAGCGTCAACACCGCGGCAAGCAGGACGGCCATGGGACCTCCGAGCCTATACGGGGTGCGGCGGCGTCGCAACACCGCGCGACCGCAGCGCCACGGCGGCTGAGTCTCCTGGGCCGCCGGGGGCCGGAAAGCGCTATCCTATGCGCGTCCGCTAGCAAGGTCGATTCCGGCATGGGCCGTGCGAGAGTCGAGCGATGTCATTCATCCCCGGCCTGACAGGCTGACGAGAAAGCCGAGGACGGGGCGCCCGCGCAGCGGGTGCGGGTCTTTCACTGGTCTGAGCCTCACCGAGCACGGAGGGTCACCGATATGCGAACTTCCTTCTGGATGGTCGTCCTCGCGGCTGCGCTGCTGTCTGCCGCCGCCGCGGCGAGTCCCGGCTCCCCCGCGGGGCTCACCCATGGCTCTGTTCTCGCCCTGCCGGTGGTGGACCTGGCTTCGACTTCCTTCGGCGATGCGACGAGCGCGCTCACCTCGCTGGAGCTCACGACGCAGCACGTCAGCGCGATCCGCTATCGCCCGCGCGGGTCCCGCCAGCGCAGCTACATCATGCCCACCACGACTCAGGTCCACGCCGGCTTCTTCGACCCGACCCACAACTTCTCCACCGGGTTCGACGCGGGCTTCCGGATCGGCCCGCAGATCGATCCGCGCGTGCAGATCGGGCTGGCGATCGACTGGTGGCACCGGTCCCAGAGCGAGCGCACCAGCCTCGGCCCCATTCCCCTGCCGGGCGGGAGCGGCAGCGAGGAACTGGTGCTGTCGAAGTCGTCCGCCGACCTGATGCCGATCCTCGCTTTCATCCAGGTGAGCGGCGACGAGAACATGCCCGTCATCCCGTACGCGGGCGCGGGCCTGGGCTACGAGTGGCTGTTCCTCACCGCCGACGACTTCATCTACGGCACGTCCTTCGACCAGACCTTCGGCGGCTTCGGCTGGCAGGTGTGGGGCGGGGCGGGCATCCCGCTCTCCGGCCGCACGCGGATCAACGGTGAGGTGTTCTACAACGGCTCCGAGGTCGGCAGCGACGTGGACGTGTTCATCCCGGACCTCGGGCCCGTGACCGTGCGCGACGTGGTGAAGATGGACGGCGTGGGCATGCGCTTCGGCGTGAGCTGGGGGTTCTGAGAGCGGGGGGCTGGATCAGGCAAGGCCCTTGACGCGGCGCCCGGGCGCCTCTCGGTGCCCGGGCGCCTGCTGTCGTGATCGGCGTCCGCGGCGCCCACCCTTCTGTGGCGGGCGTCGGTGTGCGGGGCCTCCGGACGGTCGTTCCGCGCACCGGTGATGCGCGGCCCGGCCTGGGCCGTGCCGCACCTTGCTCCCGCCTCCGTCTCGCGGCTACCCTCCCTGCACCATGCCGCGCAAGTCGCCGCGTTCCCGCCGCAGCCGTAGCCCCGGGCCGGGCCTGCCGGGCAAGGGCCGGCCCCGCACGACGCCTGGCCATGGCCCCAAGAGCGCGCGTGCGGCCACGTCTGCGTCCGCGCGGCGGAGATCCGCGGGCAAGACGCATGCGCCCAAGGGCGCGCGTCCCGCGGCCGGCGCAGCCGGTTCTGCGGCAGCCCGCGCGAAACGGCCCCCCGCGTTGCGACGCGGCCCCGCGGTGCGCCGGATCGTGGCCCCCAAGCGGCCTGTTCCTTTGCGGGCTGCGGCTGCGAAGACTCCGCGCTTCACCCCGCCCGAGCCGCAACGCCTCAATGCTCTCCTCGGCATTCTCGAGCGCCTCTACCCGGGGGCCGCCACGCCGCTCCGGCACGCGGATCCGCTCCAGCTCCTCGTCGCCACGATCCTCTCGGCCCAGTGCACGGACGAGCGCGTGAACCAGGTGACGCCTGCGCTCTTCGCGCGCTTCCCCGATGCGGCTTCGCTCGCCGCCGCGGACCGCGCCGAACTCGAGGGACTCATCCGCTCGACCGGCTTCTACCGGAACAAGGCAAAGGCGATCCAGGCCATGAGCGCGGAGATCGTGGAGCGGCACGGAGGCGAGGTGCCACGCACCATGGAGGAGCTGACCGCGCTGCCCGGCGTGGGACGCAAGACCGCGAACGTCCTGCTCGGCAGCGCCTTCGGGATTCCCGGCATCGTGGTGGACACGCACGTCCAGCGGCTCGCCTGCCGCCTCGGCCTCACCAGGGAGCGCGACCCGGTCAAGATCGAGTTCGCGCTCCAGCCCCTCATCCCGCGCGAGCAGTGGTCCCACTTCTCGCTCTGGCTCATCTTCCACGGCCGGCGGACCTGCGTGGCGCGCAAGCCGCGCTGCTCGGTCTGCCCGCTGCTCCCCCACTGCCCGCGCAGCGGCGTCGCTTCGTCGCAGTGACGCCCCGGGCGCGGCCCGGAGGTCTCCGTCATGTCCCTTCGTCTGCTTGCGTCTCTGGCGCTGGCCGCCTGCGTGTGTGCGCCCGCGGCTCAGGCTGCGCCCACGCCCGAGCAACCCCTCCAGCTCTGGGGCAACGAGAGCGCGGCCTACGCCGAAGGGGCGCGGAGCGCGTTCTACAACCCCGCCTGCCTCGGCTTGCGCTACCCGGTGGACGCGTTCGCCTCCTGGACGCAGGTGGAGGGCGGCGGCGACGTCAACCGCTGGGCCCTCGGCCTCGGAGGCTTCGCGCTCCAGGGCGAGCGGGTGAGGGGCGACTCCCGGCGCTACGGATTCAGCACGGCGGCGGGCAACGAGCGCCTGCGCTCGGGCATGGCGAACGACTGGCTGGTGGATGCGGGGACGCACGAGGTCCGGTCGGACCAGCGCTTCGGTCTGCTCTCGCGCGCCACACCCTGGCTCTCCCTCGGCGCGGTGGTGGAGCACGTCTTCCAGCCCGTCTTCCGCGGCGAGCGCGTGCCCCGCGAGTACACGCTCGCGGCCGGGGTGCGCCCGCTGGCGCTCGATCCCGCGCGGGCGCGCGGCTGGGGCACGCGGCTCACGCTGACCTCGGACGTCATCCTTCCCGGGCGCGGCGGGCGGCGTCAGGCCCGCCTGCGCTTCGGCGGCGAGTTCGAGGCGCTGCCCGGCCTGCTGCTGCGCGGTTCGGTCGAGGACCGCGGCGGGCTCCACCTCGGCCTCACCGTGCACGGCGTGAATGGCAGCCTGGGGATGCAGAACGCCACCCGGCAGGGCCGCCTCCGTTACGGCAGCTATGCTCTCTCGGTCCATGCGGGCGAGGAGCGCACGCTGCTCACCAGCCGGCCCGAGCAGCGCGTGGCCGAGCTGCGCGTGGGGGGCGACCTGGGGGACGACGCGCTCAGCGGCTTCTCGCTCCTTGGCGGCACGGACGTGACGCCGGTGCGGCCCCTGCACGATCAGCTCGAGCGCGCGCTCGAAGATCCGCTCACGCGCGGCGTGTTCCTCGACCTGCGCGGCGTGGGGAACATGGCGCAGATCGAGGAGCTGCGACCGCGCCTCGCGCGCCTGCGCCAGGCGGGAAAGCCCGTGGTCGCGTTCCTGGAGTACGGCGGCGGGCGCGCCGACTTCTACCTCGCCTCGGCCTGCGACCGGATCGTGATGGCGCCCGAAGCCATGCCGAACCCCCTCGGCCTGCGCGCCGAGCGGCGCTACTACCGGACGCTGCTCGAGAGCTGGGGCATCAAGGTGGAGCGCAGCTCCTGGGGCAGGTACAAGTCGGCCTACCGCAACTTCAGCGTGGACTCCACCCCGGCGGCGGACCGCGAGGCGATCCAGCGCGGGCTCGACGTGAGCCAGGAGCTGCTCGTCTCGGCCCTGACCGCGGACCGCAAGCTCGAGCGCGAGCCCGTCCTGCGCCTGCTGGACGGCCGTCCGTGGCGCGCCGAGGACTTCCAGCGGGCGGGCCTCATCGACTCGGTCGGCTACCGCGAGGACGCGCGCCGCATCCTCGGCCGCCTGTGCGGGCTGGGGGACAAGCCTCGCGCCGTGTCGCTCGCTCGCCGGCCCGCGGCGCGGCGGGAGTGGACCGTGTCCGCGCCGGTGGCCGTGATCTACGCGAGCGGCGGCATCGAGGTTGGCAAGAGCGGCGGCGATCTGCTGATGGGACCCACGATGGGCTCCGAGACCGTGGTCGCCCAGATCGAGCAGGCGTTCCAGCGCCCGGCGGTGAAGGCAGTGGTGCTGCGGGTCGAGAGCCCGGGCGGCTCGGCGCTGGCCTCGGACCTCATCCTCCACGCCACGCTGCGCATGAAGCGCGAGACCAAGAAGCCCCTGATCGTCTCGATGGGCGGCGCGGCCGCGAGCGGCGGCTACTACATCTCGGCGGGCGCGGATCGCATCTTCGCCGACCACTATACCCGCACCGGCTCGATCGGCGTGTTGATGGTCAAGCCCTCGCTCGAGCAGTGGTACGCGAAGCACGACGTGCGCCAGGAGGATTTCGACCGGGGGTCCTGGATGCGCGGCTGGTCCATGAACCGCGGCTGGACGCCCGCCGACCAGGCCGTCGCAGACTCGGCCACGCTGCGCTTCTACCGCCGGTTCGTCGAGCGGGTGGCGGCGGGCCGCAGCATGACCTGGGACGAGGTGGACGCCGTGGCGCAGGGACGGGTGTGGATGGGGGATGACGCGCTCGAGCGGAAGCTCGTGGACCAGATCGGCGGACTCGAGGACGCCGTGGCCGAGGCCAAGCGCCGTGCGGGCATTCCGGCCGCGGCAAAGATCGAGCTGCTCGAGTTCCGGCGGCCGCGTCCCGGATTCCTGCGGCAACTCCTGGGTCAGACGGTGAGCGACGCATGGCGCGACGCGACCCGCATGCCGGCTCCGGGCTCGATGCTCTACTGGGCGGACGAGGATGAAGCGCCCTAGCGAGCGCCGGGCTTCGAAGCCCGCGAGCGAGCGGGAGGGCGCGACTCGACCCGGCGTCCCCGCGGCGCGTGTGCCGCTCGCCCGAGCCGAGCCGTCCGCAGCGTCCGGCCCAGCGGGCGCACCGGAGGCTGTCCAGGCCGGCGCTGCAGTCGCCCGCCGGGCTGCGCTCGCCTTGTGGGCGGTCCTGGTGCTGCTCGCGCTCGCGCGGGCGGCTCTCGTGTTCGTGCCGAACATGTACGGCTGGGGGCTCAACCTCCAGCGCTTCCTCGCGCCGTCCTGGGCCTGGGCGCCGTGGGCGCTTGGCGCGCTCGCTCTCGTGCCAGCCCTTGCCCGCCGCGCGGAGCCCGCGTTCGCGCGCGCGGGGGA
>Ga0315277_10011536_pt1 | contig 11123 bp, 10 predicted proteins | sample YL17G05_15_MG_FD_203695 | JGI IMG/M metagenome (GOLD analysis project Ga0315277, IMG submission 203695) | Sediment microbial communities from Yellowstone Lake, YNP, Wyoming, USA - YL17G05_15 | ecosystem: Environmental > Aquatic > Freshwater > Lake > Sediment | place: USA: Wyoming | collected... | reverse complement strand
GACATCGGGCACGGTGCGGCGAAGTTCGCCGAAGGAGATTCTCACGGCACCTTTCGGAAGCTGCGCCATAACCTGGGCCAGCGGCAGAGGCAGCGTTTGAACGCCAACGAGGTGTTGACGAACTTTGGTTTTCAACTGCGACGGCAGGCCGTCAATCACCACTTGCAAAGGCAGGAGCAATTCTTCGCCTTGAGACACGGGGGGCGGGGTCGCGGGGGGCGCGGCGGGTGGCGGCTTGGCGGTGGGCGGCGGTGCCGGCAGGATCACGGGCGGCGGCGCAGCCCGGGGCGGGATCGGCGCGTCTTCATCCCGCATCCAACGGTAAGCGGCTCGGAACAAGCCGGCTACTTTGAATCTCGCGCCTGTCGTTAGCGTGTTCATGTTCCAAGAGTTCACTTGCGTGCATGCGGCCACACCCCGTTGCTCCCGCCTGTCGGCGGACGATTCGATGGGCACAATGAGCGTATTCGCGATGTATTACATCTCATCCGAATGAACGGTTTGGGTGTGCGAGGGGGCAGGAACCATGCCACGAAAGTGCATTGCCCTTGGTGGAAGACGAACCTCCCCGGAAGGCGGCATTTCCGGCCCGCAGCCCTTCCGGCCCTCGCCTGCCCGGACCCGGGATGTCCAACCCGTGGACTGACTTGTCTTTGGTATTGCCCTCTTTTCGACGCCAGGAGGCCACTACGCGACCGGGTGCGACCGCTGCGGGCGCGCTTTGCTGACTCGATCCTGTTGTATCCTGATGTCTTGGAGTGCTCTTGGGCGGTCGGAAAGCCACACGGAATGCCGCCTGCTTGAGAATTCCCCGAAAAGCATGGGAATTTCAAGCTTGAGTTTCTGGACAGGCAGGGTTAGCGGTTGAACCGAGGGCCTATGAAATCGCGACCAAAAATCCTGCTGCTGGATGATGAATCGGAAGTACTGGCGATGTACTGCGATATTCTTGCGCAATTGCCCAGCAAGCCGGAAATCCGCACCGCCACGACCGGCCCGCAGGCTCTCGCGCTGCTGAATTCCGAGCCATTCCGCGTTTTCATCTGTGACCTCAAGATGCCGAAGATGGATGGCCTCCAAGTGCTGTCCGTGGTCCGGAGGAAACATCCGCATTTGCGAACGGTCGCGCTGACTTCCGTCGTGGATGAGCAGTTTCGCTCGCGCGTTTACGCCCTGGGCGTGGACCTGTTCTGGCAAAAGCCCGGGACCGATGACCAGATCAAGCTCTTCCTTGAATGCCTCGAATCCTTGCTCGGACGCGAGGACGACCACGGCTTCCGGGGTGTGCAAAGCAAGAGCCTCGTGGACCTCATCCAGCTTGAGTGCATCTCGCAAAGCTCCGTCGTGTTCCGCATCGCCAATGGCCGGCTGACCGGCCGCATCTGGATCACTGGCGGCGAACTGGTGGATGCCGAGACCGAACACGAGCAAGGCGAGGAGGCTTTTCGGACGATCATGGCTTGGAAGGGCGGCACGTTTGAGTCATTGCCCGCCGAGCCGGCGCGGCGCCGCACCATCTTCAAGTCTTACAACGCCCTGCTGCTTGAAATTGCGCAAACGATGGACGAAACCCGCGCCAGCGATTTGGACACAGCCGAAGCTCCCGACGAAGCCCCGCCCGAAACCCCGGCGCCGCTTTCGGCCATCGCGGAATTGGAGGGCGTGGAATTCGTGCTCGCCTTGAAGGACCAGAGAAGCTTCGAGCATCGCGGCCTGGAAAACGCGGAAGTGAAAGCCCGATGGGCGCGCGAGACACTGGCGCGTTTCCGCGCGTTGTCGGAGCGGCTCGCGGCGGGTCCGCTCCAGCAAATCCAGGCCCTCGGCCCCCAGCGGCACGTCGCCCTCGCGGGGGCCGGCCCGACCGATCTCGCCGTGGGCTGGCAATCGAAACTCACCGCCCCGGAGGTGGCCCGGAACATGAAGAAGGCGCTCGCCCTATGGCCCTCCTGAAGATGTTCCGCAAACCCGCGCCGCCGCTCCAGCGGCTGCCCGCTGGCACGTTCACCGTGGACAGCCAGGCGCGTCTTCTCATTTCGACCTTGTCCTCCGCGTTTCCGGCGGAGTTGATACACGAAGTGGGGGAACACGTCGTGAACACGTTCCGCGAGGCCCGGAAAGCCGAGCTGCCGTTGTTCGAGCTGACCGTCCATTGTTCGAGCCTGAAGATCGTCGCGCGCGAATTGCGCGGCGGCGCGATTGTGTTTCTCACGCCGCTAACCCCCATGTCCGCAAAGCAATAACCCCATCCCCTGCATTATGGCCACCAAACAACTCGACCAACTCATCCAGCAAATGGAGAACTACCTCGAGTGCTGGAAGCAGTTCAACAACTTCGTCAACCTCGCTCGCGGAAAGAAGTTCAGCCCCGAGGACGAAAACCAATTCCTCGAGGTCAAGACCATCATCGTGCAGGAATTGGAGTTGATCCTCGCCTCGGTGGAAGTGACTTCGCCGAGCAAGGATGAGGTGCACAGCCTCCTAGGCATGGCACCGTCGCTGCGCTACCTCGGCGAGATGAACGAAGGCGCCCTGCGCAACGTCGAGAACCAATGGCACAAGATTTACATCGGCTGGCACGCCATCCTTGGCCAGCTCAAAGTCCGCCAGCGCCAGGACGACAGGAAATCATTTCTTTCTTTCAGCGGCAAGAAGAAGTAGCTCGGGCCTACCCGCGCAATCTCATATCGTGCTGGTCACTTCCGCCTTGAGTCGGCGCCGGCTTTCGCGTTTCTACCCGCCATGCCGCTCTGGCTCGCCATCGTCTTGCTCGGGATCGTCGAAGGACTGACCGAGTTCATTCCTGTTTCATCCACGGGCCATTTGCTGCTCCTTGAACGTCTGCGGGGTATCCCGCGCCAGAGCGATTTGTTCAACATCGTCATCCAATGCGGCGCGGTGTTGGCGGTGCTGCCGCTGTTTCCCGAGCGGCTGCGCCAGTTCACCCGCTGCCTGCGGGACGTCGCCGCGCGGGATTACGCGCTCAAAGTGCTCGCCGCATTTTTCATCACGGGTGTTGGCGGGGTGGTGCTGGAGAAACTCCAGTTCAAACTGCCGGAAGCCGCCGGCCCCGTGGCGGGCGCGCTGTTCGTCGGCGGCGTGGCGTTCCTTGTGGTCGAACGCTGGCTGCGGGATCGCGCTCTCAAGAACGAAATCACGTGGGGCATTGTCGTGGCGGTGGGTTTGGGTCAATTGCTCGCCGCCGTGTTCCCGGGCACGTCCCGCTCGGGCGCGACCATCGTGCTGGCGTTAGCGCTTGGCCTGGCGCGTCCGGCGGCCACGGAGTTTTCGTTTCTCGTCGGCATCCCGACGATGCTCGCGGCGGGTGGATTGAAGACCTTCAAGGCCCTGCATCATCCGGCACCGGAGGTGGCGCCGGAGAACTGGGGCATGGTGTTGCTCGGGACGGTGGTGGCGGCGGCGGTTTCGTTCGTCGCGGTGAAATGGCTGCTGCACTACGTTCAGACGCACACGTTCGCCGTGTTCGGCTGGTACCGCATTGTCGTGGCGGCCGTCATCCTGCTGCTGGCCTGGCGCTGACCCCGGTTGTGCTCACGGCGACGCAAGCAACGTGCAGCCGTTCAGTTTCACGATTTGCCCGTCCAACCCGCCACAGCGCCCTTCGATCACTACCGTGTCGTTGAGCTTGGCCAACGGGACACGCGTCCCGCTGGAATACGCGCCCATCAAAACCGTGCCCCCCTGCGCCGGAAACACCGCGCTGAACTTCTCCGGTGGCGCCACCGTGCAGAGTATCCGCATCTGCCGATCCGCAGCGCGCAGCAGCACATTGTAATTCCTCGTGAACATCGGTTTCTCGAAGCCAACGATCTCGCCCTTGACCCGGAACACCTTCGTTCGGTAGCGCGCGTCGGCCGCCGCCGCGTCGGTGCGGTAGTGATTCGCCAAGTCCATCGCATCCACGGTTTCGCCCTTCGCCAACTGGGGCAACGTGGCCATGGGTGGCGAGACGTGCGTGATGGCCGGCTCGGCCGGCGCCGCCGCCATCGCCGCCGCCACTTTCGCCACGGCTTCTTCCTTTTCTTTCCTTAGCCGGACCGATTCGGTCTTCGTGGCGGACAATTCGCCTCGCAAACTATCGAGTTCCTTTTCCTTCCGCACGAGTTCCTCGAAGCGCGACTTCGGAATCGTCACGGTTTCCTGGCTGAAAGCCGGAGGCGCGAGCAGGAGCGCGCCAAGGGCAATGACGAAAAATGGGCGTAGGTTTGCAGGTTTCATAGATTCGCAACGGTGCGAAAGTGAACGAACTCGTTCCGGCTTGTCAACCGGCGGCACGCGGCGGCGAACCGAACAGCAGCCGCAGGCTGTTCATCACCACGATCACGGTGCTGCCTTCATGCCCCACGACGCCCAGAGGTAACGGAATCTTGCCCAGCGTCGCGAAGACCACGAGCACGACGACCGTGCCCAGCGAGATGAACAGGTTCTGCCGGATGATGCGCCGCGCGCGCTGGCTCAGGCGGAACGCCGCGAGAAAATTCTCCAGCCGGTCATGCATCAGCACCACGTCGGCTTGCTCAAGCGCAGCATCCGAACCGCGCGCGCCCATCGCCACGCCCACGTGCGCCACCGCCAGGCTTGGCGCGTCGTTCACACCGTCCCCGACCATCGCCACGCGCCGGCCTGAATCGCTTAGCGACTTGATGGCAGCGACCTTGTCTTCGGGCTTCAATTCCGCGCGGACCTCATCGAGGTTCAGTTCGTCTCGCAGATGTTCGGCAGCAGCGTGGCGATCGCCCGTAAGCACCACCGAGCGCAAGCCCTCGCCGCGCAGCGCATCCACCACCTGGCGTGATTGCGGGCGGATGTCGTCGCGCAGGATGATACGCCCGAGCAACGCGCCTTCGCTGAGCCAGATCTCCGAGAAGCCGGCCTCCGTCGGCGGCACATGGGCAATGGTTTCACCCGTCGTCGCGCTGGCCACCCACTCGCGCCGACCTAGCAGGCACACGTCCCCGTCGCGGCGTGCCTTCAGTCCGTGGCCGGTAACAGACTCGAACTGATCGAAATCGTGTGCCTCCAGTCCGCGCTGCTTGCCGTAACGCGTGACGGCCCGCGCCAGTGGATGCGTGGAAAGTTTTTCGAGTGAATACGCCAGCCGCGCAATCTCGTCCTCCCGTCCGGTGGGAAAGCTCTCCACTGTTTCGACGCGCAGTTCGCCGGTGGTGAGTGTGCCGGTCTTGTCGAGCGCAACGACGTCAACTTCCGCCATCTTCTCGACCGCTGCGCCGCCGCGGATCAAGATGCCGTGGCGCGCGCCCCACGCAATGGCGCCCAGCACGGCGGAAGGAATCGAAAGCACGAGCGCACACGGCGAGGAAACAACCAGCAACGTCATCGTCCGGTAGAACGCGCTCAGCCCTGGCGCGTCGGGGTCCGGTGACGTAAAGGGCGCGAGGCCAAAGCCAAGCCACCAGACGAAGAACATGCCGAACGAGGCCGCAATCACCGCGTAAGTGTAAACGGCGCTGAACCGGTCGGTGAATCGTTGCGACGGCGCTTTCTGACGCTGCGCTTCTCTGATCAGCCGGATGATTTTCTGGAGCGAACTTTCCGCCGCCGGACGCAGTGCGACGACTTCGACCGCACCCCAAAGGTTGATTGTGCCGGCGAGGACGCGGTCGCCCACGGCCTTCTCGACGGGCGTGGCTTCACCGGTGAGATTCGATTCGTCCGCGGCGCTTTGGCCCTTGAGCACCTCGGCGTCCACGGGAAACTGGCTGCCGGGTTTCACAAGCAGGCGCATGCCCCCCCGAATCCTCTCGACGGCGATTTCGCTTTCCTGGCCGCGCTCATCCAGAAGCGTGGCGACCTTCGGCGCGTCGCGGAAGAGGGAACGGATTTCACGCTGCGTGCGTTCCATGGCGTAATGTTCAAGCGCCCCCGCGAATGAAAAGAGGAAGAGCAGAATGACACCTTCGTTCCATTCGTTCACGGCCGCGCTGCCTGCGGCGACGGCCAGCATGAGGAAATGCACGTCGAGTCCGCCTTGCTTCCGGAGACGTTCCCAGAGTTCCTCCGCGGCGAACCAGCTTCCGGTGAGGTAGGCCAGCGCGTAAAAAAGGTAGCCGACCCCGCCGGGCCGCACGTTATGCGGCGTCAGGAAATAGGCCGTCAGACCGAAACTGGCGCAGAGCAGCGCACACAGGAGCTGCCATTTCCATTCGCCCAAATGTTCCTCGACTTCGACGAGCTCAACGTCGCGCTGAACGAATTTCGGGAAGGGGAAATCCCGCCAGCGCCAAAACCTAGGAGCGGTCGGGCAGGTCACCCGTGAGACCTTCGTGAGGCGGCCCTCGCGTTGGATGGTAAACCGGCGAAGTTCGCTTTCCGGCAGCGGCGTCGTGCAAGCGGTGCAGTTACCCTGGCCGTCGAGCATCGTGCACTGGCTGGCTGGATGGGACTCCCGCGCACGCTGCAAGGAATCGGAAAGCAACCCCCGCAAGCGATCCATGTCCGTCTGGCCGAGGGTCGCGACCGAAACCGTCTGGCGATCCGGGTCCACCGTGACCGCCTCCAGCGTGGGCTCGTGCGCGAAGGTGCCCAAGATGGATCGAGCGAGACAGCCTTCCCCGGAGGCGGCGCCTGGCTGTGGGTTGGAATTCGAACGCTTCACGTGCGGCACAACCTACCGTTAGCACAGTTTCGTCGCACTGCGCCACAGAAACCTGGCGCCTGTCGCCACAACAAAAAACCCCGCGCCGTGGGGCGCGGGGGTGGTAATCGAGAAAGCAGTTTACCTGGATTCGCCGGCAGCCTTGGGGCTTTGCAGCTTCTTCACAGTGTCCGCTTTGGCAAGTTTCATCGGGCAACTGCCCTTCGCGGCACAGCAGCCGCCGCCCTGGGCGGTCGCCTTGCCATGGCAACCCTCGGCCTTGGCGACGCCACTTGCCGCCTTACCGGCGCAACAGGCCGGCTTGTCTTTCTGGCTGGAACTGTCGCCGGCCTGCAACGCGAACGACACCGCCACGATGCTGAACAGAACAATGAGTTTCTTCATAGTGCGCATTTGATACCACAATTCTGCCTGGCGTTCAACTTTTCTTCCGAAGTTTATGTAAGGCGGCTTCGACTCGGGATGCCGTCATTCGCCTGCGCGAAACGTCACCCACGGCTCCGTCGGCCGGTCGCGCAGGATGTCCTCCATCCACTCGAACTGCGGATGCGCCGTCAGGAATTGCTTCGCGTCGAACTTTCGGCCGCAAGCCGATCCCCATCGCGCATTGAAAGACATGCGCTTGGCCATCGTGGCATCAACCACCTTGGCGTCCACCGTGCCGGCGCAACCGAACGGTACACCGGGCCACGGGCCACCGGGTTCGGGGTCGAGTTCGAAGTGCCCGCAGAGGGTTCGGGCGCTTGGCTGGGTCCTGCCCCGCCAGGTGTCGAAGTGGTCCGCCTCGAAACGCTTCGCCAGCGCGAGGTCAATCTTCCCGGCATGTTGCTTCATCAACTGCTTCCACCGCACGCGCCGGGCAATGGAAGATTCGCGGATGTCCGTTTCATGCGCACCGGTTTCGAGCCGCAGGATCTTCTTGTCCTCGGCCACGTTCGATCCGAGGAAATAGCCGTCGTGCTTCTTCTCGAAGCCGATGTATTTCAATCCCGCTTCGAGCCGGGCAATCTCCTTCGCCTTTACATCTCCGAGCAGCCAGGCGTTGGCGTAGCCGCCGTTGTTGCCACGCTTGAAGACCTCGCACCACTGATCAATGCCATCGGCATCCTGCGTCGCGCGGCGCATGCGCACGAACTCCGGTACGCCATTCGTGTCGAAGCCTTCGAAGCCACCGATGGTTGTCTCCGAGCCGACCAGCCCCGCGTCCGTGATGAAGAAATCCATGCCACTGTGAATCCAGCCGGGCACGGTCTGCCACAGAATGCGATGGCCGCGCACCGGCGCGAGGTCCTGGATCACGTTGGGGAACGCACTTTCGAAGCCCATCATCGTGTTGTGCCCCAGCACGACGTTCCCGTCCTTCGTGAGACTCCCGGTGGCGATGAACGAGCTGCATGATTCTTTCACGGACGGCGGCGGCGCATCCTTGATTTGCTTCAACTCATTGGGCCACCAGTAACCCCCCAGTTCAATAATGCCGTTGTAGGCGATCAAATCCTCGCGCGTGACAGCCACACCTGCGGCGCGTGCACCTTCGGCAATGCCGTCAAGCTCCGCGAGCAACTCCGCGTCAATCTTCGGAACGAACATTGTCGCCGCGCGCTCCACCAGCCAGGGCCAGTCCATTGCGCTTTGGTATTCCCAGCCGACGCGCGTCGCGCGCAAGCCCTCGGCGATTTCTTTCGCCAGGAGGTAGCCGTGCTGAAACCCGCGCGCCCGCGGTTCGCCTTCGGTGTGGAGGTAAATCCAGCCAGCACGCTCGAAGCGTTTGCCTTTGGCCAGCCACGCCTGCTGTTCTGGTGTGAGCGAAGACGCGAAGGCGGCTGGTGCCGAGAGCAATCCTGCGGCGCAAATCGTTGCGGCCAGGAACAAGCGCGACATGATCATGCGTGAGCGTTAGCAGCAAACCGCGCCGTGGACAAGCCTTGGAATCCTTCGGTCAAATACGTTGAAGCTGGCTTGCAGAAGTTTGGCCCGCGTCGCCGCGGCTACCACATGTTCCAATATCCGCCAAACAGGCGGGCCCAATAGCTGGTCATCTGGTTGACGTTCCTCCAGTGCTCGGAGTACTATCTGGGGCTGGCGACCCACGCGGCCCCGTCCTTCACGTCGAGAACACCCAGTCGTGATTCTGTAACACCGACTTCCGCGAATAGCACATCAGTTTGACGGCCGCGCGGGCTGTGTGTCACCAAGCGTTCATATAGGCGTTATTCCACGGGGAAGCCGTGTAGTTGGTCATCTGCTTGATGTTGCTCCAATGCACCGACCCGTCCAGGAACAGTTCGTTCCCGCCGAGCGCACCGGCTTGCGCGGAGGTCTTCGGAGGGTCGTAATAGTTGAACGGGTAGCCGCTTTGCTGGGCCGCCCCTCCCTTGCAGTGCGGTGCGATCACCCATTTGTCTTGGGGGGACCACTGATTCAGATCGCAGGCGAGCACCAAGGATGACGAGTCAGTGAACTTCTTGGGCGAGACCCATCGTGGCCCGGCAGCTCCCCCAAAGTTCGACCATGTCTCCGTCTTGTGCCCGCCATTGTAGGCGTAACCGATCACATAACCGTACGGGGCCTGGTAGTACTGGAACGTCCCCGCCAGGCTGGGGCACGTGCTCATGTTCGTGCCGCTATATTGCTTGATCGCGTTGAAGGTATTGGTCCCGATCCAGATCGTGTGTTCGCCCCCATCGTCGCGGACGCCCGTCGGCACGCGTTCCTGGTTGTCGCCCCCATACATGGTTGCGGCCAGGCCAAGCTGCTTCAGTCCGCTCTGGCAGTTGGCCCGCCGGGCCTTCTCCTTGGCCGAGGCCAGCGCCGGCAGCAGCATTGCAGCCAGGATGGCGATAATCGCGATGACCACCAGCAGTTCGATGAGCGTAAAAGCGCGGCAAAGAAGACGAGGATTCCAAAGTGGCCTGCTCATGGGACCAGTGTGCGACCCAATGGCCATTCCGTCAAATCCCAACGACGCTTGGCGAGACAGGTCTCCGGCGGTTTGGATCGTCCGATGGTCCGACGAAGGAAATTCCGCCCTCAGCATCGCTAGACCTTCGGCAACTGCCACGGTGCGCGGCGCGGGCGGTCGAGCAGTTTGTTTGCTTCATCGTCACCGACAAATCGCTCATGCTTCGGATCCCACTTCAGTTTCCGGCCCATCTTGATCGCGATGTTCGCCAGATGGCAAATGCTTGAAACGCGATGTCCGATGTCCACCGGGAAATACGGGTCCTTCCGGCTGCGCACGCACTTGAGGAAATCGTCGTGCTCGCCTTTCGGATTGGTGTAGAGATGCAGTTCGCGCGGGCCGATCGGCGAATTGAGAATCTCCGGCGAACTGGCCTCGACCGGCGCGCGCCAGCCGGTGTTGCCCACCCAACCTTCGCTGCCGATGAACTTGATGCTGGGCGTGCCCGGCTTGCAAGTCATCACCACGCCGTTCGCGTAGCGATAGGTGACGTCGTAATCCTTGACCGTGTTGTAAAGCCCGACCGACCAAAATGTGCCCGTGCCCTCGATTTCCACTGGCCCGCTGCGCTCAGTGTTGTTGGCCCACTGCGCCGTGTCAAAGAGATGCGCGCCCCAATCGCAAATGATTCCGCCGGAGTAATCCTGAATCCACCGGAAGTTGAAGTGCACGCGGTCCCGCGTGTAGGGCGCGAACGGCGCCGGCCCGAGCCACATGTCGTAATCCAACTCGGGCGGCACGGGTTGCGGCGTGGGATCGCCCGGCTTCTGCGGCTGCCGGGGTAGGATCACTTCGATCCGCTGGAGCTTTCCGATGCGGCCATTGCGAACCAGCTCCGCCATGCGATGATACTCCGGCACCGCGCGATCCTCCGTGCTCGTCTGGAAAACTTCCTTGTGCTTGCGGACGGCCTTGATGAGCAGCTTGCCCTCGTTGATCGTCAGCGTCGGCTTCTCGCATTGCACGTCCTTGCCCGCTTGGATGGCCAGCAGGCTGATGAGCGTGTGCCAATGGTCCGGCGTGGAGATCATCACCGTGTCGATGTCGTTGCGGGCGAGAATCTCGCGGAAATCCTTCGTCGCGAAACAATCCTCGTTCTTGTAGCGGTCGTTGATCGTCTCCTTGGCGCGGAAGAGGCGCTTGCCATCCACGTCGCACGCGGCGACCACCTGCGCGTCCGGATGCCGGAGATACGGCGGGAGATTCCAGCCCATGCCATGATCGCCCGTGCCGATGAACCCGACCGTGATGCGATTGTTGGGCGAGGTTCTGCCGCCCATGCCAAGCGCTGAGGATGGAATGATTTGCGGCGCGACTGCCACTGCGAAGGCAGCGGTTGTGGTCTTTCTGATGAAACTCCGGCGGGAGAACTGAAGGATGGCTTTCATGAAGTTAAGTTTTCGACTTCAAATAGTTGATAAACGCCGAACACGTCACCAGAAAGAAAAGTGCGTCTGCCTTTGTCAAATTCGGCTCATCAAGCATTGCATGACGAATCCCTCCTTGGTCACTGGTGTAAGCGTATAG
>Ga0315277_10011535_pt1 | contig 11123 bp, 8 predicted proteins | sample YL17G05_15_MG_FD_203695 | JGI IMG/M metagenome (GOLD analysis project Ga0315277, IMG submission 203695) | Sediment microbial communities from Yellowstone Lake, YNP, Wyoming, USA - YL17G05_15 | ecosystem: Environmental > Aquatic > Freshwater > Lake > Sediment | place: USA: Wyoming | collected... | reverse complement strand
GCCCCCTGGTCGCTCTCGGCCGGGGGGGCGGGGGTGGGGGGGGGGGGGGCGCCCCGCCGGGGGGGGGGGGGGGGGGGGCGCGATGGGCTCCGTCACCGCCCCCGCGCCCATCCCACCCACTCCACTCTCATCGACACAGGCCCTGGCCGCGCCCTACGCCGGCGCCCCGCGCGCCGCCCGCCTGGCGTTTGCGGCGGAGAAGCTCAGCGGCACGCCGGCCGAGGTGGACGCGCTCAAGCTGGCGGTGGACGCGATCAAAGAGGTGAGAGAGGGAGAGAGAGGGAGAAAGAGAGGTGGGGCGGCCTGGTGCCTCGACGGGACCGACCCCACCCCTCCCTCCGCCCTTCTCTTCAGTCGACGCGCGACACCAACACATACAAGGCGCTCATCGCCCGCATCGCGGGCCGGGCGGGCCCGGGCTACGAGCTCGACCAGGGCTGGCTCGCGGCGACCGACACGGCCGCCGCGGCCGACCGCACGGCGATCGAGGCCGACCTCGCCGCCTCGCGCTCGGCCCTGACCAAGGACGCGATTCGCGCGGGCACCACCGCGCTGGGCGAGTGGCACATGGGCCGGGGCGACTATGGCGCCGCGCTGCGCGCGCACGCGCGCGCGCGCGACTACTGCTCCACCCCCGCCCACGTCGGCGCCGCCTGCCTGGCCGCCGCGCGCGCGGCGGCGGCGGCGGGCGATTTCGGGCACGCGGGCGCGTACGCGGCCAAGGCGGAAGCGGCGCCCGCGGGGGCGCTCGACCCGCCGGCGGCGGCGGCGGCGGCGGCGGCGGCGGCCGCCGCGGCCTTTGACGCGCGCAAGTGGCGTGCTGCAGCGCTCAAGTACGCGGCCGTCGGCGTCGACCTGGGCGGCGACGGCGCCCCGCCGGGCGACGGCTGGCTCGCCGCGCCGGCCGACGTCGCGCTGTGCGGCGCCCTGGCCGCCCTCGCCTCTCTCGACCGCGGCGAAATCCGCGCCCACATCCTGGGCTCGCCCTCTTTCCGCCACCACCTGCCCGCGTGCCCGCCCGCCGCCGCCGCGCTGCGCGCGCTCGCGGCTGCGCGCTTTGGCGACGCGCTCGCCGCCGCGCGGGCCGCGTCGTCCCTGGCCCGCCTGCACCCGCGCGCGGCGGGTGTGGCGGACGAGCTGTACGCCCTTGCCCGGTCCCGTGCGCTGACGCAGTACGTGAAACCGTACGCCGCCCTCCGCCTCGACGCCGCCGCCTCCACGCTGGCCACCGACGCCGCCACCCTGGAAGACGAGCTGGCGGCCCTCATCCAGGATGGCGCCATCGACGCACGCCTGGACGCGGCGGCGGGAGTCCTCGTCTCGCGCGCACGCGCGCGCGCCAGCGCGGCGGACGCGGCGGCGGCACCGGGCGTCGCGGGCGTACCCGACCCGGCCGCCGACGCGGCGGCGGCGGCGCTGGCGGCGGCCGTCGCCGCGGGCAGGGCGTACGTGCGCGACGCCGCCGCGCTGCTCCTGCGCGCCGCCCTCGTCACGGCCGACGTCGTGGAGCGGCCGCCGAGCAACGACCGTGGCGGCGGGCGGCGCGGCGGCGACCGGGACGCGGCCCAGCGCGAAGCGTGGGGGGAGGGGGTCGAGGCCGGCCGCCGCGGTGGCGCGCGCGAGCCCGAGGCCGAGGCCGGCGACGACGGCGACGACGACGACGACCTGGGCGCACCCGGCCCTTCCGAAGGGCCGCGCGCCGGGCGCGGCGGGCGTGCGTGAGAAGGAGAGAGGGGGAGCGACGGCCGCGGGGGGCGCCGCCTGCAGCACAGCCTGCCCCACACACCCTCTCCCTGGCCCCGCCCCGCGCGGTGGGCCGCGCCCGCATCTCCCGCGCCCGCCCACCCGGCCGCCCCTCCCCCGGATCCCCGCGCCGGCGCGGCGTGATGGCGCCCGCCCCCCACCCTCCCGCGCCCGCCGCCCTCCACGTCCCCGTCGCCGGGTCGGACGAGGCGGTCGTCCTCCCCCTGGCGTCCCTGCCGGACGACGCGCAGGACGTGCTCGACGTGCTGCGCGCGGAAGGCGCGCCGCTCGCGCTCTGGCGCGACGTCGCGCGTGCGTACCTGGCGAGGGTATGAGAAGAGGGAGAGGGAGAGGGGGTGGTGGGCGGGTGGTGGGCGCCGGGAATTGGGGCGCGGGAGACCGCCGACGGCCGACCCCCGCCTCCCGCCTCTACTCCCCTCCCCTCTCCAGGGCAAAGTCACGCAGTTTCTGCGCGTCGTCGCCGAGGGCACGTCCGACGACGCGGCCGCCCACTTCGGGCCGCAGTCGGGGCGCGACCGCGCGCTGCTCCTGTGCGGCGAGGCCGCGCTCCACGCGGCGGCCGCGCGCGTCGCGCCAAAGGGCCGGTCCAGGGCCGGGGCGCTGGAGAAGGCGGCGGCGGCTGTCGCGCGCGCCGCGGCGGCGGATGCGAGTGAGCACATGGTGGCGGTCGCGGCCGGCGCGGTCGCGGGCGCGCGCGGCGACGCTGCCGGCGCCCGCCGCGAGTACGAGCGCGCCCTGCGCCTCGCCTCCGGCGGCGCCCCCTGCACCGCCGCCCGCCTCGCTCTGGGCAACCTGTGCCTGGCCGCAGCCGACGGCGCGGGCGCGCTCGACCACTTTGGCGCGGCGCTGCGCGCGGCGCCGGGGGCCGAGCCCGACGCGCGGCTCGGCGTCGCGGCCGCGCTGCGGCTGCTCGGCCGGCCCGACGCCGCGGCCGCCGCCTGGACGCGCGTGCTCGACCGCGACCCCGGCAACCCGCACGCGCTGCTCGGGCTGGCGTCGGTCGAGCTAGGGTCGGGCGACCCCGCCGCGCGCGCGGCCGGCGCGGCGCGCCTGCGCGCCGCGTTTGACGCGGCCCCGTCCTCCCCCGCCGCCCTCGCCCTCCTCTCCCGCGCCAACCTGGCCGCCGGCGACGCGCCCCGCGCCGCCAAGCTGGCGGCTGCCGCCGTCGCGGCGGCGGAAGCGTCTGGCGCGCCGCCCGCGCTCGCGGCCGCCGCGGCGACGGCCGCCGCGCGCGCCCACCACGCCGCGCGCGAGTTTGGGCCCGCGCTCCGCTCCTACACCGCCGCCTTGGCGGCCGATCCCGGCGCTCCTTTGGCCCTCCTGGGGGCGGCCCAGGTGGCGCTGCTGCGCGGGGACGGCGTGACCAACGCTGTCACCTTTCTCGAGCGCGCGCTCGCGCGCGCGCCCGCGTGGCCCGACGCGCTCACCCTCCTCGCCCCGCTCTACGCCGCCGCGCCCGACCGGGAACCGGCGGCGCGGGACGAGTTTGCGGCGGCGGCCGCGCGGCCTGGGGCGGCGGCGGCGGCGTTGGAGGCGCACGCGGAGCTCGTCGCGCGGCGCGGCGACAGAGGCGCCGCGCGGGACGCGTACGCCGCCGCCGTCGCCAAGGCCAAGGAGGAGTCCCAAGCATCCTCCACCCCGGTCCCGGCCCGCCTGCTCAACAACGCGGCGGTCGCCGCGTTTCTCGCGGGCGACGCGGCGGCCGCCGCGGCGCTCGCCGACGACGCCCTCGCCGCCGCCTCGTCCCCGTCGTCCGACCTCCCGCCCGCCGCCCGCGTCACCCTGGGCTTCAACCGCGCCCGCGCGCTCGAGGACGCGGCGGGGCCGGCCGCCGGCGCGGCGCAGCACCGCGCGCTGCTCGCCGCTTTCCCCGCCTATGCGGAATCGCACGCCCGCCTCGCCGCCCTAGCCGCGGCCGCCGGCGACATGGAGGCCTGTGAGCAAGAGGTCGAGGCCGCGCTGGCGGCGGATCCCGGGTGCGGCGACGCGCTCGCGGTGCTCGGCCGCGCGAGGCTCGACCGCGGCGAGTACGCGCCTGCTGAAGCCGCCTTCAAGCGCCTGCTCGCCCTGCCCGGCTGCGCGCGCGACCCGTACGCCACGGTCGGCCTCGCCTCTGCCTCCCTGCACTCGGCGCCCGCGGCGGGCGCGGGCGACGGCGGCAAGCGGGCCAAGCACCTCGCCACGGCGCTCAAACTGTGCGAGGGCGTGCTCCGCGCCGACCCCGCCAACGCGCTGGCCGCCAACGGCGTGGGCGCCGCCCTGGCCGAGCAGCGGCACGTGGCGGCGGCGCGCGACGTGTTTCAAATGGTGCACGAAGCGACCGCCGCGTCGACCGGCCCGCCACCCGCGCCTGACGCGGAAGCGGATCGCGCCGCGTCCCACCTCGCTCTGGCCGCGCACGCCGACCCGGTCAAGGCGGCCAAAGCGGCGGCCGCCGCGGCGCGCGTGTACGAGGCCGCGCTGCGGTCGGCGCCCGCCGACGCCGCGGGCCCGCTGCGCGCCGGCGCCGCCTTTGCGCGCTACCTCGCCGGCGACTACGCCGGCGCCCAGCGCGCGCTCGCGTTTGGCCTGCGCGCGGCGCCCGGGGACCCGGCGGCCCTGTTCAACTTGGCGGTCGCGCTCCAGACCGGCGCCGTCAAATGCCTGCAACGCCCCCGCACCGCGGGCGACGCCCGCAGGCTGGCCGAGGTGGTGGCCGCGGTGGCCGACCTGGGCACGGTGCGGTCGATGTTCGCGCGCCTCGCCGCGGCGTGCGCGCCCGCCGCGCCGCGCGCGCGCGCACACCGCGCCGCGGGCCTCCATGCCCGCAACCTGGAGCGCCACGCCGAGTATTGTGGTATCACCGCGGCCAACGCGGCCCCGCTGCTGGCCGACGCGGAGCGGGAGGCCGCGCTGGCCGACGCGCGGCGCGCCGAGGCCGACGCGGCACGGAAGGCGGACCAGGCGCGGCTCGCGCTGGACGCCGAGCGCGCGGCCGCGACCGAGGCCCGGTCCAAGGGGGAGCGCGCGAAAGCGTCAGCGGCCAACGAGGCGCGTTTGGCGAGACTGCGCGAGAACTGGGCGTCGGCCAAGGCGCATGAAAAAGCGGCCGCCGCTGGCGACGCGGGCGCCGCCGACGCGGCGCGCCGCGAGGCGGCGACCGAGGCCGCGGTCAACGCCCTGTTTGAGAGCGACGGCGAGGACGACGCGGAGTACGATCCCCAGGCGGCCGAGGGTGGGGAAGGAGGGGAGGGTGGCGAGAGCGGCGCCGCGGCTGCCGACGGCGCCGCCCCCCCGGCGCCCGCCCCCAAGCGCAAAGCCTCCCCGGAACCCGCCCCTGCCGACGGCGCGGCCAAGGTCGCGCGCGCCGAGGGCGACGCGGACGCGGCGGCGGCCGCCGCGCGCGAGCGCGACCTGTTTGGCGGGTCGGACAACGACGACGACGCCGGCGGCGCCACGTGAGCGCGGGTGAAGAGAGGGTGCGCCCTCGCCCCAGTGCAACAGTGCGGTGCGCAAACACAAACGCCCCCCCCCTCCCTCGCTCCCTCACCGGCCGACCTTGCCGAGGCGCGTGTCGGTCTTCGGGTTGGCCGTCACCTCCTGCACGCCCGCGATCGCTGCATCCACCCCCGCCTGCAACGCCGCCAGGTCCCGCACGTAGAGCCAGCGCAGGGCGACGGCCGCGCGGTCGGCGGCGGGGTCGCCGGTGGAGAAGCCGAGGGGGGCAGCCGCGAGGAGGGCGGCGTCGGGGGCGGCGCCTCCCCCTGCGCCGGTAAGGGCCGCCGCCGGCAGCAGGCGGTCTGTCAGCAAGGCTTCCGTAGCGGCGAGGCGGGCGGGGAGGGGGCCGGGCGGGGCGCCGACCGCGTCGGCGAGCGCTGCGACCGCGTCGGCGGTCGCGGGCGCCTCCAGGTCGGCAAACGGGGGCGCGGTCGTCGTCTCGGGGGCGTCCAAAACAGCGGCTCCCGCTTCCACAGCGGCCGCGACGGCGGGTGCGAGGCGGGCGGCGCCAGCGTCGGCCGCGGCGAGCGCGACCGCGCGCCCCAGCAGCCAGTCCGCCACCGCCGCCTCCCCGCTCACGTCGCCAGGCGCGGGCGCGGGCTCGGGATAGTTCAGAGCCGAGAGGTAGGACGCGAGGGCGGCGCGCCAGGCCTTGTCGTCGAGCGGCGCGGTGAGCGCGGCGCGGTCGGCGGGCGCGTGGTGCCGAATCTGGACAGAAGGGGGGGCGCGGTCGGTCGCGGCCGTCTCTATGCTGTGCTCCCTCGTCATGCAGCAGGCACAGGCCGCCCGCCCGCCCCCCGCCCCCCCCGCATCGCCGGCCGCCAATCGCCCACCTTTGTGTGCTCCAGCCACTCGACGAGCGGCTGCAGCGACGGCCGGCTGGCCGGCTCGGGGTGGCCCAGGCCGGCCAGGAGGAGGGCGGCGTGGGCGGACGTGGCCATAGCGCCGCGCCGGAGTGTGTGGGCCAGCGGCAGGGCCGCTCGCCTCCCCACTCTGTGCAGGGGCGCCAACGGTTGGCGCCCACTCCAGGTGCCTCAATGAGCTCCATCAAGGCAGACGACGCGTCGGTGGAGCTGCCGGTGGGGGCGAGAGGAGGGAGAGGGAGGCGCGGGAGGGAAGGGAGTCCGACTCTTGCCGACCGCCGACGCGTCCCGCCCCCCCCCCCCCCCAGGACGACGCCGAGGCCGCCCTGGAGCGCCTGGCCAAGCACAAGGTGCGGGACGGTGGGGGTGGGGAGGGTCCCGCCCGTTGGTCTCTCTCTTCCGCCCGCCCCGCCCCACCCTCGCCCTCCAGACGGTCGCCGCCGTCGCTCTGGCCGACACTCACGGCGTCCTGCTGCGCTCCAAGGGCGACGTGAGGCAGTGGGAAGGGAGGGAGGGGGTGGAGCGCGGCCAGCGGCGCGGCGCGCGCCAACCCCCGTCGCCTCCCTCCCCGTCGCGCCAGGGTGACGCGTGCAAGAGCCTTCCCCCCCTCCTATCCCCCTTGCTCGTCCTGGCGCGCGAGGCGCTGCGGGAGCTCAACCCCGAGGTGACAAGAGGACGGCCCGGCACGCGCGGCCCACTAGGGCCACATTGTATCTTCCAACAATCTTGTCACGCCTCCTCCGCAGGACGATCTCGCCCTGCTGCGCGTGCGCGGCGCGGCGGCCGAGGTGTGCGCCATCCCCGGCCCCGACTTTGTGCTCGTCAGCGTGGCGGCGGTGGCGCCGAGCGAGGGAGGGGAGTGAGCCGGGTTCGGCGCCGCGCCGTTTACACGCCCTCCTTGCCCTTGCCCTTCTCCTTCGTCCCCTCCCCCCCCGCCTTCCCGACCGTGCTCGGCAGCATCTCGGTCGTGAACCGGTCGTTGGTGTAGATGCACGCGTCCGCGGCGATGCGCATCGCCTTCGCCGCAATCTCGGCGGCGCTCAACTCGCCATCCATCAGCGCCCGCGCCGCGGCGAGCGCGTACGCCGACCCCGACCCAATGGCTAGGACGCCGTCGTGGGGTTCCAGGACGTCGCCCGAGCCGGAAATCGACAGGGACTGGGTGCCGTCGGCGACGACCATGACCGCGTCCAGCCGCCGCAGATACTTGTCGCTGCGCCACAGTTTGGCCAGCTCCACCGCGGCGCGCGTCAATTGGCCCGGGTGGGCCTCCAGCTGGGACTCGAGCCGCTCAAACAGCGTGAACGCGTCGGCGGTCGCGCCCGCAAAGCCGCCGATCGCCGCGCCGCCCGCCAGCTTGCGCACTTTTTTCACGTTGGGCTTGACGATCTCGGAGCCGCGCGTGACTTGGCCGTCGGCCATGATGACGACCTGATCGAGAAAAAGGAAAGGGGGTCGGCGCGCGCGCCTCGACGCCGCTCTCCCTGCCACCGCCTCTGCTCCTCCCTTACCTCGTCCCCTTTGCGCACGCAGAGCACCGTGGTGCCGCGCGCGCCCTCGAACGAGGCGGCGCGGCGGCCGGTGGCTGCAAGAAGAGGGGGGAGGGGTGTCGGTCGGCGGCTTTTCGACGCCGCCCCGCCCTCTGCCCACCCCACCACGTCGCACCATTGAGCGCGGCCGACAGCGCGGCGCGCGCGGTGGACGCGAGCATGGCGCCTCGGAGCGCGGCGGGCGCGCCTTGTGGCGCGGCGGGGGCGGGCGCGGTCGGCTCGGGGCCGATCCACACGCGAAGCGGGCGGCGGGGGGCGCGCGGGTCGGGACACGGCCTTGGCGGGTGTGGTGGCGCCACGAGATGGACGCACTCTCCACGCCCCCCGTGCCCCCGGGCTGCGCCCCCCATGCCACGCGCCGCGCTTGCTTGATGAGTGCGCGTCCGCTGGGGCGGCCGCCCGCATCCATGGTGCCCCCTGAGGCGTCGCCCCGCGCCCCGCGCGCTACGCCCGCCGACCGCGCCGACGCCCTGCTCGCCCACATCTCGCCCACGCCCGAGTCGGACGCCGCGCGCGAGGCGGTGTACGACTTTGTGCGGGGGATCGTGCGCGGCACGTTCCGGGGGGAGGTGCGATGTGGGCGGCGGTGGGCGGTGGTGGGCCGCCGCAAACGCGGGCCGTCGTTGATCGATCGAGCTGCTGGCGGGCGCGGGCGTGGGAGGGCGCGCGGACAGCCGCCGAGCGGGGGTTACCAGCGCCCCACCCCCCTCCCTCCTCCCCCCAGGTCGACGCCTACCTCTTTGGCTCCGTCCCCCTGAAGACCTACCTCCCCGATGGTGACATCGACGTCGCCCTGGTGCAGCGCGCGGGCCCGTCCCTGCGCGAGACGTGGGCCCCCGCGCTCGCGGACTCGCTCGAGCGCGCTGCGGCCGACCCCGCGTGCCCGGTCGTCGTGAGAGACGTGACGGTGGTGCACGCAGAGGTAAAAGGAGAGGGCGTGGGCTGCCGCGAGGGCTCGCACAGGGCGCCTCCGCCGACCCGCCGCCCCCGCCCCCTCTCTTTCTCCCCTCCAGGTCCGCCTGCTCAAGTGCCTCGTGGACGACTGCGTCGTTGACGTCTCGTTCGACACCCTGGGCGGCCTGCGCGCGGTCACCATGCTCGAGGCGGCCGCCAGAGCGGTCGGCCACCGCCACCTCGTCAAGAGGGCCGTCCTCCTCGTCAAAGCTTGGTGCTTCTACGAGGCGCGCGTGATCGGGGGGCACCACGGCCTGCTGTCGACGTACGCGCTGGAGACGATGGTGTTGAGGGTGTTGGCCGGGGGCGGGGTCGCGGTGGCGGGCGCGGGCGGCGCTGTCTCCCAGCCGCCCCTCCACACCCCGCTCGACGTGCTGCGCTCGTTCCTGGCGACGTACGCCGCGTTTGACTGGGACGCCGACACGCTGACCGCGCTCGGCGCGGTGCCGACGGCGGCGTACGCGGCGCGCCCCGCGCTCCCGCCCCTGCCGCGCGACGCGTCGCCGGCCCCCACGCCCGCGTGCCCGCTGCCGCCGCCCACAATGGCGGCGCTGCTGACCGCGCACGCGACGCCGCTGGCGGCGGGGGCGCCTTTTCCTCCCTTTGCCCCCAAACACATCAACATCGCCGACCCTCTCCTCCCCTACAACAACCTGGGACGCCCCCTGGCGCTCGGCGCGGCGGTGAGGGTGCGCAAGGCGCTCGTGTTGGGGTCGGCGCTGCTCGAGGCCGCGCTCGCGGGCGGCGACCGCGACGGCGGCGCGGGCGTCGACGCCCTGTTCCGCAACGCGTGGCACGCGCGCGCCGCCCACTTTGCGGCGCGCGTGCTGCCGGCGCAGCGGGCGGCGGTGGTGGGCGCGGGCGTGGTACACCCGCGGCCGCCGCCGGCAGTCGTCGTCGCGCCGCCGCCCGGTTTTGGGCGACCGCTCAGCCCCACCGAGCGCGGCGCGCCAGGCTGGCCGCTGGCCGGCCTGGTGGCGGTGCCACCCGGGGCTGTGCCCGTGTGGGCCAGCGGCACCGCGCGCTACGGCCGCGGCCGCGCGCGCGGCCCGCCCGCCCGCTGGTCGGCGCCCGGCGGCCCCGACTTTGTCTACATGCCGGTCGTCAAGGCGCCCCCGCCGGCGGTCGCACCAGGCGCCCCTGGCGGCTGGCGCCCGCCGCCGCTGCCCGCGCCCGCGTCGCCGCTGCGGGGCGACCTGGCGGGCATGCGCGCCCAGCTGGCGGCCGCGCGCGCGGCTTCGGGCGAGTTGGACCCGACGGACGGGGGGTGGCAGCCGCAGCACGGCGCGCCGCGTTTCGACGGCCACCGCCCGCACCACCACCACCCCGCGCACCACCACCACCCGCCGCCGCCCGCCAACGGGCACCCGGCGCGACCGGCGACCGCGGCGGCGGCAGGCCCGCCCGGCCTGGACGCAAGAGGCGCGGCGTGGCCGTCGCTAGGCGGCGCAGACGGCGCGCCGCCGCCGCCGCCGCCCGCCGCCCCTCCCCCTGGCGCGCCCACGCTCGCCCAAGTCCTAGTGCGCTGCTCGCCCGCCAAGCCCGCACCGACCGACGCGGCGAAGACACCAGAGGCGACCGGCGACGCCTCCTCCAACGCGGGCTGGGAGGAGGCCGCCACCCCGCCCTCGTCGTCCGCCACGCTCGGCTCCCTGCACTCACGCTCGCTGCCGCCGTCGGCGTCGGTCACGCCCGCGCCGTCGGCGGGGCCGTCGCCGGCCAAGGCCGGGACGGTGGAGACGGTGGCAACCCCGCGCGCGCGGTCGGCGTCGCCGCCGCCGCGGCCCGCGTTTGGGGAGGCCGACTTTCCGTCCTTGGGGGTGGGAAGGGGGCGCGGCGGCAAGGCGGGCGGCAGGCGGGGTCGAGTGTGAAGAGACCGTCGTCGGCGTGGCTGTGCGCACACCCGAACCCTTTGCCATGGCCGCCCGCGCCCGCTCGTTCAAGGAGGAGCACACGCTGGGTGAGCGCGAGAGCGTGGAACGCCCCCCTCTCCTCCCCGCCGCGGGCAATGGCCCGCGCTGAGCCCCCCCCTTTCCACCCTCGCCAGAGAAGCGCCAGGCCGAGGCGTCCCGCATTCGGGACAAGTACCCCGACCGCATCCCGGTGCGTCCATGGGAGGCTGAGGCGGGGGGAGGCCGGCGCAGCGCGGGCGGTCCCCGCCGGGGCGCGCGGTGCCCGCGCGCCGCGCGGGGCCCGGCCTGGGCCCGGCGCCCCCCCCATCGACGCCGACACGGCCGCGGCCGCGGCTGGGGGCGGGAGCCGGCCCGCCCAGGGCCCGCCCGCGGCGCCCGCCGGCCGCGCGCCCGCTGGCGACGGGGCGGGCCGAGAGAGAGGCGAGAGGAGGGGGCCGATCCCGCTTCTCTCGCCCCCAGGTCATCGTGGAGAAGGCGGAGAAGTCCGACATCCCGGACATCGACAAGAAGAAGTGAGGGGCGAGGGGGACAGGGGCGAGGCGAGCGTCGACACGCGCGCCGGCCGACCCTCCTCGTGCCCCCCTCCCTCCCTCCCCTCCAGG
>Ga0315277_10011533_pt1 | contig 11124 bp, 11 predicted proteins | sample YL17G05_15_MG_FD_203695 | JGI IMG/M metagenome (GOLD analysis project Ga0315277, IMG submission 203695) | Sediment microbial communities from Yellowstone Lake, YNP, Wyoming, USA - YL17G05_15 | ecosystem: Environmental > Aquatic > Freshwater > Lake > Sediment | place: USA: Wyoming | collected... | reverse complement strand
TAATCTATCCAAAATGCTACTGTCCGCAAGTGAACAAAATCCCCAAAGGCAAGCTGTCATGGACCTACTGCAACTGCTCAAGAGGATGGGCAAAAGCGCTCTTTGAAGGCGCATTGGGAAGACCCGCGCAAATCCTGAAGAAGGCAACAATCCTTAACGGAGACAAACAATGCAAATTTCAAATTATACTCTGACGTCGTTTTTTGGGTAAACGAGTCATCTTAGTAGAAAGAGAATAACAAGATCAAACATTGTTGCTCTGTTCGACTAACAATGACAAAAACATTATAGGAAGTTTTAAACCCGCATGATAAGAGAAAGTTTCGTGGATGAGCAAGCATGAGAATAATTGTTTTAGGCTGTGGTAACATAGGCTCAGTCATTACACAGGATTTAGCCGCAAGTCTACCTTCTGCAGAAATCACCATGGCTGACATGGACAAAAACCATGTGGAAGAAGCTGCCACCAAGATTGGCAAGAAAAATGTTTACGCAACGCAAATAGACGCCTCAAAGCACAAGGAACTTGTCAGCGTTCTGAGAAAATTCGATTTAACCGTAGACGCATTGCCTGGATGGTTAGGTTACCGTGTCTGCAAGGCTGCTATCTACGCGAAGGTAGACATGGTCGATGTTTCGTACATGCCCGAGGACGTTATGAAACTCAGCAAAGGCGCTTCGAAAGCTGGAATGCGTCTCATCCCTGATTGTGGAATGAGCCCTGGAATAGGAAACATACTTGTTGGACATGCAGTTAGCAGACTTGACAAAGTTGAAAGCATTCACATTTTGAACGGAGGCTTGCCAGAGAAGCCTATACCGCCTTTAGGCTACGTGATCACCTGGTCAGTGAGCGACCTAATCGACATGTACTTCAGAAAAGTCAACATTGTAGAAAACGGGAAAAAGGCTCAGGTTGAACCCATGACAGGGTTGGAGGAGATAAAATTCCCAAGAGTCGGAAAACTCGAAGCCTTCTACACGGATGGCTTGCGAACCTTGCTTCACTCAATGAAGAACGTGAAAGAAATGTGGGAAAAAACATTACGCTATCCTGGACACGTTGAAAAAATACGACTACTTAAAGCATTGGGCTGGTTCGATGAGAAACCAGTTAACATCGGAAACCTTGAGGTGGTGCCGCGTGACGTTGCTGCTAAGCTTCTTGAGAGGAAGTTGAAAAGACCTGAAATTCCTGACATCGTAGCTATGCTTATCGAGGTTGTTGGGCTGAAAGGCAGCAAGAGAATCAAGTACATTTATCAGATGTTTGATAGATTTGACAAGAAGCACAATGTAACATCGATGGCGAGGACAACGGCTTACACTGCCTCAGTTATTGCACAGCTTGTAGCAAAAAAAGCAGTAATAGAAAAAGGCGTGATGCCACCTGAAAAACTCGGAATGAACGACCAAATCTACAGACGATTCTTAGGCCTGATGAAAAAACGAGGAATAAGAATCAAAGAAACAAGAAAATTCCTATCAAGCAATTAAACGCCATCATAAGCCAAATTTACAAGTTAATCTTTCTGCCATTTGCGCCACGTTTGAATAGCCCAAATTCTTCCTTAACCATCCGCAATTCTTCTCCAGAAAAAACTGGGCCATCTCTGCACACACGAAACTTGCCTATGACACAGGTTCCGCATATTCCGACGGCACAGCGCATGAAACGCTCCAAACTAGCTTGAAACAGCATTTTAGTACGTTCACATAGCATGAACATTTTATACATCATTGCTTCTGGACCGCACGCGAAAACCATGTCAAATTTCTCCTTTGCGAGAATATTCTCAGCAACTGTTGTAATTAGCCCTTTTTCGCCGCAGCTTCCATCATCTGTAGTGGCTATGAATCTGTGTTTTTTGTTGTCTAAGAGGTTTTTTAGGCGTTCGATAAACAGTAATTCACTTTGAGTTTTAGCGCCAAGAAGGAATGTAACTCTGCAGCCTTTATTCTTCACAAGTTGCTCACATACTGGAGCTAATGAAATTATACCTGTGCCTCCAGCCGCAATCATTGCAGCACCTGTTTTCAAGTTATCAGTCACTCGGTAGCCTTTCCCAAAGGGTCCGCGAATGCCCACAAGGTCGCCTACTTTCATTTTGTGCAGTGCTCTTGTTGCCTCACCGACTTTCTCAACAGAAATAGCCATCAAATTCTGTTCAGGGTTAATCATGGAGAGACTCATTGGAACCTCGTCTACTCCCGGAATCCAAATCATAACAAATTGACCAGGCAACGCATTGGATGCGGTTTTATCGTGAAACATGAACGACTTAACGTTGGCTGTCTCATTTTTGACAGCGGCTATTTTCAATATTCTTAGTTGATTAGCTGCGGTGAGATAAACCGACAATGTCCTTAACGCTCCTGAACCCTTTCCTTCTAAGGTAACAGTCAATTCCTTTTGTAACTGATTTGAAAACGCCTAGGTCCTTCCAAGCGATGGCTGAGCCGATTTGCACCGCAGATGCACCTGCAAGGAGAAATTCGACAGCGTCTTCCCAAGTTGCCACGCCACCACAACCGATGATAGGCGTTTTCACTCGTTCATATATTTCGTAAACACACCTTACAGCAATGGGTTTGATTGGTGGTCCAGATAATCCACCGAACTTGTTGGCTAGAATGGGTTTTGTAGTTTCAACGTCGATTTTCATGGCGCGAACGGTGTTTATAGCTGTAATTGCATCTGCGCCTGCTTTGGCTCCTGCTTCTGCAATCGCTACAATGTCGTCAACGTTGGGTGTCAACTTCAAAATCACGGGTTTTTTAACCGTTGCCTTTACTTTCTTAACAACCTCCGCGACCAGCTTCGGGTTTTGCCCGATTTCGCAGCCAGTTCCCTCCACATGTGGACAAGAAACGTTGAGTTCCACAGCGTCTGCGCCTATTTTCTCGGCTTTTTGTGCAACCTTCGCAAAATCTTCAGCAGAAAAACCGTACACGCTCACTATTAGAGGCACATCGAGCTTTAACTGCTTGATTTCCAGTATTTCTTCACCAAAGCTATTGATGCTTGGATTGGGGAGTCCCATGGCGTTTATTATGCCACAGGGCACTTGAACTATAGCTGGGTTGGCGTAGCCTTTGCGAGGCTTTAACCCTAAGGATTTGGTGACAACAGCGCCTGCTCCGTTTCTTATGACCTCTAGCATGGAGGCGCCTGACATGCCGAGTATGCCCGCTGCGAGCATCGTTGGGTTTTTTAGTTTTAGACCAGCTATGTCAACAGCAAGTCGGTTAACCATTTTTTAGAAGCAGACTCCTAGTCTTCTGTTATGGTTATTTCATTATTTATATAAGCATAGTTCATTGTTTCCAGCGGACTATGTTTGCTTGTTCGTCTTATCCGAGGCTCACTGGAAAACCTGTGAGGCTCAACATTTGCTCTTAATGTTGCTGGCTCGTCTTTCATGTGGGTCGCAGCAAAATTCTTGTGTCGCGCCACACTATTTTTTCTATGTAGAAGAGCCTCGTTAATTGTTCAACGCTGAAAAACTATTGTTGAACGAACAAAGGCTTGTTCTTCTCTCCATCAACATTATATAAGGATGGGCTGTGTTATACGTTGAAAAATCAGCGAGGCGCCCTTGTTTGGCTAAAACAATCAGCGTAATTGGTCTTGAGAGTTTCCCATTAGTTGAGGCAGGCGATAATTTGCCCAAATTGCTGGTTGCAACCTTGAAGCGTGAAAAAACGCCGCTCGATGACGGCGATATAGTAGCCATTGCTCAAAAAGTGGTTTCCAAAGCTGAAGGCAGAATTGTTCGGTTGAAAGACGTGAAGCCATCAAAGAAAGCTTTGGAAATCGCCAAGGTGACGCATAAGGACCCGAGGCACATTGAGCTGATACTTCGTGAAACAAGAAAAATAGTGAAAGCTTCCGAGCAAATACTAATTGTCGAAGGACGAACAGGTTTGGTCTGCTTGAATGCGGGAATCGACAAATCTAATGTGGAAGGAGATGATGCTCACGCTCTCTTGCCCATTAACCCAGACAAATCCGCTCAAAAAATCCGTTCTGAACTTCTCGAACTAACAGGAAAGAATGTAGCAGTTGTGATATGTGACACATTTAGTCGCCCTTTTAGACGTGCCCAAGTTAATTTTGCAATTGGAATTGCTGGTGTCAGTCCTTTCAAAGACTATCGGGGTCAAAAGGACTTGTTTGGCTATGTCATCAAAGTTAAACGAGCCGCAGTTGCCGACGAAATTGCCGCTGCAGCCGAATTAGCTATGGGTCAAGGAAGAGAAGCCGTGCCAGTGGTCGTAATAAAGAATCTGAACAGAGTCGAATGGACAGAGAAAAGCTACTCCAAAGAACTTCTCATTTCTAAGCGCGAAGACTTGTTTGCTGAAACTCTGTAGCTGCATGGAGAAAATCAACAGATGGACAAAAAAATCGTGAATTCCCGCTCATTCCTAATAGTTGTTGTCTCAATTTTCGCTGCACTGGACGCAGTGGTCAGACTTGTTCCTGCGACGTACGCAATAGGACTTTACAAGTTCTTTAGCCTCGGATGGGTATTCTCTCCTATAATGGGCATTTTAATCGGACCTTTCGCAGGCTTTTCAGCAGCAGTTCTGGGCAGCTTGATTCGAGCGTCCATTGCACCATACAAGTGGACTTTTGGACTTTTCACTCCATTTTTGCCAGCCATCTCGGCGCTTCAGGCGGGTCTCTTAACAAGAAGGAAGTACAGTTTCCTTTTCTCGCTTGCTGCTTTTTTTATTCTGCTTTTTCTCATACTAACGTGGCTTTACTTTCCCACAGGACGGATTGTTTGGCCTGTTGCGCTCTATTATTTAGCAGGTTTGGCATTCATCCCTCTCGTCCGCATCTGTCTGAATCTGTCGAGTAAATGGTTAGTTATTGCCCTTGTTTTGACTGCTTACATCAGCAACATAACTCAGCATGCCCTCGGCAATATTCTCTCCGTGACGATACTGAACCTTCAGCCTGAGATTTTTTGGGCTGCCCTACCTTTGACTCTAGTTGAGCAAACGGCGTTTGCTTTGGCATCAGGAATAATCGCTTTCCCAGTTTTGATTGCCTTGCATAAAGCCAATCTGCTGCATTATCTGCACTCAGGTGTTCTTGAGAAACAGTTGAACGTACATGGGATGAAAAAAGCAGAATGATTTATTCAGTGGTTTATGAATAAGGAGTTGGAAAGAAGGCTGTTGCTAACAAAGGAGATGAAAAAGTGAAGGCATCAATCGTTGAATGCATATTGGGCATACTCGCATTCGATGAAACAAATAAACTAGTAGAAAAAACCCTGTTTCCGAAAGACCCAACTAAAATTGCCGAAAAACTTGCCAAAATTGAAGCTGGAAAATTAACCGACGAGATTGAGACTGTCATTAGAAGTCTTAAGGAGCAAAGTTTCACTTTTTTTGTGTTTGAAAACACAGAAGTCGCTCGAAATGCGCGTGAAAAACTGAAAATAGCTGTTGAGGTTGCTAAGCCTTCTGAGGCTGGCGAGTTTGTTCGAGCGAACCTAGAGGACCTTGCAGTTAAACTAGGATTTGTGAAGGAAGCCTCTGAGCTGCGTCTTCTTTTGCACAATGTTTCAGTTGAATTAACTAAGATGCGAGTTCGTAAAGCTGTTGAAAAAAGAGACCTTGTGGTGATGCAGGCCATAATGACTATTGATGACCTCGATAGAACCGTGAACCTTTTCATGGGCAGAATCCGCGAGTGGTATGGGCTTCATTTCCCCGAGCTTGACCGCTTAATAGAAAAACACGAAACATACGCACGCTTAATAATTGACCTCGGTAGAAGAGACAATTTCACCAGCGAAAGTTTAGAGAAAGAGGGTTTGCCCAAAGCTAAATCCGAGCAAATCGCTATGGTTGCAGAGAAATCAATGGGCGCTGACATTGAGGAACAGGATTTAACGCAGGTTCAGATTCTGTGCAGGAATACGCTTCAACTTTACGATGGGCGACAATCGCTTGAGAATTACATGGACATGATTATGGAAGAAGTGGCGCCGAACCTCAAATCTTTAGCGGGATCTCTTTTGGGCGCTAGACTAATTGCCCTAACCGGCGGCTTGATTAACCTTGCCAAAATGCCTGCGAGCACGATACAAGTATTAGGCGCCGAGAAAGCCTTGTTCAGGTCGCTGAAAACTGGAGCACGCCCACCTAAACACGGCATTATTTTTCAGCACACGTTGATTCACGAAGCTAAACGTTGGCAAAGGGGAAAAATGGCACGCGCCCTAGCTGGAAAACTCGCCATCGCAGCGAGAACAGATGCCTTCAGCGGAAAATACATTGGAGACCGCTTGCAAGCTGGACTGGATAAGCGAATTGAAGAAATCCTGAAGAAGTATGAGGCACCGCCACCGGCAAGAATGCCTTCCGCTCAGCAACCTCGCTTAGAAGGCAAGCCGAATCGGAGAATGAAACGTGGGCATAGACGTTGAGCCTCACCTGAGCTTCGAAGGAGTTTTTTGGGCTACTTTAGAGGATGGCTCCAGAAGGCTCGCGACAAAAAACCTAGTGCTTGGACATTCTGTTTATGGGGAACGTTTGCTCAAGTTTCAAGGAGTGGAGTACCGTGTTTGGGATGCCTTCCGAAGCAAACTGGCTGCTGCAATATTCAAGGGATTACTCACGGTTCCAATTAAGCCCGGTCACAAAGTTTTGTATCTTGGAGCTGCCTCAGGAACGACAGTAAGCCATGTTTCCGACGTCGTAGGTGAAGAAGGTTTTGTCTACTGCGTTGAGTTTGCATCCCGCAGCATAAGAGACCTAGTTAACAATGTTTGTGCTCTTCGCTTGAATACGTCGCCTATTCTTGCTGACGCAAGGCTTCCTGAACAGTATGCTGCTTTGATAGAGAAGGTTGATGATGTCTATTGTGATATTGCTCAGCCCGAGCAAGCGGCTGTGTTGGCCAATAATGCGAAACTGTTTCTCAAAGAAGAAGGCTGGATTATGTTGGCAGTGAAGTCTCAGAGCATAGATGTGACCAAGAAGCCATCTGAAGTGTTCAAGGAAGAGGCTAATGTCCTAAAGAATCGAGGCTTTAGGGTTGAGCAGGTTGTTCCTTTGGAACCTTACGATAAAGCACATGTCATGATTATTGCTCAAAAAGCATTCTGAATCGGTAAATGTTTTAAAATTCTCAGAAGTATCATCAATGATGTTGCAAATTACTCAATTTAAGGTTTGCCGTGAACGTTTATATGAAGCGCTTAGCCATGTTTCTCATTGACAGAGGATGAGGAAATGAACCGCTCAGAGATTTTGAGCACTACAGAATCTCTGCTGAAGACAGCGGGCTTTCATGTCTCCGAAAAATGCAGTTCAAGACCAAGCTGCTTTTGTTTGGCTGCAAGAAAAGACACACAAATTACATTTATCCAAGTGCAACCTGATCTTGGAAACGTCTCAAGAAGAGACGCGTCAGAAATTAGAAAAATATCTGCAATCTTCTCGGGGTCTCCACTTTTTGTTAGCGATAAGACCCGCGAAAAACCCCTTGAAGACGACACCGTTTACACAAGGTATAATGTCTACGCTCTCACGCCCAAGACATTGGAAGGCGTCGTATGCCGCAATCAGCCTCCCCTTGTCGAAGCGGGACCAGGAGGCTGCTTTGCACGATTAGACGGCGAAGCCGTGCGAAGGCGTCGACAAAAGTTGGGCTTGTCCGTTGGCAAGCTAGCTGAGCAATTAGGTGTTTCAAGGCGAACGTTGTACGGTTATGAACGTGGAATGGCTAAAGCTTCGGTGTCCGCAGCTTACAACTTGGAATTTATGTTGGGCATCCCCGTGGTCAAGCCGATAAATATCTTTCAGCCATACGCTTTAGGCACAGGCTTGCTTGCTTCCGCGAAGCGGGTAATCGTGAAGAACAGGTTTCTCAAGTTAGTCGTGAAAAAACTCGCTCAAATCCATTTCAACGTGTCGCCGACTACAAGAGCTCCTTTTGACTTCGTTGCGCAAAACAAGGAGAACAAGCTCAGTATAATAGGCGCAGTTATCCGAAAAGAAGAAAAAGACATGAATCTACGCGCAAAAGAGATTTTGAGCCTCAGCAAAATCGTCCAAGCTCAGCCCGTATTGGTTGCTGAAGGGCAGTTTTCACCCATTCAAGATATCGCATTAATTGGCACAGATGAACTTGCAGAAATGAGAAATCCTAAGGATCTAATTTCAATCCTCTAAGAAACGGGCTCAATCAATTGCTATTCTAGTTTGGCTTGCTTAGCCTTAATGTCTTCCTTCAGTTTCTTGGCTGGTTTCCACGACTTTCGAACAAAATCAGGATAGGAACCATGTTTTCTCATCCAATCTTCAAGAAACTTGATGGTTTTCGGGTCAGTAACGTATCCTGAGCCCATTTCGCCGTATTCACGGGCTAAATCTCCGATGATTCTGTCGCGCTCAACTTTGGCGAGTATAGATGCAGCCGAAACCGCAACGTAATTCCTGTCTGCTTTATGTTCTGAGACGATTTTGATTTTGAAGGGCAGTTTTTCCTCGATGTGTTTTCCAAAACGGTCAGCGAGCACGTCTGAAGCATCCACATAGGCTATATCGGGTTTAAGCGCAGCTATCACTTCAGCCATAGTATGTGCTTCGAGCCTGTTTAGCTTGTGCAGTTTCTTGCCGTTTTCCACTATGTCGTCGATTTTCGATGGAGGCAAAGCGATAATGTGCCATTTGACAGCAATCTTCTTGATTTCTGCAGCCAGTTGCTCACGTCTATGCGGCGAAAGAAGTTTAGAATCCTTGACGCCGAGATTTTTCAGTAGCGGCAAGTCTTTCTCCTCTACAAGGACGCCAGCAATCACTAAGGGTCCGATAATTGGACCTCTACCCGCATCGTCTACTCCTGCAACTCTCATGTGTGCGGCAACCTTTCTTTTCTTTAGCTGCTGTAGTGTCTTTTCTCTTGGAGGAGTTGATTAACTTTTTCAATTAATAAACTGTGAATCTGTTCTCTGTTAGCGCGGGTTATCAGAATTATTTGGGCATCGTCCCTTCTTTTGATTGAGTTAATAAGGCTGTCCTGTGCTCGTTCATGAATAACTCCGATTACTGGTTTGCCGCTGCTTAATGCCTCTGTAACCGCTTCCTTAAAGGCGCTTGAATGCAATTCCATTGGACCAATCTCGTCAATTATGACTATTTGTGCGTCCACCGCTGCATTTCGAATCGCCAAAGCGCCGATTGACTCCAAGTCTACAAGGTTTACTCTATATTTGCCAACTTGGGGACCGTTTGACTGTAGCGCATGAGCAAGCCATCCGTGTTTTTTGGTTTCGATGTCAATAATTTCAAAGCCAACTCGGGCTCCTTTTTCGCGGGCTTCACGGCTTAGCATGCCGCCGATTTCGTATCCTTTCTTTTCTAACGCCTCTGCGGTCTTGAGCAGGATGGTTGTTTTGCCGATTCCTGGAGAACCCGTTACGAAGAATATGCGCTTCAATTCATCGACCTTGACAATCATATTTTAAGGGCAGTGCTATAACGAATTTGTGATTGCTAATGAGTTTCTCATTTCCAATTGAGTATGTTGAAGAAGGCAAGGCGAAAGTTGCAGTGCCTAAACTGGAGTTATCTCTTGCAGAATCGTTAGAACACGTTCCCTCTAAGGCGCCCGTATTTTACAATCCTAGAATGGAGTTGAACCGAGACCTCACAGTTCTAGTGCTTCAAGTCTATCAAAGAATAGTTGACAGGGAAATTACGGCTTGTGAGCCTTTAGCTGGCTCCGGAGTTCGAGGGATACGCTTCGCTAAGGAAGTTAAAGGCTTAGAGAAGGTTATGATAAATGACATCAACCCAGAAGCAGCCAAATTAGCGCAATACAACATTGAAGAGAACAGAACATCACGTAGAGTCAAGATTTTCAACGAAGACGCCAATTTCTTCTTAAGCCAGTTTGCGGCGCCTCGGAAACGGTTCGATTACATAGATCTTGACCCTTTCGGCTCCCCTGTAATCTACCTTGATTCTGCCATTCGTGCCCTACGCAACGGTGGATTGTTGGCTTTAACTGCCACGGATATGGCTCCTCTGTGCGGTGTGCACCTAAAGGCTTGCGTCAGAAAGTACGGTGGAAAACCCTTGAGAACCGAATACTGCCATGAGCTGGCTCTCCGACTGCTCATTGGCTGCGCAGTTATGACTGCGGCTAAACACGATGTAGGCTTGCAAGCAGTCTTCAGCTACGGTGCGCATAATTACGTGAGAACTTATGTTCTTTTGAGACATGGTGCAAAAGAAGCGGACAAAAGTGTAGAAGCCATGGGTTATGTGCAGCATTGTTTTGGGTGTTTCCACCGCCATTTCACGTATGGCATTACCTCTTATCTGGACAAAGCTTGTCCAGAATGCGGCTCAAAGCTTAATTCGGCTGGTCCCTTGTGGCTTGGACCGCTTTGGAACAAACAATTTTGCGGTAAACTTAGAAACGAAGCTAAAACAGGCGATTTGCGTTTGAAGCAGCAGATTCTCAGGTTGCTTTTTCTAACTTTAGGCGAATCCGACGCTCCCAAGACCTATTTTGTGGTTGACAAACTCTGCGATAAGTGGGGCTTAACAATTCCATCATTCCTCAAGGTTGTCGATGAACTGCGCAAAAAAGGCTATGAAGCCGTGCCTACTCATTTCAGCCCTAAGGCTTTACGGACCAACGCACCTGCAAGCATCATGAGGGAAGTTCTTGAGAAACTTAAGCGGTTCTAAAACCAAGAAAGTAATTTAAGTTAGGCTTGCTTTCGAGATACAGTAACATGGAGCACATTGATTTGACACCAAAAAAACTAGAAACCTTAGTGCTCATGGCACTGGCTTTTTTCATGGTTTTCAACCTTTCCGTTTACTCAATAAATGCCTCACCAGCCGCCTCTTTTTCTTACACGTTCAATGTTAATGCAGATGGGGCTACAGATGTGCAAATCGACTTCAGCAGTTCTGACAACTCAGGGTCATATTGGGTTGTTGTGCCCAAGTCTTCTGACTGGAACTATACTTATGCGCCGACTACTGCGAGCTTTCAGCACTCAACTGCGCCTACAACTGATGTTGGACTTGGCGAATTAGCTTTTTATCAGGTATTCATGTTTCAGTATACTTCTT
>Ga0315277_10011532_pt1 | contig 11124 bp, 10 predicted proteins | sample YL17G05_15_MG_FD_203695 | JGI IMG/M metagenome (GOLD analysis project Ga0315277, IMG submission 203695) | Sediment microbial communities from Yellowstone Lake, YNP, Wyoming, USA - YL17G05_15 | ecosystem: Environmental > Aquatic > Freshwater > Lake > Sediment | place: USA: Wyoming | collected... | reverse complement strand
TCTCCTCGATCGCTCGGCTCGAGCGCCGCACAACCAGCGATGTCATTAAGCTCGCCATCGAACACTACCTCGCCACCTATGATGAGCTCCATCCCCAGTTCCGCGCGGACATCCTCGCCGGACTCAAGGAGATGCGGGAAGGGAAGGCAACTCCCTACGTCTTCGGCTGAGCCCTCTGCGTGGCCTACTTCCCGCTCCAGACGCCGCGGTTCACCCGCGTAAGGAAGAAGCTACCCCCAGCGCTTCGCGAGGCGGTCGACAGGGAAGTCAAGCGGGTATGCGATTGCCCATCTCTCGGGGAAGCCAAGAAGGGCGATCTCCAAGGCGTCCGAGTCGACAAGTTCTCGTTCGTCGGGCAGCTCTACCTCCTCGCTTACTGGGTCGACGACGGCGCCCAGACCGTCACCTTTCTCGCCGTGGGCGGGCACGAGAACTTCTACCGCGACCTCAAGCGCTACGTGAAGTAGGCCGGGGACACACGCCTCGCCAGCGGCAGCAGAAGGCCGCGGTGGGGATCCACGGTGAGGTGTCCGCCCCCGGGTGGATTCAGGGGATGCAACATCCATTGGCGACTGCGCCGAACGTCACGACGTCTGCGATCGCCGAGAGAATGGGGCATGGGGCCACACACTCGCCGCCCTTCGGCACCCCCGTGCGGCGGCAGCTCCTCCGTCGTGCCTGCGAGCTTGGGCTCGCTCACTCTTGAGTTCCCTTCGGGGAAAACCTAGAATGAGGTCCTCAGAACGAAGCTGAGATCCAATGAGAAAGAGAAGCTCGCGCGAGGGGACACCGAGAATCACTCCCCAGGAGTTCGTCGCCAAGTGGCGCCAGTCTTCGCTCAAGGAAACGTCCGCTTCCCAAGAGCACTTCATCGACCTCTGTCGCCTCATTGGACACCCCACGCCTGCGCAGGCCGATCCAGAGGGGACCTGGTTCTGTTTCGAAAGGGGAGCGAGCAAGATCTCGGGGGGCGAAGGCTGGGCCGACGTCTGGAAGAAAGGGTTCTTCGCCTGGGAGTACAAGGGGAAGAAGAACGATCTCGAAGCCGCCTACCGACAGCTCCTCCAATACCGCACGGCCCTCCTCAACCCGCCGCTTCTCATCGTCTCCGACATGGAGACGATCCTGATCCGGACGGACTTCACGAACACCGTCCGGCGCGAGTTCCGGCTCTCGCTCGACGACCTCCTCGAACCAGCAGGGCTCCAGACTCTCCGCGCCGCCTTTGAGAGCCCAGATCGCCTACGCGCCGAAGAGACCTCCGAAGAGGTCACGCGAGAGGTCGCCACCCAGTTCTCCAAGCTCGCCGACGCGCTGCGGTCGCGTGGCGTCGACCCGCACGCGGCCGCGCACTTCCTGATTCGAGTCCTCTTCTGCCTCTTCGCCGAGGACGTCGGCCTCCTGCCGAACGAGCTCTTCCGCAAGCTCGTCGAGAACGCGCGAGACGACCCGGCCTCGTTCGAGGTCCAGGTCGGCCAGCTCTTCGCCGCCATGCGGACGGGCGGGTGGTTCGGGATCGACCGGATCCCGAACGTCAACGGCGGCCTGTTCGACGAGTCCCCGGCCCTCCGTCTCGAGAAGCCAGACCTCGAGATCCTCGCCCGAGCGACGCAACTCGACTGGTCGGCGATCGAGCCGTCGATCTTCGGAACCCTGTTTGAGCGAAGCCTCGACCCAGGGAAGCGCGCCCAACTCGGCGCCCACTACACGAGCCGCGAGGACATCTTGCTCATCGTCGAGCCGGTCCTCATGGCCCCGCTCCGCCGACGCTGGCAAGAGGTGAAGGAGAAGGCGCTCGCTCTGTCCGAGAAGCATGGCTCCGCGAAGAGCGGGCAAGTCCACACGCGCCTCCGCAGAGACCTCTCGAACCTTCTCACCGGCTTCGCCGACGAGATCGCCATGACGACCGTGCTCGATCCCGCGTGCGGGAGCGGGAACTTCCTCTACGTCGCCCTCCGCGAGCTGCTGAACCTCGAGAAGGAGGTCATCACCCTCTCCGCCGACCTCGGGGTCGGAGCCTTCTTCCCTTCGGCCTCCCCTAGCCAGCTCTTCGGCATCGAAATCAACGAGTACGCCCACGAGCTCGCCCAGGCGACGATCTGGATCGGCTACATCCAGTGGCTGCGCGAGAACGGGTTCGGCTATCCCAAGGAGCCAATCCTCAGACGCCTGGACAACATCCACGAGATGGACGCCATCCTCGCCATCGACGAAGCCGGGAAACCGGCTGAGCCGGAGTGGCCGGAAGCGACGGTGGTCGTGAGCAATCCTCCATTCCTCGGGAGCCAGAAGCTACGCAGCGAGCTGGGAGACGAGTACGTCGAGCACTTGTTCACCCTCTACAAGAACCGCGTTCCCGGCGCCGCTGATCTCTGCTGCTACTGGTTCGAGAAGGCTCGGGCGATGATCGAAAGCGGAAAGCTGAAGCGCGCCGGCCTCCTCGCTACCCAAGGGATCCGCGGCGGCGCAAACCGTACGGTGCTTGAGCGCGTCAAACAGACCGGCGACATCTTCTGGGCGCAGTCCGACAGGGATTGGATCCTCGAGGGAGCGGCCGTCCACGTCTCGATGGTCGGGTTTGACGGCGGCTCTGAGGCCGTCATGGAACTCGACGGGCAGCACGTGCCAGAGATAAACGCTTCTCTCGCGACAGCCGCCGATATCGATCGCGCGCGCGTCATTGTGGAGAACGAGGACCTTTGCTTCCAGGGACCTGTGAAGGTTGGCCCATTCGAGGTGACCGCGGAAGTTGCCCGGTCCCTGCTTTCCGCGCCGAACCCCTCTGCGCGGCCCAACGGGGACGTGGTCCGCCCGTGGATCACCGCTTGGGACATCACACACCGCAATCGTGGGCTATGGATCATTGACTTCGGGGACTGCCCTCTTGAGGAGGCCTGTGAGTACGAAACGCCGTTTGAGTACGTGAAGACGCACGTCAAGCCGCTACGCGACGAGAATCGCCGAAGGAGAAGGCGGCAACTCTGGTGGCAACACGGCGAGGCGGTGCCGGGCTTGCGGCGCGCACTGGCCACCAAGGCCCGCTACATCGGCACACCAAGAATCTCGAAACACAGGGTCTTCGTTTGGGTCGGAGGCAACGCCCTTCCTGACAGCGGAGTCGTGGCGTTCGCTCGCGATGACGACTACTTCTTCGGCGTCCTCCACTCCAAGGTCCACGAGCTTTGGGCTCTGGAGCAGGGGACCCAACTGGAAGACCGGCCGCGCTATACGCCGACGACCTGCTTTGAAACGTTCCCGTTCCCATGGCCACCGGGGGAGGAGCCGGCCAACGATCCGCGCGTCCAGGCGATCGCCGCCGCAGCGAAGGACCTGGTCGAGAAGCGCGACCGCTGGCTCAACCCCGAGGGCGCGACCGAGGCCGAGCTCAAGAAGCGCACGCTCACCAACCTCTACAACGAGCGTCCCACCTGGCTCGACCTCGCCCACAAGAAGCTCGACCAAGCCGTCCTCGACGCCTACGCCTGGCCCCGCGACCTCCCCGACGATCAGATTCTCGAGCGCCTCCTCGCCCTCAACCTCGAGCGGACCAGAAGAAGCATGGGGGGATCATGACTGCCAGGAAGACCGTTCTGATATTGGGTTCTGGCTTCTCCAAAGCTGTCTTCCCCGACGCCATGCCCACAGTCACGCAACTAGCGGAACGCCTTGGCCAAGAGAAGGTTTTGAAGACGAGGCCCTACGACGCGCTAGCGGAGAGTCCAGAACTCCTGCTGAGCTACCTGAGCCTGAACCAACCATGGAAGGAGCCTGCGGAGAACCTGAGGGATCAGGCGCTCTTCGTAGAAGTTCAGAGAGTTCTCGCCGAATACATCGCCAGCTGCGAGGGGCAGGCATTTCAGGATCCGATCCCTGATTGGCCGGGCCAGCTAATGGAGTATCTCCACAAGACACGAACCCCCGTGATCACCCTCAACTACGACACCGTTGTGGAGCGGCTGGTCCACCGTCGTAAGCCGGGGAATCCAGAAGGCGGGTGGCCGCAAGACCATAACTTGTATGACTTGCCCCTCTCCCCCATCTGGGCGCGAGGGGGCAACGCGCTTTTGGGTACGGAGGTTGAAACGTTCCAGTTGATCAAGCTCCACGGCTCCATCAACTGGTTCTACTCGGGTGTAGAGGGATCCCCCGGAGAGCAGATCTACTACCGGACCGTGAACTCAGACTCACCCGCCCAGGACTGCTGGGGACATGACTTCGGCACAGAACGGGGGATTCACCGCCTCTGTCAAGACAAGGTTCCTCTGATCATCCCACCCGTCGCGGAGAAATCGCGATTCTATGACAATCGAACGATTCGCATTCTGTGGACGGCTGCACGCAAGGCGCTGGCGGAAGCTGAGGAACTCCTGTGCGTGGGCTACTCGCTGCCCGTGACCGACCTGACCATGAAGCTATTCCTACGAGCTGTCGCCCGTCCAAAGGAAGTTACGCTCGTCAACAAGGTGGATCCTGACGATGGGGATGGACAGGGGATTCTGAAGCGGTACCAAGAGGCTTTCCCGGAAGTCAAGATCGATGACAAGACCTTCGTGTGCGACGACTCAGTCCAGAAGATGACAGACTCGCTGTTGTCTTGAGCCTGAGGCAAGGTTCGAGCGATCGATCGTTGCCTTAGAGACGAGCCTCGTGGGGGCCACTTCGGAACCGGACACAAGCGTTGGAGCCACTTGACTTCTGGCAGCCCCGACCTACAGTGCTTCGGGGAGGTGACCGAACGATGGATAGCGTCCCGACAGCTGTATGTACCGCCTGTGGGGCCACTCTGGACCCACGCAGCGCCGCGCCATGTCCCAACTGCGGAAGGACGGGTACAAAGAAGGTGGACAAGACCATACAAGGGCGAGTAGTCGTGACAGCCTCGGTTCATCGAGCGAGCATACACACCCGGGTCGCGTTTAGCTGGTGGGCCATTGCGCTGCTCATTCTTTTGACCGTCATCCAGCCATTCGTGAGCCTCCTTCTGCGCGGGTTAGCTGCCATTGGGACGGGCGTGGCGCTGGGTGTGGTGGGAATTGTTGTCGGCTGCTTTGCGATGGTGAGGATTCGGGAGATCGAGCGACACATCTAGTGAGCGCGCGAGCTGCTGCGGAATTCCGGGGGCGGAGGCGGTGACTCCATTGCGTGCACCGCGGCATGAGATCCGCGTCCGGACGCCTGGGGGATGGGTTACGATGGTCGATGTTGAGAGTGTATGCCAACATCTCGCGGCTGCCGGCGTCGCAGGCATTGACGGCTTCCGCGCGAAGCTCATCAGCAATCGCGGTTGGGCGCCGGTGTTCCAGGACCTCCTGTTCGAAGCGAGTACCGCGCTCATGTTCGCTAGAGCTCACTGTTCCGTAAGCATGCGTGAGTCCCCGGACTTGGAGGTCACGATGGGAGCGCATCGCTTCTTCGCCGAAGTGAAACACTTCCGCCGGAAGCGACAGGACGACATCGATGATCAGCAGCTCTCTGAGGCCAGTAGTCTGCTCGTGCCGTACGGCGATACGGTCCCCAGCGAAGGGTCCGCGGCTTGGGATCAGGTGGCAGCGGTCGCGTGCAAGAAGGTCCTTCAGTACCGCCCGGGTGTCCCTAACGTTCTCGTGATCAACAGTAGCAGTGCGAACTGCATTGACGAAGTGATCATCCCGACAGCCATCGACAAGATCGACGAAATCTGCAGGACGACACCCAATCACGGCCTTCGGAAGCTCAATGGGATAATGCTGGTCAGCGAAGAAGTGAATATCAGCAGAGGAGGACGGAACGTACACTTCTTTGAAGGCAGCAGGTCCGCGGTCCTGCTGCCCGATGAGGTCAGGGCAATGCTAAACGGTATGGCGCTGTGGTTCGGCGACGACAGGTTCTCGAAGGGTACTGGATCCGCCTGCCCCTCAGTGGCGTAGAGCAGGAACCGTGAAACGGCATTCGAAGGAAGCGGCGAAGAAGGAGCCGGTCGACGATCCCCGCGTCCAGGCCATCGCTGCTGCAGCCAAGGACCTGGTCGAGAAGCGCGACCGCTGGCTCAACCCCGAAGGCGCGACAGAAGCCGAGCTCAAGAAGCGGACCCTCACCAACCTCTACAACGAGCGCCCCACCTGGCTCAACCTCGCTCACAAGCGGCTCAACGACGCCGTTCTCGACGCCTACGCCCGTCCCCGCGACCCTGCCACCAGGAGATCCTCGGACGCCACCTCGATCTCCGCGGTGCTTCACCGGAGGACCGCGCCTGACAATCAGGGAGACACGTCTGCCTTCTTATCCTCTATACTCTGCTCACCCATCAGGTATCATGATCCCTATCAGATGGAGGAGGTGGACCGACATGGCAAAGCGTCTGGTCCTTCTGTACAACAGCGCTGTCAAACCGTGGGAGGCAGACATCGGACGGATTCTCGGGTATCTGTCCACCTTGTGCGCGCGGGGCATGGACTGTGAGTCACTAGACGTGGCGGGCACGGCAGAAGAGAAACTGGACGGATGGCGGGACGAAGCCGTGAAGGCCTCAGTGCTTCGCAAACAGGGAATCCGACAGGTCTTTGGTGCCAGGGGAAAGGGAGGGCTCCCACACTTCGGACGCGAAGTACCTGCCCTTCTCGTGTACACCGACGGCGAGAAGATGCCCGTGGCGGTCTTTCCCCATTCGGAGAGAAGGGGGCCCGAGAGAAAAGAGATCTCGATTGAGGGTTTCTTGAAGGAGCTGCTAGAAGGGGATGAGAGACGGTCTCCCTGCAAAGCTGGCTACGGACCCTAGTCTGCTGTCTCTGCGACCTAAGCGCTGAGGCACGGAGATCGTCAAGGAGGCAATGAGGTGGGCGTCTCGTTCTCGGACGAACAGATCGAAGTCCTCATTCGCGAACCGAAACCTCTCCCGAAGGACTACAGGAAGCGTCTTGCCCTTCGGGACAAGCGCGGTCACCGCGAACAAGAACTAGCCGTCCCGGGCTCAGAGGGTCATGAGTTCCACATCATCCTGCGCCAGAGCAGCACCAACCCTCTCAACTTCAGCGTCATTCTTGGCGTGACCGTTCCGGACACCAACCGCATGTTCAAGCTTAGGCGCTACAACAGCCGGACCCACGGGCACTCGAACCAGCTAGAAGGGACGGATTTCGCGCTCGCGTGTCACATACACCAGGCCACGGCTCGGTATCAGGACGCCGGTGGGGATGAAGAGGCGTACGCCGAAGCGACGGACCGATTCTGGGACCTACCTAGTGCGCTGGACTGCATGTTGCACGACTGTGGGTTTATACTCCCGGAGGGAACGCGACTCGGGTTATTCGAGGAGGTGACCTAAGGTGACCACGGCAGACATCGAGAAGGATCTTCGAGAGAAAGTCTGTGAAAGCGTGTCCCTTCTTCAGGAAGGCATCGACCGCTTCCGCGTCTTCTCGCCGTTCGTCTTGGACGATGGAGACCACCTATCGATCGTCCTTCGCCGGGAGAATGGGGGATGGATGCTTGCCGATGAGGGGCATACCTACATGCACCTCACCTACTCGATCGCTGAGAGTGACCTTCATCGCGGCAGCCGGCAGAAGATTATCACCAATGCGCTTTCGCTCTTCGGTGTCCAGGATCGCGACGGGGAGTTGGTCCTGCCAATCGAGCAGGCGGAGTACGGTCGCGGCCTATACTCGTTTGTCCAAGCGATTCTGAAGATCAGCGACGTGACGTTCCTGACGCGCGAGATAGTCCGCTCGACGTTCACGGAGGATTTCCGGGCGTTTGTGTGCGAGACAGTGCCGGAGGAAAGACGCGCGTTCGACTGGCATCACCCGGGGCACGATCCGCAAGGCATGTACTCTGTAGACTGCCGCGTCAACGGGTTGAAGTTGCCTCTGTTCATCTTCGCGTTGCCCACCGACGACAAGACACGCGATGCGACCATCTCCATCTTGCAGTTCGAGAACTGGGGACTGCCCTTCCGATCACTGGGGATCTTCGAGGACCAGGAGGAAATCGGGCGAAGGCCCCTCGCGCGATTCACCGATGTCTGCGAACGTCAGTTCTCGAGCCTTACAGGAAACACAGATCGCCTGGCTCGCTTCCTGGCTGAGGCTATGCAAGAGGCGAGCTAGTAGGCAGAACCGGTAATGGCCTGAGGGCTGTCAGAGCCGTGTCAGGGGGTCTACCATTGCTTTTTCGCGGGGACGACGGGTCGGCCTCACCCGGTAGACTGATCTCCTGACAGCGCTCGCGTCGGGGTCACACCTTGTTCTTTAGCGTTCCGTGGGAATCCCGACGACACTGCACATTTCCCGCCGGCTGCGTGGCGAGCGCCCGGGCCGCCGGGTGTGTCCCCTATCCGCGATCCCTCTTCTTGTCCTCGTACATGCGGCGGTCGGCCTCGCTGAGGACGACCTCAATGGGCCGCGGATCGGTCGGCTGCCAGTGGTCGACGCCTATGGCAAGGGTCACAGGGAACTTCAGGAGCGGGTTCTCTGCATTTCGGCCGGCAACCGTCGCGTGGATGCGTTCGACTGCTGCTTCCGCGTTCCCATTGGTTTCCGGCAGGATCACCAGGAATTCGTCGCCGCCGTAGCGAATGACTGTGTCGCTCATTCGGACGTTCTGCCTCAGAACTTCGGCGACCGCCTGCAGAACCTGATCGCCCATGCGATGCCCGAACCGGTCGTTGATCTCCTTGAACCGATTGACGTCGACCATCAGGAAGGCGATCGGGTGACCGTACCTCCTGGAGCGGGCCACTTCCTGCTCGATGGCTTCGTTGAAGTAGCGACGGTTGTACGCCGAGGTGAGGGGGGCGCGTATGGCCTGCTCCTCGAGTTCCTTCTGCAAGCGTATCCTCTTGACCGATTCTCTGGTGTGCGCGAGCAGGAGCTCCAAGAGGCGAGCATCCTCTTCGGTGAAGGCGTTGGGCCTGACTGAGACGACCTGGAACACCCCGAGATCGCCGATGGGGGCGCTGATCCCTGAGCGGAACTCCTCGCGGGTGGGCAGCGCCTCGGGAACCTCGTCGAAACTACCGAAGACGCAGGTCTTGCCCGTGCGATAGGTCTTCCCCGCCAGCCCTTCATCGAGAGAGCTTTCTGTGCTCGCCCCAGGAGGGAGCTGCTTGGACGTGGCCTTGACCACGAGCTTGTCTCCCTGGACGATGTCGAGGGTGCACAGGGTGAGGTCGAGGATCTCCTCAGCGGCTTGGACCGTCAGTTGATAGACCTCGTCCTCCGTGACGCAGGCAGTAAGCTCGGAGGTGGCTCTGTGAAGCTCTTGAACCTTGCGGTTCGATTGTCGCAGAGCTTCCTCGGCAAGCTTGCGGTCGGTGATGTCCTCGAACACGGCCGCGAAGTATCCTTTTTCACCGCTGTACGCCGAGATCAATAGCCACATCCCCAGTGGCTTCAGATACAGCTCAAACCGCTCCCGTTCGCCGGTCAGGGCCACCCGTCCGTACGTCTCGAGCAACTCCGGGTGGGTCTCCCGGATGCCCGGGATGACCTCGCTGACCCTTCTCCCTACGACGTCCTCGAGACCGGTCAGCCTCTCGAAGGCGCTATTGACCTCAAGATAGACGAAATCCTGCGGCCGCTCGTCCACAAACAGCATCTGGCAATACGCGAACCCATCCAGCATGTTCTCGAAGAGCGACCGGTAGCGAGCCTCGCCACGCCGCAGCGCTCCCTCGGCAAGCTTCTGGTCGGAGATGCCGCGGACAAACACAATGAGTTCTTGGCTCGAAGGCAGGTAGGTCGCGCTGACCTCCACGTCTATGATTCGGCCGCTCTTGGTCCGGTGCTTGGTCTCAAAGCGATCGGAACCGTTCTCAATGAGCTTGCGAATGTGACGGGCGGTAGAATCCGCGCTTTCCACTGCCTCGAGATGGGGGATTGACATCTGGAGCAGTTCCTCGCGGCTGTACCCGCTCATTCGACAGTACGCCTCATTGACATCCTGAAGCTTCCCGTTCCGGCCAACACGCCAGAATCCATCTGAAGTGGTGGTCAGCATCGTCGCGTACTGCTCCGCCGCCTGCTGCTCGGCAGCCGCGCTCTGCTCGTGTTGGACGAGAGACGCTTCCAGCTCAGTGATTCGCTGTCGCAAGAGTGCTAGCGCTTCTTCGGACGAACTACGTCTCTTCACCTAACTACCTCCAGTCTACAGTATAGACGACCCGCCTGCGGGAGTGAATGGGCACAGAGTCAGCATGGGCACAAAAGTCGCAGGAACCATCGCGCAACCAACGAATGACAGCCGTGACCAAGCTCCTCTAAGCCACCTGGGATTCCCCCCGTCGTCCTTTCTGAGCTGAGGGCCGTCCCTCGGTCGGAGCTCATCCTGCACAGATGCTGAAGCGGTACGCGGCCCGATGGGCACAACCAAGGATACCACCCGCAGACACTGGGCGACTTCTTCGCCACCGCCTTCTACTGCGAGGCAAAGGACATCTGGTGGACGGTGGAAGCGCTGGGTCACGCCAGGCTCGCCACAACGCACATCTCCCCCGACCTCGTGGACGAGGACCTGGAGGCGGCCCTCAAGTCGTCTCGCCAAAAGGAGGCGGAGAGGGGCCAGAGTCAGCCCGACATCGCCTCCTTCCCCCGTGAGACTCCACAGCTCCTCCATGCAGTCCACACGCATTCCCGACAGACGAAGGCTACCTTCTCTGTCTGGCAGCATGTTGCTGCCGAGGGGACCCAGAGCGCGCACCGCCTGGTTGTGCCTCTTCCCCTCCGCGCGCTTCTTGTCGTAGTACGCCTTGGATTGGGGTACGCACTCGATGTGCCGCGCAACCGCAGTCGTCATCGCCGCCTTCGCTCTCCCGTTCACCTCGCGCGGGCGCCTCATCCCGTGGTACTGGCCCGACTGGTTGTCCAGCGCCGCCATCCCCAGATACAACGCTAGGCTCGCCTCGGAGGTGAACCGGCCGAGCGTCCCGATCTCTCCTGCCAGCTCAGCTGCCGAGGTCTTCCCGAACCCAGGGATCGTCCTCACCCGGTCAACCTCGGGATCAACGCGGATCCACGTCAACACGGGTCGACCATCAACTGCGTGTCTCTTGCCTCAGCGGTCGGAGGGGAGATCCGTTCCTTGTGGGCTCCGGGTCACACTGACCACGGGTAGATGGTGGCGAGCCGGCGCTCGCTTGGTCCTGCCCAA
>Ga0315277_10011531_pt1 | contig 11124 bp, 7 predicted proteins | sample YL17G05_15_MG_FD_203695 | JGI IMG/M metagenome (GOLD analysis project Ga0315277, IMG submission 203695) | Sediment microbial communities from Yellowstone Lake, YNP, Wyoming, USA - YL17G05_15 | ecosystem: Environmental > Aquatic > Freshwater > Lake > Sediment | place: USA: Wyoming | collected... | reverse complement strand
CTTTCAAACATAAAAACGACCCGCCCCATGACCCCCGGGAGCTCAACCCCAGGATCCCGGAGTCGATGAGCCGGGTGATCCTCAAATGTCTGGAGAAGCAGAAAGAGCGGAGATATCAAAGCGCCGAAGAGCTGCTTGCGGATCTCGCAGGCATCGGCGAAGAACACACCCGCATGGAAACCCGGCTCAAGGCAAAACACGTCACCGGAGCCCGCCGCTCATTCATCAAGATCCCCGGAAAAAGGTCCGCCGCCAGGACGATCGCGGCGGCGGCCGTCCTCATCATTCTGGCCATTCTCCTGGGGAAATTCGTCTTCCAGAGGACGCCGGCGGCTCCGCTGGAGGACCGGCTCAAGATGGCCGTAATCAGCTTCGAGAACCAGACCGGTGACGCCGGCTTCGACTATCTCCAGGACGCCATCCCCAACCTCCTGATCACCAGCCTCGAACAGTCCAAGCTCTTCCGCATCACCAGCTGGGAGCGGCTGCGCGACCTGCTCAAGCAGTCAGGACGGGAGGAACGGCAGGTGATCGACAGCGACCTTGGGATAGAGCTCTGCCGGATGGACGGCGTGCAGGCCATTATCCGGGGAAGCTTCATCAAGGCGGGAGACACGTTCGTAACTGACGCCAAGATCCTGGATGTCAAGACCAAGAGCCTCCTCAAGACCGTCAGCGCCCGGGGTGAGGGTGTAGACAGTATCCTGAAGAAACAGATCGATGACCTGAGCCGGGAGATCGGCCGGGGGCTCGGCCAGGAAGAGGCTGTCCCGAAGATGAAGGCCACGCCGATCGCGGAAGCGACGACCAACTCTCTCGAGGCCTACAACTACTTTCTCCGCGGACGGGAGGATTACGAGAAATTCTATTACGCCGACGCCAGGCGATACCTCGAGCGGGCCGTCGAGCTCGACCCTGAATTCGCTATGGCCTATTCCTATCTGGTCAGGGTCTATAGGTCCCTGGGAAATTCCCCCGCGGTCAACGAGGCCATGCAGAAACTCGAAAAGCTCGGAGGCCGAGTATCGGGAAAAGAAGGGCTCTACATCAAATCCCTCCTCGCCTCTCGCGACAAGAATAAGGACAAAGGGCAGGTCGACATTCTCAGGAAGATTATCGCCGATTACCCGGATGAAAAAAGGGCACGTCTGGACCTGGCCGCTCGCTTCAACGCCTCAGGGAAATTTGAAGAGGCCGTCACTGAGCTCAACCTTCTTCTGAAGCTCGATCCAAAGTTCGGCCCAGCTCTGAACCTGATCGCTTATGCCTACGGCAACCAGAGAAAATACGACCTGGCTATCAAATACTTCCAGGAATACGCGGCCGTTTCGCCGGGCGATGCCAACCCCTATGATTCCATGGGCGAGCTCTATTTCCACATGGGAAAGTGGGAGGCGGCGATAGAAAAGTTCAAGGAGGCGATCCGGCTCAAACCAGACTTTGGGTCAGACAACAAGATCTCTTACGTCCAAGCCATTAGGGAAGACTACTCCGGCGCCCTCGGCTCGATCGACCAATACATCACCGAGGCGCCGTCCAACGGCTTGAAGGCTTGGGGCAGTCAGCTCAAGGGCGTCTATGATCACCTCCTGGGGAAAACAGAGGCCGCCTTTGCCGACCTGGAAAAATCCAAGGAATATGCCCTGGCGGACAACGACTTCATCAACGCCGACAATCTTTACCGGTCGCTGATCTGGACGTCTTATGACTTGGGAAAGTACGATCAATTCCTCCAATATGCCAAGGAGCGCTTCGGCTTCCGGGCTGAGCACAAGCTCCGGTCCGGGCCGTTGAATGAGGTCCTCCTCACCTTTTACCAGGGACTCGCCGACATCCGGCAGAATCGGCCGGAAGAGGCGCGGGCCCAACTTGCCAAGATCGACGCCGCTAGGCCCAAAATCGTCGACCAGGAAAAGCCGACGCTGGAGATGGCCTACTATCATCTTTGGAGCGAGATCCTGGCCGCCCAGGGGGAACCGGAAAAGACGATCGAAGCCTACAACAAGATCGGCGGCCCGACAGTCAATATCGGGGAAATTTACACTTTGATCATGAGCGGCGTTCCCTACACTTACGACATTCCGGCCAGGGCCTATCTAAAAAAAGGGGAGATCGATAAGGCCATCGCCGAGTACGAAAAACTCATATCGCCCGACCCTCTGGCCAGGAAGAGGCAGCTCCTCCATCCCCAAAGCCGCTTCCGGCTGGCCAAGCTCTACGAGCAGAAAGGTCTGCGCCTCAAAGCCCTCGAGCAGTACGAAAAACTCGCTCAGATCTGGAAAGACGCGGATCCAGGCTTTCCTGAAGCACAGGAAGTTAAGCAGCGTCTCGCCGCCTTGAAAACCGGCTGAGCCGGGCTCCGCCCTGATTCAAGAGAAGGCAGAATGGGCAGGGGGTCCCTAGGGCTAAAAACTTAGCGCTCTGATATGGTTAAAGAAAATAACGGCCTCATACGCTACCAGGGTCAAATAAACGGAAAAAAAGACATCGATTAATGAGCAGACTTTGACCTTGCCGAAAACCCGGAAATTCTTATGAATCAATATGAAAATGATGCTGACCGCTGTAACCAAGTACTTAAAAATCAGGGCAGAGATTGGCTTCTTGTAGAGAAAGATGAGCATCAATCGATTCAGTTCCTTCCCGCCAAAATCGATAATCTTAAGCGTAAAATAAGCATCTAGGACACACAAGGCTAGGATCAGACTTATCAAGATAAAATATCGCGACTCGTATCTGTCGACATAATAATTTCTGTCTTCTTCTTCTCGGCGTGCTTTTTTTCGGCGCCCCCACAAAGCATAAAGGCCCAGCGGCCTGGTTGGAATAAGTCTCCTGTCCGGTATCTGCCGTCTCTCGACGCCCATGGTTCCTCGAGATGAATGGCCTTCCATCCAATCGCGCGTGACATAATGCCTCATCCTCGAAATGGAGGCAATCCCCTCAAAAGATGAATTCAGGGGTGATATCTATGATTTCTTTTCATGCTTTTCTGGCTGTCCTTGACATCAAGCAGGCGCCGGAGATAGCATTTCCGGGGGGCAGGAAGGTTGGCTTTGGATTTAGAAGACTCTCGTTCCTGGCAAGAGGCCGGCGGGCGCCCGGGGCCCCGGCGGAAGGAGGTCGGTCATGAAGCGGCGTGATTTCCTGAAGACCGGAGCGGCGCTAGCTGTAGGAGGCCTAGCGGGTGCGGCGAAGCCCGTTTCGGGAGCCGCAGTTCGCCTAACTGAAACGGCTGTCCTTCCCACCGTCCGCCTCGGGACGCTCGAAGTCTCTCGGCTTATCCTCGGCTCCAACCCCTTCTGGGGGTATTCCCACAAATCGCCACAGCTCGACGAGGAGATGAGGCGCCACCACACGGATGAACGGATCATGCAGATCCTCGACGAGGCCGCCGACTGCGGCCTGACCGCCTTGGCCAGCCCGCCCGACGAACGCTGGGTAAAACTCTGGGCCCGCTACCTGGAGCAGGGCGGCCGGCTTAAGACCTGGATCTCGCAGTGCCACGGTTATCCCGAGCAGATGCCCGAGGAGATCGACCGCTCCGTCAAGGCCGGAGCCAGGGCGATTTTCATCCAGGGCGCTCGGGTCGAGGAGCAGTTCGGCCGGGGAAATTTCGATGTCCTCCAATCTTGGATCGAACGGATCAAGGAGGCCGGGCTTCCCGCAGGAGCGGCGGCGCATTGGCCCGAGATCCATTCCGAGCTCGAGCGCCGCAAATTCCCCACGGATTTCTATTATCAGTGTTTTTATAACGTGTCCAAGACCAGCGACTACAGTGCCGCCGAGCGTGAGAAAGCCCTGGCCACGATCAAAGGGCTGCCAAAGCCGGTTATCGCCTACAAAATCCTGGCGGCCGGCAGGCTCACCGCCAGCGAGGGGTTCGAGTACGCCTTCAACCACATCGCGCGCAAAGACGGCGTCTGTGTCGGCATCTATGCCCAAAGGGCCATTGATCAGATCCGCCAGAATGCCACCTACACTGAAACCCTCACCTCGAGGTAGAACTTAATTTGTTTTAAAGTGGAGGAAAGCATGTCCAAGATTCCGCCTTCCTCGCGCAGGCGGTTATTATTCCTTACGGCCGTTCTCGTTTTGACGGGTCAGCCGGCATTTTCGTCCGACCAGGCGGCGGCTAAATATGAGCCGAGCTGGGAGTCCCTGGACGCACGGCCGACGCCGCAGTGGTTCGTAGACGCGAAATTCGGTGTCTTTATCTGCTGGGGGCTCTACTCCGTCCCGGCCTGGAGTCCGAAGGGCACCTACGCCGAATGGTATCAATACTTCCTCCAGGAGAGATCCCAAAACGGCCAGGTCTATGACTATCACATGAAGACCTACGGCAAGAACTTCAGATACGAGGACTTCGCCCCGCTCTTCAAGGCGGAGCTGTGGAACCCGGAGGAGTGGGCCGACCTTCTCCAGAATTCCGGAGCCAAGTACATCGTCTTCACCACCAAGCATCATGCCGGCGACTGCCTCTGGCCCAGCCGGGAGGCCAGTCGGGCCTACGGCCGCCCCTGGAACACGATGGAAATGGGACCGAAGCGCGATATCGTCGGTGATCTGGCTGCCGCAATTCGATCTAAAGGCATCCGCCTTGGTCTCTATTATTCACTCTATGAATGGTACCACCCCTTGTGGAAGAGCGACAAAAAGCGCTTCGTGAACGAGCACCTCTTCCCCCAGTTCAAGGACCTCATCACCCGCTACCGGCCGGACATCGTCTGGTCGGACGGAGAGTGGGAGCTGAACTCCGACGAATGGCGCTCGCCGGAGCTCCTGGCCTGGCTGTTCAACACGGCGCCTAACGAATCCGGCCTGGTGATCAACGACCGCTGGGGAAAGGACACCCGGCACAAGCACGGCGGATTCTATACGACTGAATACGGCTCGGGCCTCGACGACGACCGCCACCCCTGGGAGGAGAGCCGCGGTATGGGGAGCTCTTACGGCTATAACCGGAACGAGGACATCGCCGATTACCGGTCGGCGCGCGAGCTCATCCTGATGCTCATCGATGTCGTCAGCCGGGGCGGCAACTTGTGCCTCGACATCGGTCCTCGGGCGGACGGGAAGATCCCGGTGATCATGCAGGAGCGGCTGCTCCAGATCGGCGGCTGGCTAAAAGCCAACGGCGAGGCCATTTACGGGACCCGAATGTGGCGAACGCCTTGTCAATGGTCGGAAGGGTTGAGACCAGAGGCCAAGCGCGGCGAGTTCATGACCGGTTTCGATATCCTGAAGGAAACTCTGCAGCCGGAGGCGGGAAGGGCCGTCAAAGAGGTGTTCTTCACTTTCAAAGACGGCAACCTCTATGCCATCGCGCCGCGGTGGCCGGGGAAGCAGTTCGTCATCAAGAATGTGAAGGCCGACCGAAAGAGCCGGGCGACCTGGCTGGCAACGGGACAGGAGCTGAAGTGGAAAAACCGAAGAGATGATCTGGTCATCTCGCTGCCCGAATTTGAACCCGAAGCCTTTTCCCCGGAGCTGCAGTGCGCCTACGCCTTCCGCATCAGCGGCCTGAAGAAGCAATAAGCATGACTCTATGACGTTTAGCGTGGTAACCACAGGAGGCGGGCACTTGATATCTTCATTATCCCCCCTTTGGAAAAGGGGGGTGAGGGGGGATTGGAAAAGGCGAACAAGGATAGAAGGGGAACTAAATTGGTGCCTGACAGGAAGAAAGTCATTTAGCATGGAGGTCAGATGAGAATGGGAAAGGCGGAGATCGTTCCCGTTCTGCTTATTCTTGTACTCATTTTGAGCACAAACTGTGCGACGATGGAAACCCGCCCTGACGATTACGCGGTCTACGAAAAGGCCCTGGCGCTCGAGTCGGGCGCGAGCCTGCGCTACACTTTGGCCGTCCCGCCTTCTTTCTCTGCCGACCGGCCTTGTCCTCTCATCCTCGCCCTCCACTACGGCGGCCAGGTCACGCCCTATTATGGAAAGGGATTTCTGACCAACCTTGTCCTGCCCGCCCTCCGCGATCTGGACGCCGTCATGATCGCTCCGGACTGTCCGGGAGAAGGATGGACGGACCCGGAGAGCGAGCGGGCAGTCCTGGCGCTTCTCCAAGCGGTCCAGAAGAACTATCCGATCGACCACCGGCGTCTCCTGATCACCGGCTACAGCATGGGCGCCACGGGGACCTGGGACTTCGTATTCAAGCACCCCCGGCTTTTCTCGGCGGCCATCCCCGTCTCCGGGATGCCGCCCAAGGGAATCATCCTCGACGACCCGGGTACGCCTATCTTGGCCATCCACAGCCGGGATGACGAACTCTTCCCGCTCGAAGCCGTCCGCAAGTTCATCCGGGCCTGCGAATCCCAGAAGCTTCCGGTCGAGCTCAAAGTGGTCGCCGGCCTCAGCCACTACCGTTTCGATCAGTTCGTCCCGGCGCTCCGGGAAGCCGTGCTCTGGGTGAAGCGGTTGTGGGAAGCAAAAATGGCCCCTCGGTCACCCGTTTGACATCTGAGCAGGGGTTAATTATATTGACCCCTCTGGAGGGATTGGCAATATGAAGATCAGGTTGTTCCCGAAAAACGAAAAGTTTTTCGAGCTTTTTAAGGAGGACGCCGCCAACCTCAAGGAGGGGATCGAAGCCCTCCAGGATATTATCGACCACTACGAGGACATCGAAAAGAAATTCCAGAGAATCAAAGCCATCGAGCATCAGGGCGACATCCTCACTCATGACATCATCACCAGGCTGCGGGGAACCTTTATCACCCCCCTCGAACGCGAGGACATTCACGAACTGGCCAGCGGGCTGGACGACGTTCTCGATTGCATCGAAGGGGTGGCCAGCCGGCTGAATAACTTCAAGATCGCCGCCCCCACACCGGAGATGAAAAAGCTGGTGGATATCATCGGTCGGGCCGTTTCTCAAATCTACGAGGCCATCACCCACCTCGAAAAGCTGGGACATGTCCATACCTTCTGCCGCGAAGTCAATAATCTTGAATATCAGGCGGATATCATCGGCCAGCAAGCGATCGCCGACCTCTTTGAAAAAACCCAGCGGGTGGAAGACCTCAAAGAATTGATCAAGCTCAAAGAGATCTACGAACGGCTCGAAAGGGCGGCCGACCGCTGCGAAGACGTGGCCAACGTCATCGAAGGTATAACAGTCAAAATGACCTGACCGGAATGCCGAGTCTAAGCACCATCTTCGTCATCCTCGTTATCCTGGTCGCCTTGAGCTTCGATTTCACCAACGGAATGCACGATGCCGCCAATTCTATCGCCACCATCGTTTCGACGCGCGTCCTGACGCCGCGTCTGGCCGTCGTCTGGGCGGCATTTTTTAATTTTGTCGCCTTCCTCATATTCGGCACGGCGGTGGCCCATACCATCGGCACAGGCCTGATCGACATCCGCGTCGTGACTCCGGTGGTGATCTTAGCGGGCCTTCTCGGGGCCATCGGCTGGAACCTCTTCACTTGGTTCCTCGGACTGCCAACTAGTTCATCGCACGCACTGATCGGTGGCTATGCCGGAGCGGCCATCGTCAAAGCCGGGTCAGGGGCCATTATCGTCCACGGCTGGGTGAAAACGATCATATTCATCTTCCTCGCCCCGATCATCGGCCTGGTCCTGGGGCTGATCCTCATCATCCTAACAACCCGTCTTCTGCACAAGCAGCATCCGGTTGCAATAAATACCTGGTCGCGCCGCCTGCAGCTGATCTCCGCGGCTGCCTACAGCCTGGGCCACGGCGGGAATGATGCCCAAAAAACCATGGGCATCATCGCCAGCCTGATCTTCGCGGCCGGCTGGATGAAAGAATTTCATATCCCCCTCTGGATCGTGCTCAGCGCCCATGCGGCCATCGCCCTCGGGACCCTCACGGGGGGCTGGAGAATCGTCAAGACCATGGGCCAGAAAATCACCAAACTGAGACCGATCGACGGCTTCTGCGCTGAGACCGCCAGCGCCGCCAGCATATTCCTGGCTACTCATGCGGGCGTCCCCGTCAGCACCACGCATGTCATCACCGGGTCAATCTCCGGAGTCGGCGCCGCCAAACGCCTCTCCGCAGTGCGCTGGGGCGTGACCCTGCAGATCGTTTGGGCCTGGATCTTCACCATCCCGGGAGCGGCGTTTATCGGCGGCTCGCTGTATTTTCTCATACGGTTGGGCAGCCGAATAATCGGGTGACGCGGCGGCTGGATGTCCCCCTTCGGATGAGATTCCATCACGGTTTTTCTTCCTCCCCAGTCAGAGGGAATCGGGGACGCCCTTTTCCGTTGAGATTTTGCCGCCGATATTATGATAATGTAGAGTGTCAATAGGGAGGCGTTCATGAGAGTTAATTCTGGGGTGCCCGCTCTCAGATTGGTGTTACTTCTCTTTCTGTTGGGCTCTTCGACATCACTGCCGCTGTTTGGCCAAAAGGCCTACTGGGTGCCGGCCGACCCGCCGAAAAGCCATTACATTATCGACGCCCGCGTCGACCTCTCCCCGAAAGGCGGTATCGAGGGGAAAGAGACGATTGTCCTTAAAAACACTTCGCCCCGGCCCATGAGTGTTGTCGCCGTTGATTGGTCGATGGGACCGGCGTCCTCGATTTCAGTGTCCGCCTCAGGGAATCCCTTGACGCCCTTGAACCCGGAGAATAAGCCCGTCCTCTCCTCCCCTCTTTTTTATCCTTTGACAGAGCCCCTTTCTCCAGGAAAGCGGCTGAAACTCGAGGTCGAGTTCAGGAAGGCGGTCGAGTTTTCGGCCAAGGATACGGACTTTGGGGACACCGGTTGGTACCCCCGGCTCTGGTGGGACGGGCTGCCACTCCACGATTCTTTTTCAGTCAAGATCGACGTCCCAGCGGGCTTCGCCCTGGCCGCGAGCGGCCGCCTGAACCCGAAGACCGGCCGCTATGAGAACAGTGGCGCCAAGAAGTTTGGCGTCTACTTGGGCAAGAACATGAAAACAGAATCCCGGGAGGCCGGGGGAGTACTTATCACCACATTGGCGACAGAAAAAGGAGCCAAGGCCGCCGCCGCCTGCCTCGACACGGCGGTGGACGTGGTTAAGCACTGCCAGAAATGGCTCGGTTTCTATCCTTTTGCCTTCCTGAACATAATCCCCGGAGGGAGCGGCCGCTGGGGCGGCTATCCCTTCGCTACGGGAATCGTCGCCATCCACGGCCAGGAGACATTCAAAGAGGGCGAACCGCTTGTTTGGTGGCAGCACATCACCTCCCACGAAATCGGACACGAGTACTGGGGCGAGTGGGTGCTTGACCCCGACAACCCAGCCTGGCTCTGGATCGGGATGGGAATTTTCATCGACACCGAATATATGATGGCCCGCAACTTCGACCCGGAGAGGAGGGCCGGTTGGATAGGGAATTATCTCAACGGGCTGGGCATGTACTATGACATGACGGTCGATGTCCCGCCGGCCCTGGTCGAAAAAATCCATTACGATCACGACAACACGGTTGTCCACAGCAAGGGGCCGGCCATCATATTCGCCCTCGACTCCGTCCTCGGCCGGACCGAATTTGAAAAGATTTTCAAAAAATCCCTGCGGGAATACGGCAGCCGGCGGCTGGGTTGGAAGGATTTCCAGAGGTTCTGCGAGAAAGAGAGCGGCCAGGATCTCGGCTGGTTCTTCGACCAGTGGGTCCGCTCCAACGTTTATCTCTGCTACAAAATTGAGGATCAGGTCAGCCAACAAATGGGCAACGAATATCTGACCGAAATCATGGTCAGCAAGCTCGGGACGATGAGGATGCCGATTCCCGTCAGGGCTGTTTTCGAAGACGGAACCGAAGCGGTCCAATCCACCGACCGACTATTAGACGTCAATGTCCTCACCTTCAAGAGCAAGGCGAAGCTCAAGGATGCCGTCCTCGACCCGGAAAAGAAATTGGCTATGCTCGAAAAGTCGCTCACCCCGATTTCTCCGGAGGCGGCGGAACTGCTCGCCCTCGGATGGCAAGGCAAGGACAGCCCCGCTGTCTATAAGGCCGTCAAGGATGAAGGCATCCAGAATAGCAATATCTGGTATTGGCTAGGGATGCATCTCTTTGAACTCGGCCAGTATGCCGAGTCCTTCGACTGCTTTGAAAAGGTTTCTGGGCTCGAACGTGAAGGCCTGGAGAAATTCGCCGCCCTCGGCTGGATGGGACTGCTCAAAGACCTCCTGGGAAAGAGGCCCGAGGCGCTGAGGCATTATCAAGAGGCGCTCAAGTTCGACACCGGCGAAGCGATGCGCCATGACCAATTCAAGATCCAAATGGATAGGAAATGGATCGAGGACAGGCTGAAGAAGCCGTTCAGCCTGCAGATGGCGATGGAAATTCCGGCGAAACCGACGGCCGACGAGCTCATCAAGATCGTGGACGACCTCAACTGGACCAAAGAGGGCAAAACTCCCCTGTTGCTCTTCGAAAAAACGGAAAACCTGGCCATAACAGATGTCCATTTCTGGCTGAAGATGGGGTTGTTGCTCTTCGACAGCGGCTGCTACCCTCAGTCATTCCACGCTTTTGATCGAGTCTTCGCCCTCGATTCATCGGAGCTCCTCAAGTTCACGGCGCTTGTCTGGATGGGCCAGCTCATGGACCTCCAAATGCAAAGAGACAAGGCGATCGAGTACTACAAGAAAGCCCTCGAACACGACATGGGACAGACTATGACCCACAGCCAATACGGGATGAGCATCAACCACCAGTGGGTTGAAGAAAGGCTCAAGACGCCGTTCACTTGGAAGAAATGGCCCCCCTCATAGAGATTACCAGGAACTCTTAATGGCCGCCATATGCTTTGGGTGTGTCGCCGAGCGACCGCATCGGATTCTCGTAGACAACGCAGAGCGACAGATTATGGCCGTGTGGATCGACAGGAAGTTGCTCATACGGATGAGGAATGCTATTTCTGAGTTCTCACCAAAACCCACAGGAGTTTATATGACTCGGCTTGTATTATCCTCCCTTCTGCTGACACTTTTTTTGCCCGCGGTCTTGAGTGCCCGTCCGCCCGATGCAGCGAGGAAAGGCAACGGTTCTGACAGGGAGAAGCTCAATCCGAAGAATACGTCGCTTGTCGTGATTGACGTTCAAAAATACTTCATTCCGGGATACCCCGGAGCCATTTCGCCACCGATCCCGGG
>Ga0315277_10011528_pt1 | contig 11126 bp, 23 predicted proteins | sample YL17G05_15_MG_FD_203695 | JGI IMG/M metagenome (GOLD analysis project Ga0315277, IMG submission 203695) | Sediment microbial communities from Yellowstone Lake, YNP, Wyoming, USA - YL17G05_15 | ecosystem: Environmental > Aquatic > Freshwater > Lake > Sediment | place: USA: Wyoming | collected... | reverse complement strand
GTGAGATGATGCTTGTTTTTGCATCTTTGGTTGATCGACCGAAAGCTCATATAGCTTTGATAAATCGAGATCTGGTTGTTCTCGTCTTGTCATTTTTACAACTCCTTAAGCTGATTCTTCACGCAGTTATGATATAGGACATCAAAGATAGAAGAAATTATCAATACACTTAAGGTCAGTCAAGTTGTATATCACCAGTTGTTTCAAACTCGGTAAGCTTTGCCTGCCAATGCAATGGGTCATCATCGTGGCGAATGAGTATATTAAGAGCGTCTACGGTTTCATTATTTCTTAGAGTGGTTATGCAGTCAATATATTCTTGGCAAGACTCGTCCTTTGTACAGATTTTTCTTAGCTTCTTTTCATAGCCGCCATGGAACTTGCCGTGCTTATTGGATTTAATACCCTTGATGGCATGAGAAATACCTGTATAATTAATTCCTAGAATATCTGCCACCTCATTATAGGTTCGATCAGGCATAAGAATAAGAGCGAGGACGATTTTTTGATGATCTGTAAAGTGATTTGTCGTAAGCTCAACTACTCTATCAAATAGTAGTTGATGTATTAGTAGCTTAGCTTCTTTGATAACTGCAATTTCACCTTCGGTAGCATCTTCCAATTCAACAACAGGAGAAAATAGTTCAGGTTGAATGAGGATCTCTTTCCATATGTGTTGATCACTGGAAGAAGAGGATTGCTGAGCCTTAGCTTTTGCCTTAGGCTTTGCCTTAGGTTTTGCCTTAGGTTTTGCCTTAGGTTTTGCTGGTTTTGCTTTAGGTTTTGCTTTTTGAGTCTTACTTACTACCAAACTCTACTCCTTAAGTGCTTCTGCAAGTATCATATCACACTTAAGAGTAATGTCAGCACTTTAGAAGTTATTTTGAATGGTAGTTTTGAACAATAGCACGAATTAGAGGATTAGGATCAGTCAGATAGAGAGCTGACTCTTCTGAGGAGAATGAATGCGAGTTATACTTGGAGATAATATTAGCTATATCTGAGTCTTTATATACGTTTTTTATCAAATGGAAAGTACCATTTTCTTCTTCAACGACAAGAGTAGAGCAAATATACTGAACCATCATAGGAATAGATCTTCTTTCTAAGATATTAAGCCCATTATTGATAGTGACTGTTGAGCTAACTCCACTGCGTACGTCTTGATCAGGATTCATACTATAACAATAGTATCGCTTAGGTCCGAAGCTATTCATTTTAAGTGCTCCCCTAGCATTTTAATGCAAAGGTCATTAATTGCTTTTAAATTTGGTTTCTCTGGATGGGGGGACATTGGTTCAATGACCTGCTTGATATGATCAATTCTACTATTCAAAGCATTAAACCAATCAATCTCTGAATCGTTAATCGTGCCTCTCAAGATAGTCTTTAAATATTCAGCATTGGGGCGAGGAAGAGTTATATTCCCAGAGATGAGGAATTCTTCTGCCTCGTCAAGTAAGCGTACTGCGTGGCCTAAGGATTTGTAGTCGTATTTGCTTTCAGCGGCCGCTCTTACGCGGGTGCCATACTTTCCTTCTAATGTCTTTAGAGACTCAATGAAGTATTTAGTCTTGGTGCTAATATCAAAGCTGCGGCCTGCCAGCATCACTTGAGGATAACCATGATCATTAACATAATACTTCAATAAGAGGTTAGATGTAAATTCTACTTCTCCGCGCTCTTCAAGTATTACAAAATTTTCAGATAGCTTCTCGTTCATTTGTTGAGGCGTTAATGCTTCACTCCAAGAAATCAAATCACGAATTGTATTAAGATTCTCACCTTTTATAGTTGCTCGGTGCGCTTGTGAAAGAGCGAATCCAACAAATGCACTCACACCCTTCTTAGAAAGAAAAGAAGATCGGTGTTCAAGAATTTGGTCCCATTCTGGGGTAGAACAAACAATGGATTGGGTTGGAGCAAACAACATTTCGAGCTGACCTGGCTGGCCCTCAGCAGCAAGTCTTAGAAACTTTTGAAGTGAGAAGAATTTACAATCTGTGTCGCCAGCTTGATTTCTTAAACTATTAGAGAGCTTTACACTCTCATTAAGCTCACCAGGGCAAGGGCTCAGAGAAAGCAGATCTTCTGTTGAAGGAAGAAAGACTCCATAATAATCCTCATCTGAAGTCTCTCTATTTGTCCCGTAAAGATGGGACCCGACTCTGCACTTAAAGATTATTCTTCTATCTATCATACTCTCTTTATCCTGCGGTAAAGCCTCAAGTTCACTTAGATTCATCATTTTGACCTCTCCTCTTTAGAAATATATTCAGCCCACGTTCTAACATATTCAGAGGAGTCAATAAGAGCAAGTGAAAGGTTATCTAAAATAAAAGTGCGAATTTTACTATATAGAGTAGATCCTAGTATTTTACTATAATGCACCTGAGCCATAGTTGCAGTCCATACATAGGAAAATCTTTCAGCACGAGCGGAACCAACCTCGGCCCAATCGGGATTAAAAATAGAGCGAATAGCCTGCTCTAGCTCTGAGATGTCTGAGATGCTAATATGCATTCTAAAAACCTATCTTTGCCGTATTTCCTAACAAATGAATCTGGATCTTCTTTAATTGTTTTTCCACTCTCATCTGTAGAGTCTGGAAGAGATACCGGGATAAGATCTATTCCTTCTTTAGCGTGCTTAGTAAGCTGTTTAAAAGCTTCTTTACCAGCGTCATCATTATCGAATACTACATAGACTTTATCCACGTATCTTGATAGGAGAATCACTTGATCTTCAGTGAGTGCGGTTCCACATGTTGAAACAATATTATCAACTCCATATTGTGATGGAATTATAGTATCAAACTGTCCTTCGCTTACTATAATATAGCCTAGCTGTCGTGCTGATTCGATGGCTTTGTCTAATCCAAATAAAAAACGCCTTTTGTCAAACTTAGAATGCCAGTACTTCTTCAGTCCTCTTCTTTTAACTTCAGCGTTATCAAGTGGTGGGCGACCTGAGAAACCAATGATTTCCCCGTACTGATTATGCATTGGAAATGTTACATATTGGTTTAGTGGAGATTTATCTATGCGACGTAGAAGAATGCCCTTTTCGTATAGGATTTCTCTAGTACCTTCTACCTCTAAAAGAAGAGATTCTGAAGGAAGATACCCTATACCCCACTTAGTAGCTGACTCTTTGGAGATGCCACGAGACTTAAGATAAGATACGATATCTTTATTAAGATTCTTTTGAGTCAGTTTTAGTAGATTGTTGAGAATCATAAAGCCTTATTTGCCATAAAGTTCGTCAATTTTACGTTGGCGGTCGGCTTCTGCAATGGTATATTGTTCCATTAGGGCCTCGTGAAGGGCGGCTTGTCTAGCTCTTATCTTGGCTATCCTCTTGTCCCATGTAATAAAGTTATAGACGTTCAGACTCGAACATCCAATCAGAATGAAGGCCAAGGTTAGATTTCCAACCCAGATATTTAGGCCTGCGAGTAGAAATCCGACAGTTGCTGTAATGAAAAATATCGTCTTCATCTCATATCTCCTTTAACAATAAGGTATGCCGTTTACTATAAATGAATTCTTTTCCGTACACTTAAGCTCTTTTATCTCTTCTGAATCACAGATCTTTGTATTTTTATGAAATATAGCAGAACTACCTGGTGCCTCAAATATTTCGTCGGTAGTATCGCAGGTAGCTACTATTTGCAGCTTGATCCAAGTATTCTCTCCATAGCTTAGCGGAGTCTTTAGTGTAGCAGAAATCACAGTATTCTTAATTGAGTCTTCAAGCAAATAGTTGTGTTGCATACTATCTACATTATACATCTTAATCATAAACCAACCAACAAGAAGCACCTTCACGTATTACCTCGACTTTTCAATTTTGTTAGCTAGTAATTCGAAGATTTTATTGAATTTTGGTTGAAGCCGATTTAGCACAACATCTAGCTCCTTACCAAGAGCTAAAATCTCTGCTTTCTCTTTCTTGGAAAGTCTCACCTTATCAGTAATATCAAGACAACCTAGTAGTCGCCTTGTAGATTTAAAGTCCTTAGGTTCTAGACCACTATAAGTTGTAAACAAACTTGTATCCCAATTAATATTAGCACTGAGCTTAATCTTAGACTTAGACATTGTATCTCTCCTTGTATTTGTATTATCTCGACGAATCTATACTTCCATTTCTAGCAACCGACATAGCTTTGATCATCATTTCTGATAAGGAAAGTGGATTATTGCATTTACCACAGAGCGCCTTCTTTTTATCTTTAGACAGAATGGCTGGCAGTACTTTATCGCAAGTCTTACATTCGAAGGAAAAGGCCTCACGAGTTGTTTGTTGTGAATGGTATTGACCAAGCTTAGCAAGTGCCGATATCATAAAGCTACTAACTTTGAGATCAGTCTTGCAGTTTGGGCAAACTGCTTTAGTTGTGGCTACTACTTTTTTACCTTGTAAGGTAGCTTTGTCAACTCCTGGTTCAACATCTGTCTTACAAGTTGGGCATGGCATAAACATTATTGGACTCCTTTTATTATATTTCTTTTTTCTTAGTTTTAGTATTAGTACCAAGAATTGATTTTAATCTATTTTCTATTCCAGTTTTTACTACTTCTTCAATGTGCTCTTGATTCGCCCAACTACACCACAAGCCAAGTGGAATATTGAATCCACCTTTATATTTGCGGCCGCCGGCTGTAGTAGAGAAGTTTCGTGCAAAACCATCCATATCAAATCCTGGATCAGTGGATCTAATAGACCCCTCTACAACTAGTTCTCCTGCCTTTTCAATAATAGCATAAACAAGGACACAGTCAGTTCCAGATCTACGGATGAGTTCGTCTGCTACGGATGCAATACTGTCACGATAAGTTTCCTGCAAGAATCCTACACAAGCATATAACCAATTTTGCTCTGTCTTTTCAGCAACAAGAGCTTTCTTTAATACATCTGCAGTTTGAGTAGAAATTCTAGATCTCGTAATCTTTTGAAGATTCTCTTTATTGAGATATTGAGATAGAGTTTTTAAAGCATCATAATCTTTTGGTCGAGCACCTTCGAGATTATCCGTATCTGTCCTAATTCCATAAGCAAGAGCAGTCGCAACCTGAGTAATAGAATTACTTCCTGAATTAAAATAATCAACTTCGCTCAGGAGTCTTGTGATTATGGAACTACATGCGCCGGCATCATATTCTATGACCTGATTGATTTGAGCTTTTGTTTTATCTTTTTCGCTAGTGTCGTGAGGCTCTTTGTGATGATCAACATGAAGAATGCACTTAGATAGTTCTATACCCTCTACATTTGGATTAGAATGATCTGTTATGACATAGTACTCAGGGCTTAGACTAGAGAACTCCGTTTCCTGAACCTTAATATCTAGTATATTGACCATTGTTTTATTAGCAGAATGAGAGATATAATCTTCATGATAGATTTGACCATCGCCACCAAGAGTTTGATAGTAGGAAAGTAAGGCCAGTGAACTAGCAATAGCATCAGGATCAGGAGACCCCTTAATAATAAAAGCAACTGGCTTATTATCTAGAGCTTCAAAAATTGTTTTTAGATTTTTAGATGCCATTTATTCCTCGGTTAGTGTAAACTCTGATCTCATCGCGAAGTTAATCCCTACTCAAACGAACATTTACCATCTTCCGGGTCTTTAAATTCAGGGGGAGGTATAGGAGAGTTGTCCCACCACATTGGTTCGTATGTAGCAAGCCCCTCCCAGAGAGGAGAGCATTTTGCACTAAATGCACGCCAGCAGTAGGGAAGAGGAACAAGACCCTTACTCTTCCTATAGTCCATGCATTCATGCCACCTATTTGAGGAACTATAGTTACTGGCCTCGATGCCTAGAAGGTGTAAGCCGAAGCCGAAGGGTAATCCTAAAAAGATTCCCAGAATCACTTTTCTCATGAAGAAATCTCCTCCTAAAAAGAGTAGTGGAAGCGGAGAAGCCACTATCACTAGTTTACAGCGATAGTGGCCAAAAGGGAAGCTAATTATTGATTATCTTCTGAGTCATCTTCTTCTGGAAGATCGGATTCTTGGATAAATACTGTACCACTTGTCATTTTATTTTGAGTAGTTTTAACAAGATCCTCAAGAAGAGCTTTATTCTCCTTAAGGGCTAGCATAAAGTTATCATATCCTGCAACCTTAAGATCCTTATAGATATAAGTCTTATTGTTTGGACGCTCGACAACTCCGATAGTAACTGCTGTTGTTATAGCATCTTCAATATGATCAATCCCTGATTCGTAATAAAGTGTAAACTCAGCAGAAGCACCTTGAGCGCTCGAGAGCTTATTTTTCTTACACTTAATGCCAACTTTATGTCCAATAACCCTATCTCCTACCTTAATGTCTGAGCCGCCGAGTTTTTTCATTTCAAGTCTAAGACTACACGCATGCTTAAGAGCGCGGCCGCCGGGAGTAGTTGTGGGGATTTGACCAGTGGGGCTGTACGCTCCAATTTTTTCACGAAGTTGATTAATAAAAATTACTGTACACTTATTTTTTGCAAGTACAGGGGTAAGCTTCCTAAGTGCACTTGTAAGGACTTTTGAAAGAGCAGCGACGTTGACATCACCTGCGCTCTTAATGCTCTCTGCAAGAGAAGGAAGTGCGGCTACTGAATCGTATACAATTAAATCAACCTCTCCAGTAGAAGCTAGTGTATCAATTGTATCTAGCACTTGCTCTAGATAGTCTGGAGCAGTACAGATTAAATCATCATGATTAACGCCTATGCTCTTCGCCCAGGCGGGGCTATAAGTTTGTTCCCCGTCAATAAACGCGCATTTGGCTTTATATTTTTGTTGCCAGTAAGCAACTATTGAAAGGGCGAATAGGGTCTTGCCTCCACCTTCAACACCGGCAATTTCTATCATGCGGCCACGAGGAATGCCAGCTCCTAATACAGAGTCAAAGGCTAAGCAGCCTGAAGATTGTGTTTCTACTTGAACAGAGATATTCTCTTTACCAGTAAAGATAGTTGCAGCGCCATACTTCTTGTTAATAGCCCCTAGTGCTGCCTCAAGTGATAATTTTTTTACTTCTTTAATTTCCTTAGCCATGTTTTAATACTCCTTTTTATTTAGACTTTGCGTAAAATCTACGTATTGATATCTACATAATAGAGCAGAAGAAGACAATGTCAGCAAGCGTAAACAAGGATTATAATGGGGAAGTCTAAAAATAAGAACCTTGGATCGGCTTTCGAATACAGATGTACGCACTGGTTTCAGGCACGTGAGGGCTGGAAAAGTATCAGGATACCCTTATCCGGAGCTAGTGAATCCATCACAGAGAGTATTGGAGGTCATGACGTTAAGGCTTGGCATGAGAATCGTAGTATATTTCTCACGATTGAATGTAAAAAAAGATCGCGCGTCAAAGATGAAAAAAAGCGTAGTCAGATAGAGATCAAGAGTGAGTGGATAAATAAGCTTCAGTTTCAAAAAGATGAAATTCTTGTGGTAGCAACTGATAGATCCGACATGTATGTGATCCTACCGACAAAAAGATTTCAGCAAATCCTTGGTAGATCACTCGATATCGCCTACGATAAATCAAATATTTATGCGGGTGACAAGCAGTTTGTATTTAAGAGAGAATCTGTAGACGAATCATCTGACAAAAGATATCATTTACAGTGGTTAGGCGAGGGATGGACTATACTTTTACTTGACGAATTTGTAACTTTAAGAGAAACAGCCAATCTTGATGATAAGTTATCGATAGAAGATCAGATTAAAAGACTTACTGTTCTTGAAAAAGCTCAGGATTTTGAAAAAATTAACTTACCAGATCTTAGTTATAACCAAAAAAGATTACTATACTCTAAACTGCAAGAATTAGAATCAGGATCTGTAATAAATCCAATCGCACATTCTAACGATCAATTCTGGTTGGGAGACGAGGCTTTTGTGATTGCTTGCCCCTTTTGCAAGGAAAAGATTACAAAGAAAAATTTAAAAGAGATTCCTCAGCGACAGACCGAATCCAAGGACTAGGTGAGAGAAGAGCTTCAAGAAGATTCTGTTTTATTATATTTTCCATTTCATAAAGTACATCTATATTACCTAGTTGTTCCTGCATAGACATAAACTCTTTAGTCCATCCAATCACGTGCTCATATGCGCCGCCAGGACCGTAAAGATCTTCTCTATCATAGGTCCTGCAAAACCATATTCTTCCAAGCTTTTCTTCAATGCTGCTATGTCTCATCAGCGTAGGAATCCTTCATTTTGACCCCATCTTGACCATTTTCTACTAACCACTTTTTGCATTCTCTAACATAAGCATGTTTTGATGTGAGGCACATTAGTGTTGGAGAAATCGCTATTGCATTGTCTACTAATCTATAATAGTCATCAAAATTATTTTTGTCTGTTCTTGAATAAGGTATACCGTGCCAGTCGAAGCCGAGACCGGGGCCTCGCCAGCCACCTTCGTTAGTATACTTAGATAGTCTCTCAAACCAATCGTCTATTTCAGGAAGCATTTGATTTCTTTCTACTTAACTTGTAGTCTCTTACAAAGGAATAGGGAGATGTTAGACATTCACTTAGCTCAGCACCTTCAATCTCACGTAAAATGCTGTAAACCGTAGGCTGGCGCTCAAGTGAGTCAATACGATCTGGACTAAATTTCCAATCTTTAATGCTCTTATATATATGACTCTCCCCATCGGCCTCTGAAGAGCTGTTGTATTCGTCGATAATAGACTGAAGTCTTTCTTCAAGATTCATAACTAGCCTTGGCTAATTCTCTCGTAAAAGCATTGTCGGAAGTAAAATTAAAGGCTGTTGGTTCAGTTTTTGCAAGGGAGATAATACCTTGATCAAGGTAGTAGTCTTCTCCTTCGCTCCATACATAGCTGAGATACAGTCCTTTTTGTTCTTTAATCAGATTTAAAAATTTATCTTTTGCTTTTTTATATTGAGCATCAAAGATTGTTAAGTTAGCCTCATCAATATCATTTCGCAGGCGGTGATATAATTCTTCACACTCATCTTCGACTCTATCTGCGGTAAATAAAAGGCTTTGTAGTACCTCGCGCGCGGAATCTTCGTCGGTGAAGGAGTCGCAAAATGAAGAAAGACATTCTGATGTTCTTTTGACATAAACATAGCGCCTGGCAATGGCGGCGGTTTCTTCACAGATCACAAGCTTAATCTGATGTATTTTTGCTTTCATAAACTACTCTTTTCTGATTATTTGCCTCTGCTAATCACTACTATTTCGCTCAGGTCTAGCTGACTTAGCCTGGTAAAGACATTTACGTCACAGCTCTGTATGTCAACTAGGTACCAGGATTTTTTCTTGTTCTTGAGGATCTTCTTAATTTTTCCACCGCAGCCATATTGGGGACGATATATGTTGGTTACCAAAATCATGTCTCCTACGGCAGGGAGCCTATTCTTGACCACTTTAGGCTTTTTAGCCTTAGCATGAGCTGAGGTGCTCAACATTAGGGCCATAATAATTAGAAGGCGCTTCATTATTTACTCCAATTATTGAAGGGTGAATGTAACTGCTATATCTCCAAGTTTAATTAAGATACCAAAGCCTATCCCTATGGCAAATGAGCCTAATATAGCGCTAGCTATCAACAACATTGTTCCAGCGCTGTAATAGAGAAATTTAATCAATTCAATCATTTGTCTCCGCCTTTCTTCTTAAACCACTTATGGTGGTGGTCAATATTCTTCTTCTGAGAAATAACTTGATTTCTTTTATAGACTGCTTCAGCATATGCTCTTACAAACGGTTCATTACTTAGCAAAGCCTCTGCGACGTTTTCTTCTAAATAGCTTATTGCTTGTTTTTGGTCTTTAGCAATTTGATTAGCCCATACTTGAAGTGAGGGGGCGATGTCTACTGAATCCATCAATAAGCTAACAATCTTAGCTATATCATCAGCCTCAAAATACTTCTCATGAAAAGGTGAGTCGTCTTTGAGAGGATTTTGAAATCCTGCTAACTTTAAGAAGTGCTCTTCTGAAAACATATTAATCCCACCAACCTTTATGATGCTTTGCAATAAGCTCAAATAAAAATGTTAAGTCTTCATTATATAATTCATGCTCAATTTGCCAAGGCAGTAGAGTTGGATACTTATCCTTATACTTTTCTACCAAGAGGCCATAGTGGCTGTCGTTATTCAGCCTATCTAAAAGTATCATAGCTATTTTAATCTCATTAGCGCGGAAGGAGGCATGTACTCCTTCTGATCTTCTCATTAACTTTTCCATGCGTTCAAATTTCTTTAGGAGTAAAGGCCACGCAAATACAAAGTCAAAGTCACGGTCTCTCCAAAGGATTGGAATATAATCCTTAATACGCTGAAGAGTTTCAAAAAACACCATAATTGGAGCATAGAGCTTTTGGTAAAACCACTGAAAGATATTGCTGTACAGATAGATATTAGTATATGTCTTATTTACCAAGGCTTTGAATTCTTTAAATCCCTTCATTTATTCCTTCTTTCTTGATTTATAGTCTCTTATAAAAGAATGAGGAGACGTAAGACATTCGTTCAAGTCTGCGATTTCAATCTCATATAAAATGCGGCTAATCGTAGGCTGCGACTCAAGTGAGCCAATGAAGTCTGGATTAAATCTCCAATCCTTCATGCTCCTATATCTGTGGCTATCTCCATCGGCTTCTGAAGCTAGGTTATAGTCATCAATAATTAAATCAAGTTTCTTTTCTAGATTCATTGATAAACCACTCCTTTGTTTTTCTAATGTATTCTACTTGGGAGGTTAGGCACTCTAAGTCGTTGGATTCTTTTATTAGTTGCATAATTTGATATTCTAAACTTACTTGAGTGCCTAGAGATTGATGTAGTATTTTTTCCTCCTCTAGAGTATCTACTAGGTCTTTTGACCAGGTCATGAGTGCGCCGTACCAAGCCCACTTATCAATTGTTGGAACAATAGAATTGCGAAATGGAGTATTGGTTTGATTGATTAGCCTGTTAATTTTTTGCTCAATATTCATTTGAAACCCATGGATGCGCCAACAAGCATTTCTGTATCTTTTTTAGGAAATGTTGCATTGCTGTAAAAAATGGTTCTATAACTTATATTCATACCTATGTTTTCTGCCGCATTAAGTCTAACTGAGGAGATACT
>Ga0315277_10011525_pt1 | contig 11128 bp, 11 predicted proteins | sample YL17G05_15_MG_FD_203695 | JGI IMG/M metagenome (GOLD analysis project Ga0315277, IMG submission 203695) | Sediment microbial communities from Yellowstone Lake, YNP, Wyoming, USA - YL17G05_15 | ecosystem: Environmental > Aquatic > Freshwater > Lake > Sediment | place: USA: Wyoming | collected... | reverse complement strand
TGCCGCCGAGCCGGAAAATCGCGTCTGCCCCGGACCTGACGACGAATTGCTCAACGCCCTCCGCGGACTTCCGCTTGACGGTTCGGTCCGGGCGTTGTAAAATATTGCAACAAGGAGGGAGCAGCACGCGGTGATGGTCGAGGTGGTTTGGGACTTGGAAGACGACCCGAAGGGCAACGTCCAGCACATTGCCGAGCACGGCGTCACCCCAGAAGAGGTCGAGGAGGTCTTGAACGACCCGGCCAGCGAAACGGGCCGCAGCCGCTCCAGCGGCCGGCCCATGACCTTCGGCTACACGGCGGCGGGGCGGCCCTTGGTCGTGGTTTGGGAGGTGGTCGAACAGGACCCCCTTGTGGTCTACCCGATCACGGCCTACGAACCCGCAGAAGAGTGAAGTATGGCGAAGCGGACGCACCGCAAGATCGAACGGACCCCGGAACACCAGCAGGAGATCGAGGCGATCCGCGAGCGGTTCCGGCGGGACCGGCCGAGCCTCCAGAAGCTGCGGGACTCGGGCGACGTGTCCGAGGTCGTTACCCAGGGCGAGTACGTCAGCCTGCTGGCGATGCTCGCGGCTCTGAAGAGGTACCGCGAAGCGAAAGGGCTTAGTTTGGCCGACGTGGCCGAGCGGTGCGGGATGGACCGGTCCGCGGTCAGTCGGCTTGAGAACGGCGTCTACCTGAATCCCACGCTCGACACCGTCTACCGCTACGCCGCGGCGATCGGCGCAGAGATCGCCTTCACCGTCCGCGCCTCCTAGCCCGTCACGCCTTGAGAAAGCTGTGTGTGCGGCACTGCTTGGCCGCTGTCGCGAGAGGCGTTGAACGAAGGGAAGACGTCATGACGCCAGCGGCCAAGCAGTGAGGGCCGGCGGGTTCGATTCAGTCGCCATCCCCGCGGCCGCTCTTGCCCTCGCGCCCCCAACACTGTTAGAATAGCGCGATGGATTAGCCTTGGGAGCAATCGATCATGGCCACGTTGACCGACATTGGAACGCTCATCGCGCAGACTCCCGGCATCTGCGGCGGGCGCCCCCGGATTGCCGGGACCGGCGTCTCCATCCGACGGATCGTCGGTTGGTACAAAATGGGCTTTAGCCCCGAGGAAATCGCCGATCAGTACGGGCACCTGAACTTGGCGCAGGTCCATGCCGGCCTGGCCTACTACCACGCCAACCGTGACCAGATGGAGGCAGAATTGGCGGAGGAAGAGGCCGAGTACAACCGCCTCGAAGCCTTGCACCGGGCCCGTCGCGGGGGCGCTTCGTGAGTCAAGTACGCCTCTACTTCGACGCCGACTCCATGCAGCGGGCGGAGCTTGCCGGTCTGCGGGCCCGCGGTGTTGACACAACCACGGCAGTGGAAGCCGGATTGACGGACCGGTCGGACGAAGAGCAACTCGAATTCGCCCGGTTGCAAGGACGTGTGTTGTTCAGCTTCAACGCGTCCCATTTCTGCCGCATCCACGCCGAGCTGCTGGCACAAGGGAAATCACACGCAGGGATCATCCTGACCGCTGAACAACGGTACTCGATTGGCGAGCGGGTGCGGCGCTTGCTCAAGCTGATCGCCGCCAAGACCGCCGAAGAGATGCACGACCAGTTGGAGTTTCTCAGCCACTGGACCTGAGACCCCAAACGACCGGCCAACTCCTGCTCCCAGCCCTCTGTTCCCAACTCCCCGCTCCTATGGCGCACGGGTGTCCCTGCTCAGAAGTCGGGAGTAGTGCGTGTGCCACTGCTTGGCCGCTGCCGCGAGAGACATTGAACGGAGGGAAGAACTCATGCCGGCAGCGGCCAAGCAGTGAGGGCCGGCAGGTTCGATCCAGTCGCCATCGGGCGCGGCCGCTCTTGCACCCGGGGGGCGTTTCGACCATCATGCGGCGATGGACGGGAAGACGCGGTCCCCCGCGATACTTCGACCGGTTGGCCAGTATTCCTTTGTTTTCGGCAAATCAAGCGAATGCGGAGTGAACTCCGCCGGCGCTGCCGGCCAGGCAACCCAGATCAACACCGCACGAGGACGTGCCATGGATACGGAACTCGCCCCGACACAGCAGACGCCGGCGCCGCCGAAGCGTCGCAGCCGCTGGAAGTGGGCGGCTGTGATAACCGGAGTCGCACTCTTGGTCTATCTGGTGTCGGCGTATATCCTGTTGCCGTTGGGATGGAAGCGGTACGAGAAACGTCATCCCTGGCTTGAGGACGTGCCGGGAGTGACCCAGACCAGAGACGGCATTCCCGGCGACCCGCTCAACGTGGCCCTCGTGGGAAGCGAGGCCGAAATCCGGGCCGTCCTCTCGGCGGCCGGATGGCACGCCGCGGATCCCATGGGAGTCCGCAGCGATCTGAGGATCGCCGCTGACACGGTGTTGGCGCGGCCCTACGACGACGCCCCGGTGAGCAATCTTTATCTCTTCGGCCGGAAGGAAGATTTGGCCTTCGAGCAGTCCGTGGGCGACGATCCGCGGCGGCGCCACCACGTGCGATTCTGGCGCGCGGAACAGCCCGCCCCAGACGGCCGACCGGTTTGGCTGGGGGCCGCGACCTACGACGAGCGGGTTGGCCTGAGCCATACGACGGGCGAGATCACCCACCATATCGCGCCCGACGTCGACGCCGAGCGGGAGCATCTGATCCGCAGCCTGAAGGGAACCGAGGATCTCTCCGACCTGTACTACGTCGACGACTTCCACCAGATACGCGAGGGAAGAAACGGCGGCGGAGACCCGTGGCATACCGACGGACGACTGGCAGTCGGCGGCATCGCCGAATCACCGTGAGCTTGGCGGGGCTGGGCCGGCGACCTTTCCGCCCGCGTATGAACGGCAAGCCACCCTCAACGCTGCGCGATCGCAAAGAAGGACCTGCGTCCCATTTATCACCCAGCCGATCCTTGCTTCCCGGCGGCCGTGCTTGCGGCGGCCGGCGCGGCGCCCACGAGGTCTTGCGGCTCGATCTTGACCCACGCCGCACGACAGCCCGCCTTCTGCACATCGGCGACCGCCGAGCGCACGGCCTGCTCCAGCGATTCCGCCTCGCGATCGAAGATCACCGCGGCAACGCCGCCGGATGAGCCCGCCAGGCCGTCGTCGCAGCCGGCCGCAGCGAGGGCTTCAGCCAAGTCCTCGGTCATCTCGGTCTGGTCGCCCAGGACCACGGTGAAGGTATAGGTCTGCATGTCACTTCTCCTCGCATTCGGGCTGGTGGTGGGGGCACTGGTCCACCACGCGGCGAATCTGGCGGGCGTGGTGTTCGGGAACTCGCGGAGTGGAGAGGACCGACCAGCGGCATCCCTACCGGACTGCGCGGGGGCAGAACAAAGGGCCCCAAATGTGGGCCCGCGGGCCGGCCTTCCGCAGCCGCCAGCCGCGGTCCAAAGCGTAATCGACGGCCTCGCGGACGTGCTTGTTAGGGTGGTCGTTCATGGCCGCTGGCTGGCTTTCGTCCGTCCCTTCTGCAATATTATAGCAGAAACGCCGCGGCGGCCAAAGGCGTCGCCCAAGCCCGGCCCGCACCGGGACAGTTCCGATTATCAAGAGCGCCGGGGAGACGCGCTCGCGGAGAAGACCTCATGAAAACATGTACCTGCGTGTCGGCACTGGTGATCGGGCTGGTCGTTGCGGCCGAGGCGACGGCGGCTGACTTTGTCCTGGTTCTGGAGGGCCGCCCTCGCGCCGAGATCGTGCTGGCCGAGCGAGAGGCCACCGGCCCGGTGCTCTTCGCCGCCGAGGAACTCCAACGGTACGTCAAGGCCATCAGCGGCGCGACGCTGCCCGTTGTCCGGGCGGCGACCCTGGCTCCCGTTTCTCACCAACCGCCCACGTTTCGTGACAGTGTGCCACTGCTGCGCAGAAGCAGTGCCGTGGGCAAGTCCGCCGCACTGCTTGCCTCGCGGCAAGCAGTGGCACACGATGCGACCCTGGAGAGCTCCCCCGGCGTGTCGTGGGTCGTCCTGACCGCCGATCCGCAGGCGGCCGTCGGGATCGGCGCCGGCGCTGCGTCTCCCGAGGGAGAAGACCATTACCGGCTCCAGGTGAGCGAGACGGGGATCACCTTGGTGGGCTCGACCCCGCGGGCCGTGCTCTTCGGGACGTACGATCTGCTGGAGCGGTTGGGATGCGCTTGGTGCGTCCCCGGCGACGACACGGTTCCGAAGCGGTCCACGCTGTCGATCGGGGCGCTTACGGTGGACACCGCGCCGGCGTTCCGCTACCGGATGATGCTCGACTTTCCCTTGATGAGCGTGGCGCAGAGCATTGCCATCGTGGACTGGATCGCCAAGAACCGGATGAACTGGGTCCATCCCTGCGCCAACGCGATGGGTGAGCCGCAGGCGTGGTATCAGCGGCGCGAGGCGCTGGTGCCGGAGATCAGCAAGCGTGGGCTGAGCCTGATCTTCGGCGGCCATACCATGCACACCTGGCTGCCTCCCGAGCGTTTCAAGGAGCATCCCGACTGGTTCGCCTACAACGACGCCCAGCGCAAGCCGCCGACGCTCTGCGTCAGCAACGCAGCGATGACCGCGGAGCTGATCCGCAACATGCAGCGATTCCTGGACCGCTGTCCGGAAGTCGAGGTGGTGGACCTCTGGCATCCTGACGGGGACGTTTTCTGCCATTGCGAGGTCTGCACCCAAGGGGTTCTGCCGGCGGAGGCCAGGGGAAAGAAGCCCGAGGGAACGCCGGCGGACGCCGTGAAGTCGGCCTACGCGATCAGCTACATCCGGTTCGTCAATCGCGTGGCGGAGGCGATCGGCAAGAGCCACCCGAAGGCGATGGTCAGTCCGCTGATCTACGGCCCGACGAACCGCGCGATGCCCGACGGCTGCCCGGCGCTGGCGGACAACCTGCTGGTGGGTCTGGCCCACATCGCCCGAGACAGCTACCGCCCGCTGGCCGGTGAGCCCAAGTCGGCCATCAACATGCGATACTTGGGCAACGATCTGACGTGGATGGCCGGATCGAAGCAGCATTACATCTACGAGTATTACAATTGCTGGGTGGCCCCGTACATCTACCCCGGCGGCCGGGTGATCGTTGACGACCTGCGAATTCTCAAGGCGTTGGGCGCGCAAGGGGCCTCCTCAGACATGTACGGGTACACGCCCTGCAACATGTACGTAGCCGCGCGGGCCTTGTGGTCGCCTGACATCTCCTGGGAAGCGGTGGTGCGGGACTTCCACTTGCGCTATTACGGCGACGCCGGCCGGGAGATGGCCGACAATGCCGTCGAGCTCGAAAAGGGCCTGTACGGCAAGCGGGGCTACGGCTCCGGTGGGGCGCTGAACAAGCCGGAAACCATGGCAGACTCCGGCAAGTGGCTCAACGAGATCCGTCCGCGACAGATCAGCTTCCTCGAAGGCCTGATCGCCCGCACCGCTCAGCCGATGGCCAAGGCCCGCTTAGAGCGGGCGCTCCGGCCGTGGAAGATGTGGAGCGCGGAGGCCCGCTGGTGGGCGCTACCGCCGCTGGAGAATCCCAAGTAGACGAGGGAGTCAGAGATGACTACAGTCCCCTTGCTGGCTGCCCTGTTGTTGAGCGCCGCTGGCGACGATGCCGGTATCGTGCTGGGGCAACAGAAGCAGTTGTTCCTCGACGATTATCTGGTCGCATCCATGACCAACGTGAAGCGGCGAGTCCACCTCGCCGAGAAGCACCAAGGGAATCCGGTCATCTGGCGGACCGAGCCGTGGGAAGACCAGTTCAACATCCTCTACGGATCGGTGATCCGCGACGGCGGGAAGTACAAGGCCTGGTACAAGAGCGGACCTGGCGTCAGCTATGCCGAGAGCGGCGACGGCATCGCCTGGGTCAAACCGCGGCTCGACCTGGTGACGATCGGCGGGGCGAAGACCAACGTGCTCTTCCGCAAGAACAGCGAGACCAGCGGGTCCGACGAACTCCCCTATTACCAGGAACTCTTCGGCGTACACAAGGACCCGCGCGAGGCTGATCCGGCTCGCCGCTACAAGATGGGCTTTTTGAGCATCGACTGGAAGTACACCGGCCCGCGAGAAACACCCTTCCACAAGGGCCAGCGCCGCGGCCTGGGCGTGGCCGGAAGCCCGGACGGGATCCACTGGAAGTTGATCGACAGCTTCGCCAGCGAGGCCATCTGCGACGGGGCCACGCACTGGATGCTCGACCCCGCCCGGCAAGCGTACGTGCTCTACGGCCGGACCCCCAAGACGCTGCCCGAGGTCGAGCAGGCCTGGTCGAGGTTCGACTGGTACGGGCGCTGGCATTCCGGCCGGGCCGTCGCCCGGGTGGAATCGGCCGATTTCGCAAAGTGGAGCTTCACCGAGCCGCTCACCGCGCCGGTCGTCATGACCGCCGACCTCGAGGACGAGCCGGGCACCGAGATCTACTCGCTGAACGTGTTCCCGTATGAGAGCGCGTACATCGGCCTGGTGCAGGTCTTCCACGCCCGGCCCGACGCCTGCACGCTGGATGTGCAACTGGCGGTCAGTCGCGACGGGTTGCACTTCAGGCGGGTGGCCGATCGGTCGCCGATTCTGGCGGTGGGCCCGATCGGCAGTTGGGACCGGTTCAACCAGTCACTGGCGAACAACCCGCCGATCGCCGTGGGCGACGAGCTGCGGATCTACTATGGCGGCCGTACGTACCGCCACTCGCCGTACCAGGGGAAGGACACCGGTCCGGTGGCCGGCGGGATCGGCTTTGCCACCATCCGGCGGGACCGCTTCGTTTCGCTGGAGGCGTCCTTTGACGGGGGCCAGGTTGTCACCAAGCCGCTGAAGCTCACCGGCAAGAGCCTGCATCTGAATGCCCAGTCCAACTTCGGCGAGATTGTGATCGAGGCGCTCCCTCCCGGCGTCGCGGCGGGCGACGCGGCGGCCGGCAAGCCCATCGCCCGATCGCAACCGATCCGTCGCGACAGTCTCGACGGCAGAGTAGAATGGGCGGAGGGCAGCCTGGAGGGGCTGGATACCCCGGTGGTGCTGCGGATCACGCTGAAGAACGCCTGCCTGTACGCCCTGTGGTGCGACTTCTGATCGTTCGGCCTCTGGACCAGGAGATCGGTATGAGACGACTTGTTTTGGCCACGACCCTATGTGCGACCGTGGGTCTGTTCTGCTTCAGCGTCCTTCCATCGGCCCGGCCATCGGCGACAGCGGCCCAACTCGCCGAAAAGCGAGCGGGGGTGCTGTTCAGCGAGGGCTTCGATGATTCCCGCCTGCTCAAGCGAGGCTGGTACGACGGAGACAAGTTTGCCGTCTCCGACAAAGAACCCTACGCCGGCCCAGGCTGCATCGAGTACCGCTGGAAGGCTGGCACCACGACACCCGTCAGCTCGTCGGGGATTCGCCGTCTCTTCGAGCCGGCCGACGCGGTCTACTTGCGATTCTACATCCGGCTGTCCAAGGGCTGGGGATGGACCGGCCGTCCCTATCACCCCCACCTGATGCACTTCATGACCACGGAGAATGAAAGGTTTCACGGGCCGGCTGCCAGCCACTTGACCGTCTACATCGAGCCGTGGAACGGCAAGCTGCGTCTGGCGGCCCAGGACATTCAGAACAAGGACGAACCGCACGGCCTCACTCAGGGCCCGCTGCGGGGCGGCTACAACGGCCAGTTTTATGACAGCAAAGAGGTCCTCTTCAACGACGACCGCTGGCACTGCGTCGAGGCCATGTTCCAGCTCAACAGCCTCGACCGGAAAGAGGACAAGCCGAACGCCGACGGCATCGTCCGGGGCTGGTGCGACGGCAAGCTAGTAATCGACCGCACGGACGTCGTCTTGCGATCCCCCGATTTCCCGAAGATGAAGTTCAACCAGTTCCTGCTGACCCCGTACTTCGGGCCCGGACTGCTTCCGCACGAGCAAACGCTGTGGATCGACGAGCTGGCTGCGGGGACGAAGCGGCTGGGGCCGCTCTCCCGGCAGGACGAAGGTCCCGCCTACTGAGCCTACGCAACGGTTCGAGCACGCGAACGACAGGCACCCGATCTGCATCCACCTGTCTGGCTCGGGCCAGGTTTGGCTGGACGACCTGAGGCTGGAAAAGGCCGAAGGCACGAAAACCTGACGCTGCAGCGCGACCTGCCGCTGAGTTTCACGGTCCCTGCCGGCGAGACCTACATCTTGAAGCTCCGGGAACCGAGATAGCCCTTGCAGCTACATCAGATGTGCTCAGCCTTGATCCCGGCGAGCTGGCAGAACGCCCTCAGTGGTCTGTCGAGCTTCCCGTAGACGATCACCTGATGGTGTCCCTTCACGTCGCGGGAGTTGGCCACGTCGTCCAGCTCGAACTCGACGGACGTGCGGCAGCCGCCAGTGCGCGTCGAGTCCAGGTTGCGCAGCACCTTGCCGGTTCCGATGAACATGCGGCCCGGGCCCTGGAACTTGGCGATCGTGACCTCCTGACCGGGACGCCACGCAACCTGCAGCGCAACGCCCGTGCCCGACTCGGCGTGACTGCGGAGCACAAACGGCGCGGATGGCTTGTCGTAGCCGTCGAGCCTCGTGGCGCAAGTGCAGTGGGATCCGATCAGCGTATTGCTGACGGTGTTGGCTACCGGATCCTGCATGAAGCCGGGTCGGTCAAAAAGCCGACCGACCAAGAGCATGGTCATCGCCGCGTTCTCGTCGGCCTCGCAGGCCGCCACGTGGCCTTCATCCAAGAGCTTAGACCAGGCCAGACAGGTTCCGCACGGTATCCGTCGTTCGCCGACCAATCGAGCGCAATCCAGCGAAATGGCCTGGCAATTCTCGGCCGCCATGATCTGCCTCGCCACGAGGTAGTTTCTGGCTGCGTTGAACAGGTCTGCTGCTTCGGGCTCAACGATGGCCTGGGATTCGATCGCATAGTGTTTGGCGATCTCCCGCACTTCGTCGTTCACCTCGGTCTTCTCAAGCTGCTCGATCCACCGCTGCAGCGGAATGTAGTGCAGCGTCGTGCCGATCGGCTCAAGCCGGCGGTCGCCGGTGGCCGCGTCGGTCACCAGGCCGATCCGGGAATGCTTCAGGTCCCAGATGGTCTTGAGCATCTGCATGCCCGAGGAAAGCCAATTGCTCTCGGGCGTGGCCGCCACGAAGGTCTTCGGCAACTGGGCGATCTGGTCGTCTTGTTGAGTGATGGACGTACCCAGGGGCGAGAAGACGATGGTGGGAATGTCGCCCCGGTTCTTGGCGATGTAGTGGACCTGTGGCCAGGACTTGATGTGCATGACCGTCAGTACCAGCCCGTCGGGCGGAGACTTACCCAATTGCTCGAGAAACCGGCTGACGCTGTCCGGCTCATGAAGCGGCAGAGGGCTGACGTCGAGCTCCATGCCGAGCTGCCTTGCCGCCTGGGTGAGTTCCTTGGTGTACTCGGCCTGGCGAGCTGCGACGTCATACGTGGCGCCGGGCCAAGCCATCCAGAAGCGGTCCTCGTCAGGCCGCACGAAGGCGACCTTCACCCGAGGCACGTCGGCCGGCCTCAGTTCGTCGGCAAACAACGGTGACACGTAATCCAACCACGACGCCGTCTTCACCGCCAACGCGGATGCGCCCGCTGCGGTGAGAAAGCAACGGCGGCCCATTCTGCCAGCGCAACCAGACGAGTTTTTCGATGGGGAGGCGCTCATCAGAAATCCTCCACGTTTGTAAGGATGAGGTTTCGGACCCTGACCGGCCCGGGGTAATCGGCGGCGAAACACAACCCTACTTCGTAACCATACACCACTACTGGAGTTAGTATAGCAAAAGCTGCGCCAATCTGCGGGCAAACTCAACCGGATGGCCTCAGCGACCCTGCCGCATGGCCACGGTGGCCTCGCGGGCCGAAAGCTGGCCGATCACATGCGTCATCCGGGGGGAACGAAAAGGTCCAGCCGACCTGAAGGTCTCTAGGGCTGGCACGGGCGAGTGTACGAAGCCGCTGTACAGTGTGTTTGGCCAATATACAGCAGTCGGCTGATCGGCAACTGGAGTCGCCCCCTACAACTCGGGCGGCGGGTCTTGCCCGGGGATGTAGACGCAGTCGGGCTCCGACTCCAGCGGGTCGCCGGTCAGGGCGTAGGCCCGGGCGCGGCTGCCGCCGCAGACGTGGCGATACTCGCAGATCCCGCAATTGCCCTTGAAACCGTCCGGATCCCGCAGCGCGCGGAAGGTCGGATGGTTCTGGTAGACTTCGACCACGGAATCGTGGGGAAAGTGTCCGCATCGTAGCGGCAGGAACCCGGCCGGGTAGATCTCGCCCGTGTGGCTGACGAACATGATGCCCTTGCCGTCGCCCACGCCCAGCGGGGCCCGGTGCCCGCGACGCTCGGCCGAGTCGTCCGGGGCACCCGCCAGCGGGTCCTGCGGGCCGGCCAAGGGGTCGCCTCCCTGCTGGAGCACGAAGCGGCGATAGTGCGGCGCCTCGGTCGTCTTCACGCTGTAGGGTTTGGTGCGGGCGTGATGCCACAGCCGCGCGAACACTTCTTCGTACTCCTGCGGCTGGATCCGCTCCTCGTCCACTCCCCTGCCCACCGGAATCAGGAAGAACACCGCCCACATGGCAATCCCTTGCCTCGCCAGCAGCTCGGCCAGGGCGTCGACCTGCTGGACGTTGCGGCGGGTGATGGTGGTGTTCAACTGCACGGCCATCTTCAGCTTGCGGGCGTTTTCGAGCATCCCCAGGGTCCGCTCGAAGCTCCCCTCCCAGCCGCGGAAGGCGTCGTGGGTCTTGGCGTCGGCCCCGTCCAGGCTGATGCCCAGCCGCCGTACGCCGGCCTGCCGCGCCTGCTGGAAGGCCTCGAAGGTGGCCAGCGGCGTGGCCGAGGGCGTCAGTGCCACTTGCAGTCCCCGGCCCACGGCGTGGCGGATCAGCTCGAACAGGTCGGCCCGCTTGAGCGGATCGCCCCCGGTCATGACCAGCATCGGCCGCCGGGGAAAGGTGGCCACCTGGTCGATCAGCATCTCGGCCTGCTGGCGGCTGAGCTGCTCGGCATGCGGCTGCTGCTGGGCCGACGCCCGGCAGTGCTTGCAGACCAGGTCACAGGCCAGGGTGACCTCGTAATAGAACATCAGCGGGCTGTCGGCGAAGTCGGCCTGGGAATAATCGGCGTGGCTCATACTTTTTGTAGCAGGCACACTCCGTGTGCCGTCCGCGGGTTACGGCACACGGAGTGTGCC